>JAANMU010000215.1_pt1 | contig 74336 bp, 67 predicted proteins | sample 7279701 | NCBI WGS metagenome assembly JAANMU01 (sample SAMN14094539, study PRJNA606508) | bioreactor metagenome | isolation source: A lab-scale SPAN reactor treating ammonium-rich wastewater day 57 | place: Ireland: Galway | collected 2017-03-13 | reverse complement strand
CGCCGCTCCCGTGAAAAGGAGGCCAAGCTTTATGAAAAAAGCCTCTAAAAAACCTAAGAACGCCCAGGAATTCGACGTTTACTTCGAAGACAACGACATCGCCGACCTGCTCGAAACGAAAACCAAGCGGGTGAACATCGATTTTACGCCGATGGTGTTGAAGCGCATCGACCTCAAAGCCCGAGAACTGGGCCTGACACGCCAAGCCTTGATCAAATACTGGATTGCCGAACGCTTGGACCTGATTCCTTCGAGAAAATAAGCCTGCTAAAGCCTTCTCATCGGCTCATGCCCTGCGGTGGAGGAGGCTTTTGAATCAATTCCTCTTTCTGTATAAACATTTCGTCCTATAAATCGTACTCCTGCAACAAAAGAACATCACAAGCGATAAATGGCCTATCACTGGTACAGGCCATGAAACTCTATGCGCGTCACAATTACCCCAATACCGCGCCACCGGCGCATGCTCTCCACCCATGGGAGGGCGTGGACCGGTCTGATTTGTCCAAGGCCTACGGCGAGGCCCTCGCTTCCGAGTTGACCCAACTGAAAATGGAAGAAAATTCCGACTTGCGTAGCCAAGGGCTATGGAATGCCGCAACCCGCGAAGAATTGCGCGGCAATCTAACCTTCGCCTCCGAGGTCTACGCCTGGCTCTCGGAGCATGGGACGGAAACCATCCGGGAGAAGGCCCTAGAACGCCTGGCTCTATTGGAAGGCAGGGGACCCTTCGGACAGCGCGCCGAGCACCTGCTACGAGGCTTCGCTCGGGAGGCTAGTAATCCCACCATGTTGTTGGCGATGGGCATCGGAGGGACCGTCTATAAGGCGACAAAGCTGGCGACGATGAGCCGGTTAGTCGGCAGCTCAGGGTATTGGGGCCGCGGCGTCGGGATGAAATTAGCCGGCAGCATCGCGGGCTATGCCTTGGAGGCCCCGGTGTTCACGGCGGTGGGGCGTTGGGGCCACGGCGAGAAGCTTTTCGGACCCGGTTTAAAGGAAGAGCTCTTGTCGAGCTATCTCGTCCTAGGCGCCATGAAATCCGTGGGCGGTCTGTCGAGAGAATTGAGTCGTGGGATGGGGCGTCCCCGATTGGAGAAGCTTGCGGGAGAAGTCGGCCTCTACGGCGGGATCATGCTGGGCCACGGGCTTGAAGCCAAAACAGGCCTAAGGGCCTGGCACGAAGGCGGACAGGAATGGGTCGACGGCCTCGCGATGTTTGTTCAACTAAAGGCCTCGGGCCGAATCCTGAATCACCTGGGAGGCGAGCGATACTGGGCAATGGAACGGGAGCTGGAATACCGTTCGGAACACCTCGCAAACCGGGGCACCGTTCGTCGCGCGGCGAATGACGGACAATATTTTCCGCCTATCGTTCAAATCGGCTTCGTTTCCTCAGCGATCGCGTCAGCCGCCAATGACGGCCGCTATCGAAACTCGGCACCCAAAATCATGAACCAAGCTGCAGGTGGGGAGACATTCCTGATAGGAGAACCCATCCAACCAAGCGAAGAGACTACTCGGCCATGGGAAGGGGGCCATCACGGCTTGAAGGCATTTGGAATGGCCAAGGCCGCCGGTTCCGGATCGGGAAATCCCCCGATAACGCGGGCCCCAAGTGTGGATCGATTGGACGGATTGCGCTCGCTTCGGGATACGACCGAGCCCATGGGGATGGAAGTCTTGTCGGCGGTGCTCGGCGACAAGATGCAGAGTTTAGGATTACGACAAGGGGAATTGACGGCCCTGACGGCCCAAAAAACAGCCTTGGAGAAGGAAGGGAAAACCGCCGGCGAGGAATATTTCCGGATTAGCGAAGAGTTGCAAAGAGGCTATGCCGAGGAAGAAAAGTCCTTAAGGTCTCATCTAGGAAAAGCCGAGCGTTATTTCACCCTGGAGTGGGAGCACGGTTTTCTAGGATACGTCACCGTAAAAAGCGGGGCCAAGGCCGCGAATCTCGACGCCTTGCTGAATCACCCTGCGGCTCTAATATTAAGAAAACTTCGTTTCGATGATGAAGTGGCCATCCACGACTTTCGTAAAATGGTCCGCTTGCCTAGGATGAGTCAAATCCGGGTATTAAACCTGTGGCTCGGGGATTTTAATGACTTGCACGCCGTGGCTTTAGCGAAAACCCCCTACCTGCGAGAACTTAAGGAATTGGATTTTGGGCGCAATTTTATCGGCCCTAGAGGCCTGAGGGCATTTGCCAAGAGCCAAAATTTTATAGGGCTCCGAAGCCTGAGCTTGCGCGGGAGCCACGTGGATGAGGAAGGGGTGGTTATTATTTCCCAAAGCAAGACCTTTCGTAACCTGCAAATCTTGGATTTGGGAAACAATGAAATTTCCAGAACGGGTATTCAGGCCCTGGCGGCAAGCCCAAACCTGGAAAATCTTCGGACATTGGACTTATGGCACAGTGCAGCCGGCAGCTATCGTGAGGTGGATGCGGGTTTCCGGGCCTTGGCAGAGAGCAAGGCATTCCCCAAACTCGAAAAATGGGTATTAGGAGACAACCATTTTGGAGTTGAGCCCCTCCGCACCCTGGCAAATTCGACGGCATTTAGGAACCTTAGAGTCTTGGATTTGACGGCCTGTGGAATCAGAAACGAAGGCGCCCACGCCTTGGTTCGAAGCGAAACCCTCGGCGGTCTTCAAAGGTTGAAATTTGGGCGTAATTCCATTTCCAACGAGCTCCGAGAGGCCCTAGTTTCCCGATTCGGCGACAGGGTCACCTTTTAAGCCCCCCGCGATCGTCCCTTGACTCCCCCGCGGGGATGGGCGAGTTTTCGCGGCATTGCTCACGCTCCCCTTTTCCAAAAAGCCGACCCACCGCCAGCGCCACCGCGCCGCGCGCGAGACCAAGCGCCGCGACCGCGCCAAGCGCTTCAAAAGCCTGCGCGACCAGATCTACTGGGCGCGCTTTTTGGGCTACGTCGGCCGTTACAAGAAGGCGATCTTCGGCATCCTCGCCTTGATCATCCTCGGCGGCGTCCTCGGCCTCGCCCTGCCCTTTTTGTCGCGGTTCGTCTTGGATTACATCGTCCCCAAGCGGGACTACTCCCTGCTCAACTGGGTGATCCTCGGCGGCCTCGGGATCTACCTGCTTCACGCCGTCCTCCGCTACTACGAGCAGCGCCTGGTCACGACCTTCTCGATGGACCTGGTCACCGAGATCCGCCGCGACCTGTTCCGCTACCAGATGCGCCTGCCGCTCACCTATTTTGAAAACAACGCCGCCGGGAAGTTGGTCTCCAAGCTCACCTACAGCGTCATGATGATCAAGGTCCTGGTCGAGACCTTCGCCTATGTCTGCCTGCGCGAGTCGGTAAACATCCTTTTACTTACCGTCGCCGCCACCGTCATCGACTGGCGGCTGACGCTGATCCTCTCGGCCCTCGCTCCCTTCGTCGTCCTCTACATCCGTCGCCTCAACCGCTACATGGCCGAGGTCGCCTCTCAGTTGCAGACCAAGAATGACCAAATCCTGAAAATCCTGGACCGCGCCTATCACTCCGCGAAGCTATTCCAGATCTTCGGCGGCGGGATGCGCGAGGGCGACCGCTTCGAGGAGGTCTTGAAACAGGACAAGAAATTCCGCATCGAACGGACCATGGTCTACGCCGGCAACGCCATCCTGATCGGCTTCCTCGCCTCCGCCGTGCTGCTGGCGGCGCTGTGGTACGGCGGACGCCAGATCATCCAGGGGCAGCTGAGCCACGGCGAGGTCCTGGCCTACATGATCTGCCTGGGGCTGCTGTTCCGGCCGCTCTCGCAGTTCGTCCGCGCGACGGCCTACCTGCAGGCAGGGCTGATCGGCATCCGGACCGTCTTTTCGATCTTCGAAAACACCACCCCGATCGCCGAGCCCGAACATCCCGTCGTGCCCGAGCGCCGCGAGGGCAAGGTCGAATTCCGCGGCGTCTGGTTCCAGTACGCCCGCGGGATCGGTGGGCTGCGCAACGTCAGCTTCCGCGCCGAACCGGGGCAGAAGGTCCTGATCGTCGGCCAGAGCGGCGCGGGCAAGAGCACCCTGCTGAATTTATTGATGCGCCTCTACGACGGCAACCGCGGCAGCATCCGGATCGACGGGGTGAACATCCGCAAGATGCGCCTGGACGACCTGCGCGCCTACTTCAGCGTGGTGGCCCAGGACCAGCTGCACATCGAGGACACGATCTTGGGCAACGTCTTCTTCGGCGAAATGGGGAACAAGGGCCCCGACATGGAGGCCCAGCTCGAGAAGGCCCTCGACCTGGGGCGGCAGATGGAGCTTAACCGCTTCATCGCCTCGCTGGAGCGCAAGTTCGGGCAGAAGGTCGGCGCGGAGGGTTTGGGCTATTCGCGCGGCGAGCTGCAGAAGCTGGCGCTGATGCGCGCCGCCGCCAAGGACGCGCCGATCGTCCTGATGGACGAACCGACCGCCTCGCTGGACCACCGCTCCGAGCGCGGCGTATTGAAAATCATCGCCGAGCATTTCCGAAACAAGACGGTGCTGATCATCTCGCACCGCCCGCTGCCCCAGCTGCGTCCCGACTGGGTCGTGGTCCTTAAGAAGGGCGCGGTGGAGGCCCAGGGCCGGCACGAGGAATTGATCGCCCGCTCGCCTTACTACCGCGAGCTGCTCGCACAGGGCCGGGAAGAGCCTGTCCCCGTCCCCGCGCTCTGAGCGGACGCCGGCCCCTTTCTCAGTCGAACTTGATCTCCCCGTTCAGCGCCTGCCGCACGTAGCGCAGCTTCCCCCTCAAGTTGGCCCATTTTCGCGCGAGGCCCTCTTTCTTCTCCCGCCCCTGGAGGAACATCTCGAAGTTAGTCCCGAAGTAGCGCCGCCAGCCCCGATAAGGCGCCAGGCTGCGACGGCGCAGGATGCGGTGGTAGGCTCCGGTCAGGCTCTTGTAGCCCAGCTCGCGGAACCAGGCCTCGGGGATCAACCTCCGGTTGCGCGGCGAGGGCCGGCGCAGGATGGCGAGGCGGATACGGTCCTTGATGAAGGCATCCATCCGGCGGAAGCTGCGGTCGTCGTCGACCACCGGGAAGGCGCGCACCCAGGGCAGCTGTCTCAGGCCCAAGGTCGCGGCAAGTCCGGTGTTGATATCGAGGATGATCTTCTTCAGCAGGGCGCGGCGCTCCTCGTCGGTCTTGTTGGGGTAGTCGCGGTAGCGGTCGACGACCAGCTGCTCGTAGGCCCACTGCTTGAAGCGCCCCATCGCGACACCGCCGATGTGGATCTTTCCCTCGGCGAAGCGATAGCCCAAGTACTCGAAGGACTCGCCCGGCGCCTTGCGCATGGTCTTGTGCGGCGAGGAGCTGAGTCCGTGGCCGGCCAGGACCTCGGCGATGCGGCGGCTCCCGGCCTCGATCCTCGTCGGATCGGGATCCAGCAATAGGATATCGTCGCCGTAACGCAGGTAATGGAAATCGCCGCGGAACATCTCGCGGTCCAAGGGCCAAAGGTAGAAATTGGCGAAGACGGTCGAAAGGCTCGAGCCGGCGGGAATGCCGCGAACGGGCGAGACGAGATGTCCGTCCCAGAACTTCCGCTGATGGACGAAATGCCCCACCAGACCCCGGACCTCCGGTTCCTCGGGCAAGGCCTCGCGCAGCATGTCCAACAGCCGGACTTGGTCGATGTTGTCGAAGTAATCCGCGATGTCGGTCTTGTAGACGAAGAGCCTGCCCGCATGCGCCTGCAACAGCTTGCGGACGCGGCGCGCGGCGGCGATGGTGCCGTAGGAGCGCCCGTTCCGGTAGGAAAAGAGATTGGGATAGTAGAGACGCTCGAAGCGCTCGACCAAGGGCAGGGCCATGGCCTTCTGCACGACCTTGTCGCGCAGGGCCACGAGGTAGATCTCGCGAAATTTCCCCGGCGTGTCCTTCGGCACCATGCGCAGGATCTGCGGATAAAAAGGTTTATCTCCCGCCAAGAGGAAATCGCGGCAGGCCTTGAGCTGCGCCTCCAGGTCGCTGTCGAAGTCGCGCAGGTCGACGCCGTCGATCCCCGAGGCGAATTTCTTATAATGTTGGAGATAAGGGTCGTAGTGCTTTTCGCGGATCAGGCGGTAGGCCTCGCGAATATTTTCGGAAGAGACGATCTGAGCGAAAAGCTTACCCAAGAAGACCTTAATAAGGTGGTGAGGCCGGGATAGAAAAGCTTTTTCCCATCCCGGCCTTGGCCTGCGAACGCCGCTGAAACGTCGCCATCCTGCAAGCGACAAATTGGTTGGTTTGGGTGTTTATTTATTAACACCCCACCACTCCCCCTAAGCCTTGCGGCGAAGGGGTTGTGTAAGGACGACTCCGCCCCATGTCCGCGGGTGGGGCGAACCCCGATGCGAAGCCGCCTGGGTCATTGGACATCGCGGGCGGGCCAAAACCACCTCTTTCTCGCCCGCGTGTTCCAGCCTGCGTCCATTCAATCTAAATCATAGGGCCGGCGAATGGGAAGCCATTTCCCAGAGGCCGAGAGAATAAAAAAGGCGCCCGTCTCTGCGACGGGCGCCGGAGCGGACGCGGTCTTCCTAGGGAGGTAGTGGGCTAGGACTTCGGCATAATCACCGCATCGATCACATGGATCACGCCGTTCTTGGTCTTGATGTCCGTCTTGACGACCTTGGCGCCGTCCACCATCACCTCGCTGCCCTGGACGCTGATCTTGGCCGCCTGGCCGTTGACCGTCTTGGCCTCTTTCAGTTTGACGACCTCGGAGACCGTCACCATACCCGGAACCACATGATAGGTGAGGACGGCGCTCAGCTTCGCCTTGTCTTTGAGCAGGCCCTCGAGCGCCCCCGCCGGCAGCTTCGCGAAGGCGGCGTCGGTCGGCGCGAAGACGGTGAAGGGGCCGGGACCCTTGAGGGTTTCGATCAGGCCCGCGGCCTGCAGGGCGGTGGCCAGGGTTTTGAAATTGCCCGCCGCCACCGCGGTGTCCACGATGTCGGCGCTGGCGGCCGCCGCGGGTTTCGCATCTCCGGCCTGCGCGGCTCGAGGGGTGGGAAGAGAGCCCAAGGCCAGGGCCAAAACTGAAAAGGCGAGTAATTTCGATATCTTCATAACATGCTCCTTTTTTAAATTTGCCTGCCGAAGGAATTTCGCCTCCGGCAGGCGCCCTGCTCCGCGAGTTTACCCGATCGTTCTTGAGAGCGGGGTTGGTGTTCTGAATAGGGTCATCCTACCTCTTTACGATCATTTGTCAATATTTTGTCTAACTTTTTTCTATATTTTGTGTAAAATATTGTCAGGATTGGCCTTTTCGCCTAAGGTGGGAGTGTGGAAACTCGGTATCCGATGAAGCTGGTGGTCAAACGGACGGGCTTAAGCCCTCATGTGATCCGGGTTTGGGAGCGCCGCTACCGGGCCCTGGCCCCCGACCGCAGCCCCACCAATCGAAGGATGTATAGCGAGGCGGAAGTTACGCGGCTCGAGAGACTCGCCCGTCTCACCGACTTCGGCCACAGCATCAGCCAGATCGCCCAGCTGCCGGACGCCGATCTTGAGACCCTGGCAGCCAGCCTGCCCGCCGCGCCGCAGGCCCCGAGGCCCGAGGTCGTGGCGGGGAAATCCCCCGCTGTTCGGGAAGACCCCCTTCCCTACCTCGAGGCCTGCATGGAAAAGATCGAGGGCTTGGACGGCAAGGGACTGGGGGACCTGCTCGACCGCGCCTCAATGGCCTTCAGCCAACAGGTCCTGCTCGAAGAGATCGTCTCGCCCATGCTGGAGGCGATCGGCGAGCGCTGGCAGCGCGGCGATTTCCGCATCGCGCAGGAACACCTCGCCTCCTCGGTGGTGCGAAGCTTCGTCGGCGGCCTTAAGCCGGCCTACCCCGAGGCCGCATCCGGGCCCAGCCTCGTCGTCGCGACGCCCGGCGGCCAGATACACGAGCTGGGGGCCCTGCTCGCCGCCAAGATCGCGGCCATCGAGGGCTGGAACGTGGTCTACCTCGGCGCGAATCTCCCCGCCGAAGAGATCGCCGCCGCGGTCCGCAAGGCCGGGGCGCGGCTGCTGGCGCTCAGCATCGTCTTTCCCGCCGAAGAGACGGAGCTTACGGCCGAGCTGCGAAGGTTGTCGCGGCTCTTGCCGAAGAAGACGGCTTGGGTCTGCGGGGGACGCTCGGCCGAACGCTTTCGCGACGCCGTCGAGGCGGGCGGCGGGCGCGTCATCGGCGATCTCGGCCTGTTTCGAAAATACTTGAGGGAAAGTCTTTAAAAACCAAAACCCACCTAGCGCTTACGGTAGGTGGGTCGCGTCGGCCTGAAAAAGCCAGGCGGAAGCTTTTGGCAGCCCCGCTATCCATCCTGGATGGACCGGAGGCTTTGCGTCCTCCGATTGCTCGGAGTTTGCCTTTTTCCGCCGGACGTCCGGACTCCCGTCAACGGCGTCCGACACTAAAAAAGTGTAGCGCCATCCCCTCCGGGTGACAAGACTCATTTCGAGGTTTTTCCGTCGCCGCGCGGGGCTTGGAAAAACCCCAAGGACATGCGAGAGATCCCCCGCCATGCCCATCCTGATCGCCGCGCAAAAAATCGCCAAATCCTACGGGGCCCGGCCCCTGTTCCGGGACTTGAGCTTCGGCATCGAGGAGGGCGAGCACGTTGGCCTGATCGGCCCCAACGGCGCCGGCAAGAGCACCCTGCTGGGCCTGCTCGCGGGCCGCGAGCGGCCCGACGCCGGCGAGATCTCCGCACGCCGCGGCCTGCGCGTCGGCTGGCTGGCGCAGGTTCCCGCCTTCGCCGCCGAGGCGACGGTCGAGTCGGCGATCCTCGAGGCGCACCCGGATCCCGAGAACTGGGAATTCCAGGCCACGTTGCAGGAATGGCTCTCCAAGCTCTCGCTCGACGGCCGCGAGGGCGTCGGGCCGGAGACACGCGTCTCCGAGCTCTCCGGCGGTTGGAAGAAGCGCGTCGCCTTGGCTCGCGAGCTGGCGAAGCGCCCCGACCTCTTGCTGCTCGACGAGCCGACCAACCACCTCGACGTCGAAAGCATCCTCTGGTTGGAGAGTCTCCTCGCCAAGGCCCCCTTCGCCAGCCTGACCATCACCCACGACCGCCTCTTCCTCCAGCGCGTCGCCACCCGCATCCTCGAGCTGGACCCGGCCTTGCCGGAAGGCATCCTGAGCGTCCCCGGGGACTACGCCGGCTATTTGGAGGCCAAGGATCAGCTGCGCGCCGCGCAAGAACGCCGCGAGCTCGTCCTGAAGAACACCCTGCGCCGCGAGACCGAGTGGTTGCGCCGCGGCCCCAAGGCCCGCGGGACCAAGCAGCAGGCCCGCATCCAGCGCGCCGGAGAGATCGCCGAGGAATTGGAGCAGGTCAGCGCGCGCAACCGGACGCGCGGCGTCGCCATCGACTTCGCCGCCGAGGAAAAACGCCCCAAAAAGCTGATCGAGGCGCAAGGCGTCGCGAAATCCCTCGGCGGCCGCCCCTTGTTTTCCGGACTGGACCTGCTCGTGACGCCGCAGAGCCGCCTCGGCTTGATCGGCCCCAACGGCTGCGGGAAATCCACGCTGCTGCGCGTGCTGCTGGGCCAAGAGCCGCCGGACGCGGGGACGGTTCGGCACGCCGAGGCGCTGCGCGTCGCCTACTTCGAACAGAACCGCGAGACCCTCGATTCCGGCTTAAGCCTGATCAAGGCGCTCTGCCCGGCCGGCGACCACGTCGAATACCGGGGAAATCCCGTCCACGTCCGCGGCTACCTCGACCGCTTCCTCTTCAACCCGGCGCAGATGGAGATGCCGGTGGGGCGCCTGAGCGGCGGCGAACAGAGCCGGCTGTTGATCGCCAAGCTGATGCTGCGGCCCGCGAACGTCCTGGTTTTGGACGAACCTACCAACGACCTCGACATCGCCACGCTCGAGGTCCTGCGAAACTGCCTCGCGGAATTCCCCGGCGCAGTCCTGCTGGTAAGCCACGACCGCTACTTCCTGCACGAGATCGCCAACCGCATCCTCGCCTTCGGCCCTCCGGGCAGTTCGGCCGCGGGGCAAATCGTCGCCTTCGCCTCGCTGGAGCAGTGGGAGGATTGGCACGAGGCGCTGGCATGGGACGCCTCCCCGACTCGCGGCGAGGCGGCCGCCGTCAAACGCGAGGAGACGGAGAAAAAGAAAAAGTTGAGCTACCTCGAGCAGCGGGAATTCGACGGCATGGAGGCCAAGATCCACGAGGCGGAGGCGAAGGCCGCCGCCCTGCGTGCCGAACTCGAATCGCCCGCCAACGCCAGCCAGGCGGCGCTGTTGCTGGAGCTGAGCGAAAAACTCGCGGCGGCGGAGCGCGAGGTCGAGGCCCTCTACCGGCGCTGGGCGGAGCTGGAGGCCAAGCTTTAAAATTTATTTATACGTCAGCAACTTAACAATTCTGGGATGCCCGCATGGAAAATTATAAGAGGTTTATTAAGCGAAAATCCCTTCAATTCGAAGGCGATTGTCTTGTATCCATGAAGGACATTGGGCGCAAAGGATCTCATTTATTTCTTCGCGAGGCTTGGACCTTCATGCCGCAAAGCAATTTGGACGAAAAGGTGTTCATCCTGGAGAGGTTGAGGAAGGTTCAACACAGCGGCAGGCTGTCCCATCGAAAAGGTTCTAAGAAAGGCCATATTGAATATCGAATCGGTTATTTTGTCGTCGGGAAAAATGGCAATAAAAAGGGAAAATGGACCTGGGGGCAGTATTGCCCTTTGATTCCAAAAAAAGATTTCAACAAATTGATTCGAAAGGCCTTGGCCGAAGGAACCATCGATTCATGGAGATGACCTCCTCTCCCCCCCTCAGCCTCCGCCGCTTCGCCGCCGTCCTCTGCGGCCTGGCGCTCCTGCTCGCCGCAGCGGTCGCCCTAAGCCTGGCCTTCGGCGGCGGACGGCTCGATCTGGCGGCGGCCTGGGGCGATACCGCGAGCCCCGAGCACGACATCCTCTTCTACTCCCGCCTGCCCAGGATCCTGCTCGGCGTCATCGTCGGCTTCGCCCTCTCCAGCGGCGGCGTGGCCTTCCAGAGCCTGCTGCGCAACCCGATGGCCGACCCTTACATCCTGGGCGTCTCCGGCGGCGCCGCGCTGGGCAGCGTGGTTGCGGTCTCGCTGGGCCTGGCCTTCACTTGGGTGAGCTCGGTCGCCTTCGTCTCCGCCCTCGCCTCGCTGCTACTGATCTACTGGATCGCCCAGACCAAGGGCCGCCTGCCCGTCTACACCCTGCTGCTCACCGGCGTCATCTTCAACGCCTTCAGCTTCGCGCTCATCATGTTCATCAACTCGCTGGTCAGCTTCGAGCAGGCGCACCGCATTTGGTACCTCATGGTCGGCTCGCTCGAGGCCGAGAGCTACGGGAAGATCGCGGTGACGGGCGGCTTCGTCCTGGCCGGATTCCTCCTGCTCTTCCTGCACGCCGGAAAAATGAACCTGATGGCCCTGGGCGACTCCAGCGCCCAATACCTGGGCCTCGACGTCGAGAAATTCCGCCGTCACATCTTCTTCGCCGCCTCCCTGATGATCGGCGCGACGGTCAGCCTCTCGGGCCTGATCGGCTTTGTCGGCCTCTTCATTCCGCATATGGTGCGGCTGTGGCTGGGCTCGGACCACCGCCTGCTGCTGCCGGCCTCGGCCCTGTTCGGCGCCGCTTTCCTCGTCTTGGCCGACTTGGCCGCGCGCACGGTCTTAAGCGGCTCCGATTACCAGACGCAGATCCCGGTCGGCGTCCTCACCGCCCTGATCGGCGGCCCCTTCTTCGTTTACCTCGTGAAAAAACCCTCGAGCCGAGGTGCCTGGTGACGACGGTCTACTCGCTGGACAACGTCTCCCTTTCCTACGACGCCCTTCCGGTGCTGAAGGACCTCGGCTTCGCGATCCGCGAGCGCGAGTTTGTCGGCGTCCTCGGTCCCAACGGCTGCGGGAAGACCACGCTGCTCAACCTCCTGGCCGGCGTCTTGAGGCCCACGGCGGGAGAGATCCGGCTCTACGAGCGCGAGCTCCGCGACTACTCCCGCCGCGAGGCCGCGCGGATCGTCTCGGTCCTGCCGCAAGAGACCTTTATCGAATTCCCCTTCACCGCCCTCGAGGTCGTCTTGATGGGACGCTCCCCCTATCTGGGAAGCTTCCAATGGGAAAGCCCCCGCGACCTCGAGATAGCGCGCGAGGCGATGCGGCTCACCGACTGCCTGGGCTTCGCCGACCGCGATATCCGCCTGCTCTCCGGCGGCGAGCGCGAGCGGGTCCTGCTGGCGCGGGCCCTCGCCCAGGAGCCGAAGGTCTTGCTGCTGGACGAACCGACGACGCACCTCGACTTGCAGCACCAAGCCGAGATCTACCGGCTCCTGAAGCGCCTCCACGCCGAGCGCGACCTGACCCTCGTCGTGGTCCTCCACGACCTGAGCTTCGCCGCCACGGCCTGCGGACGCCTGCTGCTTTTTGCGGAAGGCCGACTCAAGGCCGACGGAGGGCCGGAAGCCGTGATGCGGCCCGAGACCCTGCGGGAGGTCTTCGGCACCGAGGTCTTGAGCGGTACCCATCCCGAAACCGGCAGGCCTTATTTTTTGCCCAAGCTTCCCTAAGAGAATGGTTTCCTGAAAAACAACCGGTCGTTGGGCTAGCAGCGGCTTCCGGGGACCGCGCGCCCGTCGCCACGCTTGCCGCGGGCCGCGGCGCGAGGTATTTCTTAGCGGATGTCCCGCCGCCTCGCCATCACCCTCAGCGCCTCGATCGCGCTTCACCTGGGCCTGCTCGCTTTTCTTTTTTGGGTCAGCCAATGGTCGCAGCGGCGCGTCGCCACCTTGAGCGACGCCGGCGGCGTGGTGTGGTACAACCTGAATCCCGGCGGCGCGGGCAGCGGCGGCGCGGGCGGGCTGGGCGCGCCGCAGGCCGCGGATCCCCAGGCCGCAACCCCGAAATCCGAAGGAATAGCGCCGACGCCATCCAAGCCGGATAGAAAATCCGACGAGGCCTTGACGGAGCGGCCCGCCAAGGCGATTCCCGCGAAGCCGCCGCGCCTCAAGATCGTCCCCAAGCCGCCGATCGCCGAGGAAGGCGCGGAACGCCCTGCCGAAAAGGCCTCCCTTCCTCCCGGCTTGCCGGGACCCGGCGAAGGAGATACCGCCGGCGCGAAGACGGGGCCGGGCGGAGGCGAAGGTCCTGGCCTGGGCAGCGGCGAAGGCGCCGGCAGCGGCGGCGGCAAGGGCCCCGGCGGGGTCGGCGCGCCGGGCAGCGGCGGGTCCGGCAGCGGCGGCGAGGCCTCGGCGATCCTGGCGCGCATCCGGCAGAAGATCGCGCGGGCCAAGCGCTACCCGCGCCAGGCGCGCTCCGAAGAGCTGGAGGGAGTCGCGGGACTGCAATTCGAGATCAACCCGGACGGCTCGGTCGCCTACGTGAACCTCACCGGCAGCAGCGGGCACCGCGTCCTGGACGAGGAGGCCCTCGCGACGGTGCGGCGCGCCGCACCTTTTCCCTATTATGCGGGGCCGATCCGGTTTAGCCTGCGCTTCAGCTTGAAGGACAACCCGTAGGGGCTCCTTTTTACCGATTTAAAGATTGAAACATGATCCGTTTCCCAAAACCTCTTGAAGACTTCCTCCTCCCCTTCCTCAAGCGCGAGTTCTACCACGGCACGCGCCGCGCCTCCTTCGCCGAGCGCCCCTTCGGCGGCGAGGACCTGCGCTTCTTCGCCAAGGGGGTGGCGCAGCTCTCCGAGCTCTTCACCTCGGACCGCGCCAACCTGCAGGCCGGCTACCTGAACCAGCCGCAGCTGCGCGCGGCCTATCTACTTTATTTTCTGCCGATCAATTACGCCAAGACCCGCTTCGTGCTCGAGAAAGTCCCCGAAAAATTTTGGCGGCGCGAAAAATTCCGCGTCCTCGACCTGGGCTGCGGGCCCGGATCGGCCTCGCTGGCCTTCGCCAGGATGCTCTCCGAAAAGAACCCCGGCGCCGAGCTCGAGCTCGTCTTAGTCGAGCAAAACGCCAACATCCTGAAGGACGCGCAGCGCCTCCTCGAAGCCGCCGCCCCGAGGCTCAAGCTCCAGGTCCGCGCCTTCCCGCTCTGGCTGCACGGCTTCCGCTTCCAGGGAAAATACGACCTGATCCTGATGAGCCATGTCTTGAACGAGCTCGTCCAACTCTCGGCCCAGGATCGCGCCGAGTGGCTCTCCCCCCGGTTGGACGAACATCTCGCCGCAGACGGCTTGGCCGCCCTGCTCGAGCCGGCGCTGCGGCGCCCGACCCGCGAGCTGATGGCCCTGCGCGACCACCTGATCGAATCCGGCGAGCTCGGCGTGCTGGCGCCCTGCCTGCACGACCAGGTCTGCCCCATGCTGGCCGCGACCCGCGGCGACTGGTGCCACTTCTACGTGGATTGGGAAGAGCCCGAATATTTGCGGGAACTCGACCGGCTGGTGAAAAACGACAACCGCTTCCTCAAGGTCGCCTACCTGCTGCTCGGCCGGAAGGGGTCTTGGCAGGAGGCGCAACCCCAAGACCGCGAGCTATTCCGCGTGGTCAGCAACCGCATGCAGACGCGCGGCAAGGCCGAGGTCGTGCTCTGCGGCGCCCCCGGGCGTCTCAGCCTCTACCGCCTCGACCGCGAGCGCCGCGCGGAAAACCGGGACCTCGACGATATCCGCCGAGGCGATCTGATGCGATTGCAGGGCTGGAAGGGCAAGGGCTTCAAGGTGGCCTGGACCCTGCGCCTGGACCCCAAGTGGACGGTGAAAAAGCTACCCTAACGCCGGCGGGCGGGACCCGTCTTGGGCGCGCGGCCCGGTGGGCCCTTGGGCCTCGACCCCGAAGGGCGCTTGACCCCCAGGGCCTCAGAGCGAAATCTTTCCTGCAAATTCAAAAAATCCTTCGGCGGCTTGGAACGGAAGATCAGCTTCTTGTTGGTGAGCGGGTGGCGGAACTCGAGGTAGGCCGCGTGCAACGCCTGGCGCGGCGCCGCGAGCTTGCTGCCGTAGAGCCGGTCGCCCACCACCGGGTGGCCCTGGCTGGCGAAGTGCACGCGCACCTGGTGGGTGCGCCCCGTCTCGAGCCGGGCCTCGACCAAGGTCGCATCGGGATAGCGTTCCAACACGAAGAAATGCGTCTTCGCCCGTCCCTCCTTGGCGCCGCGGCCGCCCAGGGTCTTCATCTTCTTCGCCTTCGCCTCCAGGTCCTTGACGATGGCCGCCTCGATGGTCCCTTCCGACTTCTTGAGCTGCCCCTCGACCAAGGCCAGGTAGCGCCGCCCCACCGTGTGCCGCTTGAACTGCTCGGAGAGCGCGTTGGCCGCGCGCGACAGGGTGTAGACCATCAAGCCGCTGGTCTCGCGGTCGAGGCGGTGCATCAGGCCGACGTAAGGATGCTCGATCTCGGGATGGGCGCGGCGCAGGTAATCGTTGATGTCGTCGACCAGGGTGGAGGTCAGCGTCTGGGCGCTGCGCTCGCAGGCCACGCCGGGCGGCTTCTCCACGACGAGCAGGTCCGGATCCTCGTAATAGACCTTGAGATAGCGCTTGCGGCGCGGGAGGGTCGCCTCGTTCGGATCCTTCAGGGCCCAGGTCTCGCCCGCCTGCACCTTCCAGGAGCCGATGATCACCTTGCGGTCGCCCAGAAAGACTTTGCCCTCGTCGATGAGCTGCTTGGCCTTCTTGCGGCTGGCGGCCATCGCCTGGGCCAGGAATTGATCGAGGCGCATCTCGTGCTGTTCGGGCTTGACCTTGAAGCTGTCCATGGCGGAAGGTATGGCACGGATGCCGCGCCGCCGCAAATCCCTAAAGTTGCTCTTCGTCGCCGACCCCTTGGCCGGGTTCCACCCCGAGCGCGAGACGACGCTCTTCCTCATGCACGAGGCCCAGCGCCGCGGCCATCAGGTCTTCGCGACCACCCCCGAGCGCCTCAGCAGCCGGGGCCGCGAGCCCGAGGCCCTCGTCGAGCGCCTCAAGATCCTCGGCATCGGCAAAAAACCCTGGCACCGCGCCCTCGAAGGCAGGCGCCGCGAGCTGCGCGCCTTCGACGCCGTTCTGCTGCGTAAGGACCCGCCCTTCGATCAAAACTACCTGCACCACCTCTACCTCCTCGAGCTTTTGTCCGAACAGGTCTACATGATGAACCATCCGCGCGGCGTCCTCGAGGCCAACGAAAAGCTCCTGCCCCTGCACTTCCCCGACCTGATCCCGCCGACGCTGGTCAGCGCCGAATTCGCCACCCTAAGCGAGTTCATCCGCGCGCAGCCGGACGGGGCGGTGATCAAGCCCATCAACAGCAGCGGCGGGCGCGGGATCTTCTACCTGCGCAACACCCGCACCGAAAATTTCAAGGTCGTCCTCGAGACCGCCACCGACGACTTCAAGCGCCACGTCATCGCGCAGCGTTTCCTCCCCGAGATCCGCAAGGGCGACAAGCGCGTCATGCTGCTGGGCACCGAGATCCTGGGCTCCTTCATCCGCAAGCCGGAGGCGGGCGAGCACCGCGCCAACCTCCACTCCGGGGGCTCGGCCCATCCCAGCCCCCTGACGGCCTCGGATCGCCGGATCGTCGCGGCCCTCCTGCCCAGCCTGCAGGGCCTGGGCCTCGACCTCGTGGGCCTGGACCTGATCGGCAACTACCTCACCGAGGTCAATGTCACCTCGCCGATGGGGCTGGCCGAGATCAACGCGACCGGCGGCTCGCACAGTCAAAGAAAAGTCATTGATTTTATTGAGAAAAAATTGACTTAGCCCCACTACCCCCCTCCTTTGACGCCCCGCGAATATTTCCCCGACAAGGCCCTCCAAAAGCCCCTTCGAATAGGCTAAATTTAGGGTTGCGCGCGTTGTAGGGCTTGCCCTATAGACGCCCGCCGTCTGCGAAAGGACGATGAATCTCATGCCCGCCCAGAAGAAAAAACCGACCCGTCAAAACACCGCCCGGCGAGGGAAGAAAGGCGGCGGCGCGCCCAAGAAACGCAGCAAGGCCGAGCTGGTTCTCAAGACCGAATTATCCCCGCAGCTGCATTGGATGTACATCTACCTGCGCAAGGCCAAGCTCAAGATGCCCAATTTGGTCCTGCCCCGGCGCATCCGGTCCTTCCGCCCGACCCGCAACAAGATCATGCGGGTCCTGGGCAACGCCTATTTCGACAACCGCACCGTGGTCATCGCGACGCATACCCAGACCACCTACATGAACCGCAAGGGCGAGCTGAAGGTGAAGAAGATCGTCCGACTGCCCAAGGCCCGGATCCTCGACACCTTGGCCCACGAGATCGCCCACTTCCAGTACGCCGACCACGGCTACGAGCACGAGGAATTCACCCGCTCGATCTTCAAGACCTTCGGCCTCAAGGAAAAATGCCCCTATTGCAAGGGCACCGGAAAGGTCCAGCTCGAGGGGAAGCCTTAGCGCGTGAAGCGAACCCTCACAGTCCCGCCCCTGCCCGCGCCCGAGCGCCTCGACAAATTTCTCATTCGCCAATTCCCCGAGAGCGGGCGCGCCTATTGGCGCAAATATCTGGAAGCCACCGTCCGCGTGGACGGAAAGAAGGCGGCGAAGGGGCGCTTGCTGTCGGGAGGCGAGACCCTCGAGCTGAACGAGACGCCGCCGGCCGCCGACGCTGAAATCGCGGCCAATCCCGACCTGCCCTTGACCCTGCTCTACGAAGACGCGCACCTGCTGGCGGCCGACAAGCCAGCCGGGCTCCCTTGCTACCCCCTGCGTCCGGGGGAGTCCCGGACCCTGGCCCAGGCCGTGGCGGCGCGCTACCCGGCGCAGCGCTCCCTGCGGCCGGCGCGGGAGGCCGGCCTGGTCTACCGCCTGGACAACGACACGAGCGGGGTCCTGCTGTTCGCCCGCGACCCCGAGGCCCTCGCGGCCTTCCGCAAGCTCAGCCGCTCGGGGGCCATGGAGAAAATCTATCTGGCCTTGGTGGAAGGAAGTCTGCCCGAAGGAGGGACCGTCCGTCGGCCCATCGCCCATCACCCGAAAAACCGGAAAAAGATGCGGGTCGTGGAGCCGGAGGGGGAATCGTGGGACCTGCCCGCGCAGCCCGCCGAGACGGTCTTCGAGTCGCTGGCCGAGTTCCAAGGCCAAACGCTGCTACGCGTCGCGATCCGAGTGGGCCGCCGCCACCAGATTCGCGCGCACCTGGCGGCGCTGGGCCATCCCATCGTCGGCGACGTCCTCTACGGGGCCGCTCCGCGCCCGGAGTTGGGGCGCCACTGCCTGCACGCCGCCGAAATCCGCTTCGCGCACCCCTTTACCGGGACGCCCACGGTCATCGCCGCACCGCAGCCCAAGGAGTGGGCTTATTTCGCCACCGACCCGCGGGTCGGTACTCCCTCGTAGAGCTTCGGCTCCCGCTTCGGATCGGGGTCTTCCAAGTTTTTTTCGAATTTTACGTCGATCGAATGGCCGAAGCCGAGCAGCATCGCATAGGTCGCTCGGGCCAGGAGCTGGCCATGCTCCTCTTCGGCCGTCCCCTCGAAGGTCATGGCCGGCTTTTTCAAAAAGTAATTCATGTAGGCGGTGGCCTGATCGATCCGCCGAGCCTTGGGGTCGAGCGGCGTCAGGGTGAAGGAGAAGCTGCCTCCGCTCAAGGCGGCGAGCTTGGTGGCCGCGTAGTCGGCGACCTGCCACTGCGCCTGGGGTTTCTCGTCCAGCAGCGAGGCGTCGGCCTCGGTCTTAGACCGAGAATCCGACTCGAGCTCGGCGCCGTGGGAGAACTTCGCCACCTCCGTCACCTTCTTGGGCAGCCAGGGCGAGGCCACGGGGCCGGCGCTCTTCCCTTCGGTATCGAGGACCAAGTCCGAAATGAAAAATGGTTGGTGCCGGCTCCAGTCGTGCAGACCGATCATCCCGTCGACCAATCCCATCAGGTATTCCGTCCGCCTCACCACCAGATAGTCGACGCGATCGTCGGTGAAGGCCTTGTTGAAGAGGCTGTTCATCGGGACGGTCGCGCCGTCGGCCCGGCCCATCGCCCGGTTGGCCTCGGGGATGAAAATCACGCGGCCGGTCTTCAGGGGAAGGTCCTTCATCCAGTGGAAAACCTTGCGGGGGTTCTGCTCGTGGTAGTGCGGGGCGAAGACGAGGGTGGTGGGGCCGGGCTTGCCCGATTCCACGGAGAAGACCTCGGTGTCCCCGACCCAGCGGTATTTCTGGATCGTGGTGCGGATCTTCTTTCCGTCCGCCCCCGTGTACTTGCGCTTCAAGGTCAATTCGGGCTCGCCCAAGAAGGCGTCGATCTTCTTCTGTCGCTTCGCATACGAGAGATCCTGCGGGAGGTTGGGAAAAAACTCGGATTCCCCGGAAACGGCGTCGGGATCGACCTCCCAGGACGGGAGGCTCAAGCTCTCGAAGAGCTTCAAAGCCGCCGCCGGGTCCTTGCGCAGGCACTCCCGGATGAAGCGCAGGCCCTCGTCCCGGCTCAGGTAGCGCAGCAGCTTGTCCGCCGTGTCGTAGTCGGGGAAAGCCGCGTCGACGGCCTTTCGGAACAGCTCCGACTGCGCGGCCCCGTCCATGCCGACAAAATCGGCGTAGGAGCCCTTGAGGTAGTCGGCGAAGACCTTGGGCTCCTGCGAGCTCAGGTAGAAGTCCAAGCCCGCGACGAGCGCGGCCTCGGGGCGCGAGGGAGGCGCGAGCTTCGCGTAATCGGCCAGCGATTGCAGCAGGTCGCGCGCCGGCGTGGTCAGGGTCGCGGGGCTGGAGGGAGCGAGGAGCGGCGCCCCCAAGGCCCGGACGCGGCGGTGCAGCGGCGCCTGGAATCCCTTGCCGAGCAGCTGGCGCTGCCAGTCCTCGCCCCATTCGTCGCCGTAGAGATGCTTGGTCTCGAAATAAATGTCGTAGAGGGAGACGTCGTCCGGCTTCTCGTCGTGGGTCGCCAGATGCTCGAGGAATTCTTCGGCCTTCTGAACCTGCCGCGAGTCCTTAAACAGCGAGGCGAGCTTCACCTCGGGATCCTTGCCCTTGAGGAGGGCGTCCAACGACAGCGGCCGCGTGGGGCTGCCCAGGGCACTTCGCTCGAGGGCCGTTAGCAGGGCCTGGTACCCGTCGACGGCGGAGCCGTCGGCGCCGGTCGTCTCCAGGGCCGATTTAGGGAATCCCGGCGGGAGCGGAGGCGGCGTGCCGCCGCCCTTGGCCGGCGCGCGGGGCGGAGCCGGGCGCCCGCCGCATCCCGAAGCCAACAAGGAGAGACCGGCCGCGCCCGCAATGACAATGACAGGGAGAAAGAAAACCATGAGTGCCCACCTGCCGGCCTCTTCGGCGCCCAACGAAATTGGTTGCCAAATTCCGGCGAGCCGACCTCTCGTCTTCCTTGTAAGCGCCCCGGGTCATCGCATAAAATTGCTGAAAAAGGGGGCGCTATGATCACCAATTCCGAATCGGGGACCAATATCGAAGAGATCAGCGAGGGCATTTTCCGGATCAACACGCCGGTGCCGCCGTCCCCGGGGAGCGGGGGATTTTCCTTCAATCAATTCCTCATCGTCGACGAGGAGCCTCTTCTCTTCCACTCCGGTCCGCGCCGGATGTTCCCCCTCGTCCGCGAGGCCGTCGCCAAGGTCCTTCCCTTGGAGCGCATGCGCTATTTTTCCTTCTCCCACGGCGAGTCCGACGAATGCGGCTCGGTCAACGAGTTCCTGGCCCTTTGTCCCCATGCCGTGCCGCTTTGCGGGGAGATCAACGCCATGATCAACGGCGATCTCTTCGACCGGCCGCCCAAGTCCCTGCGGCACGGGGAAACCCTCGCCTTGGGGAAGCATCGGGTTCAATGGTTGGACGCGCCCCATCTGCCCCATGCCTGGGAATGCGGCTATCTGTTCGAAGACGCGACCAAGACCCTCTTGTGCGGGGACCTCTTCACCCAGGGAGGGGCCTATCAGCCCGCCGTCACGGAATCGGACATCCTGGAACCCAGCGAGGCCTTCCGCAAGCAGCTGGACTATTTTTCCCAAGCGAAGAACGTCGCCCAGCTCATGGCGCCGCTGGCCCGTACCCGGCCCACCACGCTGGCCTGCATGCACGGCAGCGCCTGGAAGGGGGATGGAGAAAAGCTGCTCCTAGAATTGGCGCGGGCGCTTTCCGGGGATTAAGCGCGCCGTGCCCGCAAGGCGAAGAGAAAGACGCCGGCCGGCGCCCATGCCCAGAGGAAAGTCCAGGAGAAGGGTCGCGATCCGGCGGGGCGCAGGGCGCAACCCAAGGTGCCGCCCTGGGCGTCCAGGGTGTCGAAGACGACGCAGGCCCCGCCCCCGTCGCACTGGTCGATGGTCAGGATATTGCCGTCGTCGCAGGTCAAACCGACGGGAGCGAAGCAATTATCGGCGTTCTCGTTGCAGGTCCGGTCGCAGGCCCCGCCGCCGGAGCAAGGGTCTCCGGCATGGACGCTGCAAGTCCCCCCGGCGCAGGTATCGGCCCCGTTGCAAAACAGCCCGTCATCGCAGGGGGCCGAGTTGTCGCTGCGCACGCAGGTGAAGAGCTCGCCCGACTGGCAGGTCCTGCCGGTGCAGCAAAACTCGTCGGTGCAAACGTTGCCGTCGTCGCAATCGACGTCGGTTTGGCACTCGCATTGGGAGGCGTCGGCCTGGCACAGGCCCGTCGGCTCGTCGCAGCTGTCGAGGGTGCAGCTGACGGAATCGTCGCATTGCACGGGGCTTCCGGAACAGACGCCGCCGGAACACACGTCCCCGGCGGTGCAGTTCACGTTGTCGTCGCATTGCAAATCGTTGGGGCTGGAGACGCAGGCGCCCGCGCCGTTGCACTCGTCGGTCGTGCAGAAATTGCCGTCGTCGGTGCAGGGCGTGCCGACGGGATCGGCGCAGGTGTCGGTGGCCTCGTCGCAGAAATCGGCGCATTCGCCGTTCCCGCCGCAGCGCGGGTTTTGAAAGAGGGTGTCCTCCGGAACGCAACTCTCGGTATCGTCGCAGACGTTGATCCCGTTGCAGAAGACGCCGTCGTCGCCGCAAGGGGTCAAGGGAGGCGGAGCCGCGCCGCAGACGCAGCACCTGAAAGTCACGTCGAAACCGCAGGTGCCGCTGCAAGATTCGGTGCCGTCGCAGATGTTGGCGTTGATTCCGCAATCGGAATCGTCGTCGCAGGCGACCCCGCTGACGCAACTTTGGGCGGACGCATTTTCGGTCCGCAAGAGCGTCAGGACCGCCAGGGAAAAAAGGCCGAGGAGAGATAAACGCAAAATTTTCCGACTTAAGCGGCTAACCATGGTTCCCTCCTTTTCCAGGAGACTATTTATTGTACTTTTTACCCCTTCCCATTGCAAAGCAAGAAATCCCCCTGACGCCGCCTTCCGTCATCACGGTTCAGGGGCAGGCCTGTTCCCAAAGCAAGCTCTTTTCCGGAGCGACCTCGCGCTCCGGCCGCGGGAGACTTTCTTGAACCAGCCAAACGCGAAGGCCCGCGAGTTTTTCGCCGGGAACCGCCCGGGAATTCCAGTTCCGACAGAGGTAAAGGCCGTAATAAGGGCGGTACTCGGCGTGAATGCGATGGGCGATCCAGTCCAAGTACTTGCGCCATCGCAGACCGGGCCTTGCCGGTCGTGAGGCCGCATCGGCCGAAAGCGCCCCTCCGGCGGCGGCCAATGCCACCTCCGATCCGTCCGTCAACCGGCCCAGGATCTCATAGCGGACATCCCTCGCGGGGGGCTCGGGAGCGAACATTCCCCACGACTGGCTCACGCGCAACGCCTCGCCGAGGCCCCGGTACCCGCGCATGAAGTCGAGCCGGACCGCATCGACGTTAACCGCGGCAAGATTGAGGAGCAGGACGTAGGCGATCAGCGCCAAGGCCAACGCGTCCGTCCAGCGGGGCAGCCCGATCCGAAGAGGCCGCCGGAGACACGCGGGGGCCCGTTCGCGAATCCAGAGGCCAGCCTTCGCGAAAATTTCCACGTTAAACCATCGACTAATCGGCCTCCCGCCGAGCTTCCGCTTCGCCCCATCCAAAAATTCTCCGGGAAGAAAGGCGAGCCATCCCGCCATGCTGATGTAGGGAAAAGGCCCTAAATCCAGCAGCAAGGCCAAGCTCAAATGAAAACCGAAGAACAGAAACACCGCCACGGTGCGAAACACCGGCGTGTAGATCGGGATAAAGGCGAGCCAAGGCCCCCATCGTTCCAATCCCAAGGTGAAATGCGTCAAAAATTTCAGCAAGCCGGGATATTCCAGCAAGGAACGCCCCAACGGGCCGGACAGGGATCGGTACTGAAGCACGCGGTACAGCGCCTCGCCTTCCCGCCAGGCATCCCCGGTTTTATTGAATCCTGCGAACCAGTAGACGAAACATACCTGCAGCAAAAGAGCGACCGAAGCGCCCGACAGGATTCGTGCTGGAATCTCCGGTGGCGCAGGAGCAAGGACTCGATCCAAAGAATACCGCGCCCCCAAGGGCAGGAAAAGTCCCCAAAAAAGGAAAAGATGCAGCAGAATGTCGCCCGATTGGTGGATAAACGGGTTTCTCAAGTGCAACGAAGTCAGGAGAAACCAGCAGGCGAAGGTCGCCAAGCGCGTGCGGAAGCCGAGCAACAGGGCGAGCGCGAAGCCTCCCATCAACAGAAACAGGCAAATCTGGAAGGTCGCCGAGCCGGCGAGAAATTGCGGCGAGAACTTCCAGAGCGGCGCGCTCTTCCACAAGACCTCGCGCGGCAGAACCCCCTCGTCGGTGTAGAAGGCCCTCAAATCCGGAAAACGGGCGAGGAGATCGCCCAGGATCGCCGCGGCGACGCCGATCCGAAACAAGGCCAGCGACCGCAGGTCGATGCCGAATAGCGTTTCCAGCTTGCCTCGCAGCGAGGCACGGGTCACGGGGGCCATATTCCGCAATTTAACCGATTTGGAACGACGCGTTAAAGAACTTCCTCGCCAGCGAAGGCGAAAATCACGCTATAATTCCCGAATGCCAGAACCGAAACGATCCAAGCTCGCCCTGGTCCTCTCCGGCGGCGGCGCCCGCGGCGCCTACGAGGCCGGGGTGCTGAACTACATCCGCACCCGGCTGCCGACGGCGCAGCGCGCCCGGCGCTTCGACGTCCAATGCGGCGCCTCCGTGGGGGCGATCAATACCTGCTTCATGGCCGCGACCACCCACGACCTCGACATGCAGGCCCGCGAGATGCGGCGCCTCTGGGAGAACGTCCGCGACGAGAACATCTACCGCACCAACCTCAAGGCCCTGCTCTCCTTCATGACCAAGAGCTCGGCGGGCGTGGTGTGGAAATTCATCCGGGGCAGCGGCCCCGGTTCGCCGCACTTTCCCGGCTTCCTCGACACCGAGCCCTTCCTGCCTTTCATCACCAACCTCTTCCCCTGGAAGATGATCACCAAGAACATCCAGTCGGGCCTGATCCAGGCGCTGTCGATCACGGCCACCAACGTCTTCACCGGCCGGATGGAGCTTTTTTTGCAGAAAAATTCCGAGTGCGTCTACAACGGCGAGCACGTCGTCAACTACGTCAAGATCCGCCCCGAGCACGCCCGCGCCTCGGCGGCGATCCCGGTGATCTTCCCGACGGTGCTGATCAACGGCGTCCCTTACACCGACGGCGGATTGCGCCTGAACACCCCGCTTTCCCCCGCCATCCATTTGGGCGCCGACAAGATTCTGGTGGTAGGCCTCAACCACCGCGCCCTGCCCGGCGAGAAGATTCCCATGAGCGGGGAGCTGGGACGGCAGGCGGCCCTGGGGCAGGTTTTGGGCCGCGTCATGAACTCCGTCTTCCTCGACAAGATCCAATACGACATCGAGCAGCTCGACCGGATCAACAAGATCATCGAGTGGACCGAGGATCTCTACGGGAAGAATTACCTGGCGGACTTGAACAAGATGCTGGGCCGCAAGAAGGTCAAGGGCGACGTGGCCGACCGGGGCCTGAAGAAGATCCGCTGCCTGCGCATCCGGCCCTCGCAGGACATCGGCGAGCTGTTCCGCTACTGCTTCAAGCACAAGGACCGCAAGCACCTCTCCACCTTCGAGAAGTTCCTGATCCGATTCCTCGACGTCGACCCGGAGAGCGGCGTGGATTTCCTGTCCTACATCAGCTTCACGCCGGACTACCTCAAGCACCTCCTGGACCTGGGCTACGAGGACGCCCAGCGGCACCATAATCAGTTGAAGGAATTCATGGAGGAGTAGTATATAGTGGGCTTCAGGAGGACCCCATGAAGAAAATCGAAGCGATCATCAAGCCCTTCAAGCTCGATCCCGTCAAAGAGGCCCTGCAGGCCGCTGGCGTCATGGGCCTCACCGTGACCGAGGTCAAGGGCTTCGGCCGGCAGAAGGGCCACACCGAGCTCTATCGGGGCGCCGAGTACGTCGTAGATTTCCTGCCCAAGATCAAGCTGGACGTCGTGGTCAACGACGCCGACGTCCCGAAGGTCATCGAGGCCATCGAGAAGGCCGCCAAGACCGGCCAGATCGGCGACGGCAAGATCTTCGTCTCGGCGATGGACCAGGTCGTCCGCATCCGCACGGGCGAGACCGGCGGCAACGCGATCTGAAGCGCTCCGCTCACTGCGGCGCCGGCACCCAGCGAATCTCCATCTCCTCCCGGCCTTCCATGGCGCGACGCAGGGCCCCCATCAATTCGGGGTCGGCGCCCTCCTCTTCCAGGTAATCCAGGGTGTCGATGTTGAGGTAATAGTCCCGGTCCGAGTCGGCCTCCTCCTCGAGGTGATCCGCCAAAAATCGGAATTGATCCTCGGTGATCTCGGCGACCAACCGCTCGCGTTCCTTCTCGAAGAGCTTCACCATGGGAGACCTCCTTCGTTTCCGAGATTCTAACCTCCCAGGAAGGAGGAACAGAAGGGGGAATTTTTACTTTTCAGGAAAAAATAGGGATAGACCCAAGGCATTAGCCAGCCTTTGCAGTCTGAGATCCAAGGTCCAAAGGCGGGCCTCGCCTTGAAGAGCCGATGCCAAAATCATGCGATCCACCAGGCCCGGAACCGGAATTCCGGCCCTCCGCGCCCTGGCGGCGAAGTCCGCGATCGTATCCCAGGTAGCGACCCGATTCCAATCGGGATCGACTTTGTCCATCGCATCAAAAGACTCTTGAAGGCGGACTCGCAGCTTTGGGTTGATATTCCCGGAGAAAACTTCCGCACGAATCGGGAGACAAGTAACGACCGCCCCCTCTTGAATCAGAGACTCGAGTACCCGCCGCGCGCCGGAATCTTTGGGAACGAAAAATTCGATCCAGACGGAGGTGTCGACCAAGACCCTCATCGGCCGCGCATCTTTTTGAGATCTTTTTGGGTCAATTTAAGGGCGTTGGAACCCTTGAGCTTCAGGAGACCTTCCAGGCGTTTTTTTCGGATCAAGGCCTCCAGACCCATGACCACCGCCTGGGTTTGCGTGGGGGCCCCGCTCAACCGAACGGCCTCTTTGAGCAATTTTTCAGGCAGGTTCATGGAAGTTCTCATCGGATCACCTCGATATGCTTGTTATACCTAAAATGTATGCCTGTCAATTTGCCCGCTCCGTACGGAGCCTTAAAAAAACAGGGACAAGCTTCCGATCAGGGTCAAGGGGTAGCCCGGCGTGAAATGGACGGCGGTGATCTCCGGCCCCAGCGGGTCCGGGCGCGAAGTGGTGTCGAATTGCGACTCCCGGTAATCGGCGTCGAAGAGGTTGAGCAGGTCCAATTGCAGCGCGTAGGCCCCGCGCTCGCCGCCCAGCCAGCGCTGCTTGTCGCGCCGGTATCCGGCCATCAGGTCCCAGACCATGTAGCCGTCGGCGGTCAAGGATCCGGCCTCGTTGGCGGGTCGGTCGCTGATCGCCCGCACCCGCAGGGCGCCGTAGAAGCCGCTGGGATGCTTGGCGTTGATCCCGCCGTTGACCGTCCATGTGGGCGCCAAGGGCACAAAATTGAGCCCCGAGGGCAGGCCGGCGAAGCGTGCGTGAGTATAGGTGAAGTCCACGTCGGCCCAGAGCCAATCGAGGATCTGATAGCGCAGGGAGGTCTCGACACCGTAGCGATTCGTGGCGCCCTTCGGCTCGGTGGTGCCCGCGTCGCCGACGAAGACCAGCTCGCTGCCCAAGTGCAGGTACCAACCCGCGACCTCGAACTGCAACTTGTCTCCGAAAAACTTGGAGCGCAACCCCAGCTCCGCCCCGGTCGCCTTCGCGTACTTGCTGGCCGGCAAGACCGGGTCCAAAACGCCGCGCGCATCGTTGGAGTGAAAGCCCTGGCCGAAGTTAAGGTAGACGTCCAAGTTGTCCAGCGGCGAGAGGATCGCCGTCGCCTTCGGACTGGTCACGAGGCCGGTACGACTCCCCTGCGCGCCATTGCCGAGCCGGTCATTCACGTTGTAATTCAGAATGTCGAAGCGCAGTCCCGCGACAAAGCGGAACCAATCCGTGACGAAGAACTCTTCCTGCCCGTAAAAATAGGGATTGAATTGGTTGACGATGTTTTGCGTTGTCCGCGACAACAATCGGCGAGCGACGGTGTGATTGAGCTCGGTGTCGATATGATCGAAGCGCAGCCCGTTCCCCACGGTCGTGCGAAAACCCACGGTCCCCGACTTGTCCAAGCGCGTGTAGGCCGCCTTGTAGCCGGTCACCTGGCGCCGGTCCCGCTGCTCGATCTGGTCGCCGTTCACCGGGTCGTCCAGGAAGAAGGTGAAGTCGGAAAAAAGGTCCAAGTCGTAGCGATAAGTATAAAGCGTCAGATCGAGGCTTTCCGTCTCCTTCGGCTCCCACCGAAGGTTGGCGGTGAATTGGTGGCGGTGCGACTCGCCTCCCTCGGTCGGATCCAGCGAGCCGAAACGCGAGAGCGCCCCGCTTTCCACCAACGGCGCGGGGATCTGTCCGGAGGCATTCCAGTCGCCGGTATACGAGGAGCCGGTGACTGTCCCCTTCCAGTCGCCCCGCTGAAAATACCCGCGCGCAAAGAGGTTGTAGCGGACGCAGTCCTCCGGATTCACGAAGGGGCCGTTGTTGACGTAGATGTCGTTGGCGATGAAAAAACCGCTCTTCTCGTCCCCTTTTCCCAAGATCGCCAGGCCGCGGAAGTTGTCGAAACGCCCCGCCTGGAAGGTCAGCCGGTTCTCCTTAAACTCCCGCCGTAGGACCATGTTCACCGCGCCGGCGGTGGCGAAGTCGCCGTCCTGGGCGAAATAGGGCCCCTTGCGCACCTCGATGGCCTCGATCAGCTCGGGGATGACGAAGTTGAAGTCGGAGTAGCCCTGGCCGTGGGCGTGGGTGACGTTGTTGACCGGCACCCCGTCGACCGAGAAGGCGATGTCGGTGCCGTGGTCGGCATCGAAGCCCCGCAGGTAATACTGATTGGCCTTGCCGCCGCCCGCGTGCTGGATGACGATCAGGCCGGGGACGACCTCGAGGATCTCGCCGGTCTCGAGGATGGGCGTGAGCTGCAGGTCGGGCTGCGTGAGGACCTGCTGGGAGGCGGATTCCTGCGCTCTCGAGTCCTGGACAAGGATCTCGGGCAATTCATGGGCCCGACCCACGAGGGGCAGGCCCAACAGCAATAGGCCGGCGAAGCCCAAACTTCGATGCATCGGATCTCTCCTTTTTCCTTATCATTACGCCGAGCGCGAAGTACGGATGCAAGGTTTCGCCAAATCAACAAAGAAAAATGGGGGCCCGCGGGCCCCCATGGCCGCGGAGATAGTCGCGGCCGGTGTTGACCAATATTAATGCGAATCGGCACCGCCGTCGTGCGTCGCGCCGAGGTGCTGGTGCACCGCGTTCGAAAAATTGGCGATCACCAGGGCTCGCTGCTCGTCCTCGGTCTGGGCCTGGAAATCCACACCGCTCAGCAGGACGTCATACTTGGTTCCGATCAGGACCTGCTTCGAATTCTCGCCCTCGTGAAAGTGCAAGGGGTGCGCGGACATCTCGCCGTCGTGCATCGATTGGAAGGCCCCGCTCAATACCACCGGATCGGTGGTGTCGATATGGAAGTCGCCGCTTGCCGCGTCCTTGGTCCAGGTGCCGGCCAGGTGGAAGCTCTCCGGGAAGGACGAGCTGCCGTCGCCGTGGTCCTCGCCCTCGTGGTTCTTGATCGCCGCGCCCTCCGCGCCGGGGGCCAGGGTCAGCTCGTAGGCGCAGTAGGCGACCTTCGGGACCTCGTGCTCGCCCAGCAGGTGGCTGATCAGGTCCTCGCCCAGGTAGTCCTGGCTGGAGTTGATCTCGAGGGTCTGATCGAGGCCCGGTTGGCATTCGGGGTCCTCGCCGCCCGAGATCAGCTTGAAGGTCTTCCAGTTCACCTTCGCCTCCGTCAGCTTCACGGTGTAGCCCAGGTCGTTGACGAAGCTCTTGCTGCCGTCCACGTCGGCGGCCAGCTCGCTGCCGTCGTGCAGGTGCTGGACGACGGAGAATTGCAGCTCGCCGATCTCGGCCGAGGCGCCGGGATTGCTGTCGTCGATCAGGCTGTTGCCGCTGCAGCCGGCGAAGAGCGCGGCGCAGGAGAGCAGGGTCAGGGTTTTAAGTTTCAGGTTCATAAAGGCTCCGTTTCAAAGGGGGCGAAATTCGCCCCTTGGTTAAAAGAAATAATCGACGTTGAAATTAAACCCCGCCAGCACGTCGCTGAGCAGCGAGGTCGAGGTCTTGGATAGGGCCACGCCCGGCTTCACTTCGAGGGTATCCAGCACGGAGACCCGGGCACCGAAGGTGGTGATCAGGTCGTCGCGCAGGTAGAGGATGAGGCCAGGAGTGATATAGGCCTTGGTCGAGCCGCTCGCGAACACGTCGTCGCGGACGCTGGTCGAGCCCTGGAAGGCCACGAACAGATGCAGTGGGATCTTGCCCTTGATCACCGGGATGTTGGCGCCTACCTGGTAGTCGAGCGTGGGACTCACCTGGTCCGCGGCCGCCAGCGTCGTGCCCACGGTGGTGTAGAAGTCCACCGGGCCCAAGCCTGCCGTGTAGTTGAGGAAGGGCGAGACCAGCACGTCGCCGGCGCCCAGTCCCTTGGCCTCGTCGCCGGTGGGGAAAGAGAAGCCGCCGCCGAGGGTGAGGTTCATCCGCGTGCTAGGTTGCGACCACAGCAGGCCCTTGAAGCTTAGGGCGATATCCCCGATCCCATCCGAGCGCGGGAGGAATTTTTCCCGAATCGAGAGGAAGGGCAGCCGCATCCCGACGCTGAAGCGCCGGTGCACGGCGTACTCCCCCGCCAACTGGTAGCGCAGGACCTCTCCCAAGCCGTCGTCCAGGGCGTCGACGTTGAAGGTGAAGGACAAGAAGGTTCGCGGCGGCCGCGACTGCGTGGAGAAGGGGTTGTAGAAATTCGATCCCCCGCCGCCGTGGCCGGACACGTGGTGCGCCGCCGCCGGGCCGAGCCCCGTCATCCAGACGAGCGCGGCGCAGAGCAGCACTGCAAAGCGTTGCATAGCGATTCCTTTATGGCCGAGGACGAGGGCTTACGAGCGCGCGCCTCGGCGATGCATCATGTTCGAAAAATGAAATGGAGAGGGGGCTTTAGGCCTTGGGCGGAGGCGGATCGAGGCCGGCGGGGACACCGACTAAGGCGAAGGCGTCGCCCAGCTCGAAGCCGAAGGAACGGGGTTGAAATACGACTAAGGACTCCTGGGGAAGGAAGGGCTCACCGCGGAAGCTCAAGATCTCGCGGCGTTGCTGGCGCGAGCAATCGGGATTCACCCAGACGGGGACCTCCTCATCGGCGACGCGCGCCTCGACGGCATGGCCGTGGGCTGGACCCTCATGGTGCGCGTGGCTTGCATCGGCCATCGCGCCATGGGCCTCGTGTCCCGCGCCCGGGTCCGCGTGGTGTCCTTCGTGCCCGGCGTGCCCGGCGTGCCCGGCATGTTCCGCGTGTTTCATGGCCTCGGCCTTGGGAGCAGGGCCCCTGGGCCGCTGCTTCAAGTCGCAGCCGTGGATGCACCGGCGCCCCGAGCGATTGCAGCCGCAGGCCTCGTGCTGTCCCATCGCCCAGGCGTAGGAATAGGGATAGGCCTGCCCGAAGCTGATCAGACAAAAAAACAGGGCCACAAACCACTTGTGACGGAAGAGGCGCATCTTTCCAGCCCCTACGCGACCGGAGGAAGGACTGTCAAGCCGTTCGAAAGATCGCCAAGAAAGGGCTTGAAGAAAATTCCGAAATTGCTCAGGCTGCAAGCGTGCGACGCTTCGGCCTTCCATTTCAGCTCTGTCTCTTGGCCCTGCTCGCGGCCTTCTGCCTCGCCTCCGTCGAATGGCACCGCGACCACGAGGCCTCCGCTCAAGGTCCTTGCCAGGAATGCTGCGTGCAATGCTGCCCCTCTCACCACCTGGCCCCCGTCGCGGCCCCAAGCTTGCTCCTCAGCCACCCGGACGCGGTGGACGGCCGGTCGCCCGAACTTCCCCTGCCCCGCCTCGAGACCCATCCTCGGCGCGTCGACCGCCCCCCCATCGCTTAAGCCGCTTCGCGCTTCGCCTCTTCCATCAACACTCGCGGAATCCCCGCGGAGGTACGATTATGTTTGCCCCCAAACGGCGGCTTTGGGCCGGGGCCTTGGCCCTGATCGCCTGCCTCGCCGTCCATCCCCGACGCGCGGCCGCCGAAGCCGCCTGCGCGATTCGCAGCGCCCAAGAGCTGGTCGCCTGCGCCCTGGAACGCCACCCCGACCTCGCCGTCGCGGCCGAGGCCGAGGCACGCGACCGGACTTTGCCGGAGATCGCGCGGCAGCGACCCAACCCCGAGCTCGACAGCCGCATCCTGGGCGGCAAGAGCGCCGACGACTCGCTCGTCACCACCGAGACCACCCTCTTCACCGTTTGGGAGCTGGGCGGGAAGCGCCGCTCCCGCGTCGCCGCCGCCCAGGCGCAGGGACGCGCCGCCCAAGCCGAGACCTTGGCCGTACGCGAGCGCGTCCTGCTCGAGACGGTATTGGCGCTGCATCGGCTGCGGCAGATTCGCTCCGAGCTCGCCCAAATCGAGGAAACCCTCGCCGTCTTCGGCAAGATCCTCCGGCTCTACCGGGCGCGGCCCTTCCTCACGCCGGAGCAAGAGGTCTCGCTGGCCTCCTTCGAACTGGCCGGCGAGGACTACAAGCTGCGGAAAAGCCGGCTGACTCAGGATAAATTCAACCTGCTGGGCGCCCTTCGGATCGCCACGCGGCATCCCCTTGAGGACATCGCCAGGCTCTTGCCCCCCGCTCCGCGTCGCTGGCCCGCCATCGACGGAGCCGCGCCCGAGGGAACCGGGAGAAACGCGGCGCTGCAAAGGGCCGAGGCCGCGCGCGAAGAAGCCGAAACGCAGGCCCGCCTCGCCCGATCCGAGGCCTGGCCGGACCTGCGTATCGGCCCCACCCTCGAGACCGAATCCCTCTCCGACGCGACCAAGACCACGGGCGGCCTGCATTTCGCCCTGCCCCTCCCCGTCCTCAACCGCAACGCCGGGGGCCGGGCCTACGCCCAGGCCGAAAAGATCCGCGCCGAAAGCGCCCTGGCCGCGGAGCGCGGCAAGCAGGCCGTCGACCGAGAAAGCTGGCTCTCGCGCTACCGTGCGGCCCGCAAGGCACTCGCGCAGACGCCCTCCCCCACGGCGCTGGGCCCGCGGCACGCCCAGGTCGAGGCCTTTTTCGAAAAGGGACTGGTGCCGAGCACGCTGGTGATCGAGGTCCACCGCCAGATCAACGAAGTCGCCCAAACCTACCACGAGCAGGAACTTGCCGCCCTCGAGGCGCTGTGGCGGCTCTACATCCTCGAAGGCCGCGCCTTCGCGGAAAAAATCTGAACGGAGCGGAACATGATCGAAGGCATCGTCAAATTTTCCGTCAAAAACCAGGTCGTCGTCCTGGTGCTGACCGCGATCTTCCTGGCCGCCGGAGGCCTGGCCTACACCCGCCTCTCGGTGGACGCCCTGCCGGACATCACCAACGTCCAGGTCACCGTCAACACCATGGTGGAGGGTCTCGCGCCCGAGGAGAGCGAGCGCTACGTCACCGCGCCCATCGAGGCCGCGATGAACGGCATCTCCAGCGTGACGCACCTCCGTTCGCTCACCAAGTTCGGCCTCTCCCAGGTGACCGTGAACTTCGAGGACGGCACCGACATCTACCAGGCGCGGCAGCAGGTGGCCGAGCGCCTGCAAACGGTCCTGCCCGGCCTGCCGCCCGGACTCCAGCCCCGCCTGGGCCCGATCACGACGGGACTGGGCGAGATCTACTTCTACACGGTCGAGGCCGAAAAAGTCGAAACCGGCGATGCCCGGCGCCGCCAGCTGATGGAGCTGCGCGCCCTGCAGGAATGGCTGATCCGCCCGCGGCTGCTGACGGTCAAGGGGGTGGCCGGCGTCGACACGACGGGCGGCTACGAAAAGCAGTTCCACGTCCAACCCGACATTCAAAGGATGTCCGAGCTGGGCATCGGCTTCGACGAGATCGAAAAGGCCCTCGCCGCCGCCAACCGCAACGCCGGCGGCGGATACATCCAGCAGGACGGGCGGCAGCTGATCATTCAGGCCCTGGGCCTCTTCCAGAGCCCCGCGGACATCGCGCGGGTGCCGGTCCTGACGCTGAGCAATCTCAAGACCGTAAAACTGGCCGACATCGCCAAGGTCGAGCTGGGCCACCCGCTGCGGGTCGGGGCGGCCCTGGTGGAAGGCCGCGAGGCGATCCTGGGCATGGTCTACCTGATGGCGGGGGACAACAGCCGCAAGGTGGCCCGCGCGGTCGACGCGCAGGTCGGGGAGATCCGCAAGGCCCTCCCGCCCGGCATCCGCATCGAGACGCTGTACGACCGCTCCGAGCTGGTCGACGCCACGCTTAGGACCGTCCTGAAAAATCTCGGTTCGGGGGCGCTCTTGGTGGTCGCCGTGCTTTTGCTGATGGTCGGCAACCTGCGCGCGGCCCTCATCACCGCCGCCATGATCCCGCTGTCGCTGTTATTCACCTTCATCCTGATGAACTACTTCGGGATCTCCGGAAACCTCATGAGCCTCGGGGCCCTCGACTTCGGCATCATCGTCGACGGCGCGGTGATCGTGCTGGAGAACTGCGTGCGCCGCACCCACGCGCGCGCCCTCGAGAAAGGCGCGGCGCTGACCCGGACCGAGGTCCGCGACACCGTGCTCGCCGCCACCGTCGAGACGCGCCGCTCCGCCGGCTTCGGCGAGCTGGTCATCCTGGTCGTCTTCATCCCGATCTTCGCCCTGGGCGGGATCGAGGGGAAGATGTTCCAACCGATGGCCGCGGCCTTCGCCTTCGCCATCTTGGGGGCCCTGATCTTCTCCTTCACCACCGCCCCCGCCCTGGCGAGCCTCCTGCTGAAGGGCGAGCCCCGCGAGCGCCAACCTTGGCTGATGCGCGGCTTCCAAGCGCTGTACCGTCCGCTGCTGGACTTCTCGCTGCGCTTTCGCGGCCCCGTCCTGGCGTTCGGCGCGATCTTGGTCGGGCTGGCCCTGTGGCTATTCCTGCGGATGGGCTCCGAATTCGTCCCGCAGCTCAACGAGGGCTCGATCGTGATCATGCTCCACCGCGACGCCAACATCGGCGTGGACGCCGCGGTGGAGATGCAGGCCCGTTCCGAAAAGATCATCCGCGAATTTCCGGAGGTGAAGCGCGTCTTCTCGCGGATCGGCACCGCCGAGGCGGCCACCGACCCGATGGGGATCTACCTGGCCGACACCTTCCTCATGCTGAAGGAGCCGAAGGAGTGGCCCAAAGTCGGCGGCGGGCGCCGCACCAAGGACGAGCTGGCCGAGGCCGTCGTCGCCAAGCTCCAGGCGGAGATCCCCGGGCAGGACGCGATCCTCACCCAACCCATCCAGATGCGCTTCAACGAGCTGCTCGAAGGGACTCGCGCCGACGTGGCGGTGAAGCTCTTCGGCGACGACTTAAATCGGCTCCTGGAGCTCTCCGCGAAGGCGGAGGAACTGCTCAAGGAGATCCCGGGCGCCGGCGACGTCGAGGCGGAGATGTCCGACACCTCGCCGGTCCTGCAGATCCGGCCGCGGCGCGCGACGCTCGAGGCGATGGGGCTTTCCACCGGCGTGGTCCTGGAGGCGGTGGAGACGGCCTTGGGCGGCAAGGAGCTGGGGTATTTCTTCGAGGGGGTGCGGCGCTTCCCGATCGTCCTGCGCCTGGACGAGGCGAGCCGCTCCGACGTCGCGACCTTGAAGCGCATCCCCGTCGAGGTGGGCCCCAACCTCACGCTTAGCCTGGACGAGCTGGCCGAAGTCGCCGAAGTGGAGGGCTTCGCCACCATCTTTCGCGAGAACGGCCGGCGGCGCGCGGCCATCCTGGTCAACCCCCGCGACCGGGACACGGAGGGCTTCGTCTTGGAGGCCCAGCGGGTCCTGCGCGAGCGGCTCCCCTTGCCGGAGGGGATGTATTTCGAATGGAGCGGAAATTTCAAAAACCTGCAGCAGGCCCGCAACCGCCTGTTGGTCTTGAGCCCCATCGTCCTGGCCCTCATCTTCGTCATGATCTACGTGGTGTTCCGCAGCGCGACGCAGACCCTCCTCATCTTCACCGGCGTGCCCTTCGCCTTGGTCGGCGGCGTCTTGGCCCTCTACCTGCGGGACATGCCCTTCAGCATCTCGGCGGGGGTCGGCTTCATCGCCCTCTCCGGCATCGCGATCCTGAACGGCGTGGTGCTGATCAGCACCTACCATCAGCTGGGCGGCGGGGGCCTCGGCGGAAAGGAGTTGGCGCGGCAGGGGGCGCTGCTGCGCCTGCGACCGGTTTTGATGACGGCCCTCGTGGATATCTTCGGGTTTTTGCCGATGATGCTCTCGCGGGGCATCGGGGCGGAGGTACAAAGGCCCTTGGCGACGGTGGTGATCGGCGGGGTGATCTCGTCGACGCTGCTCACCCTGCTGCTCTTGCCGGCGGGCTATTCGCTGCTGCGTCGCGGAAAGCTCAACTCCGCCGCACGACCAACATGACGACGTCCTCGCCCGCCTCGATCAGCTGGATCTCGTGGCCGAAGAGCTCGACTTTCACCGGACTGGTGGGCTTGCGTCCGCCCTTGGAGGTGAGTATGACCTCGTTTTCCCCTCCCTTGCCGCTGACCTTCAGGCGCATGCCGACCTCGCCGTCCCCACCGCAGTCGTAGCCGCCCTTGCAAAGGGTATTGATGAACTCGAGCGTGCGGATCTTGAGGACCTCTTTGCCCTCGTCCCGCATCACCGCGACCTGGTTGACGCCCATCAGGAAACTTTGTCCGGGCAGGATGGAAATTTCGGAGGAACTGAGGGATTTCACCGTCTCCAGATTGGCGCTGACCTTGACGCTCTTGGCCGTGAATACGCCGAGGCCTCCGGATTTTCCCTCCACCTCGGCGCGATCGCCCTCTTTTAAGTCCTTGAAAGTGGATTTTTCGCCGAAGGCCTCGAACTGGGTGGCCCCGGTGACGTAGACCCGCACCATGGGGGGGACATCCAGGCCGAAGCTGTGGCTGCCGTAATTGACGTTGCGGACGATCCCGCGCAGGGTCTCGGCGTGGAGCGCCGAGGCGGCGAACAGGATCGAAAAAAACGAGAGAAATCGGAGGCAAGAGGTCTTCATGGGGGCTCCCTATCTTGGATTGGGCCTTATCTTACTACGCCTTGGGACTTGTGAAAAACCTGAAATGTTAGGCGGCTTGCAGGGGCGAACCTTGTGTTCGCCCCTGCAAATTTCCCTTGGTCTCAACCCCGCCTGCTGATATTTTTCGCGCCGATCCGGGCTCTTCACATTCAATCCAGGCGGAGGTCCTCATGAAGGCCGTCAATTTTCTATTTTTCATCATCTTTTTGGTCATCGGCGAGCTGATCGCCGTCGCGGTGGGCGCCGCGGTGCATCCCGCCCTGGGCGGCCTGCTGGGCGTGGGCGCCTTCTTCATCGCCCTCTTCCTGGCCATCGCCATCAAGATCGCCTACCAGTGGGAGCGGGCCGTCATCCTGCGCCTGGGCAAATACTCCAGCACCAAGGGCCCCGGCCTCTTCTTCATCGTGCCCATCCTCGACACCTCCATCTTCGTCGACACCCGCATCTTGACGATGGACATCCCGGCGCAGCAGGTCATCACCCGCGACAACGTGCCGGTCTCGATCAACGGCGTCGTCTACTTCAAGGTGGCCAAGGTCGAAGACGCCATCATCAAGGTGCAAAACTACCGCGTCGCCATGATGCAGTACGCCCTCACCGTGCTGCGCGACATCATCGGCGAGATGACCCTGGACGAGCTGCTCTCCGAGCGCCAGCGGATCAGCGACCAGATCGGCAAGGCGGTCGAGGCGCAGGCCGAGGCCTGGGGTCTGGACGTCGACACGATCAAGCTGCAGGACATCGACATGCCGGAGGAATTGAAGAAGATGATGAGCCGCCAGGCCAGCGCCGAGCGCGAGAAGCGCGCGACGATCACCAAGGCCGAGGGCGACAAGGAGGCCGCGCTCAACCTGGCCGCCGCCGCCACGACGATGGCCACCAGCCCGGGCGCCATGCAGCTGCGCACCCTGCAGACCATCGACGGCCTGGGGCCGACCGCGTCCAACACGGTCGTCCTGGCTATGCCCATCGAGTTGATGGAGCTGGCGAAGTTCGCCGGGCAGGCTTTCAAGAAGCAGGCCGGGTAATTCGAAAAGCAAGAAATCTCGGGCCGCTCCCGCGTGGAAGGGAGCGGCCCTTTTTATTTACTGCGCCAAATCCATGCGCACGATCCGATCGCCGCCGAACAGCGTGACGCCGTAGAGCAGGCCGTCCGCGGGGTTTTCCTGAAGTCCGGTCAGATTTTCGATATGGCCGATGTGCTCGTCCGCCGTAACCTGGTCGAAGACGTTCAGGGTCAGCAGACGGACCCAACCCTTGAAGAATTCGTTATAGATCAGCTTGTTGGTGAAGACCCCCCCGTACTGATCCCCGGTGTAGTAGACCGCGACCATGATGGATTCTCCGCCCGAACTGTTGTCTTCGGGATCCTGGTCGTTGAAGGTGTTGTCGCCGTGACGATAGCCGTGGATGGGATTCACGAATCCAAGGTTGCAAAATCCTTCGCAATCCGGCCAACCATAATTCTCATTCAATTGATATACGCAATTAATCTCCTCAAAGGCGCCCGATCCGCCTGAACCAACATCACCCATGAACAAATCACCCTCATCATCTACCACCAAAGTGAAGGGATTACGGAGCCCCAATGAATACACGGTATTCTCGATGATTAACTGAGGATCCGCAGGATTGCTGCGGTTAAATCGGAGCCTGTGAATCTTACCGAGGGGATTGCCGGCATCCTGACTGACGGGATCGCTGCCGGCACCGTCTCCGACGCCCACAAAGAGGCTTTTGGATTCGCCGAAGACCATGCTGCCGCCGTTATGATTCTCGCCCGGACTGGTGGTTTCGCTCTTCAGGAAGAGGGCGAGCTCATCCTCGGCGCCCAGGGAAAAAGTATCGCCGGCGACATTGACGTTCACCTGCCGGCGGACGACGCGATTCCCGCTGCCGTCGGGGAGGGTGTAGTAAAAATAGACATAGCCGTTTTGTGCATAGTCGGGATCCGCCGCGACGTTCAGCAGGCCCTGCTCACTTCCGGTACCGACGCTGATCGGAACGGTCTGCGAAAGCGGCGTCAGGTCGGAGCGGAGGTAGTAGACCGTTCCCTCGCCGTCGTCGTTGCCCCAGGTGATCGCGATCGCCTCGCCGGCCCGCCCCGGCAAGAATTCCAGGTCGATCAAGTCGAAGGCCAAGGGCGCGCCCACCTCGGTGAAGACCACCTGCGTCGTGGTGCCGCCCCCGCCGCCCCCACCACCTCCGCCGCCTCCACCCCCACCGCCTCCACCACCGCCCCCGTTGTCGGCGGTGCCATCGGAGCCGCAGGCCCCCAGGGCCAGCGAGCCCGCGGTCAGAAGACAGGTCGCGACGTATTTCCATCGATTGCGCATAATTACCTCGAGATGTTTCGCGCGGAGGGCCGGGCGAAAGGTTAAGCTATTTCACAAGCGAGGCAAAGCCCCGCGCCGTTTGTCGGGCGCAGCGATTCAAAACACCGATATGCCGCGCCGTCAAGGCCTCGATATCGCGCCACTTCTCCTCCAGGCCCGCGGCGGCGATCTCGGCGCGGCCCGCTTCGTGCCACTCCGCGATCATCTCGGGCGTCATCTCGGCATGGAATTGCAGCCCGTAGGCCTTGTCCCCGTAGCGGAAGGCCTGGTGCAGGAACATTTCGGAGGAGGCCAATAGCTTGGCGCCCAAGGGCAGCTCGAAGGTCTCTCCGTGCCACTGGAACATCGCGAGGCGCGGCGGAAATTCGCCGAAGAGCGGGTCGCCCCGGGCCTCGGGGCGCGTCCAGAGGGGATACCAGCCGATCTCTTTTTGCGTCCCGGGATAGACCCGCATGCCTAAGGCCTTCGCCAAGAGCTGGGAGCCCAGGCAGACGCCTAGGAAGGGCAGGTCCGCCTTGAGCGTCTCCTCGATCAAGCGAAGCTCCTCGCGGATGAAGGGAAGCCGGCCGGCGTCGTTGGCGCTCATCGGGCCGCCCATCACGACGACGCCGCCCCAGGCGCCGGGCTCGATCTTGAGGCGGCTCAAGTCCTCGCGCCAGGACTCGACCGTTTGGAGCTCGAGGCCCGCCTCGCGAAAGGCCGCCTCGAAGGCGCCGAGGCCTTCGTGCGGGACGTGTTGAAAGATCAGGAGCTTTGGCATAAAGCCACGTCCGTAGGGGCCCTTCGCGAACGGCCCCTACCGAGGTCGCCCGAGATGGACGCTACGTTCCAAAAAAATTTCCGCAAGAAACTCCTCGATTGGTACCAAAAACACAAGCGCGATCTCCCCTGGCGCCGCAGCCGCGACCCCTACGCGATCTGGGTGAGCGAGATCATGCTGCAGCAGACCCAGGTCGCCACCGTCATTCCCTATTACGAACGATTCTTGAAAAAGTTCCCGACGATCGCCGCCCTCGCGCGCGCCGAGGAAGAGGAGGTCCTGGCCCTCTGGGCCGGCCTGGGCTACTACCGCCGCGCCAAGCTATTGCAGCGCGGCGCGCGGGCCGTGGCCGAGCGCCACGGCGGGAGGCTCCCCGACGACCCCGAGGCCCTGCGGGAGCTCCCCGGCATCGGGCCTTACACCGCCGGGGCCATCGCCTCCATCGCCTTCCGGCGGCCCAGCCCCTTGGTCGACGGCAACGTGGTCCGCGTCCTCTCGCGGGTCTTTGCGCGGAAGGGCCATGCGAAGGACGCGCGCCTGCAGAAAGAAATTTGGGCCCTCGCCGCCGACTTGGTCGACCCCACGCAGCCTGGCGACTTCAACCAGGCCCTGATGGAATTGGGCGCGACCCTCTGCCGCGTCGCCCTGCCCTCCTGCGAGCGTTGCCCCGTGCAAGGGCTCTGCGCAGCCCGCCGCGGCGGCGAGCCCGAGGCCTACCCCGAGAGCCCACCTCCGCAAAAGACCCTGCGCCTGCAACGCGCGGCGGCCGTGGCCCTGCGGGGCGAGTCGGTCCTCCTGGTCAAGCCCCGGGCCGCCCGCTGGTTCCAGGGCCTCTGGGGCCTCCCCCACGAATATTGCGCCGAGGCGCCGGCCACCGAGGCCGCGCTGGGCGAATGCCTGCGAAGCCACCTGGGCCTGGCCCTGCTTCGGCCTCAAGCCCTGCCCGCCACCACCCACGCGATCACCCAGCACCGCATCACCACCTGGGCCTGGAGCGGGGAGGCCCAGGGCCGTCTCAAGGCCGCCGGCCCCTACGAGGAGGCGCGATTTTTCACGAAAAAGGAACTGGCGGGGGTCGCCCTGCCCAATTTCGACCGCAAGGTCCTGGCGGCGGCAAAGCTAATATAGGATAGACTTTCCGGGCGGGGCTGTGTCAGGCTCGCAACTCTCGTGGGGAAAAGGGCCGAAAATGAGTACAGAGGTGTCGTCTATGACCCATAAAGTCCCCCCTCCCGCCCATCCCGAGATCCGGCCGGGCTCTGTCCTGGGTTCGGAAAGCCTTCCCTTTGAATCGCTGATTTTCTCGAATGACTCCGCGGGCCCCGCTGCCGGCGAGGCCGCCGCGACGGCAAGCAGCCGCTCCCGCTATGTCTCCGGCGAAGACCCAGCGCGCCGGGTGGCCGAGACGCCGCGCCCGGCCTTCTCCAAGCTGTTCCGCCCGCAATCTTAGGCAATACCTCGTTCAATAATTGAAGCCGTTGCGACGGAGGTGCACCATCGGCTGCCCCTCTTCCTCGTTGCCGGCGTTCACGACCTCGGCGACGAAGATCTGGTGATCGCCCGCGTCGTATTGGTGGCGCAACTCGCATTCCAGGAAGCAGAGACAGTTTTTCAGGATGGGCACGCCCAGCGATTGCCGCTCGGTCTTGATGCCGGAGAAGGGATCCTGGCCCGGTTCGAAGCCGCGGCCGAAGTGCGAGAGCATGTCCTTCTGCCCGGTGTGCAGGATGTTGAGGGCGAGCTTCTTGGAGTGCTGGATCATCTCGGCCACCGGGCGGCCCCGCTTCACCGCGAAGGAAACCATGGGCGGTTCGAAGCTCACTTGCTGAAACCACGAGGCCAGCATGGCGCCGGGCATGTCTTTGTCCTGGGTGGTGAGGACGGCGACCCCGCTGGCGATGCGCCCCAAGGCCTGGCCGATTTTGTCTTTGTGGGTGGGTTCCGACATAAAAAGGCTCCTTTACGAATCTATTTTAAGGATCTCTCCCCTCCCTTGAAAAGGCCAGAAAATTCCTTATCAAACGAAGGAGCCCCCGGATTGACCGGCCTGCGAGATCATAATATAGGTCTCAGGATGCCAAGCGCCGAAACCAGGATTCCGATCGAGGCCTCGCCGACGGCGCGGACCCTCGCCTGGGAATCGACCCAAGAAGAGCTCTACGAGCTCGGCGGGGCCGACCGCAAAAATTTCCTCAATGCCTACGTCACCCAGGACATCAAGAATTTGGCGGTCGACCGCACGACCGCGGCCGCCTTTCTCACGCAAAAAGGAAAACTGGTCAGCACGGTCCGGGTGCTCCACCTGCCCGAGCGGATCCTCCTGTTATTCCCTCAGGGCTATGGGGCGAAGACCGAGGCCCACCTGGCGACTTATTTGATGTTCGCCGACGTCACCCTAAAAAAACTCGAAGGGGAATTCGCGCACTTCGCCCTCGCGGGCCCCAAGGCACGCTCCTTGCTGGAGGCCCGGCTCGGCCTCCCGCTCGAACCGGCGGCCCAGACCGTCGCGCGCGCGCGCTGGGGCGAGGCCGAGGTTTTACTTTTTCCCCATAGCGACGATCCGGAGCGCTGGGACCTCCTGGCCCCCGCCGCGGCGGCCCCGATGCTGCGCGATCCGATCTCCGCCTGGCGTAAGGCGGGGGAGCTGGACGAGGCCGTTCCGGAGGCGCTCGAACTCCGGCGCCTCGAGCTGGGCATCCCCAAGCTGGGCGTAGACATGGGCGAGGACAACTTGGTCGCCGAGGTCGGCCTCGACGCGCGGGCGACCAGCTTCAACAAGGGCTGCTATCTCGGCCAGGAGACCACCGCCCGGGTGCAGAGCCGGGGGCACGTCAACCGAAAGCTGACCCGGGTGCGGCTCGACCAGGCTTTTTCCGGGGCCTTGCCCGTAGAAGTGTTTCAAGGCGATAAAAAGGTCGGGATGTTGACTTCGGCGGCGGAATCGCCGAGGTACGGCGGGTGGATCGGCCTGGCGACGGTGGCCTTGAGCGCGTGGGAGAACTCGGAAGAAATTTACGTGCCTTTAAATCAAAAAAAGATTTCCTTGCGGCCAACGGAAACATGAGCAACCCGACCCCACAACCCTATCCCATCGACGAGGTCCTGCAGAAGAAGCGCTGGAACTTGGCCGACGCCTTCCGCTACTGCGAGCGGCTGGCCCGCAACCACTATGAGAATTTCCCGGTGGGCAGCGTCTTGATCCCGAAGCCGCTCAGGCCTTACGTGTGGGCGATCTACGCCTTCGCGCGCCGGGCCGACGACATCGCCGACGAGGACTTCCCCGAGGCCGAGCGCCTGCCCGCGCTGAACGCCTGGCAGGGCCTGCTGGAGAAGTCCCAGTTCGTCCCGGTCAACCACCCGGTCTTCCTCGCGGTGCGCGAGACGATGCGCAAATTCCAGATCCCGACCCAGCTCTTGGTCGACCTGGTCACCGCCTTCAAATGGGACGTCGAGGTCAAGCGCTACCCCGCCTTCAAGGACGTTCTGTACTACTGCCGACACTCCGCCAACCCGGTCGGCCGACTGGTGCTGCTGCTCTTCGGCTACCGCGACGAGGCCCTGATGCTGCTCTCCGACAAGATCTGCTCGGCCCTGCAGCTGGCGAATTTCTGGCAAGACGTCTCCGTCGACCTGCTGAAGAACCGCATCTACATCCCCTTGGAGGATCTCCAGCGCTTCGAGGTGGCCGAGGCCGAGCTCTTCGAGAAGAAGTTCACCCCGCGCTTCCGCGAGCTGCTGCGCTTCCAGGTAGAGCGCACCGAGGCGATGTTCCGCGAGGGCGCCCCGCTGGTCTACGGCACCAAGGGCCGGCTGCGCCTCGAGCTGAAGTGCACGGTCCTGGGCGGCATGGGGATCCTTCGGAAGGTGCGGCGGCTGGATTTCAACACCCTCGAGACCCGCCCGACCTTCACGAAGGGCGACAAGGCGCGGATCCTCGGCCGGGCGCTCTTCGGCTTCCGGCGCGCGCTGCGCCCGCCGAAGGCCGAGCCGAAATCCGACGCGGCGCCCGTCGTGACCGAAAAAACCATCGCCGTAGCCGCCGACGAGGGCACCCCGCCATGAAGACCCAAGCCTTAGGCGCCGCGCCCCTCGCGCCGGCGACGGACGCCCGGGCCGTCGTCAAGAGCAGCAAGAGCAATTTCGTCCTCTCCTTCCTGGCCCTGCCTCCGGAGCAGCGCGAGGGCATCTCGCATTTCTACGCCTTAAGCCGGGTGGTGGACGACGCCGTCGACGAGCACGGCGCCGAGGAGGCCGAACGCCTGCTGAATTTTTGGCGGGAAGAGATCGCCGCCTGCTATTCCGGGACGCCCACTCATCCCGTGACGCGGGCGATGCAAGACACGATCCGCCGTTTCGAGATCCCGCGGCGCTACCTCGATCTGCTGGTCGAGGGCTGCGAGATGGACTTGCGCAAGAAGCGCTATGAGAATTTCCAGGAACTCTACGAGTACTGCTACCGGGTCGCGGGCGTGATCGGCCTGGTCTGCATGAAGATCTTCGGCCTGGGCGGGAAGGAGGCCGAGTCCTCCGCGGTGGACTTGGGCCTGGCCCTGCAGCTGACCAATATCCTGCGCGACATCAAGGTCGACGCCGGCCTCGGCCGCCTCTACGTCCCGCAGGAGGAGATCCGGCGTTTCGGCCTCCAAGAACAGGATTTGCTGGCCGGAAAAATGCGGCCGAAACTGCTCCCGCTGCTTCAATTCCAGGCCGAGCGCGCCCAGGGCTATTTCGACCGGGCCTTCGCCGCGATGAAGTCCCAGCCCCACAAGCCCCTGATCGCGGCCTGGATCATGGGCAAGACCTACCGCCGAATATTGAAAAAAATCCGCGCGAGCGGCTACGACGTCTTCACCCGCCCCATCAAGCTCTCCAAGTGGCAAAAAAGCTGGATCGCCCTGCGGGAGCGATTTTTTTAGAATAAACCCCGGACTAGCTTTTCCCCCCGAGTTTCGACTAAAAACAAGGCGATGCAAGAGGGCACCCCTGGAAAGACCGATGTCCTGATCGTCGGCGGCGGCTTCGCCGGCCTGGCCGCGGCCCTGCGCCTGCAGCGCGCCGGCGCCAAGGTCGGCCTCGTGGAGAAGCGCGCCTTCTTCGGCGGCCGCGCCTATTCCTTCAAGGAGCCGAAGACCGGCGAGACCCTGGATAACGGCCAGCACCTGATGATGGGCTGCTACCACGAGACCCTCGCCTTCCTGCGCGACCTGGGCACCCTCGACCGCCTGGAGATCCAAAAGGCCTTGAGCGTCGGCTTCGCCGAGGACGCCCGCAGGATCCACGAGCTCAAGTGCCCCAACCTCCCCGCCCCCCTGCACCTGGCCTGGGGCCTGCTGGGCTACCGCGGCCTCGCCTGGCCGGACAAGAAGGCGATGCTGGCCCTGATGAGGCTCAGCAAGCAGGCCCGAAACGGCCGGGCGGAAGAGCTGGACGAGCTCTCGGTGCGCGAACTCCTCGCCCGGACCGGCCAGACCAAGGACGCGGTGGAAAAATTCTGGGAGCCGGTGGCCCTGGCGACGCTCAACGAGTCGCTCGACCTGGCCAGCGCGCGGCTCTTCGTCGAGGTCCTGCGCCGCGGCCTGCTCTCGAAGAAGTCGGATTCCAACCTGGCGATCGCGCGCGTGGGCTTGAGCCAGCTTTACGCCGACCCGATGCGGGATTTCCTCGAACATCAAGGAGCCCCGATCGCCTTCAACGCACAGGCGAACCGCTTAAGCCGCGAAGGCACCGGCTTTCGCGTCGAGACCAACACCGGCGCGCGCCTGAGCGCCGAGCGACTGGTCCTCGCCGTGCCGCCCAACGCCCTGGCCAAGCTGCTGGCCGCGAGCGACGCCGAATTCCAGGGCCTCGTGCCCGAATTAAGCCGCTTCGGCAGCGCGCCGATCGTCTCGATCAACCTCTGGTTCGAGGACTTCCACCCGCGACAGCGCATGCTGGGGCTCGTCAACAGCCCCATCCACTGGGTCTTCGACAAGGCGAAGATCCTGACCGGCGAAAAGAGCTCGCACCTGACGCTGGTGATCAGCGGCGCCCACGCCCTGGCGCAGGAGAGCAAAGACAACCTGGTGAAGCTCGCCGTCGCCGAGCTGCGGCGCTTCTTCCCCGAGCTGGAGGGGAAGCGCCTTTTGCACTCGCAGGTGGTCAAAGAGCTCGAGGCCACCTTCAGCGCCCAACGGGGCCTCAACCGCTACCGGCCCGCGACGCGCACGCGGCTGCCCGGACTCTATCTTGCCGGCGATTGGACCGATACCGGACTGCCGGCCACCATCGAGAGCGCCGTCCTAAGCGGCCACCGCGCCGCCGCCGAAATCTTGGAGTCGAAAAATGTCCGCTAAACCCATCGCCTTCTTCGACGTCGACAAGACGCTCTGCGACTGCTACACCGGCTTCCCCACCACGATCGAGCTGATGCGCCGCAAGATCGTCAAGAAACGCCGCATCCTGCAGGCGATCTTCTACAACGCCATCGGCCGCATCTACGTCAACGCCGACGTCCGTCGCATGTACGAGATCGCCATCGCCGACATGGCCGGCACCCATATCGACTACATCTTGCAGATCGGGAAAGAAGCCTTCGAGAAATCGGTGAAACCCAAGATGTACATCGAGGGCATCGAGGAGATCGAGCGGCTGAAGGGCGAGGGCTTCACCGTCGCCCTGCTCTCCTCCGCGCCCTACATGCTGGTCAAGAACATGGAAAAGTTCCTCCAGATCGAGCACTCCTTCAGCAACGGGCCCGAGATCGTCGACGGCATCCTGCAGAAAAAATTCCGCGAGCCGCTCTGTTACAAGGAAGGCAAGGTCCAGGTGGCGAGGCAATTCGCGGAGTCGCAGGGCGTGCCTCTCCAGGATTGCCGCTTCTATTCCGACTCGGTCTCCGACCTCCCGCTCCTCTCGCTCGTCGGCCACCCCCGCGTCGTCAACCCGGACGCCAAGCTGGAACGGGAGGCCGAGCGCCGCAACTGGCCCATCCTGCGTTTCCAGCGCACCCTGGGACGCGCCGCGTTATAGCCGAAGATGGACTCCGCCCGGCGCATCGTCCATAATGCCGCCCATGCCCCCTTATCGCGTGATCGCCCTGGGTGACTCCCTCACCTACGGTTACCCCTTCGGCAAAAACATGTCCTGGGTCGAGTACGCCTCGAAGGAGCTGAAGCTCCCTATCCTCAACCAGGGCGTGAACGGCAACACCTTCCGCGAGATGCTGCGGCGCCTGACGATCGACGTGCTGGACTTGAAGCCCGAGCTCTGCATCGTGCTGGGCGGGGCCAACGATATCTATCAAGGCGTGGACCCCAAGCTCATCCAATCGAACTTCGCGAAGATCACCGAGCTCCTCCTCGAGAACAAGATCCAGCCTCTCATCGGCCTGCCGCCGCCGCTCGAGGACGAGGTCTTCGAGAAAGAGCTGGCCAAGTTCCGCCGCTGGCTCAAGAGCCACGCCAAGGAGCATGCCCTCAAGACCATCGACTTCTACGCCCCCTTCATCGACGCGAAGAAGAAAAAACCGATCTCGGCCTGCTACGAGGACGGCGTCCATCCCAGCTCGAAGGGATACCAGGGGATGGCGAAGGCGGCGATCAAGGTGCTGCAGCAGGCCTTGGGGTAAGTCGCTCATTTTCCCGTTCGGCAATTCGCGATAATTTATCATATTGAAATGCGCCGCGACTCTGCTACTTCTGGGGCCCAGCTGCTATGGCCCGCAAGAAATCCAAAAGGTCGTCGAAGAAATCCCCCCAACTCTGGCAGTGGGTGATCGTCGCCGGTGCGGCCTTCCTGCTCTACCAGGGGCTGCAACATTATCTGAACCCCGAAAATAAGGTCCCCGACAAGAAGGCCGCGGCGGTGAAGGCGAAGGTCGAAAAGGCAAAACCGACGCCGTCCAGGCCCGCGGCGGCCGCGCCCACGCCGGCCCCGACGCCGGCGGCGAGCCCCGCGCCCACCGGAGGGCCGGTGCCGAAGTGGAGCTTCGAGAACGCCGCGCGCTTCCTCCCCGCCGGCGCCTATCCCGACAACTACACGGCGATCCCGCTAAGCGACGCGTCCTCGGGGCTTTTGGCCTATGCCAAGGAGATCCCCGGGAAGAAGCCCGGCCCCCAGGGCCTGACCAACACGCAGCCGGGACTGCGTGCCATGCATTGGGACGGCAAGAAGTACCAAAGCCAAGACCTCGACTTCGAGGCGCTCAAGCCCGCGCTGGGCGGGCTCAAGCCGGTGGGGCCGCCCCAGGCCGAGCGCAAGGCCTGGATCGCGAACGGCGCCTCCGTCTTCGGCACCAAGCTCTTCCTCACCGACGAGACCCGCTTCGTCTCGGGCTTCGTCGTGGTCGACGCCGCGGGGCCGCGCTGGGCGCCCCTCCAAACCGAGGACGGCAAGACGGGCCTCGCCGCCTTCCTGCAGGGCACCACCGCCGCCACCACCCGCAAGGTCTTTAAACGGGACATCGGCGGCAAACCGACGATCGTGGTCGAGAAGGGCTCGCTGGACTTGAGCCGCCCGGAGGCGGGATACCGATGGAAGGTCGAGGCCTATGCCTGGAATGGGAAGGCCTTTGTCTTCGACAAGGCGGTCTCGGCCAAGCTGACCCAAGAGAAGAAAAGCGAAATGTAGGGGCGAACCTCTGCCGACCGCGATTCAAATCACCGACCTCCACAAACGCTACGGCGCCACCGCCGCGTTGCAAGGCGTCGACCTCGAGATCCCCGCCGGCCAGTTCTTCGGCCTGCTGGGCCCCAACGGCGCCGGCAAGACCACGCTGATCAGCGCCATCGTCGGCCTGGTGCGGCCCAGCGCGGGCGAGGTGCGCGTCTTCGGCCACTCGGTGACCGAAGAGCCGCGCGCCGCCAAGCGCTTCATCGGCTTCTCGCCGCAGGAGATCAACACCGACCGCTTTTTCAACCTGCGGCGCACCCTCGAGTTCCAGGGCGGCTTCCACGGCCTGCCCCGCCGGGAGGCCAGGCGCCTGGCCGGCGAGCTGCTCGAACAATTCGGCCTGGCGGAAAAGGCCAAGCTGCAATTCTACAAGCTGAGCGGCGGGATGCAGAAGCGCCTCATGGTCGCGCGGGCCCTGATGAGCCGGCCCAAGCTCTTGATCCTCGACGAGCCCACCGCCGGCGTCGACGTCGAGCAGCGCCACGAGCTGTGGAAATACCTCCGCGACTTAAACAAGAACGGCACGACCATCCTGCTGACCACCCACTACATCGACGAGGCCGAGGCCCTCTGCGAGCGCATCGGGATCATCGACCACGGCCGCGTCATCGAGCTGGGTACCCCCAAGGACCTGATCGAAAAATACTGCGATTCCGAGGTCGAGATCGCCGTCGAGGGCGAGGTTAAGCCCGGCGAGTTCGCCGACCTTCCCGGGACCTCGGTGGCGGAAGGCCGGGTGCGAAGCCGCGCCAAGCGGATCGGCGTCGCCGCCGAGGCCCTGCTAGCGCGCATTCTTTCCAAGCCGGGTCGCCGCGTGGCGGACATCAACGTCAAGAAGGGCGACCTCGAGGAGGTCTTCCTCCGCCTCACCGGCAAGACCCTGCGCGAATCCGAAGAATCGAAAAATGGAGGCGCCGCCGCATGAGGAGCCGCATCGCCTTCGCCACCCTGATCCTGCGCGAGTGCTACCGCTTCGTGCGCCTCTCCGGCCAGACCATCGCGCCGCCCATCGTCTCGACCCTGCTCTTCATTCTGATCTTCGGCTACTCCCTGGGCTCGCGGATCAAGCAGATCGGCGGCTTCGATTACGTGCTGTTCATCCTGCCCGGCCTGGCGGCGATGGGCGTGGTCAACAACGCCTACGCCAACAGCTCGACCAGCCTCTTCATGGCGCGGATGGACCGCTCGATCGAGAACATGGTCGCCTGCCCCCTTTCTCCCCTGCAGATGGTCAGCGCCTTCGTGATCGGCGGCCTGATGCGCGGCCTCGTCGTCGGGCTGCTCACCCTCGCGATCGGCATCCCCACGGTGGGCCTCGAGGTCCACCACTGGCCCCACACGGTCTTGGTCATCGGCCTAAGCTCGGTCCTCTTTTCCAGCCTGGGAATCCTGTCGGCGCTCTGGGCCGAGGGCTGGGACCAGATCGCAACCTTCACCACCTTCTTCATCACGCCCTTCATCTACCTGGGCGGGGTCTTCTACTCGATCCACATGCTGCCGGCCTTTTGGCAGAAGGCGAGCCTCTTCAATCCCATCTTCTACCTGGTCGACGCGACCCGCTGGGCGGTCCTGGGGCATTCGGACATCCCCTATTGGTACTCCCTGGCCTTCCTCGCCGGAACGGCTCTGTCGAGCTATGGGCTCTGCGTTTATCTCTTTAAAAAGGGATACAAACTGGTACGTTAGGCCAAGGGGCAACCTAAAACCCCACTGTTTCCGATAAGGAAATAGAGGTATGCTGCCGCTATGACGGTCAAGGTCGAGACCAATTTAAGCAAATTGCCCACCTGGCTGAAGACCAGCAGCGCCCCCGCGGCGCCGCAAAGCCAGGCCGAAGGCGCCCAGCGCAAGACCCTGGGCGAGACGCCGCCCATCGTCGCGCGCCTGGTCGACCACCCCGACCTAAGCCCGCTCTTCGCCCACTACGGCGCCATCCAAAAGGCGCGGCGCAAGCTACGGCTGCTCAGCGGCAAGGACGGCAAGGTGGTGCTGGCCAAAAACACCGTCGGCGCCGCCGACAATAAGGGCAACGTTTATCTGGGCGTGGAATTTTTGCAGGAGCACAGCGGCAACGACGCCCTGCTCAGCGCCGTGATGGCCCACGAGTGGGGCCACCTGATCAGCAACACCTCGAAGCACGGCAACCTCGACCACTTGAGCTGGGACGAGATCTTCAAGCTGCGCCGCGACGAGGAGGCCGCCGCCGACGTCTTCTGCGGCCGCATGCTGGCGATGATGGGCTACTCGCCGGACGCGATCATTCAATTTCTGCTGCGCGCCGAGAAGGGCAACGACACGCTGAAATACTACGCGGCCCCGATCCGCGGCGCGATCATCCAAGAGGCCCACCGCCTACACGCCCAGCGCGACGAGCTGACGCGGCGGCTGTTCCACAAGAGCATTTATCCGAATCCTTATACTTCTCGGATTATTTTGGCGGATGAGTGACGGCTTGCGGCAAACCCTTCGTTTACAAAACTCTATAAGGTCCCGCCATTGATAAAATATAAAGATTTCAATATCTTCCACCGATTTTTCAACTTACGGCCCACCTAAATCAGAACACTTGCTTCTTTCCAAAACCCCTGGTAGGCAGGCGGCCCCTATGAAATTAAAGAAATTTTTGCCTCTCCTCCTCGCCGCGGCCCTAGGCCTCGGCGCCTCCGCCTGCGGATTCAAAAAAGTCGCCACCAAGGCCAGCGCGCAAATCTTCTACGACGCCACCCCCTCCATCGACCGCGAGGACGACGTCGAGCTGGCCGAGCAGGCCAGCCTGGGCTTCCTGAAGATGCTCGAGGGCTTCTATCTGCAAAACCCCAAGGACAAGCAGGTCTTGCTCCTCCTGACCAAGGCCTACTCAGCCTACGCCTTCGGCTTCACCGAAAATGAGATCCTGGCCAACAAGGGCGGCAACCAAGCCGACTACGATCGGGCCATGGCCCGCGCCAAGCGCTTCTACACCCGGGCCCGCGACTACGGCATCCAGTTGCTCTCGCTCAAGCCCGCCTTCGCCAAGGCCCAGGAAGGGACGCTCGACGAATTTCAAAAGGCCCTCAAGAAATTCGGTCCCGGCGACCTCGAAGAGCTCTTCTGGGCCGGCTTCGCTTGGGGCAACTATTTGAATTTCAACAAGGACTCCACCGACGCCATCGCCGAGCTGCCGCGCATCGAGGCCATCTTCAACCGCATCCTCGAGCTCGACGAGACCTATTACTTTGGTGGACCGCATCTCTTCTTCGGCGCGTTCTACGGTAGCCGCCCCAAACTGCTGGGCGGGGACCCGGAGAAATCCAAGATGCACTTCGACAAGGCGATCGAGATCACCCAGGGCAAGGCCCTGATGGGCCCGGTCAACAAGGCCCTCTATTACGCCGTGCAGGTCCAGGACGCCGCGCTCTACACCAGCCTCTTAGGCGAGGTGGTCGCGGCCGACGCCGCGGCGCTGCCCGAGCAGCGCCTCTCCAACGAACTCGCCAAGCGGCGCGCCAAGATCTTGCTCGAGAAAAAATCTTTGTTTTTTACTCAGGCCAATTCCGGCAAATCCAAAAGGAAAAAATAAACGGCGGGTCCCACCCGCGGATTCCCACACGAGGAGGAAATAATGCGTCCGTATTTACGTTCCCTTGCCCTTGCCTGCTTCGGCGCGGCGACGATCGCCGCGAGCGCCCAGGCCGCCGAACACGAAATCAAGCTCTCCGTCCTGGCCCCCGAAGGCTCCACCTGGGTCAAGGAGATGGAGGCCATGAACCAAGAATTGCAGGCCAAGAGCGGCGGCAAGCTCGCTCTCAAGATCTACGCCGGCGGCGTCAGCGGCGACGAAAAGGACGTGCTGCGCAAGATGCGCATCGGCCAGGTACACGCGGCGGCCTTCACCGGCGTCGGCCTGGGCCAGATCGTCCCCTCGGTGCGCATCCTCGAGCTGCCCATGCTGTTCCGCAACTACCAAGAGGTCGACTACGTGAAGGGCAAGCTGCAGCCCGAGTTCGACAAGCAGTTCGACGCCAACGGCTTCGTCCTGCTGGGCTGGGCCGAGGCGGGCTTCGTCAACATCTTCAGCAACAAGCCCATCGCCAATAAAGAGGACATGAAGGGCGTCAAGATGTGGGCCTGGGAGGGCGACCCCCTGGTCAAAGCCATGTACGAGACCCTGGGCATCGTCCCGATCCCCCTGGCCCTGCCGGACGTCCTCACCTCGCTGCAGACCAACCTGATCGACGGCGTCTACGGCCCGCCCCTGGGCGTCATCGCTCTGCAGTGGTTCACCAAGGTCAAGTACATGACCGAGGCCAACCTGGCCAATTCCACCGGCGGCCTGCTGATCAGCAAGGCCCAGTTCGCCAAGCTGCCGCCCGACCTCCAGACCCTGCTGAAAGAGACCGGGGCCAAGTACGGGGCCCAGCTGGTCCAAAAGATCCGCGCCGAAAACACCTCGGCCATCGCCACCTTGAAGAAGAACGGCATCCAGATGGTCGCCGTCGACCCCAAGGCCAAGGAAGAGATGATCCAGCTCTCCGAGGCGGTCTACCCCAAGCTGGCCGGCAACCTCTACCCCGCCGCCCTGCTGCAGCGGGTGAAGGGCTATATCGCCGAGGTCCGCAAATAGGACCGACACCCGAACAGACTTCGTTTTGCAAAAAACCCGGCAAGTGCCGGGTTTTTTGTTGGAAAAGGGTTGCAAGGGCTGTGGACAACGAGTAGGAGCCTCAGGCATTCCGGGACGCCTATGAAGCCCCTCAAAACCCTCAGCGGCTGGTTGGAAAAGTTCGAAGGCATCGTGCTCTCGCTCGCGCTGCTCTTCATGATCGGGCTCGGCTTCCTGCAGGTGATCCTGCGCAATTTCTGGGACACCGGCATCGAGTGGGGCGATCCCATCGTCCGCGCGATGGTGATCTGGGTGGGCTTCCTCGGGGCCTCCATCGCGACGCACCAAAAGAGCCATATCCAACTCGACCTGGTCTCGAAATTTCTCCCCGAGAAGGCCAAGAAGTTCGCCGGCATCATCGCCCACTTCGGCTCGGCCGCGGTCTGCCTGCTCTTGGCCAACGCGGCCTACAAGTTCTTGGTGATGGAGCGCGAGTCCCAGACGCTGCTGATCGACGGCGTCCCCAACTGGATCGTCATCGTCATCATCCCGGTCAGTTTTCTCGTCATGACGGCGCGTTTCTTCATCCACGGCTTGGACGACGTGGTGCGGCTCTTCAAGCCGGAAAAAGAGGGCGTCGCATGAGCCCGGCCTTCGCCATCGTCCTGGTCACCCTGGCCGGAGCGCCGCTCTTCGTGATCTTCGGGGCGATCGCGCTCTCGGCCTTCCACTCGGCCGGCATCGACTCGGCCGCGGTCGTCATCGAGATGAACCGCATGACCTCGGCGCCCATCCTGGCCGCGATCCCGATGTTCACCTTCGCGGGCTACCTGATGGCCGAGAGCAAGACCCCCGAACGCTTGGTCAAGCTCACCAAGGCCCTGTTCGGCTGGATGCCGGGCGGCCTGGCCCTGGTCACGCTGGCGGCCTGCGCCTTCTTCACCGCCTTCACCGGCGCCTCGGGCGTCACCATCATCGCCCTGGGCGGACTGCTCTACCCGATCCTGACCAAAGAGGGTTACGACGAGAAATACAGCCTGGGCCTGGTCACCACCTGCGGCTCGCTGGGCCTGCTGTTCCCGCCCTCGCTGCCGATCATCCTCTACGGACTGGTCAGCGGCGTCAGCATCGACCAGCTCTTCATCGCCGGCATCCTGCCCGGGATCCTGCTGATGCTCATCCTCGGCACCCATGCGATCCGCGCGGGGGTGAAGTCGAAGGCCCCGCGCACGCCCTTCAGCTTCCGCGAGCTGCTCTCGGCCTTCAAGGGCGCCTTTTGGGAGCTGCCCCTGCCGGTCATTATTTTGGTGGGGATCTACGGCGGTTACGTCACGGCCGGCGAGGCGGCTGCGGTCACGGCCTTCTACATCTTCGTCGTCGAGGTCTTCATCTACCGCGACCTCTCGCTGACCCGGGACATTCCGCGCATCGCCAAGGAGAGCATGGTCCTGGTGGGGTCGATCCTGGTCATCCTCGCCGTCGCGATGGGCTTCACCAGTTACCTGATCGACGAGCAGGTCCCCAACAAAATCTTCGAATTCATCCAAGGCTACGTCGACAACAAGTGGATGTTCCTGATCGCGCTGAACATCTTCCTTTTGATCGTCGGCTGCCTGATGGACATCTTCTCGGCCATCATCGTCGTGGTCCCGCTGATCCTGCCCATTGCCAAGCAGTTCAACGTGGACCCGTTGCACCTGGCGATCATCTTCCTGACCAATCTCGAGATCGGCTACCTGACGCCGCCCGTCGGCATCAACCTCTTCATCTCGAGCATCCGATTCAAGAAAAACGTCACCTACCTGTATAAAATCGCCCTGCCCTTCCTGGCTCTGCTGATCGCGGCCCTGCTGGTGATTACTTATTGGCCCGATCTCAGCTTGTACCTCGTCCGTTATTTCGGAGTAAGATAAGCCCCATGCTCAAAGACGACCTGATCGAGCGCTCGCGGGAAGTGAAACGGGTGCTCTGGATCACCCTCTTGCTCAACCTCCTGGTCTGCGGATTGAAGCTGGGCTACGGCTACGCGACGCACACCCTCAGCATGGTCGCCGACGGCTACCACTCGCTGCTCGATTCCACCTCCAACATCGTCGGCCTCGTTGCCTTGGTCTTCGCCTCGCGTCCTGCCGACTCCGGACACCCCTACGGCCACCGCAAGGTCGAGGCCCTGGGCGCCATGTTCATCTCGGCCATGCTGTTCTGGGCCTGCTACGAAATCGCATCCAGCGCCTGGGCGCGCCTCCACGACCGCCAAAATCCCGAGGTGACGGTCTACAGCTTCCTGATCATGGTCGGCACGATGGCGGTCAACGCCTGGGTGAGCCGCTACGAGCACCGCCGGGGACACGAACTGCACAGTCAATTATTGACGGCGGACTCGGCGCATACCCGCAGCGACGTCCTGGCCTCGCTGTCGGTGATCGTCGCCCTAGTGGGCATCAAGTTCAAAATTCCCTGGGTGGACCTGGCAGCGGCGGCCCTGATCGCGGTCTTCGTCGGTTACAGCGGCTACAAAATCGTCCTGGAAAGCCTCAACACCCTGATGGACTCGGCGCAGCTCGACCCGCGCGAGGTGGTGAAGATCGCCATGCAGGTCGAGGGCATCGACCGCTGCCACAGCATCCGCACCCGCGGCAACCCGGCGGCCATCTACATGGACCTCAACATCCATGTCGCGCCGCAGCTCAGCACCCAGGAGGCCCATCGCCTGACCCATCGGGTGATCGCCAAGATCAAGGAAGAGATTCCGGAAGTGGTCGACGTGGTCGTGCACACCGAGCCGTCGAGCCCGCATGAGGATTAGTCAGGGATGGAAAAGCGCTACTCCGGCAAGCTTGGCCTCCCGCAGCATGGCTTGGTCTCGAGTGGCCAAGGGATAGCCGCGATCCATGGCCAGATAAAGATAGGCCGTGTCGTAAGGCGTCATGCGGTGGCTTTTGGACATCCACAGCAATAATTCGGAGCTTTGCAATTCAGGCTTTTCGACAACGGTAATGGGCAGGCTTCGAAGGCGCTTGTAAAAGTCCGAGGATTCTTGTCGACTGATTTTTTTCCGGTCCTCGTTAAGCCGTAAAATATTGGCGACCTCGTACAGCCATATTCCCGGGACAATTGCCTGCCATTCTTCGAAACTCTTGAGCACCTCGCGGCAATAATCGTCGTTTTGGGTGGTCAACACCCACGCCATTGTCACCGAGCAATCCAAGACGAAGGTCTTCACCGACGACCCGTCTCCCTCATTTTTCGCAATTCTTTTGGACTGACTTTTACGTTCACCCGCTTTTTCAACTCGATCAGCCCCTCGATCGCCTCTTTGATCGAAAGCTTATTTTCTTTTTGAACGGGAGAAAGCGTTGCGACGGGTGTCCCGTGACGGGTGATGGTGATCACTTCTCCCTTCGAGACTCGTTCCAGGAGCTTGGGAAGGTGGGTTTTGGCCTCATAAACACCAATTTCCATGAAAGCGTTCCTATAAAAAATTATAGTCTGATACTAGTCTAAATAAGGCTTTTCCCTCTGTCAACCGCAATCCCGCAACCCTTCCGCCCTCCCGCCGATAATAAGGCACACGCACGGGCGGCACCCTAAGCGGAGCCGCTCCATGTCCGATATCGATATCTCCCTCCTTCACCGCCTCGTCCAAAGCGCCTTAGCCGGCAACGCCGAACTACAGGCCGTCACCCTGCCGCTCATGGCCGCGGCCGACTCGGACGGGCAGCCCAACGAAGAAGACCTGGTCCTAAGCGACGCCGAGATTCAAAGCTACGTCACCCGGTTGCGCGAGGAGAGCCGCGGGAACTTAAGCGTCCTTACCCGCAACCGCGACGAGCTGGCCGGCACCCTCAGCGCGGCACGCGCTCGGTTGTCCGACGCGCGCGCCTCCGAAACCGTATTGCAATATCTCGAGCTCGCCGCCTCCCAGGACGGCGACGCGGAAAACTTGAGCGCGGAAGAGATCGAAATGCTGGTCGCCGAGCTGACCCAAGCCAACGAGCAGGCCCAACAGCTCAGCGCCGAGACCCTGATCTCCGAGGTCAATACCCTGCTGGGCCATCTGCGCGCCATGGAGGCCGAGGTCCCGGAGGCCTTCCTGCCCGAAGACGAGGCCGCCCGCCGCGCCCCCATCGACCTGAATTTCCTCAAGCACCTCCCGCCCACCGTCTTCGCGGGCGAGGACGAGCAGAGCGTCATGCTGCAGAATCTGCTGATGATCGCCGGGGTCGACATCAACGACCGCGACGCCGACTGGAGCCTGACCTTCGACGAGCTCCAGACCTTCATCAACAGCCTCCCGGAAGAGGCCCGCGCCGAGTTTCCCGAGGCCGAGCTCACCATGGCGAATTTTCGCTTCCTGGCGCTGACCCTGCGCGAGGAAATCAACGCCGCGATGGGCGCCGCCGTCGCCGAGGGCGGCGACGCGGCCGAGCACGGGGTCTCCCTGCAGGCCCTGACGGAGCGCCGTTCCCAGATCTCCGACCCGCGCGTCGATCAGCTTTTCGAACTAGCGGGCGACGACGGAGTCCTGACCAGCCTCGACGTCGAGCGCCATCTGCGCCGCATGGAAGAAGAGAACCCCGGCTTCCTGCAGGGCATGCTGGGGGAAGCCCCCGCCGCCGAGGGCGAAGCGACTCAAACCGAGCTGCAACGCGCCACCGCCCTCTTCCTCGCCGGCGCCCGCGCCCTGGCCGCCGACTACGGCGCCGAGGCGGTCGACCCCGCCGCGGACTCCGCAGGCGACGCGGCTCCCTTCGACCGCAACCTGTATATCTCGCGCCAAGTCTTGGGCGACCTCGAGCGCATGCGCTCCGGCTTCACCCACCGCGAGCGACAGTATGCCGAGGAAAACACCATCGTAGGGACCATCGACTTTATCACCTGGGCCTGCACCTTGGGCGGCGCGCTGACCTGGATCGGCGCCGGCGACGCCCCGCGCCAAAGCGAAGAGGATATCGCCGAGTTCGGCGAGAACATCCTGCCCCGCCTCGGTCCGACCTACCGGCACCTGGTTCGAGAAAACGTCGAACGGCACGACCGCGAGCGCGGGGAGGCCTTGCAGGAACTGCGCCGCCTGATCGAGAACCCGCCCCGCGACTTCACCGGTGACCGTACCATTCCCAATGCGCTCGAATATTTCCGTACCCATGACGACGACCTGCTGCCGGGCCGCAACGCCCGATATTACGAGCTCTTGACCGACGAGGTCTTCCAGGCCGAGCGCCTCTGGAACATCCGCGCCGAGCGCAACCCGCGCCGCGCCGAGGAGATGTGGCTCTCGCTGGCCGACGACCTGCGCGAAGGCCTCACCAGCTGGTGGTCCACCGGTACCCACGCCGAGGGTGTCCGCAACCTCGATTTCGCCCGTGCCATCCTCCACGCCCTGCACCGCGAATCGACCGATGAAGCGTTCCGAAACCGCGTCCACCACATTCTTCAGGACAGCCTGGGCACGGACATCACCGACGACTCGGGCAACGTGGTCGAAGAGGGCGGCGGCGAATTCGGCATCTGGCCGCCCGACTGGTTCCGCAATTACAGCGACGAGAACGAGGACGGCGCCGCCAGCGACGGGGTACTGCTGGTCGCCAGTCTGGCTACCGGCGCCGGGGCCTTTTCTTTCGGCCGCAGCGCCATGACCACCGCGGGCCGCAGCGCGATCGGCGCCGGCTTCTTGAGGTTTTTGGGCGTCCGCGGAACCGGGGCGGCGGTCACCGCCACCGCCGAGGCCGCCGCGACCGAGGCCACGGCGGCCTCCTCCGGCTGGTTCAGCCGGCACATGGCCAGCTGGGCCGCGCGTCGTGTCGCCGCCGCCGAGGCCGAGCTCGCAGCGGCCGCCACCGAGGCCGAGGTCGCCGCCGCCCGCCAGGCCCTGCTGCGGGCCCAGGGCGTCCAGCGCATCCTGACTTCGCCGACCATGCTCACCGCCGCCGCCGAGACCGTCGCGCCCAACGCGACCGGCTGGTGGGGCCGCGTCGTCGCCGCCCATCCGCCGGTGCCCGAGGCCCTGGCCCGGGCCGCCGCCAGCCGCGCCCTATTGGCCCGCGCCAGCGTCGCCACCCTGGAAAACATCAGCCTGCGCGGACTGGGCCGCGGCCTGCGCTGGATGAGCTACGAAGGGATCGTCTCCTACGGTATCGCGGGCTACGTCTTCCAGCACGCCCCGCGGCACAGCAACCACCCGCTGATCTTCGATCGCGAATACGAGCTGAGTCTACCGGAAGCCGAAGGGCCTCGCTAAAACAGGCCCGGCCCTCGCCTTGAGCGGCAACCGCCCGAGGCCCGAAACGGGACCCAGGCCCCGAACGTCTTCCTTAGCAACCAATCCGACCTTGGGACGATATTTAGTACCGAGGGTATTTTGAATAGGACTGGACAAGGGGGCAGAGAATAAATGGGGGCACAGACCCATCCCGTTTATTTCCTTCCTGTATTCTGCGGCGCATCGTCCGCATAAAGTCCAGAAATCATTGGGGATTTTAATTTCGCGTCCTGCGGCTGCCTCGTCGCGCCCGCAGGGCTTTCACCGGACGATAGGTCCCGGTCGCGCTTGGTCGCGCGCCGGGCCGGCAGCACAGGTACGGGAGGCACACCATGACCCCACCAAAGGTCGATATTCAATCGCTGGATTCGCTCTATCTGGAGAATTTGCTCCAGCTGGACGTCAACGAGGCCGCCAAGCGCTTCACGGGTTCAGACCTCGCCCTCGACACGAAGACCGGCACCCTCACCAAGGTCGGTAAGGACGGCGGCACCGGCGAGGCGACCAGCCTCGAGCAGGAAGCCGCCTGGGTCCAGACGATCCGGGACGCCGACACGAATAAAGACCATTACGTCGACGTCGACGAGGTCAAGAAGCTGCTGGGCAACCTCCCCGCCGACCAGGCCTCGGCCATCGACCCCCAAAAGTTCCTCGAAAGCGTCGAAAAGTTGATGAAGGGGCGCTACGATCCCCTGGCGAAAAACATGAAGGGCTGGAAGGCCGAGCTTACCTTCCGTCCCACCCTGGACGCCCTCGATCTCTACAACAAGGGCATCCTCAGCGAGGGCTACCGCCACGCCGGCGCCACCATTTCCATGAACGGCCTTGGCAAGACCCTGGCCAACGTCGGCGGTTTCCTCAGCTTCCCGATCCGCCGCATCGGCGGAAAGACCGAGGTCCTATGGGGCGACCAGAAGGCCATGGCCGCGGCGAAGACGGAATTCGAGGCGCGCCAAGCCAGCCTGGACAAGCTGCGCGACGTCATTCAAAAGGGCGTCGCCGCGGGCGAGTCCTGGGCCGTCGAGGGCAAGCTGGACGAGGCCCTGAAGAAGCTCGACGCCAAGGACGCCAAGGTGCTCAACGATCAGCTGGCGGCGACCAAAATCCACGAGATCCTCAACACGGCGGACCCCAAGGAACGCAACCAGAAGATGGCGGAGTTCGCCAAGAAGGACCGGCCCAGTGGCTTCTTGAGCTTCTTCAACCTCAGTACCGGCAATACCAGCGGGAATGCCTCCTTCTGGAACTACACCGGCGGCCGGCACAACCTTTACTTCAGCCGCACCGTGCTGCGCTTCCTCGGCACCAAGGCCTCCTCGGGCGACGCCGCGGCCGACGACGTCCTGCACAAGGACTCCCGCGCCACCCTGGCCGACATGAACGGAGACCCGTTGGGCGGCTTCAACAACCTGGCGGCGGTGGGCCTCACCAACGTCTTCTGCCTCGGCGGCAAGGTCTGCCAACCCACCGAGTACCGCGACTGGTCCGACGAGGCCTACATGGACGCCTTCGGCCGCAGCGTCGACGGTGCCTTCATGGTCTTCGGCGGCAATCGCTTCCTCACCCGCCTGGGCGAGGCCGGCAAGCTCGCGCGGCTCAAGGGCCTCTACGGCGCCGAGGGCAGCGTGGCCCAGGTTTGGAAGGCCTCGATGGCCGAAAGCAAGTGGAACGTCCTCGCCGGCGGCAAGTGGGGCGAGGCCGCCCTGGCCGCCGAGAAAGAGGCCGAACTGCTCGGCCTGGCCGGTAAGTCCGCCAAGGACGGTCGCTTCTGGAAGCTCTTGGACAAATGGGACGCCGCCAAGAAGGGCATGAAGGAATGGATCTTCAAGGGCGTCCCGCTCAGCGCGGAGCAGAGCGCCATGCTCGAAAAGGGCGCGAAGATGAGCGGCAAGGGCCTGGACAAGCTCACCAAGGGAGTCGTCCTGCTGGGCATCGCGCAATACGCCGACCAAAAACTCTCGGCCCCCTACAACCCCTTCGAGCACGGCTTGCAAGACATGAGCCGCGAGGCGGAATTCGAGCGCTACCCGGATCCGACCAAGCCCGACCCGACGCTGCACGCGCCGAAGAAGTAGTCTTAAGATAGCTTACGAAAGCACCCCGTCGCCCGATCACTCCGACACCGGGGGCACAACGCGGCATGGCGACATGCCGCGAGAGAAGGCGGCGGGGGCGACCACACCCCCTGGTAACCCGGATCGGATTTTCCTTTCCGGGTTATCTATTCGTGGGTTCGGAGCAAGTCCGAACCCACTAAAGCCCAGGGGGTGGCTTCCGCCCTCCCCCTTCAGCCCCCAACGGTTGCGGTACTTTTTTGATTCTGATCACCGTTGGCTCCATGCATTCCTAGCTCACCTATGCCCGGGGGGAGCAAGCAGGCAAACCGGCCACGTTGTGGCCGGGCAAACTGCGCGATAGTCTAATATTCTCCCCTCCGAGCTTGCTGTTCCGCCCTCCCCCTTCAGCCCCCAGCGGTTAGGGTAAAAAGTCTCATTTAAGCAACCTCTCGGGGATTCCCCCGATACCTGGGGCGATGACGTTTTTTGCGTTGTCGCCGGTCCCCGGCGGCGGCGCTTGGCTCGGGGCACAAATGGCGTCTTTCCTACCTACCGTTCCATTTGGCCTCATTTAAATCTCGCACGGGCACTCCCAGGGTTCGGACCTGTCGTCCGCGGCCCGGTCGTGTCTCGCGCGCACGGAGGCACACCCATGACCCCACCCAAAGTGGACAAGGTCGACATCCGACCTTTGGAGACGCTGTATTTCGAAAATCTCCCCCTGCTCGAACCCCACGAGGTCGCCGCGACCTTGCGCGGCTCGGACCTCACGCTCGACATGAAAACCGGCGAGCTCAAGCGGCTGCTGGCCGGCGGCCAAACCGAGGCGCGCAGCCTGGAGGAAGAGGCGGCCTGGGTGCAGCTGATCCGCGAAGGGGACGCCAACGGCGACAAGACCCTCGACCTGGCCGAGGCCCGCAAGATCCTCACCGCCAATCTCGCCGCGGAGCAGGCCTCCGGCATCGAGCCCGAAAAATTCCTCGCCAGCATCGACGAGCTGATGAAGAACCGCTACGCGCCGATCTCGACCAACCTCAAGACCCTGCAAGCGCGCTCCGCCTTCGGTCCCACGCTCGACGCGATCAAGCTCTACAACCGCGGCATCCACGCCGACGAGGTGCACATGGCGCACCGGACCTTCGCCTTGAACGGCGTCGGCAAAACCGCCACGAACATCGTCGGTTTCCTGCCTTCCCTGGCGCGAAATATCTGGACCGATAGCCCACTCTTGATCGGCAACGTCGCGGCGGAGAGCGCCGCGGAGGGGAAATTCATCGAGCGCGAGGCGGCGATCTCCAAGCTCGAGTCGGTCATCGAGGAAGGCGTCCGCAACAACGAATCCTGGGCCCTGGAAGGCAAGTTGGAGGAGGGCATGAAGCGGCTGGACGCCGGCTCCCGCGCCCTGCTCAACGACGAGCTCTGCGCGACCCGCCTGCACCAGATCCTCACCCTGAAGGACGAGAAAGAACGCTACAGCCAGCTGCTGGCCTTCGCCGAGGGCGAGCGCCCCGGCTTCCTCGGCTACGGCGGCGGCAACAGCAAGATGAGCGGAGGCTGGTTCGAGAGCTGGTGGAACCTAAGCGGCCGCCGCAACAACCTCTTCTTCGCGAAGACGATCTTCCGCTTCCTGGCCGTCAAGGCGGCCACCCAAGACCCCGCCTATGACGACAGCCTCGACAAGCGCTCCCGCGCCGCCTTCAGCGACATGCTGGGCGACGGCGGCGGCTTCGGCAACATGGCGGCCGTCGGCCTCACCAACGTCCTTTGCGTGGGCGGCGCCTTCTGCGAACCCACCCAATATCGCGATTGGTCGGACGAAGCCGCCATGGACGGCCTGGGGCGGGGCATCAACGGCGCCCTGACGGTGTGGGGCGCGCGCCGCGCCTTCAGCATCTTCGGCGAGGCCCGGCGCTTGGGCAGCATCACGAGCTACCGCAACGTCTGGAACGTGTGGAAAAGCGAGGGCAGCATCTTCGCCCGCACCGCCCCCGACGCCGCGCGCTTCAAGCCCTTCGGCGGGAACGCCTGGGCCGAGGCCGCGACCAAGGCGGAGAAAGAGGCCGAGGTCCTGGGCGAGGCCAGCCGAACGCTCGGCGAGGGCGCCAAGGGCCGTTTCGGCCGCCTGGTCGAAAAGGTCACCGCCCCCGTCTCGCGGGCGAAGAGCGCCGCCGGCGCCTGGATCTTCAAGGGACTGCCCCCGCTCAGCGCGGGCCAGCTGGCCGCCCTGAAGAAGACGGGCTCCCTCGGCAAGGCCGGGCTCGGCAAGCTGGTGAAGGGCGTCCTTATCCTGGGCATCGTGCAGTACAGCGACGAGAAGCTCGCGCCCGCCTTCAACCCCTTCGAGTACGGTTTCACCGACTACGACCGCGAGGCGGACCTCGATCCCTATCCGGACCTGACCAAGGCGCCCCTCCCGCAGGCGACGCCGTCCAAGTAATTTACGAAAGCATCCCGTCCCCGCCGACCTGGGGCTGGGGCCGGCCGCAAGGCGGGCCCTGCAGTGAGGCGGGGCGGGACCGACCACACCCCCTTTAGCCCGGATCCGATCTCCCTGGTCCGGGCTAAAGTTTTTAAGTATATAAAATTATTATATTTTTAATAGATCGTGCCTGTTACGGCCTCCGTAGGAGCCGTTCGCGAACGGCCCCTACACCTAACGCACAACTCTTTTCCCTTGGTGCCGATAATCCCCACTGGAAGATGGGGATAAAAGTCCTCGCCTCCTGGGCGAGGCAGGTACGGGGGTACTTAAGATGTCAGGGCCGATCAAAGCCGTTCCAACCGGAGCGGAGCAGACGCAATCGTTTCAATTTTTCCGCGACACCGTCCAAGCCGAATTGGACAAGGCCGCCAAGGCCTCCGGCAAGGCGCCGGTAAAATTCGACCTGGAGAAGGCGAAGGTCTGGAACCGCGTCGACGGAGACGGCAGCTTCGAGCTGGTCTACAACGACGAGTCCCTAGATTTCTTCTGCGGCGCCCAGGTGAACTGGCGCAGCCACGAGATCCTGATCCGCAGCGGCAAAATCAGCAAGGCCAAGGAAGAGGCCTCCCAAGGCAAGCTGCCCGGCAAGCCGGTCGCGGGCAAGTGGATGGACGACGCCTGCACCGCCACCGAGAAGCTGGCGGGCAAGGAAGAGATGACCGCCACCGACGCCCAGGGCAAGAGCGCGCCGCTCGCCTGCCAGGACGGCGTCGGCGACCCCAAGCTGGCCGGCGCGGACAAATACCTCAGCATCCAAGAGTTTCAAAAGCAGTGCAAGGGCCTCTTCGACGACTACGGCCGCCGCAAGTTCGGCGAAAAGATGGGGGACCGCTTCGACCTGAAGCGCACCCGGCTCTTCAACCCCTTCCCCGGCGACGGCAACTACAGCGTGATCTTCGAAAGCCAGGCCAACAATTTCTTCTGCGAGGGCATGGTCGACAGCAGCATGCACACCATGCTGGTCCGCGCCGGCAGCATCTCGGACATGCAGAACGACAAGGGCGAGCTGGGCGCGCCGATCCCCATGAACGACGCCTGCTCGATGACCACCGGCCTGCTGGGCAAAGACGAGCTGATCGACCCCGACAAGTGCAAGGACGTCACCGCGGGCGAGCGTTCCCAGCACAACTACATCTCCTACGCCTGGCACGGATTTTTGACCGCCTCGGCGGTCTGGGGCGGCGTCAAGCTCTACCGCAAGCTCGCCGCGATGCCGCGGATGCAGGCCCTGTTCCGCCTTCCCTTCATGCGCAACCTCGGCTGGGGCGCGCTGACCTACTTGGGCTACGACACCATCGCCAGCAACTTCGTGAAGGAAGACCACTGGGCCCGCAAGTACGGCAGCCCGATCGCCGGCGGACTCGGCGTGGCCGCCCCCGAGATCGCGCGCGCCACCGGCCTGGCCACGCGGCTTTCCTCCATCCCCGCGGTGAGCCGCGTCGCGCCCATCGCCTCGCGGGCCACCATCGGCCTGGCCGCCGTCTGGGTGATGAACAAGGCCTTCCAGTGGGGCATCGGCAGCGATTACGAGGCCTCGGTCAACCGCCGCGTCACCGACCAAATCTACGACAAGCACGTCTACGAGCTGGACGGCTGGGACTTGTTGGTGGTTCCGCTCGCGGTGAAGGGATTGCGCGCCGGCAGCCGCCTGCTCGCCCCCGACGCGATGGAGTGGGCGGTCGCCGTGGATAACGACGAACTCAAGGCGAAGGTCTACAAAGAGGACAAGGAGAGCTCCGAGCAGGGAGAGGAATTTTTCCGCGAGCTCCTGCCGCATTTCCTCCATGCCGAGAATGCGGCCGACCGCGACGCCTTTCTTGAGATACTGCGCAAGCCGACCGAGCTGTCGATGGGCGACCTCTATAAGTCCTCTGTTTTCTTCTCCCAAGGCGCCGAGGGCCTCAAAAGCAACTTTCCACAGATGAGCGAGGAAGAGGTCGAGCTCTTCGCCCGCAAGGCCCTGGCTTACAAGGTCCAGGAATGCGCCAAGTTCCTGGTCTTCGTCGAGCAGCCGGTCAACGACTGGGCCCGAGAGCTCTTCAACGCCGACGGCACCCTCAAGTCCGGCGAGGACGCGGTGAAGAAGTTGCAAGACCGCTGGCCCAGGCCCAGCAGCCTGCCCAAAAAAGCCTCGCTAGACTCGCACGATATCGAGCTGTCCGAGAGCATGTCCAAGTACGGATGAGGAACCTCCCGTTCACCCCTTTGCGGGGACGGCTCATTTGACAGCATCGAAAAAAGTTCATTAACATCCGTAAGATCCGTTATTTGCAAAAAAATCCTTCGTAATATTAATAGGATAAACCTTCGCCCACAACCTCGCCCCTGGCCCACCGATAATCCCTCCGACAAGGGTTTTCGACCGCCGGGGGTAAGGCGGTTGTGGGGGCACAAATGACGGGGCCGTTCAAAGCCGTTCCAACCGGGGCGGAGCAGCTTCCTTCCTTTCAAATCTATCAAAACGCCTGCCAGGCCGAGCTGAACCGCCGGACCGCGGAGGTCTTTTCCTCGCCCGCGATCTTCGATCCGACGAAGGCGAGCGTCTTCAACCGCAACGAGGGCGACGGGCGCTTCGAGGTGCTCTACGAGGATCGGGCGAATGATTTTTTCTGCGGCGGCCAGTGGCTTTGGCCCAGCCGCGAGCTCTTGGTCCGCAGCGGCAAGATCAGCGACCGTTCCAGCAGCCCCATCGGCGGCGGCTTCATCGGCGACGCCTGCAGCGCCACCCAGTTCCTGGCCGGCGCGGAGGAGTTCGCCGGGCAATCGTGCAGCGACGGCGCCGTCAATCCGCTCGCGACCGCTTCGGGGAAATTTTCCAGCGTGCGGCAATTCGAGGAGGGCTGCAAGAAGCTGCTGGGCCAGCGCAGTCCGGACGCCGTGGCGGCCTTCTCGCTGCAAAATTCCCGCGTCGACAACCCCGTGCCCGGCGACGCCGCCTACAGCTTGTTCTTCGAGAGCCGCGCGAAGGGCCTGTTCTGCGCCGGCGACGTCGACGTCAGCTCCCACCAGATGTTCCTGCGCTCCGGCAAGCTCTCCGAGTACGAGACCGCCCAGCCCGTCGCCACCGTCGAGATGACCGATGCCTGCTCCTTGACGAAGGAATTGGTCGGCGAACGCGAGCTGCTCAGCCCGGACTGCAAGGACATGACCGCGCGCGAGCGCAAGCAGGTCAGCTACATCACCTATGGTTTCTACGGCGTCGCCAACGTCTTGGCGATCCTCGCCACCTACAAGCTCGGAAAGAAAATCCTCACCTCCCAGGCCTTCACGCAGCTGCGCGGCCTGCCCTTCCTGCGCAACCTGGGCTACGGCATGCTGGGCTACGCGGCCTTCGACCAGGCGGCGGGAATTTTCTTCGAGCCGGACCACCCGATCCGCGACTATGGCAAGTGGATCGCCGGCGGCGCCGGCCTGGTCGCCCCCGAGATCGTCGGCAGGACGGCCCTGGGGCAGCGCCTCGCCGGCACGGCCGTCGGCAGCCGCATCGCGCCCCTCGCCTCGCGCCTCACCTGGGGCCTGGCGGCGGTCTGGGCCCTGGACCTGGGCATCCGGCACTTCGCCGTCGGCAGCGACTACGAGGCCTCGATCAACAGCCGCGTCACAACCCAGGTCTATCGCGAGGACGGCCTCTACGATTACAGCTTTTGGAAATGCGTCAACCCGCTTTCCTGGCTGAACAAATCGCGGCGCGTGTTCCGCGCCATCGCCCCCTCCGCGATCGAGTGGGCCGTCGCCGACCTGGACAACGAGGACTTGAAGGACAAGATGTACGCCGAGGACCTCGCGACCTCGAAGGAGTTGACCAAGATGATCCAAGAGATCGTGGTGCCTTTCCTGCACTCCGAGAATTGGGAGGACGTCAACGAGGCCATCGTCCTGCTGCGCGACGAAAAGATCGTCCTGAGCCAGTTGGAGCAGATTCAAGAAACGCAGTTGGCAACCGTGGGCCCGGACGGCCTGAAGAGCTTCTACCCCCACATGAGCGAGGCGGACGTCGAGCGCCTCTGCCGCAAGATCCTGATGAAACGCGTCCAAGAGGCCGCGAGCTTCCTGGTCTACGTCGACCAGGACGAGAACGACTGGGCCCGGGAGCTCTTCAACGCCGACGGCACCCTGAAGGGCGCCGCCGACGCCAACGGCGAGTACCCCTACGAGAAGCTCAAACGCCGCTGGACCCCGCCGCCCCCCGAAAAAACCGAAGTAACTTCAGAGGCTTTCGAGCTGGTGGGAAACGGCGACCTGATGGGCTAAACCCGCAACTTCGGCCGATTCCGCACGATAATAACCCCGCCATCCGGGGGGATGGTCCATAGACCTTGGTGTTAAGGGGATAATCCGTGACGCAGCTTACCGCCGAATTGATCCGCCAGCATCCCGCCTTGGCGGCCTTCAGCGAATACATCCAAGAGCACCTCCATCGGGCGCCCAATCCCGAAGAGATCGTCGTCAGCAACACCCGCCCCAACGACGGGATCCTCCAACTCAGCTACTTGAGCCCGAACAACGACGTCTTCGTCGCCCAGATCGACGCCTCGCGTCCGACCGGGGCCCTCGAGGTGCGGCACGGACGCATCCGCGGCCGCGGCACCGAGTGGGTGGAGCCCCGGCCGGTCGCGCGCAACGTCGCCGGCGCCTGCGAGGCGGTCCATGCCCTCGGCGGCGAGGAAGAGAGCGGCTACACCTGTCCCGCCGGCTCCAATCCCGGCTCCGCTCCGCAATCCCTGTTCGCGCAGCGGGCCACTTGGCTCGGGCAATGGGGCCTGGCGAATTGGGCCGGTGCCGAGCTGATCGGCCTGGCTGTGAAGCGTCGCTCGCTCACCTTGGGGACCCTGCGCAGCCTGCCCGGTTGGCTCCGGCCGGTCGGCAGCAATGAATTGTCCTTGGGCGCGCGCGCGCGGCTTTGGTCGCCGGTGCTGGCGGCCGGCGCGGTGACGGTGCTGAGCGCCGAGCACGGCGCCAATATGATGGGCCTGCATTCGAATTACCACAACAACGAGCGCTTCGCCCTCGACGTCTATTCCGCCTACGGCGCGATGTCGGGCGTCTCGCGCCTGATCAACCGCCGCAATCCCGGCGCGGCCTTGCGCCCGGCCAGTCTCGGCGCCGGCCTGCTCACCTCCGCCTTGGTCGACGCGACCTTGGGCCAGATGTACGCCGAGGGCTCGGCCGAGCGCCGCGCCCTGCGCGTCGGCGGTTTCTTCCTGCCCGAGGTCTACCGCATGGCCTTCGGCAACCGCGCCTTGGCCGTGGCCGAGACCAAAGCGGCCACCGGCTTCGCCCGCTGGGGCGGACGCGCCATGGCGGCCGGATTCTACGCCGACGGCGCCCACATGATTTGGAATCACCTGACCCGTAGCAACGCCGAGACCGGACGCGATAACCTGGTCTACCGCCGCGCCAACCAGCTCGAGGACGCCCAGCGCCACCCGCTGGTTTGGGCCCTGCACGGCGCCGCAGAACTGATCGCGCCCAGCTTGACCGAGCGCTACTGGGTCTCGGGCAGCTACGTCGATCAGGCCCGGCAGGAAATCCAGGCCCAAGCCGCCGCCACCGGCGAGGGCGCGCGCAGCCTGCTGCGCCATTCCCTGCTGCTGGGACCCACGGGCCCCGCCACCGACGCCAGCTTCTATCGCGAATTAAACCTCGACTGGCTGCGCGGCGAGAACGTCCTGCGCAACATCCGCCGTCCCGACGGCAGCGAGCTGCCGGTGGCGGACGTAGCGGAGCAATTCGCGGATCCCGCGATCTACGAGCGCGTCATCGTCAACGGCACGCCCGACCAGCAGGTCGCCTACATCCAGCGCCAGTTCCGCGGCTACAATTTGAGCGTCGCCGACGTCCAAGAGATCCTGGCCCGCATCTCCCTGCACCACGCCCGCCGCAGCCTGCAGGACCTGCAATACACCGCCGGCCCCGAGCTGCGGGCCTTCGCGGATTGCTTCGACGGGAACGGCGCGCTGCGCGCCGGCTCCGAATCGACGCTGTTGGCCCAAGTCTTCCCCGGCCAGGAGATCAACGCCGACCAAGTCCTGGCCCTGCGCCGCGTCGCCCTGGCGCGGCGGATCCTCGAGCTTCAGTCCGCGGATCCCGCGGGCGCCGAACTCGCCTCCTACGTGCGCGTCGCCCGCGAGATCGGCCTGGCCGGCGAAGACGGCCGCTTGATCGACGCCGAAGAGACCCGCCTGGCCCAGGCCACCCTCGACAGCCACCCCCCGGCCCCGGTCCCGACCGCCCCGGCGCGCCCCAACCAGACTCAGGTCCTGCAAGGCATCCTGGCCTACGGCACGGCGCACGGCTGAGTTATCTCGGAAAACCGAAATTCCCAGTTGTCCCCATGGCGCGCCGGACGTGGCGATTCCCGTAAGGTATTGGATTTCGGAAAATTCCCGGGATTGACAATTGTTATTACAATGTTAATCTGAAGATACTATGGCACTGGTCAAAAAACTCAGCAAAATCGGCAACAGCTACGGCGTGATCCTTCCGAACGAAATCCTCAAGGCGACGGGATTCTCCGCCAACGACGAGCTAGAAATCGAGGCCCAAGACAACTGCATCGTTCTCCGGCCTCGCTTCAAAAGCACCCAAAGCGACAAGAAGGTCACTCAGGCCATGGCCCGCTTCATCAAGAAGTACCGCCGCGACCTCGAAAAGCTCGCCTGATGAAATGCATCTACCTTGAACTCGACCAGATCTTGGCGATCCACGATACCCTTATCGAAGAAATCGGAGGATCTATGGGACTAAGAGACGCCGGCCTGCTGGAATCCGCGGCCTATCAGCCTCGACAATCCTTCGGCGGGGAAGATCTCTATCCCGACATCTTTTCCAAGGCCGCCGCCTATGCCTTTTCTATCTCGAAAAACCAACCCTTCATCGACGGAAACAAACGCACCGCGGCCACCGTCGCGGCGGTCTTCCTCGATATCAACGGCTTCCTCCTGGACTGCCCCGAGGGCCAGATCTACGAGACCATGATGAAGCTAGCCAACAAGCAACTCACCCGCGAGTCCCTAGCCGACTGGTTCCGTAAAAATTGCAAAAAAAAGTCCGCAAAAAAAGCGGCATCCGGCAAAAAAACTCCCTCCAAAAAATTCAAATGACCGCGGCAACCGTAACCGTGGCGGCGCCTTCAACGGGTGGCCGGGCGGGGGCCCCTATGGACTGCTGGGCAATTGGCCAAATCCGCAGCGCCGCCTGCGAGCACGGTGGGGGTGCAGCCCGGACAGGACCCGTTAAATTATTCGCCGCGGATCCAGCGCTCCTTAATAAAAAGCCCCGTCCCGGCCAAAACCGGAACGGGGCTCTTAGTCATTACCTTAACGGACCCTCCGCCGGCCTGCGCCGGCCTCGGCCCGTTTAAAGGGGGGGAGAAAGCCTTAGGCGATCTTGCCTTGGATCAGGAAGGCGATGACCAGGGCGTAGATGACCAGCGACTCGATCAGCGCCAGGGCGATGATCATCGGGGTCTGCACCTTGCCGGCGGCGCCGGGGTTGCGGCCGATGCCCTCGAGGGCGGCGGCGGCGGCCTTCGACTGGCTGATCGCGCCGAAGGAAGCGGCGATGGCGATGGCCAGGGCGGCCGAGATCGCGTAGATGGCGTTGGTGCTGGTGCCGCCGCCGGCGGGCGCGGCCGCCGCATGCTCTTGGGCGAAGGCGGCGACGCTGACGAAGGCGGTGGCGAGGAAACCGGAAATCCCGGCGATGAGCTTCTTCATTTTTGTTTCTCCTGATGCAGGATCTTTCCTGCGTTGCGTTTCGGCCCCCGAGCTAATTCCCGAGGTGGACTAGACAGGCTGGGAAAATCCCGGCCTTCAGTGGTGGTGCTCCTCGCCATGCGGCAGCGCCAAGGCGACGTAGATCGTCGACAAAAGCGAGAACACGAAGGCTTGGATGAAGGACACGAACAAGCCCAGGGCCAAAAAGATCACGGGCACCCCGAGGGGTACCAAATCCGAAAAAATCCCGAAGACCATGTGGTCGCCGGTGATGTTGCCGAAGAGGCGCAGCCCCAGCGAGACGGGGCGCACGGCGATGCCGATCAGCTCGATGACCAGCATAAGCGGCGCAAGGAAGATGACGGGGCCGGCGAAGTGCTTGAGATAGTTGATCAGCCCGTTCTCTTTGATGCCGATGTAGTTGAAATAAAAGAAGACCACCAACCCGCAGGCCAGGGTGGTATTGATGTTGTCGGTCGGCGGCAGCAGCCCGGGGATCAAGCCCATCATGTTGTTCAGAAAAATGAAGATGAACAAGGTCCCGATCATCGGGAAATATTTCTTGGCGTCGTGGCCCATGATGCCTTCCATCAGGCCGATCAGGCTCTCGGCGGCCACTTCGAAGATGTTCGGAACGCTGATCTTCGACCCGGGAACCAGGGCCGCCTCGGTGTTGCGCAGCTTGAAATAAACGATCACGCCCAGGAAGGTGAGGATCAGCGCCGCGAGCGCCGCATGGGCGATGTGGATATGATGGTGTCCGACGTGGAGGTAGTAACCGATCCAGGAAAAATGATGCATGTCTTAACGCTCCTGCCTGAAAATGCCAAAAATCCCTTCGAGGGTGATCGCGATCACGACCGTCGACAGCCCCAGCAAGAAAGGCACTGGGGCCGGCTTCACCCACAGCATCAAGAAGGCCAAGGCCCCCATCACGCCGAAAAACTTGAGGACCACCTGGGCGACCAGCCGGCCCTTCTTCGTCGTCTTGCCGCCCACCATCCCGGCCACGATGAGGCGAAACAGCCTCAAGTTGACCACCGTCAGGATGCCGCCCGCCAGGAAGCTGAGCACCTGGCGGAAATCCTCGGTGAAGCCGAAGGCCGCCGTGCCCAAAACCACCAACAACAGGTTGTTGCGCTCGAGATGCCGAGCGGCCTCGGGGTTGGCCTCGACCTCTTCGGCCGGGGCGCCCGGATTCAAATCTTCCTTCATCGTCACCACCCGACCCGGACACCCTACCCGTCGGTGCGCCGCCGCTCGCGGCGACTTTGGTTCCAATTCAAGATCTTGATAAGGTTGTAGAAACCGCCGACGGCCCCGAAGATCAGGCCCGTCATCGTCAGCCAGGGGCTCGTACCCCAGCGCTTGTCGGCGTAGCCCCCGAGGAGCAATCCGCCCACCACCGAGGCCGCCAACTGGAAGCCGACCCCGCCGTAAATGCCGAAGGCGATCAGGAAAGGGTCGCTCTGCTTGGGGCGCGGTCTTTTCAACGCCGCGCGTTGGTAACATAGCGGGTCAGACCGGTCAAGCCGGAAGGCAAAATTAGTTAACTATTTGATTTTTATATATTTTTACCCCAATATCCCCATCCGAAAAATTTCCTTGGAGATCGCCAACTCCTAAGCTATACGAGGCCGACTTTTTTCCACCCCGCCGTCGCGCGGGAATCGATGAGGAGCCTATTCATGAAATTTTTTAAAGATTTAAAGGCCGCCCGGCCCCTGTTCGCACTCCTGGCCTTCTGCGCCCTGATCCTGGTTGGCGGTGCCGCCCACGCCAGCGAGGCGGAGCTCGTCCTCCCGGACTTGAGCTCGGTCAGCTTCCTGGGGGTCAACGGACACGACCTGCTCCTCTACGGACTCGGCATCTGCGCACTGGGCCTCGTCTTCGGTTTGGTCATCTACTCCCAAGTCAAGGGCCTGCCGGTCCACCAGTCCATGAAGGACATCTCCGAGCTGATCTACGAGACCTGCAAGACCTACCTGATCACGCAGGGCAAGTTCATCCTGCTCCTCGAGGTCTTCATCGGCATCATTATATGGGTCTATTTCTATAATCTGCGGCACTTCTCGATCGACAAGGTCGCGATGATCCTGGTGTTCAGCTTGATCGGCATCGCCGGCAGCTACGGAGTCGCCTGGTTCGGCATCCGCATCAACACCCTGGCCAATTCCCGCGCCGCCTTCGCCAGCCTCAAGGGCAAGCCCTTCCCGGTCTATGCCATCCCGCTGAAGGCCGGCATGAGCATCGGCATGCTGCTGATCGCCACCGAGCTCGTCATGATGCTCTGCATCCTGCTCTTCATTCCGGCCGACTACGCCGGCCCCTGCTTCATCGGCTTCGCGATCGGCGAGTCCTTGGCCGCCTCGGCGCTCCGCATCGCCGGCGGCATTTTCACCAAGATCGCCGACATCGGCTCCGACCTGATGAAGATCGTCTTCAACATCAAGGAAGACGACGCGCGCAACCCCGGCGTCATCGCGGACTGCACCGGCGACAACGCGGGCGACTCGGTCGGCCCCACGGCGGACGGCTTCGAGACCTACGGCGTCACCGGCGTCGCGCTGATCACCTTCATCCTCTTGGCGGTCCCCGAGGCCGTGACGCAGATCCAGCTCTTGGTCTGGATCTTCGCCATGCGCATCGTGATGATCCTGGCGAGCGGCATGTCCTACCTGCTCAACGAGGCCTACGCCAAGGCCCGCTTCGGCAACGCCGACAAGATGAACTTCGAATCGCCCCTCACCTCGCTGGTGTGGGTGACCTCCATCGTCTCGCTGGCCCTGACCTACGTCGTCTCCTACCTGCTGATCCCAGACCTGGGCGACGGCACCCTGTGGTGGAAGCTCTCGACGATCATCACCTGCGGCACCATCGCGGGCGCGCTCATCCCCGAGATGATCAAGATCTTCACTTCGACCGAGTCGGGCCACGTCCGCGAAGTCGTCACCGCCTCCCGCGAGGGCGGCGCCTCGCTCAACGTCCTCTCGGGCCTGATCGCGGGCAATTTCAGCGCCTACTGGATGGGCTTGGTCATCGTCGCCCTGATGGCCGCCGCCTACGG
>JAANMU010000214.1_pt1 | contig 74341 bp, 64 predicted proteins | sample 7279701 | NCBI WGS metagenome assembly JAANMU01 (sample SAMN14094539, study PRJNA606508) | bioreactor metagenome | isolation source: A lab-scale SPAN reactor treating ammonium-rich wastewater day 57 | place: Ireland: Galway | collected 2017-03-13 | reverse complement strand
CAGCCTTTGGTCCCCTCGGCCACGTTGGTAAGGTCGCTGAAGCCCTGGCTGAGCAGGTAGTTGCAGGCCTTCATGGAGCGTCCACCCTTGGCGCAGATGCAAAGCAACGGGCGGCTCTTGTCCAGTTCGCCCACCCGATCGGGCACCTCGCCCAGAGGTATCAGCTTGACGCCGGTGGCGTGGACCTTCTCGTATTCCCAGGGCTCGCGCACATCCACGAACTGGATGGCGGGGTTCCCCTGCAACATCTGGTGGGCCTCGTCGGGCAGGACTTCCTTGACCATGCTCTCCTCCTTCAAACCGCAGAAATGCTCGTAGTCGATGGGCTCCAAAATGGTGGGGGCGGTGCCGCACACCGGGCAGTCAGGATCGCGGCCCCGGCGCAAGCTGCGCCACTCTCCTCCAAGGGCGTCGTAAAGCAGCAGGCGGTCGCTGAGGGGTCGGCCGACCCCCAGCAAGGTCTTCACCGCCTCCACCGCCTGCAGGGCCCCCAGCGTTCCGGCCAGGGCTCCGAGGATGCCCCCCTCGGCGCAGGAGGGCACCAGGCCTGGCGGGGGGGGTTGGGGGAAGAGGCAGCGGTAGCAGCCCTGGCCCGGTAAGTAGACCGTGGCCTGGGCCTCGAAGCGCAGGATGCTGGCGTCCACCAGCGGCTTGCCCAGCCAGACGCAGACGTCGTTGAGGAGATAGCGGGTGGGGAAGTTGTCCACCCCGTTCACCACCAGGTCGTAGCCATCCAGGATGGAGCAGGCGTTGGCACCTGTCAGGCGCACGGGATGCTCTTCCACCACGACCTCGGGGTTCACTCGCCGCAGCGTCTGCGCGCCCGAAGCGGTCTTGAGCCGGCCCACGGAGGCGTCTTCGTGGAGGATCTGGCGCTGCAGATTGGAGCGGTCCACCCGATCGCCGTCGACCAGGCCGATCCGGCCCACGCCAGCGGCGGCCAGGTACATCGAGGCTGGTGAGCCCAGGCCGCCGGCCCCGACGACCAGCACGCTGGAAGCGAGCAGTTTCTCCTGGCCGGCTACCCCGATCTCGGGCAGGGCCAGGTGGCGCTCATACCGCTCGAGCTGGTGGGGAGTCAAAGAAGCTCTCCACCACGCGCACGAACAGCTCCACGCCCAGAGGGAAGGCCTCCTCGCAGATGTTGAAGCGCGGGTGGTGATGGGGATAGTTGCAGGCGGTTTCGTCGTTGCGAGCCCCCAGGAAGAAGTAGCAGCCTGGCACGGCGTTCAGGAAGTAAGCCATGTCCTCGCCTCCCAGCGTGCGGCTGTCGGGCAGCTCGCCCTCCAGACCCAGCAAAGAACGGCAGCACCCGGCCACAAGCTCGGTCATGGCCGGGTTGTTGATGACCGGCGGATAGCCTTCCTCGAAGCGGAACTCTGCCTCCGCCCCGAAGCCCGCCGCCACGCCTTCCACCAGACCCTTGACCCGGTCTTGCACCAGTTGGCGAATCTCGGGACGGAAGGTCCGGATGGTGCCGCCCAGCTCGACCTGATCAGGGATAACGTTGTAAGCTTCCCCCCCGTGCATGCGGGTCACCGTGACCACTGCGGACTCCAGTGGGTCGACGGTGCGGCTGACGACTGTCTGCAGGGCCACCACCAGGTGGGCGGCTACCACCACCGGGTCGACGGTCTGATCGGGCTTGGCAGCGTGCCCACCGCGGCCTTTGACGATGATGTCGAAGGTATCGGAGGCGGCCATGAAGGGGCCCGACTGCACGCCTACCTGGCCCACCGGCAGGTCGCTCCAGAGGTGCAGGCCCACGGCGGCGTCCACGGGCGGGTCGTTGAGCACCCCCTCCTCGATCATGGGCTGCGCTCCCCCGGGGCCTTCCTCGGCCGGCTGGAAGACGAGCTTGACGGTGCCGCTCAAGCGGTCCTTCATGCCTGCCAGCACCCGGGCCGCCCCCAGCAGGATTGCGGTGTGGCCGTCGTGGCCGCAGGCATGCATCTTGCCGGGAGTCGTGGAGGCATAATCCAGGCCGGTGGCCTCATGCACCGGCAGAGCGTCCATGTCGGCTCGCAGAAGCAGGGTCGGACCGGGCTGAGCACCCTCCACCAGGGCAACGACCCCGGTCTTGGCCACGCCCTTGCGCATGGGCAGACCGAGCTGCTCCAGGTAGTCGGCTACCACGCGGGCGGTGCGGTGCTCTTGAAAGCCAAGCTCAGGAAAGCGGTGCAGATCGCGCCGCAGACGGATCACATCGTCCATGACGGCCTGAACCTCGGGCCGAACCCGGTGCCGGGGCGCTACCAGTGTCATCGCTGATCCCTTTCAATGCCGCATGCTCCCCCCGCAAGCTCGCTGCGCGCTTCGCTTGCATTTGGACTACGCTCGCAAGCTCGCTGCGCGCTTCGCTTGCACCTGGACTACGCTCGCAAGCTCGCTGCGCGCTTCGCTTGCACCTGGACTACGCTCGCAAGCTCGCTGCGCGCTTCGCTTGCACCTGAACTACGCTCGCAAGCTCGCTGCGCGCTTCGCTTGCACCTGAACTACGCTCGCAAGCTCGCTGCGCGCTTCGCTTGCATTTACTACGCCGCGCGCCTGCTTCCTACTTGGGACCCGGGGCCAGCTCGATCCGGGCCTTCTCCAGCTGCTGGGGAGTTCCCAGTGTCACCAGCACATCTGCGCTGTTCAGCTTGGCGGTGGGTGAGGGATTATGGAAGATCTCGCCGCTCGAGCGAATGATGGCCAGGATGACGCAGCCGGTCTTGTTGCGAAACTCCGACTCGGCCAGAGACTTACCGTCCAATCTCGAGCCATCCGGGATACGGCACTCGTCCACGGTGAGATCGTAGCTGGTCTGCTCCAGAGCCAGATCCAGTAGCTCCGTGGCGCGGGGCCGGGTGACGCTGCGGGCCATCCGGCGGCCCAACAGTGAGTAAGGGGAATACACGTGGCTCGCACCCGCCCGGCGAAACTTATCCAGGTTGCGCTCATCCACCACCCGGGCGCAGATCTCCAGGTTGGTATTCACGCCTTTGGCCGAGATCACGATGAACAGGTTGGTGGTGTCGGTATCCACGCAGGCGAACAGGGCTCGGGCCGCGCTGACATTGACCCCGTGCAGGGTGGCGTCCTCGGAGGCGTCCCCCTGAACACATGTCCAGCCCCTGTTACTGGCCAGAGCGAGTCGCTCGGGATCGTTGTCCACCACGACGAACTCCTCGTCGGAGCGGGTCAGCTCTTCGGCCACGGCCCGTCCCACCCGGCCGAGGCCGCAAATAATGGAATGATTCTTCATTGCCATTGCCTTTCTGGTATTGGTGCGCATGCGGAAGAAGTGGCGGGTTCTTTCGTCCAGGGCCACTTCCATGACCACCGCGGCGGCGTAGAACAGGACGCCAACCCCGGACAGGATGAAGCAGATAGTAAAGAGCTTGGTGGCGGTATCAGGCTCGCCGCCCACCTCGCGGTAGCCCACCGTGCTCATGGTGGTGACGGCCATGTAGAGGGCGTCGAGGGGCCCGAGCCCGGCGATGAAGTGAAAACCCAGAACCCCCAAGCAGAGAAGCAAGACAGCCAGTCCGACGGTAAACCGGAGGCGCCGGAACGGGCTCGAGCTCACTCCGACCCCTCCTCCAACTCGCGACGCAGCTCCTCAGCGTCGGACTCCAGCTCGAGCTTGATCAGACCACGGCGGGTCAGCTCGAGGCCGGTCTCCAACTCGGGCCAGAGGGCCATCCTGGCTCCGTGCGCAAGGAGGTCCAGCCGATGCTGGTTGGAGACGGCCCGGGCCAGCACGGGAATCTCAGGCTGCAGTTTGCGAATGGACTCAGCCGAGCGCACCGAGGCCACCGGATCGGTGAGAGTCAACATGACCAGGCGTGCCTTGTGCGCCTGGGCAACCTCCAGAATGGTATCGGCGCTCAGATCGCCCAGCAGGATCGGGTGGCCCGCTGCCCGGGCCCGCAAGACCACGTTCGGATTCGGGTCCACGGCCAGAAAGGGCACGCCTGCTTTGCTCAGGGCGTGGGCCAGCACGCGTCCCACCCGTCCGTAGCCACCGATCAACACGTGACCCGCCAGGCCCTCCGGCGTCAGCGATTCTTCCTGAACGTGCGAAGGGTGCGCGGGTGGGAACCAGTGCGACCAGATCCTGCGAACCCGCGGGGCCATGGAGGAGGTGGCCGGAGTGACCACCATGGTCAGCACGGCCGTCACCATTACCAGATTGTAGAGCTCGGTGGACAGATTGCCGGTGCGCTGGCCGACCTGCGCGAGCACAAACGAGAACTCGCCGATCTGGCACAGGGTCAAGCCCACAGCGAAGGGTACGATGTTGCGATAGCCAAACAGGCGGGTCACCCAGGCAAAAATGAACGCTTTGGCCAGAATGGTGAACAGGACCAGGGCCAGAATGACGTCCAGGTTCTGGATCACGACCGGGGGATTGATCAGCAATCCGACCGAAACGAAGAACAGCATCCCGAAGAGGTCGCGCAGGGGGCCCACCTCGTTGAGAACGTGATGGCTGTAGTCCGACTCGCTCAGCACCAGGCCGGCAAGGAAGGCTCCGAAGGCAAAGGAGAGACCGGCCACATAGCTGGCGTATCCCACCCCCAGGCCAACGGCCACCACCAGTAGCGTGAAGAGCTCGCGCGGAGCGTGACTTGCGACCAGGGTGAAGAGTCGAGGCAAGAGCTTGCGCCCCAGCAACCAGACCACACCGATCATCAGGGTACCTCGAACGAGCAGGCGAAGTACGCTCCACATGCCAGAAGTCAGGTCGCCCAGTTGGGGCAGCAAGATCATGATCGGGATGATGGCCAGGTCCTGCACCACCAGCATGGCCAGCATGATGCGTCCCGACAGGGCATCCTGGTATCCCTGGGCCTGCAGAACCTTGAGGGCGACCATGGTGCTCGACAGCGACAGGGCGGCTCCCACCCACAGCCCTTCCGTCCAGCTATAATCGAGCAAGCGGACCAAGAGCATTCCTACCAGCGCCGTAAGAGCCATCTGCAGGGCCGTGCCGTAGAGGGCGACCTTCTTCAGATCGCTTAACCGCGAGAGCGAGAACTCCAGGCCGATGCCAAACATCAACAGGGCGACCCCCATCTCGGCCAGGTCATCGATCTGCTCGAGCTCGAGCACCTTCGGTCCCGGGGTATGAGGACTTACCAGCAGCCCGGCCAGGATGTAGCCCAGCACCAGGGGGGCTCGCACGGCACGGGCAATCAGACCGCCCACCACAGCGGCCACGAAGATCAGGCAGAGATCGTCCGTCAGTCCCACTTCTTGAAGATCAGGCAGTAGTGGTGATGCACGTTGCTCACGAACTCGGAGGGGTAGCCCCAGATCCCGAGCGGTTTATTGTCCTGGCACCAGACCCGCTCGCCCTTGAACACCAGAAAGCGGTCCAACTCGCGGGCCAGGTCCCACGCCAGAGGAACCATGCGCCCTTCGGGTGAGCGCAAATTCTGGAGCACGACCACCAGGTAGCCCCCCTTCTTGAGCACCGAGGCAACCCCCTGGAAGATTCCCGTGAGTTGCTTGAGAAATCCGTCGTAATCGGTAAGATTGCCCAGGTCTTCGGGGCGCTCGGAGTAGGTGATATCCAGTCCGGCGGCCTGACGGCGCTTGTGCACGCTCAGGACGTTCCCCCGGCTGTGAGCCAGCATATCCCAGTAGGGCGGCGAGGTAATCACGAAGTCGACCGTGGGGAAGCCGAGCTCGGGGATGCTGCGGGCGTCTCCGTGGACCAATCTCAGATCAGAGCCATCGGCCCCGAGTTGCTCGCGGGCCAACGAGAAGTAGCGGGGGCTGAGCTCGACGCCCAGGGCTCGGCGGCCCAGACTTCGGGCCGCCACCAGGCTGGAGCCGACTCCCGCGAAGGGGTCGAGTACCCACTGTCCCGGGCGGGTGAAAAAGCTGATGAACGACTCGACCAGTTGCTCGGGAAACTTGGCCGGGTGCTGAACCTCGGCCTTGGAACGGCGGGGCGGGTTGACCACGAACCAGGAGCGGGTAAAGCGAATCCACTCGGTTCCGGTGAGTTCGTTGAGCTGGTTACGGGGGGAGCGTTTTCCGGTCTTGCTGGGCATGGAATAAAGTTCAACCTCGAGGCCCTCCAGGCCTTCCGGGCAGGGACAGGCGCCGGGTGGCCCGAAGCGAGCAGCACCGGTCATGCAAGAAAGCCACTCTTTTACCGTCTTGATTGTTGACGACGAAGAGCACATTCGGGAGCTTCTGACCGGCTGGATCGAGACCCTGGAAAGCTGCAGCGTGCTGCAAGCGAAAAACGGGGAAGAGGGCCTCGAGATGGCCCGTCGACATGGTCCTGATCTCATCGTCCTGGACGCCGTCATGCCCTTGATGTCCGGCTACGAGGTCTGCCGCCAGTTGAAGGCCGACCCCGACCTCAGCGACATCCCGGTCATCTTTCTGACGGTCCAGTGCGAGATCCAGGACGTGGTCAATGGCCTTGACGCCGGAGCCCACGCTTACATCACCAAGCCTTTCAAGCCCCAGGAGCTACTGGCCCGAATCCGCTCTCTGCTACGCCTCAAGTCTCGCCACGATGCCCTCAAGCAGAATCTCGCTCGCTGCGAAAGCGTGCTCGATCAGGTTCCTGTGGGCGTTGCCATGCTCGACTCCTCAGGCCGCATCGAGCGCTGGAACCAGACGCTGGCCCAGAACACCGGGTGGAGCCCGACCGAAGCCCAGGGCAAGCCGGCCGCCGATCTGCTCGAGCCCGTCGCGGTGAACGGCGCGCCCGACTTCGCCAGTGTGGGGGAAGAAGGGGCCAGCTACTACCTGCGGGGCCGTCAGGGCCAGCTGCAGGCGAAGGTGCGCTGCTTGCGCAGGGACACCGGCTCCAGCTTGCTCTTCGACTTTACCTAGGCCAATTTAGAGTCGGTTGACACTCAGATCCCTCTCCGCCTCGGAGAAACAGCAGAGAGCGCGGAGACTCTCGTTGCGTCAGAAAGCATGATTTAAGGTTTTTCATCAGACGCGAGTTCCGGTGATGAATCGAGACATTGTGCGTGATGACCCGTGGGAGCGGATCGCTCCCCTGCTGCTGCTCAGGCAGCGTTTCAACCAGCTCTACAGCATTCCCACCATGCCGCCGTCATCAGCGTTGGACGAGGAAGCGCTCTCGTCGCCCGGCGCGGCCTCGATCACCACCACTTCCTCGGTAACGACATATGGCTGATCGACCAGTTCCTGCTCGGGTGCGGTGCCTCCCTCGAGGGCGGGCATCATGGCATTGAGCCAATCCACGGTCACCTCATCCATGGCCCCCGTGGCCAGGGCAGCTTTGGCGGCCGCCAGAGCCTCTGCATATTCCTCGGCGAGAATGTGCGTGCGCACCCGTTCGCGGTGGGCAGGGATGTAGTTGGGATCGGCTTCGAGCGCTTTCTCCACGGCTTGCACGGCCTCCCGGGATTTCTTCAGGCGGTTGTAGGTGCGCGCCAGATCGACATGCACCTCGGCAGAGGGATGGGTCTGGAGCAGTTTGCGGTACTGGACCACGGCCAGTGTGTCTTTTCCCACGTGGCAGTATGCCCGCGCCAGGTAGAGCAGGAAGGTGGGGTGCTCGGGAGTATCCTTCTGCAGGTCTCGATAGAACTCGATCAGCTCGCGAGCCTGGTCAGGCTCCCCGTAGAGCCTGTAGATGCTCTCGTGACAACGAGGATTCTCCGGGTCGCCCAGCAGGGTTTGGCGATAAAATCCGACCGCTTCCTCCACCTTGCCCTCGGCTGCCCATTTGTCAGCCTGGTCGATACGCCGCTCGGCAAGAGCGGCCAGAGCATACTCGTTCTCGGGCTGCTGCTCCAAAATGGCCTCGTAGACCGCGATGGCCGCGGCGGGGTCGCCATTGGCCTCATGGGTCTGGGCCACGCCGAACTGACAGCGAATAACGTCCTCGAAGCCGGCTCCCATCTCCTGATACATCTTGAGGGCCTCGATGTAGTTACCCTCTTCCTCGAGTTGACGGGCCACGTCCACATTGAGTCCGGAAACCTTCGAGCGGGCCCGCTCCTGGTTGGGGTCGCGCTCGAGCAGGCTGTGATAGACAGCCAGAGCCCCCGCCTCGTCGAGGTGGTCGGCCCACTCGTAGTAAAGCTCAATGATGCGCTCGGGAAGACCGGGCCGGTCGGGAACCAGGCCCACCAGTCGGTCCAGAACGCCGATCCCCTCTTCATAGCGACCTTCGGAGACCTCATAGCCCGCCCAGCTCTCATAGAGCTCATAGGATTTGTCAAGAGCACCTGGATACTCGGGTTGACTGGTGAACAGGCGGGTCAAGATCTCCAGAGCCTCTTCATACTGGTTGTTTGCCGCGCTGGCCTCTGCCCAGGCCAGGTAGAGCCGACCCAGGGAACTGGCCGCCTCCTTGCTCTCAGGCGTGGACTCGATCAGACGCTCGAGAGTGGCCACCGCCTCGGCAAAACTGCCCTGCTCCTCCAGGGCGGCCGCCCAGGCCTGCATGCTCCGAGCCTGCTCGGAAACCGCCTGAGGCCATTCGGGCTCGAGCGCCTGCCAGGACTGTCCCACCTGCAGCGCAGCCTCGAACAATCCCTCGGCTTCGAGGGCGTCAATCCAGGCCTTATGCAAGCGCCGGCGCTCGTCCAGCGCCTGCTGATTGTCAGGGCTACGTTCCAGGACCTTACTCATGGTGGCGATAGCTTCCTCGTAGTCGCCTTGAGCCTCTTGAGACTGGGCCTGGGAAGAATAAAGCCGGAAGATCTCATCGTCGGCCCCGGCCTCCCCTGGTTGGACACCTCGCAACCTCTCCAGCACTGCCACCGACTGCTCGACCTCGCCACTCTCCTCGAGAGCCTTGGCCCAGCCTGTATAGATGCGCTCGATCTCCTCGACAACCTCGGCCTCAGGTTGCAGGCTGGCCAGCTCCTGGAGTTTCTCCACAGCTGCTTCGGGCTGGCCTTCTGCCTCCAGGGCCTTCGACCAGGTGCGATAGACCTGAGCGATCTTCTGGGGGATGCCAGGCAAGTCGGGGTTCTCGACCACCAGGTCGTTGTAGACGGCGATGGCCTCGGGGTAGTTCCCGGAGGCTTCGTGGTCGGCCGCCTTGGAACCGAAGAGACTGACCATCTCTTCCTGGACGCGGGTGTTACCTGGTTGCTCGGCCAGAAGCCGCCGCAGCACGTCCATGGCAGCCTCGCGCTGCTCGTCTTGACCAAGATGGCGAGACCAGTTGACGTAGAGGTCCACCACCCGTTCGCTGTCTTTCTCCTCGCCGACTCCGCTGGCAAGCATCCGGTTCACGATGTCGATCGCGTTCTCATAGTCGCCGTCGGACTCAAAGCGCGAGGACCACTCTCGGTAGACCCGGCGCATGTCTTTGGTAAGCTCTTCATCACCGGGATTGGCCTCCAGCGCCCGAATAAAGATCGCGATGGAATAATCGTAAGCACCATCGGTATAGTGGTGCATCGCCCAGTCGCGGTGGAGCCGACGAATCTCGGTGCCAGGAACTCCACTATCGGGGAAGCGCCCGCCCATGGTCTGGAAGATCTCGATAGCCTTTTCGTAGTCACCGGCCGCCTCGAACTGCTCGGCCCAGGCCTTGTAAAGCCGGGCGATCTCCACCAGCAACTGAGGATCATCGGGCGTCTGTTGAAGCTGACCGGCAAAGAGCGTGATTGCTTCCTCGAAGTTGCCTTCCGACTCGAGCTTCTCGGACTGGGCCCGGTACAGCCGGCCCATCATCTTGGCGACCTCAGGGTTATCCGGCTGACGGGCAGCCAGATTGGCCAGTACGTCCTTGGCCCGAGCTGGCTCACCCTGCTCTTCCAGGTGGCCGGCCCAGGCCTGGTAGAGCCGGGCAATCTGTTGGGAGACCTCGGGCAGCTCCCCGACTCGCGCGGCCAGGCGATCAAATATCTCAAGGGCTCTCTCAAAAAGTCGATCCCGCTCGAACTTCTCGGCCCAGACGCCGGACAGGCGAATCACCTCCGGCACCACCTGGCCGCTATCGGGTTGAGCTTCGCGCAGGCGCTCGTAGACGTCGATCGCGTCGTCGTAGCTGCCTGCCTCCTCCAAGGCCGCGGCCCAGGCGGCGTAGACCTCTGCAGCTCGGGTCCGTGCTTGCTCGGGCTCGATACCCTGGGTTGCCTGCCGGTCGTAGACGGCGATCGCCTCCTCGTGCTCCCCGGCAGCTTTAAGCTGCTCGGCCCAGGCAGTGAAGAGACGAGCCGATTCGGACTGGGCGGCATCCGGCGCCAGCTTCTGGTAACTGGCCAGGGCCTCGTCGTAACGACCGGCCTGCTCGTGGGCCCGAGCCTCTTCGAGCACGAACCTGTCGAAGGTCGCCCGCAACTCGGCACTGTCGGGGTTGGTCGCCAGGGCACTTTCGATCGCTCCCACAGCCACCTCGGGCTTACCCAGCTGCCCTGATACCTCGACAAGTCGGGCCACCGATTCTGCGTTGGGCTCGAGCAGCGTGGCTTTCTCGAGCCAACTGAGGGCCGCCTCGCCCTGGTTGGCCTCGAGCAACAGCCCGGCCAACTTGCCCATGGCCTCGGTGTGCCCGGAATCCATCCGCAGGACGGCCTCAAGCTTGCTCTGGGCTTTGTCCGTCTTACCCAGCTCGAGAAAGTCGGTGGCCATCTCGTAGACTTCAGCAATCTCCTCGTCGCTGGCCGTCTTGACCCGCTCCACTCCAGGAGCCGGGCGAGCGGGCTCGGCCCTGGGCTTAACAGGCTCAACTTTGGCCTTCTCGGGCTCAGGCCTGGCCGGGGGCTTCGCCTTCTCAGGCTCGGGCTCGACCACCACCGGTTCTGGCGCGGGGGCAGCCACGGCTGCCGCCTCGGCGTCGAAAAGCTCAACGTAACCCGCATCACCAGCCGTTTCAGCCAGCACTCTACCGTAGTTGATCAGCACCGTGCGCTGCGAGGCATCTCCCTCTTCCTGAGCGATCTGGGCCAACTGGTAGTAGCTCTGGTAGTGATCGGGCTGCACGGCCAGAAGCTCGGTCAGGTATTGCTTGGCTTCGCCGAGCTTGCCACTGGCTCGCGCATCGTCGGCCTGGCGAGCGAGGGCCTCGACCTGGGCCAAAACCGGGTTGACCGGCTCGGGCTCGGGCTCCGGAACAGGTTCGGGCTCAGGCTCGGGCACCACGGCCTCGGGCACGACGGCCACAGGTTCTGGCTCGGGCTCCGGGACCGGCTCAGGTTCAGGTTCAGGCTCGGGCTCGACCGCCACGGGCTCGGGGACAGGCTCGGCAATGGGCTTCGCGGGCTCGGGGGTGGGTTTGGCCACCGGCTCGGGACGAGGAGTGGGTGTGGGACGAGCTTTGACCACCGGAGTCGCCGGCTGGGTCTGGATGACCCGCCCCTCGAACAGCGCGTCGAGGTGCTGAGTGGCCTCGTGGTGGTCAGGATCGAGCTCGAGCACGCGGGTAAAAGCCTTCTTGGCGTCTTCCAGCCGACCGGCCTGCTCGTACATCTTGCCCAGGTCGTTCCAAAGGTCTTCGCGGTCGCGAGCCATCTCGGCCATGCGCTCGTACTGGTCGAGCGCCTCGTTCAGGCGGCCCTGCACGATGTAGATCTTGGCAGCCCGGACACGAATGTCGAGGTCCTCCGGAGCCAGTTGAATCGCCCGGCCCATCTCCTCCATGGCTTGCTCGGACATGCCGGCACGGGCCAGCGCGTCGGCGTAGCTGACCAGTAGCTGAGGGTTATTCTTCTCAATGTCGAGGCTCTTCTTGAAGCTGTCTAGGGCCCGCTCGGGCTGGTTGAGCTGGACGTAGGCATCACCCAGGGCCACAATGGAAGGAATGTGTCCCGCGTCGATATCCAGTGCCTGGCGCAAGAAGTCGACCGCGATGCTGGGCTTGCCCTTGGTGTGCAGATAGATCATGCCCAGCCCGTGCAGGGCGCCGATGTGCTTGGGCGAGAGCTTGACGGCGTTCTGATACGACTCGAAGGCGTACTCGCCCAGATTGAGCTTCATGAAGGCTTCGGCGAGTTGGAAATGCGCATCCACCGAATCGGGCTTCATCTGGGTCAGCCGTTTGTAGATGTCGATGGCTTCGTCGAAGCGGCCAGCGGTGAAATTGGCCTCGGCCAGCATCACGTTGGTCTCGAGATCGTTGGGATTGAGCTTGATGGCATCGCGCAGCTCGTCGATAGCCTCCTGGTTGCGGCTGAGCTTCAGCAAAGCTTTGGCCAGGCTAAGATGATACTGAGCGTCATTAGGCTTGAGGTCGACCGCCAGCCGGAAGGCCTGCACGGCGTCTTCATACTTGTTCAGGGTCTGGTAGACCGTTCCCAGGGTGTAGGTGGCGTAGGCATCCTTAGGGCTGAGCGAGATCGACTGCTGGTAGTGCTCGGCCGCCTTGTCGAGTTGCCCGGTGCGCTGGTAGGCCTGGGCCAGGCTATAGTGCATCTCGGGGTCGGATGGGTTCTCTTCCAAGGATTTGACGAAGGTCTCGATGGCTTTGGGCATGTCGCCGAGCTGCATCGCAATCTGGCCCAGCTCGCGCACCGCCTCGCCATAGCGAGGATTGAGCTCGATGGCTCTCTCGTAGCACTGAATGGCCAGGTCGGGACGATACATGCTCTTGCAGCACTCGGCCAGGTGGAAGTGGATCTCCGGCGTGGTGGGGCTGAGGTCGAGCGCCTTCTGGAACTGCTGCATGGCGTTCTTGAACTTGGCCTGGTTGAAGTAGACACGCCCGAGAGCAAAGTAGAAGCGGGGTTGCTCGGGATCGAGCTCGATGGCCCGGTCGAGGTGCCGCACCGCCAGCGCTCCCATGTTCTCGCGAGCATACACCTCACCGAGCTGGAAGTGGGCGTCGGCATACCGCGGATTGGCTTCGACAGCCTTCTTGAAGTTGTCGATCGCCAGCTTATTCTGGCTGAGCTTGGTATAGATCTCGCCGCACTGCTCGTAGGCTTCCCAGAGACGGGGATTGACGTCGAGGGCGCGCTTGAGGCTCTGCAGAGCCAGCTCCAGGCGGCCGAACAGCTTGTAGGCCGAGCCCAGCTGATAATGCGCAAACGAGTCCTTGGGATTGACCACGATGGGACGCTCGAACTGCTGGATGGCCGAGCCAATCTTCTTCTTGTACATCGCGGCCGTGTCCGGGTCGCTGAACAGCATGTGGAGATTGGGGTCGTGCTTGAAGGCTTTGCGCCACTCTTCCAGGGCCAGCTTCAGCTCGGCTCCGCGGGCCAACAGAAAGCCCCGGTGCAGGTAAGACTTGGAGTGCTTGGAATCGAGCTTGATGGCTTGCTCGTATTCTTTGTTGGCGTCGGCGGTCTGACCAGCTTCCTCATAAGCCATCCCCAGCCCGAAATGTGCTTCGGCACTGTCCGGGTGGAGCTTGACCAGGGTCAGGTACTTCTGGACCTGGTACTGGGTGGTGGTGGTCTCCGCCATTGTTCCGCTTTTCTGCTCTCTCCTTTAGATTGCGGGAAAACTACAAATGAGCCCTGACTCGGCCCAATCTTCGAACCGGGGCTCTGAAGTCGATCGCATCCGTGTCGCCAGTTTCGAGTCCCACGGATCCCTTCCTGCCTTCAAACCGCGCGCCTCCAACGCTCTGCCTGTTTCCATGAAAGTTCATGATCCTCCTGCCCTTCAAGCTCTGGAGGCCTTTGGGTGGTGTGCTCGAAAGGCCGTGGGTGATTCAAGGCAAGCAGATCCGCCTCTGGAGCGTGGAGCGTCACGACCTCTTGAAGAACTACCAGTGGGCAAACGACCGGGAGCTGATCCGCCTGGCAGGCATGAACCCGCTGCCAAAGTCGGTCTGGGAGGTCGAGCGCTGGTATGAGACCGCCACCACCAGCCCCAGCACTCAGATATTCGCCATCAAGAGTCTGGATGGCGAATATCTGGGAAACATCGAGCTTTCCGACATGGAAGTGCGGGTGGGACGCGCCGAAATCGGCGTTCTGATCGGCGAACGGTCCTTCTGGGGCAAGGGCATCGGCAGCGATGCCGTCTACACCCTCTGCAGGTTCGCCTTTGAGGAGCTCAGGATGCATCGCCTGGAGGCCCGCGTGCTCGCGCACAACGATCGGGCTCGCCGCATTTTCGAGAAGGTGGGCTTCAAGAACGAGGGAGTCGAGCGCGAGTCTCACTATGCAGAAGGAAAGTGGTGGGACGTCAGCTTGCTCGGTTTGCTCGACCGCGAGCTCGACGAGCCCTGACCAGCATCGGAATCGAACTGTGAAGCCAATTGTTTTTGAGGGCCAGAGCGCCCGCCTGATCGACCAGACCAGACTTCCCCGCGAGGAGGTCTGGCTCGAGATTCGCAGCGGTCCCGAGGCGGCCGAAGCCATCCGCAGCATGCAGATTCGCGGCGCCCCCGCCATCGGCATCACAGCCGCTTACGGGCTGGCCCTGTCGGCTCTGCACTCGACTCGAGATTCCCTGGAGGCCATGCGAGCAGAGCTGGCCGAGGTGGCGCGGGAGCTGGGGGCCACGCGCCCTACGGCGGTGAACCTTTTCTGGGCCATCCAGCGCATGAATCATGTGAGCGAGAGAGCAAGCAGCCCGGCCGAGCTACGCGAGCAACTCGTCGCGGAGGCTGAGACCATCGCCGCCGAGGACGAAGCCATGTGCCGGGCCATGGGCCGACATGGGGCCGAGCTGGTGCCGTCCGGCGCTCGCATCCTCACCCACTGCAACGCTGGAGCGCTGGCCACAGGCGACTACGGCACGGCCCTGGGCGTGATCCGAGCGGCCCACGAGCAGGGCAAGGCGATCCACGTCTGGGTGGACGAAACCCGTCCGTTCTTGCAGGGTGCCCGCCTGACGGCCTGGGAGCTGGCCCACGAGGGTATTCCGGCCACGCTGCTTTGCGACAACGCGGCCGGGCACCTCATGCAGCAGGGCAAGGTCGACCTGGTGGTGGTCGGCTCGGATCGAATCACCTCGCGGGGAGACGTGGCCAATAAGATTGGCACTTACACCCTGGCCGTCCTCTGCCGCCAGCACGACATCCCTTTCTACGTGGCCGCACCCCGATCCACGATCGACCTGTCGATCGAATCGGGCCGCGATATCCCCATCGAGCAGCGCGACGGCCGCGAGGTCACGCATCTTTTCGGACAACCCGTGGCCGCGACCGGCGTGGAGGTCTTCAACCCCGCCTTCGACGTGACCCCGGCCGAGCTCGTCACGGCCATCATCACCGAGCAGGGAATCCATCGCCCTCCCTTCTCTCCCGTCCTGGCACGGGTGGCAGGCCGACCTTGAAGCTGCTCGAGCTCCTGGAGGGCGCGCCGCCCCGCAGCCCGGTCTACGTGGTGGTGGGCAAGGACGAGTTCCTGGTCGACCTGGCACTGGATCATTTGCGCTCCCATACCCTCGAGCCGGGGCTGGCCGAGTTCAATCATCGCGTGCTGCGCTGCTCCAAGACCATGAAGTCAGGAGTCGTGGTGGACGCCCTGGCCGAGCTCCCGATGCTGGCCTCGGTCCGTCTGCTCGAGCTCCGCTCTGCAGACGAGCTGGTCGCGCCCGTGGCGCAGGCAGCCGTGGCCGGGCTCGAGCAGGCGGCCCGCGATCCGGGCGTGGTCACGGTCTTGACGGCGGCCAGTCTACCTAAGAAAGATGGTCTCGTCCCCGCGGCCGCCCGGCTCGGGGTGACCATTCAGGCCGAGGTGGGCGAATCGGAGCGACCCGCCTGGCTGCGCGCCCGCCTCAAGCACCACAAAGCGAAATTCGAGGGCGACGCCCAGCAAGAGCTTTTGACCCGCGTGGGAGACGAGCTCAGACTTCTGGAAACCCACCTCACCCGCCTGGCCCTCTACGCCGGAGCCGAGCCAGTGACTCGCTCCATGGTCAAGGAGCTGGTTCCCTTCTCAGCCAGCGTGCAGATCTGGCGACTCACGGCGGCGATCGGGCAGGGAAACCTCAAAGAAGCCATCGAGGTGCTCGACCGGTTGATGGCCGAAGACGATAGCCCCATCGGCCTGCTGAGCTACCTCAACAGCTATTGCAACTCGATGGCCCAGGTCGGCCATCTCTCCCACAGCCAGGCGGCCCTCAAAGCCGCCTTCCCGGCCAAGAAAGAGTTCCAGCTCAAGAAACAGGTCCAGGAGGCGGCCACCTGGTCGCCCCGTGACCTGAGCACGGCATTCGAGTCTTTACTGAAGGCCGATCTGCGCCTCAAGACCGGGACAGACGGGCGGCTGGTCATGCAACTCTTGCTCATGCAGTTCTGCTCGAGGCAGGGCCTGCAGCGCCGACGGGGATAAGCCAGACTGGTCCCACAATGGAATTTTTCCAGCTTTTTCAGAAGCCTTTCAGGCATGGTTGGACTGTCACAGCGTTGTAACACACTCGACCTGCCCGGGGACTAAGATGAGGTCGACAGATAGAGGTAAAGCCCACAAGCGATTCTAGTGGTGCGAAGGAGTAAGGATGTATAGCGTTGGCAGCAAGGTGATTCACGCTCTGCACGGTCTGGGAACCGTCGAGACCATCGAAGAGAAAGATATCCTCGGGCAGATCGCCCGTTTTTCCGTCATCTCGTTCCAGAATGACCGCCTCAAGATCATGGTCAATGTGGACCAGCGGAACAACATGATCCGCCCCCTGACCGAGGCTTCGGATGTGCCGAAAATCATGGAATACATGAGCAGCTTCACCTGCGAGATGCCCTCCAAGTCGGCCGAGCGTTACGCCATCAACCTTCGCAAGGTCAAGAGCGCGGACGTTTTCCAACTCGCCGAGGTGGTCAAGGACCTGATGGACCTGTCTCGCGTCAAGAAGCTCTCCCCGAAAGAGCTGGCGATGCTCAAGCAGGCACGCGGCATCCTCTCCTCGGAGATGAGCCAGGTGTTGAGCAAGAGCGCCGAAGAGATGGAGCTCTCCATCGACAACGCTTGCCGCGTCGAGGAGCTCGTCACCGCCTGAGAACCCTGTTTTGAGGTTGCATCAAGCACCCGTCAGGGTGCTTTTTCGTTTTCCAGCACCTGGCGCAGAGCCCGCATGCAGAGCTCGTTCTCCTCGGGAAGGCCCACCGTGATCCTCAGGCAGTCGGACATACTGTACTGGGTCAGGGGGCGCACGATGATGCCCCGTTCGAGCAGCTTCTGAAAGACGTGCCGAACGGCCTCGGGCGAGGCCAACTGCACCAGCACGAAGTTGGCCACCGAGGGAACATAGAACAAGCCCATGCTTTCCAACTCGCCGTAGAGATAGCTCAGCCCGCCGTGGGTCAACTCGACCGTGCGCTTGAGGAACTCGGTGTCACCCAGGGCCGCGATGCCTGCCCTCTGGCCGAGCACGGCCGGCTCGAAGGGCAGCTTGACCTTCCACAGATGGCGGATCAAATGGTCGTGACCGAACCCGTAGCCGACCCGAAAACCGGCCAGTCCGTAAGCCTTCGAGAAGGTCCGCAGGGTGATCACGTTGTCGTGACGATAGTCCATCGAATCGGGAAAATCGAGCCGGTGACTGGCGAACTCGTAATAGGCCTCATCCAAGATCACCAGCACCCGCTCGGGCACCCGGGCCATGAAGCTGTCGAACTCATCGCGAGTGAAGATGGTGCCGGTCGGGTTGTTGGGGTTGCACAGGTAGATGAGCTTGGTGCGAGGGGTGATCTGGTCGGCCATCGCCTCCAGGTCGAAGCGGTAGTCATTGAGGGGGACCATGATGGGCTCGATGCCACGGGTGCGACACAGCACGGTAAACCCCATGAAAGTGCCCCGGGCCGTGATCACCTCGTCGGCACCGTGCAGAAAGGCCCGCACGATGCAGGCCATGATGCCCTCAGAACCGTTGCCGACGATGACGTTCTCGGTGGAGAGACGGTAGCGCTGAGCCAGAATGCCGCGCAGATCGCGGGCAGCCGCGTCGGGATAGCGGGAAACATGCGCCAGGGCTTCCTGGACGGCCGCCAGGGCCAACGGGGAGGCGCCCAGGGGATTCTCGTTGGAGGCGAGCTTGATCACCCGCTCGAGGCCATACTCCCTCTGCACCTCGGCGATCGGTTTGCCGGCCTGATAGGGGACGAGGCTTTCCAGAAAGTCGGGAACCAGGGCAGAGAATCGAGAAGTCATCGCGCCGCCGCCGGTTGGCGGAAGAAGTTGCGATTTCCTGCCGACTTGACAGGAGAATGAGGCTCTCTGAGAGTACAAGGACAACAAGCCCCGCCTCTGGCGGTTTCCGGGGGTTTCGTGGACGAACAGAATCGCTCAGCCGATAGCAGTCAAGACAAGCGCCGCAGCTTCAACGAGATGCTCAGAGTCGACCAGGACGAGTCGGAAACCCCGGACTCGGCTCCGGTGGCCGTAGCCGAGGCTCCCGACGCTCCCGAGCCCGCTTATCCTCCCATGCCTGCGGAAGAGGGCCTGCGGCCCGGCCTGGAGCGAAAGCCCCTCCCTTCGGGACGGCCGGGCCCTCCGAGCAAGCGGCATGTCGAACTGGTTCCCCTTGCCGGCAAGAAGAAAAGCTCGAGCCCGACCGGGCCGATCGTCATCACCATCGTGCTGCTCCTGGCCGGAGCGCTGGCCTTCTGGGTCGGGGCCCGAAGTGGGGCCGGAAGCGACCTGCCCTCAGCCGGGTTGAGCGAGCCCACCCCGGCAGAGACTGCCCCGGTGGCAGACAACACCCCGGTCGAGGAGCCTTCTCCGGAGGCATCCAGCGAGCCCGATACCACCCCGACCTCGGCCGGGACCGAAATCCCCGAACCGTCGCCGTCGCTGGCCGCCACCCCCACGCCCGAGGCCACGCCGACCTCGCCAGATGCCGAGCCGACCGAGCCCGTGGCCACCACGCCGGAGCCGACGCCCGACGTCAAGCCGACCGAGCCCGTGGCCGCCCCGCCGGAGCCGACGCCCGACATCAAGCCGACCGAGCCTGTGGCTGCCACGCCCGACGTCAAGCCAACCCCCAGGCCCACGCTTACCCCGAGCACCGTAGCCGTCGTGCCCGCTCCGGCAGCGGGCGTTCTTTCCGTCAGCGTCAAAAGCAATGTCAAAGACTCGGAGATTCTGCTCTACCGGGGTAAGGAGCGCCTCAAAGGCAAGACCTCGGTATCCCCCACGTCCACCGGCACTTACACCCTCAAAGTGACCGCCCCGGGTTACAAGCCTTACGTCAAAGAGGTCAAGGTCACAGGCAAGCACAACCTGGCGGTCTACCTCAAGCCCGAGCCAGCGCCGGTCTACCAGCCGCCCAGCTACGATCCGGGCCCCAGCTACTATGACCCGGGTCCGAGCTACTACCCCTCCGGAGGCGGAGGCGGAGGCGGTGGTGGGGGCGGCGGGGGTTACGAAATCCCGGCCGGCGGCCTCTAGGGCCGGTCCCCCGGCAGCCCGAGCATGCGACGGATGGTCGGCTCCAGCGACCAGACCGGGTCCTGTGCGTCAGCTTGCTGAGCGATGAACCCGTCCACGTTGATCAGCACCACCAGGGGCTCGTCCCCTTTGGCGCCGTAAAGCCCGTAAACGCGCCCATCGTCGAACAGTTGGGCAAAGTTCGAAGGGCGCGAAAGCAGGGCGGAATGAGCCTGCTTGGCTCGAGCCGGATCGCCGTGGATGGCCGCGCCCTGAATCTCGTAGCGATCGCACAGGCCAGCCAGATCGTCGAGCAGCTTGTCGTTGCCCGTACCGGCCTTCCAGAAAAGCAGCACGATGGGGGTCTTGTGCAGATGCTGGATGACCCGATAGCGCCTGTTGGAGCGGTCCTTGAGAATGAAGTCGGGAGCTGCCGTCAGGCCCTGGGTCAGCTCGGAGATCGGCTGCGTGCTGGCTTGAAGACTCCCCACCGCTCCCTGAACCCGGGTCAAGCTACCCTCGGGAAGGTCGAGTTGTAGCACCTGATCTTTCTTGTCGGCTCCCCGCACCACCAGCTTGTGCTTGCCAGCACTGGCAAAGGCGGCGGCCGGAGTGGGGCCGAGCGATCGGCCGTCCAGGCTGACCCGTGCGCCAGGCGGGTCGCTGAAGACCCAGAGAGCAGGGCGGCCATCGCGCGCGGTGGCGAGGGCCACGTCCTTGGAGACGTCGCTCTCGCCCAACTGGGTGCGCACGGCCGCGACCCAGAGAGACAGGATGCCATAGTCGGGGCGCTGCACCAGGGCCTCGCGCAACTGCACCACGGCCGGCTCGAGCTGACCCGCCTGAAGCAAGAGGCGGGTCAGATTCATCCGCAGGTCGACATAGGGCAGGTCGCCCGCATCCTTGAGGGCTGTCTTCAGCTGGGCCATGGCCGGATCGAGCTTGCCGCTCTGAGCCAGGGCCAGGGCATAGTAATTGCGGAAGACGCTTTCGCGGGGCAGCTTCTTGAGCGCGGCCTGATAGCTCTGGCTGGCGGCCGCCCAATCGCCTTTGGCGGCCTGGTCGAAGCCCGCCAAAAAGCGAGCGGTACCCGACTCGGGCACCCGGCGGGCCACCTCGCGCCAGTTGGCCACGCCATGCTCTTCATCGCCTCTCAAGAACTGGACCTTGCCCATCAAGAAATAAACATTGGCTGCCTCAGGATGGTTCGGATAGCTCGACAGGATGGCCCGCAAGCGTCCGTAGGCCTCGGTGAACTGCAGGTCGCGGCAATCCTGGTTGGCCTGCTCGGTGACCGCCAGGATCAGGTTGTGCTGGGCGGAGGGATTGCCCGGGTTGAGACGGAGGGCCTGCCGGAAGGTGTAGACCGCCTTTTCGTGGTCGCCCGCCATGAAGTAGGCGAACCCCAGCGCGTTGAAGCCGTCGATCTTCTCGGGATAGCTCCGGGTCAGGAGCTCGAAAATACGGATGGCGGTCGGGTAATCCTTGCGCTTGAGGGCCTCATCGCCCGCCTTCTTCTCCCTGGCCCAGTCGGGCGCCGCAAAGGCAGACAGCCCCAGCAGCAGCACCACGATCAGGCAAGCCAGTGGTCTCATCAAATCCTCCCCGGATCGGCTTTCTCGAACCTTGAAGGACTTGCGCCACGAGCCGGCCAGGTCCTTCAGGCCCCGGTGGTGGAGGCGGGCATCCCCAGCACGATGTGGTCGATGAAGTTCTTGATCACACCCTGAACGGTGGTTTCTCGCACCGAGGCGTCGATGCGCTCGTAGAGCCCCGGCGTGGCCGCATACACATGTTTGTACTTGCGCATACGGAGCATGAAGTCTTCCCGGCTGAGCTCAGGATGAAACTGCAGCCCGTAAAAGGGCAGGCTGGGATGACGCAGGGCCTGCCAGGCGCATTTCTGGCTGGTGGCCAGCCGCACAAAGGGGCCGGGCACCTCCATCACCACGTCGTGATGGCCTTGCTGGGCCCCGAAGCGAGGGGGAATCTGGCGAAAGAGAACATCTCCCTCCCCTTCCGGGGTGAGCTCCACCTCGTGGGTGCCGGTCTCCCCGTCCTCGGGGCGCTTCTCGACCCGTCCCCCTATGGCCGCGGCCATCAGATGAAACCCGTAGCACAGGCCCAGGCTGGGCACCTGGCGCTCGAGCAGCAGGCGCGTGAAATCCTCCAGCGGGGGATACCAGTCGGGACGGTCGGTGGACACGGCGAAATCACCCGTGCCCCCGATGACCACCGCGTCGTAGCCGGAGAGAAGGCTCTCGTGTGGAGCTTGCTCGAGGACATTGTGGATCTGGACCTGCTCGGGCTCGAGATGGCCGGCCGAGAGCAGGCACGAACGCTCGTGCTCACGCATCTCGGGGTCAAGGCGGGCTTCCAACAGCAAAAAGCGGAGTTGTTCTCTTTGACGCATAACGCCTGATTCTAATCTTCCGGGCGAGGGCTGTAAAGAGCGTCAGAACAGCCCGTTGGGGTCATTCGGACCCACCACCTCGAAGAGGTCCACCGGGGCCCGGCGACCCTTGACCTGGGTACTGCCCAGGCTGCGGGTGACAAAGTGCCCCCGCACGGCCGCCTCGGTCCATTCGGTGATGACCACCTGAACATCGAACTCACGGGTCAACTTCTCGATGCGGGCGGCCAGGTTGGTGGCGTCGCCCACGGCCGCGAACTCGCGACACCCGGTGAAGCCCACGTCGCCGACCATGACCTCGCCGGTATTGATGCCCACGCCGATCCGCATCAACGGCACCGATTCAGCCTGGTAGCGGGCATTGAGGTCTTCCAGCACCTTGTGCATCTCCAGGCCCGCGTGAACGGCCTGGCGGGGGGCCTGCTCGTCGGGACCCTCGGCCCCGAACACGGCCATCAAAGCATCGCCAAGATAGGTCATCAAGACCCCACCGTGGGCCAGGATCACCTTGCCCATGGCCCGGTAGAAGTCGTTGAGCTGAGCGATGGTCTCTTCCAGCGGCCGCCCCTCGGCCAGGGTGGAGTAGTTCCAGATGTCCGAGAACAAGATGGTGGCCTCGCGCGGGATGAGCGCGCGTGTGCGCGCCGCGGCCCGGCAGGACCGAAAGCGCAGCACCTGTTGGCCGAGCTGGATCAGGTCTCCATCCACCAGGGCCCGCAGCCCCTCGATGGTCTCGCCGTTGACAAAGGTGGGGCCGCTCTTGCTCTCGGGCCTGAGATAAAAGGCCCCGCCCACGTTCTCGATTGTGGCGTGCTGACGCGACACGGTCGGGTCCTCGAGCTCGACCCTGTTGCGCCGCGTGCCCTCCCGACCGATGGTGGTCGGCTCGCTGCCCAACCCCCACTGGCGGTCGCGATAAGGGTCGGTGTAGCCCTCCAGGAACGAGACCTGATCTTGTAGCTCGACGATGCGCAGCCGGAAGCCCCCCAGCTCGAGCTCGTCTTGAGGGGTGAGTTGCCGAAAGGTGGTGGCCTTGCCAGCCACCAGCGCCGGCAGCTCGGTGTTGACGTTGGTGAAGAAGACCTGCCCGTCGCGAAAGTGGAAGGTGGCCTGGCGGTTGGCGATGCCCTCGCCCTCGAGCACGAGGTCGTTTTCTTTCGGGCCGGGCGAGCCGAGGCTCATCTGGGCAAAGCTCAGCGGGATGCGCCGCTCGTTGCCCTGCGGGTCGACAATAAGAAAATCAAGGCCGGAACGAACCCATTCCCGGCCCTGGCGCCCCCTGGTCTCCGTCCTTACGGTCGACTCGTCGGGTCTGCCCATCAGTTTGCCGCGCCTGCTACCACACTTCTCCCCTGAGCGCGATCTTCTCTGCGCCCTCAGGGGCCCCCTTTACCGGTTACAGTTCCTCGAGGTCGACTCCGAGGTCTCGCAACCTGCGCTCAAGGGCTTCGCGACGCTGGCGCTCCTCGACCGCTCCGCGCTCAGCCAACTCAGCCCTCTGTCGCTCCTGGTCGGCCCTCTGCCGCTCCTGGTCGGTCTCGCGCTCGGCTCGCTCGGCGCGTTCTGGGCCCGTCTCAAGCATGAGGCCCTGGCCGTCGGTCCAGCGCAGCCAGTCAGCTCGAATGCCGTCGTAGAGACCCGACCAGACGGTCAGACCAAGTCCCAGCTCCGGAAACTGGCGATCGACCTTCTCCACGTAGCTCGCTCCGCTCAGTTGGAAGATGCGGAGCGGACGCTGGCTGAGAAGGCGCTGCGGATCATAGATGACGTAGTAGGGAACCTTGATCTGGGCGTAGATCGCATACTTCTCGGTCTCCTCGCCTCCCTGACGATTGGAGACCACCTCGATCACCACTTCGGGAGGCTTACCGAACAGCCACATGAAGTAGCTGCGGCGATTCTTCTCCATGAAGTCTTCGGGAACCTCAACGCCCACGCTCAGCAGCACATCCGGCACGACCGCTTCCTTGACGGCGTAGAAGATTCCCACATCGGAGGCACTGAGGAAGGGACGACCTTCCGGCCAGGACACGCGCAAGGCCTCGGTCAGGATGTCCATCTGCTTGTCCTGACAAAAGTTGTCCACCGGCTCGTCGTCCTCGGTCGTGAGATGGGACACGTCGGGCTCGAGATCGCTCAGGTCCGTCGCGGGTGCTGGCTCAGCCATCGATTACCTCCTGTCAACGAGCAATATTAGAGACCATGCCGGGAGGTTCCCCCGAAAGTTGAAAAAGCCCGGCGGTGAGGCCGGGCCCTTGGACCAAGTGACTCGCGAGCTTAGCGCGACCGGTTGACCTGACGCTTCCTCAGGTCGAACCCGTTCGGCCACCAGTCCCACATCTTCATCTGCTTGCCGTTGATCGTGACCGAGCCGACCATCTTGGTGTGCTTCAGACCGATCTCCTTGATGCCCATCGCCTGCACCGGGGTGACTTCGGACGCCACGGCGACCGCGTCGCCGTTCTTGTCCTGCCACACCGCCAGACCCTCCAGCTCCTGGCCGGAAATCTTGAAGTCGCCGTTCTTGTCCAGCGTGGCCAGTTGGTGGAAGCCGCTGTCAAAGCCGGTGGCGGTGCCGAACAGGCAGGTGCCGTCGATGCTTCCGTCCGCTTTCGGCATCACCAGCAGGCCGTCGTTGGCGCCGACCCACTCCAGCTCGACCGGGAAGCCGTTGCCGTAGAAGTCGAACACGGCCCGGCGAGCGGTGGACTCTTTCGTCATCGGGTGGGGCAGCCACTGGCCGTTGGAGGCCTCGAGCTTGCCGTCGCCGTCCAGGTCGAGCACCAGCGGGCTGACACAGACGGTCGAGTTGCGCTCGTAGTAATGAACATTGCCCTGGTAGGTCGTGGTTACCTCAATGATATCGCCCGAGGAAGCGAATCCCCCACCGTCAGGGTCCCCGACAACGACCGCCCCAGGTGACTCTTCAAAGGTCGTGAACTGAGCCAGCACATAAGTCTGACTTCCTCTGTCGATCGCGGGCGAGACATCGACGCTGATGACATAACGGCCCGAGACGTTGGTCAGATCATTGTAGAGGTTGGCAGCTGCAGGAAGACCCTCGGGCGTACCCAGCACCCACTCTACATCGTTGATCGAGTTATCAACCCAGGAGCCGAGATTATTCTTGACACGCTGGTCGACGCTCCCGTCAAGATTCATCAAAGTCTGCAGGCCGCTGCTGACATGATCGGTCATCTGAAGGAAGTCCTGACTCGAATCATACCCGCCTGTGGTGGTCTGAGTACCATAGTGCGCTTCGGTATTCCGCTGGTGGGTGCGCTGGGTGGTAGAATCGGTCCCTGCGTTCTCATCGCTGACAGCCGCAAGCGATGGAAGGGTTGAAAGGAGAACAAAACCAGCCACGATGGCGGTAAACGAGCGATTCATAGAGCACCTCCAGGAGGATTGGACACCCTGAGTCTACCATCTGGCCAGGGCGGGAGCAAGTTTTCTTAAAGTACCCTAACGTTTGCTGGAAACCACCCGAATCGTCTGCTATGCTTCGAGCAGGGTGGTAGGACGGGGATCTGGGCGGACAATGGAATTTGCTTCGATCAACAGGAGGTTCGTTCCCATGCGAGGCTTACCTGGCAAAACCCCGCCCCGATCCCGCCGAGGGGTCGGATTGGCCACCACACTGGTCATCATCAGCATCATCGTGATTCTGGCCTTTGCCGTGGCCGGGGTCAGCATCTCCCACCTGAGTGTCAGCACACGCCTGAGCAACGCCGAGATCGCCCGGAATCGGGCAGAGAGTTCTCTTGCTCAGGCCATCGACCGTGTGATCGTGGATCGGGAGGCCGGCACCAATTTTTCCGGTCAGGTCAACTTGCCGGCCTTCGCAGGAGAGCCTGCGGGAACAGGCACTGTATGTTTCGATACCCTCCAGGCGGGAATTCAGGGAATCCCTTTCAGCACCAACAATCTGGCTAACGATGCCTCGGTCGTCGGCTGGAATGGCCGGGCAGTGCCCGGAGACGGGGTTCATCTGATCGGAATAGGAACATGCAATAACGTGGAGCGTCGGGTGGAAGCGGTAGTGTTCATTCCGCGTTTCCCTTACGCAATTGCCTCGTCCGGACCGGTTTCCAGCCAGGGAGGGCTGCAGGTGGCGTCCCTGCAAGATCCAAGTCTTCTGGCCGGGGGAGGCCTGTCGAGTATCCCGGCCGACAAGATTGAGCCTGGCGACCTGGCCACCAACTCCGGTTCTGCCACCGCTCTGGACTTGAAGGGCAACAATGTCCGAATCACCGGGGATGCCCGCGCTTCGGGCGGCATTGATCTGGGCCCCAGCGTGTTGATTGAGGGCGCGATCCGACCCAATTCCGATCAGGTTGACATTCCCGATCTCGACATCAGCCTTTACGACACGGCTGGAAAAACTGGCCTGCAACAGTACACCAACAGCGAGAGCAACCTGACAGTAGACGGCTGGGCTCGGTATTCCAAGGCCACCCATGGGCCCGACATGTATGTATCTGGGGGGTTGCGTCTGGACGGGGGCGTGCTCTTTGTCGACGGCAACTTGCACGTGACCGGTGGAATCTCGGGCAACGGTGCGGTCATTGTTACGGGCACCACCGAGATTTTTGATGGTGGCACCTTTGCTGCCGACCAGATGGCCGCCGTGGTAAGTCAGGGCAGCGTTAAGATTGATGGTCAGGCGGCTGGAGCGGCAAAATTTAAAGGACTGATCTATACCGAGGGCCACCTGGACGCTGACAATATCATTCTGGCTGGAGCGGTGGTCGCCAACGCACCCGGCGCGGGCAGTTCGGTTTCCCTGGACAACGTCGAGATGATCCAGTTGCCCGGAGCCGATGAGCACACCTTGACGGTCGGAGGCTCTGCAGCGGTGGGGAACGGGAACGAGCCAGACCCTCCGGGGGTCGGAAGTAACCCCGCCTTCAACACCTGGACCTCAGCTCCCACAACCGTCACGGCTACCGGGTTCGGGAACGAGCAGTACACGGTCTCAGCCACAGTCAACGATGATCCGCAACCGACACCTGCGGATTTTCTGGTAGGAGGCACCTACGATCTGAATGCCACCAACCGCACCCTTATTCGCGACCAGCTCAACTGGACCGTAACCGTGACCAGGACCTCCCCGCCAGGTCAGCCCCCGGTTGTTCTGCCGGCCGTTAACGCGGCCAGCTTTGCCAGCGACGTACAGGGTGCCGTTACCAGCCTGTCGCAACATGGTGCCTCAGCTGGCAGCAACTGGAACTCGATGAATCCCATGGGTGGATTCATTAACCTGGGCTGGCAGAACTACTACAAACCCAGCGTACCGCTGGTGGCGATGAATGATTACAAGAGCAACTACGGCGACGTCCCGGTCTGGAGCACAGGCGGATCCCCGGGCACTGCGGGTGAGACCTTCACCCTCTCGCTGAATGACGGCACCTTCGTGGACATGAAGGACAAACTCAAGGTGCTCTACTGGGGCCCTGTGTGGTAAGTCATCGGCAGGGGCTGACCCTTATGGAGACTGTAGCCTCCTGTTTTATTATGGCCCTCGCGCTGATCGCTTGCTTTAACCTCTTTCCCAGCTCGATGTATGCATTGAAACAGGGTGAGAGTGCCCTGGTAGCCGAGCAGGAAGCCCAGACCTGGCTTGAGACCTATCGCAACGAGAAGTTCGATACTCTCCAGGCAAATCTGGGAAGCCACAATCTGGGCACAAGCTTCGTGAACGGCATCACTTACACTTCAACTATCGAGATTCAAGATGCGCCCGGAACCCGGTCCGACCTGGCCAAGCAGCTCAGGGTGACCATAACCTGGCGCTTCCAAAGCAAAGATCGAAGCCTCGTACGCGAGTGCTGGATCAGTCGGGTGCGGCCGTGACATCAGGGCGCCGCGGGATGACCGTGGTGGAGATGCTGATCGCCTGCGCCGTGGTAACCATTCTGGTGGTCATGGGGTTCAATTTTCTCTATCCAGCCTGGGTTATGTCAGCCCAGGGCTCAATTCGCTCGGACATGCAGCAACAGGCCTCTCTGTCATTGAACCAGATGGCACGCGATCTGGAAACGAGCTCCATTGGCGGGCTCGGGCTATTGCCACCAAATGGCACGAATCCTACCGGCTTCAGCGTCGTAAAGTTGTTGCGCTTTGCACCGGATGGGTCTAAGGTCTGGCCCGACGGCACCGATGGCTCAGCAGTGCTGTACATCTACTTCCCGACCCAACGGAAGTTGGTGCGCAAGACCTACCCGCCAGGCCCCCCCGTCTTGTCGCTCCCTTTCGCGCCCTCTCGTCCAATCCGAATCCCGGCAACTGACATCGAAACCATCGCCAACTCGACCAACGGAACCGAGCGGGTTCTGGCGATCAATGTCGAAGGGCTGACCGTGAGTCTCGCCTCCCCGGGAACATCCCCCGTAACGGTAACGCTGACATTTCGCCAGGTCCTGCCTCACCTGCAAAAGATCGAAGCATTTACTCTTCGTCGTGCGATCTCAGTTCGTAACGATTCTTTATGATCCGCCACTTCCTTGCCCTATTCCTCGTCAGTTTACTGTGCCTGAGCGCTCGGGGCCAGACGGTCCTGGTCGACTTCAAAACCATCCCGAACGGCGAACCCTTCGAGGTATCGGTTCTCATCGGAACTCAGGTGCACGTTCTGGGCCATACTGGCAAGCCTTTCAAGGTCGACCTGTCCATCCTGAAGGGCCAACCTGATTATAAGTTCATCTACCGGAAACCAGGCTATCTGGATACCTGGTCGGTGCTACTCGACCCGAGCCAGCCGGGCGGGACGGGCGAAAAAGCCCGTAAACAGTGGGATAGTCTGCAGCACGGGGTGTGGCCTCCGCCCGACGAGTCGACCGGACATCCCGATATCCCAACGGGCGCGGTCTGGGTCCCACGCGATGAGTTGGTCGGAGTTGTGTTCTTCACCCACCCCACGGGTGCCAGAGTCTTCCGAGAGCAAGCCGGTGGAGACGACTATCTGGGCGTTTCTGGAGAAGAGATCACTCTCAAGCTCAAAGACTTTTGGGACCAGCGCAAGCTCAATGAGCCCCGCATCTACTTTGTGCTTGATCATTACAAGAAGACAGATCCAGTGAAAGCGACGGGCCTTTGGAACGCATTGCGCTATCCTCCCACGCCCAACGTTTATCAACTCGAGCCAGCAACCTGGTGGGCCCCTGGCTATTACTGGTCCCGGGCTCATCCGATGCTGGCGATAACGATGCTATTGAGCCTGGTCGCTGTCTTGACCGGTGGGACGACCTATGAGCTGCGGCGACGTAAGACAATCAACGATCTTCGAGCTCGCCACGCGGTCCTGGCCAAACTCGAGAACACAGCCCTCAACCGGGAAGACAAGTGGATCGGCAAACTATTTGGCAACTGGCGCGTGATGAGCAAACTGGGCGCCGGCGGCATGGCCGTGGTCTACAAAGCCATCAGCGACGACGACCTCTTGCTCGGCGACGAAGCCCCTGCCGTGGCCCTCAAGCTGATGAACCTGGACCTCTCCGAGAACGACGAGTTCCGCAAGCGCTTCCAGCGCGAGATCCAGGTGAGCCGAAAACTCAGCGACCCGGCCATCGTGCGCGTGGTGGACTTCGGAGACAAGGACGGCCACCTGTACCTGGCCATGGAGCTGGTCGAGGGAGTTCCCCTGCGCGACTACGTGCGCCCCGGCTTCCCGATCGGCGAGGCCCTGCACTACTTCGAGCAGATGCTCCGGGGCCTGGCCCACGCCCACAAGGAAGGGGTCGTGCACCGCGACATCAAGCCCGACAACATCATGGTCACGAAAGACGGGCGCATCAAAATCATGGACTTTGGCCTGGCCCGAGACCAGGCTGTCAACACCCAGATCACCCAGTCGGGCTCGGTGCTGGGCACACCCGCCTACGTTTCCCCCGAGCAGATCACCGGCGGGGGCATGAACAAGAGCTCGGACCAGTATTCGTTGGGGATCACGTTCTACGAGATCCTGACCGGGCGGCGTCCGTTTGCCAACGAAGACTCGGTGGCGCTGCTCTTCAGCCACCTGAGCGAGAAGGTCGTCTCCATGCGCGAATGGCGTCCTGAGATCCCGGACTCGATCGACAAAGTGGTGCTGCGGATGCTGGCCAAGGACCCCTCCGAGCGCTTCGCCAACCTGGAGGAGTGCCTGGCAGCGCTGCTGCAAGCTGCCCAGGAGCCACGTGAGAGCGACCCCGCCCCGGCCCCCGCCGCTCAGGATGAGCGCAAGAGCTACAACACCAACGTCGCTAGCTGAACGAGTTCAGCACCTGCATCATGGGCAGCATGGTGGCTACCACGATGACGCCCACGATGGCTCCCATCACCAGCATCACGAAGGGCTCGAGCAGGGCGGTCAGCGTGTCCAGGGTGTGGTCGAGCTGGCCCTCGTAGATCTGGGCTACCCGACTCACCATGGCCTCGAGCCCCCCGGACTCTTCGCCCACCGCTACCATCTGCAAAAAGAGCGAGGGGAAATAGCCGCTGGCGTCCAGGCTGGCCTGCATCGAGCAACCGTCGCGCAGGGCCGTCACGCTGTGGGAGATGTCGTCCTCCAGGCAGGGGTCCATGGTGGACTCGGCGGCCAGTTGCAGGGCGGCCACCGGAGCCACCCCCACGGCCACCTGAATGCTCCAGGCCCGAGCAAAGCGGCTCAACCCCAGAGCCCGCACCAGCTTACCCAGGCCAGGGGCCTCCAGGGCCCAGCGCTGGAGCGTCAGGCGCGACTCGGGCTTGGTCCAGACCTTGCGGCCCAGGAAGAAGCCCCCCACCAGCACCACCGCCAGAACCAGGTAGAAGCTCGGGGTGCGCATCCACATGGCGGTACCCAGCACCACCTTGCTGATCAGCGGAAGCTCTGAGCCCGACGACTGGATGACCTGGAAGATGCCGCCCAGCATGTAGGGTGGCAAGATCATGAGCATCAGGCAGCAGATGGCAAACAGGAATAACGGATAGGTCAGGGCGCTCTTGACCTTCATGGTGGTGGCCCGACGCTTCTCCTCGTAGTGGCTCAACTGCTCCAGAATGGTATCCAGGTTGCCGGTGGCCTCGCCCACCTGCACCAGCTTGTAGTGCATCTTGGTGAAGGCCGGCTCGTTCTTGGCCATGGCCTGGGAAAGGGAATGGCCGTGGCGCACCTGGTCGGCCATGCGTTTGCACACCTCGGCCATGGCCTGGTCTTCCTGCACGCTGAGCAGAGCCAGGGCTCGGTCGATGGTGACGCCTCCCTGGAACATGACCGCCAGCGAGCGAAAGAAGATGGCCATCGACTGCTGGCCGGGCATCTTCTTGAGTGGAGGAGCTTCGGGCCGAGCGGTGGTGGTTCGCCTCAGCGCGGACAAACTCGAGCCACGAACCGACGTGGAAGGAACCAAAGAAACCCTCCCGACCTCTTAGGCACTCTTAATCTCGCTCTGTTCGCTCCCACCACCCGGTCTAGAATACCAGACCGGAGCCCAAAAGCCAAGGCCAGCAATGCCTTAGCACATAATTTGGAAAAGTCCAGTTAACATCCCAGAAACATCATACCCTGGTATGACGACCGCACCCCCCCTCCGCCTCTACCATAGGGTCAGGTAGGAGGATCGCACCATGCTCGCTATTGACATCGAAAATCTTCCGGAAACCTCCCAGGAAGACCGCCAGGCTCGCCGCAGCCTCAAGACCTGGAAGCCTGACAAGGCGGATGAGCACCAAGACTTCAGCAGTCTCACCGCGTATCTGCGCGAAGTCTACCAGGTCGAGCTGCTCACGCGAGAGCAAGAGCGCGAGCTCGCCGAGCGCATCCAGCAGGGCGACCAGGAAGCCCGCGAGCGCCTGATCGAGGCTAATCTGCGCCTGGTGCTGAGCATGGCCCGCAAGTTCCTGGGGATGGGCCTGACCTTCCAGGATCTGGTGCAAGAGGGCAACATGGGCTTGATGGAAGCGGTCGAGAAGTTCGACCCGGCCCGCGGTTGCCGCTTCTCCACCTACGCCTGCTGGTGGATCCGCCAGGCCATCAGCCGCTCCATCGCCAACAAGGGGCGCTCCATTCGGCTGCCCGTCCACGTCACCGAGATCGTTCACAAGTACGGGCGCATCTCCGCTCAGGCCTTCAAGAAAGACGGCGAGAAGCCGACTCTCGAGCGCGCCAGCAAGCAGCTCTTCCCGGTCTCCCCCGAAAAGGTGCGCAAGAAGCTCTCGCGCGCCCTCAAGCAGGACCTTCCGCCCAGCGACCCGCGAGTGCAGCAGAAGGTCGTGGAGATGGAGAAGAAGTCGCTGCGGCGCCTGAAGAACATCCTGACCATGGCCCAGGAGCCGGTTTCGCTGGAGACGCCGGTCGGGGACGACACCTCCGACACCCGGCTCAAGGACCTGCTTGCCAGCGAGACGGGAATCTCGTCCGACCTTCTGAACCGGGCCGATTGGGGCTACCTCTTCTCGCTTTTGACCGAGCGCGAGCGTCAGCTGCTCGAGCTTCGTTTCGGTCTGGGCAACCAGGAGGTGCGCACCCTGCAAGAGCTGGCCGAGGCTTTCGGAGTCAGCAAGGAAGCCGTCCGCCAGCAAGAGGGGCGGGCCCTGCGCAAGCTGCGCTCGCTGATGGCCCGGGAAGGCTGGCTCTAACCTCGGCTCATTTTCGTCACTCAGGCGGAATGCCCGGGTTTGAAACCGAAGGAAGCGCCCATGGCGCCTGAAGCCCCCCCCGATGCCATCGTTCGGCTGATCGAGGTTTCTCGGTCTATCACCGCGGTGCTCGACCAGGATGAGCTGCTGCAGAAGATCCTGGCCTCGGCCGTTCTGTTCACCGGGGCCGAGCGCGGCTTCGTCATTCTCATCGACTCCCAGGACAAGAATCCCGAAGATCACCTGCGCGTCAAAGCGGTCCATCGCATGGAGGCCGCTGAGCTCGAGGAAGAGGAGTTCACCGCCAGCAAGAAATCCATTCTGCACGCCCTGCGCACCCGCCAGCGGGTGGATCGGCAGAATGCCCTGGACGAAGCCGACCCCTCCCGCTCGGTCGAGCTCTATGGCCTGCGCTCGATCTTGATCGAGCCGATGATCGTGCAAGAGCGCCTGATCGGGTTGATCTACCTCGACAGCCGCATCACCTCGCGTTTCTCCGACGACCACAAGGAGATCTTACCCTCCTTCGTGGCCCAGGCTGCCATCTGCGTCGAGAACGCCCGCCTGATTCACGAGCGCGAGAATGCCCTGCTCGAGCAGCATCGCGAGCAGGTCCACGCCCGCGAGCTGCAAGCCTGGAGCGAGGCCATGTCAGCCTTCGTCTCCATCGCCTCGCACGATCTCAAGGGCCCCCTCACGGTGTTGAAGAACGGCATCTTCCTGCTGCGCCGCCTGAACCCGAGCCCGGACGCTGCCCAGCTGCTCGATGACATGGAAGGCTCGCTCAAGCGCGCCATCCGGCTGGTGGAGACCTATCTCGATGCCACCGCCCTGTTTGAGGACAGGGCCCTGGAGCTCTCGGCCACCCCGGTCGAGCTCAAAGCGGCGATCGAGCAAGAGGTGGAGTTCTCGAGCTCCAAGCTGTCCGAGAATCGACGCGCCCTCTACCCGATCACGGTCGAGGTTCCCGCCGACCTGAAGGTGCACGGCGACCCCAACCGGCTCGAGCAGGTCTTTGGCAACCTGCTCGACAACGCCATCAAATACTCGCCCGGAGGTACTCCCATCACCGTGGGGGCTCGCTCGGACGGGGACGAGGTGGTGGTCGAGGTGACCGACCAGGGCCCGGGCATCGCGCCCGAGCGTCAGCCCAGGCTCTTTGAGCGCTTCGTGCGGGGCGAGACGGGCAATGCCAAGGGCACGGGTCTGGGCCTGTGGATCGTTCGGAGCCTGCTTCAGAGCATGGGCGGCTCCATCGAGCTCGAAAGCCAGCCTGGCAAAGGCTCGACCTTCCGCATACGGCTCAAGAGAGCCTAGTCCAACAGGCGCGCTTCGGCCGCCAGCATCACCAGCGCGATGCGGTCGCGAACTTCCAGCTTCTGCATCAACCGGGCCACGTGTGTCTTCACGGTCGGCTCGGAGATCACGAAGTGAGCCCCCAGCTCCTTGTTGTTCATCCCCTTGCCGACCTGAATCAGCACCTCCAGCTCGCGCGAGGTCAGCCGCGAGAGCTTCTCGCGCACCGAGGCGTCCTGGGCGGGCTGGGGGGCGGGCTGGGGAGGGGCCATCTGGGCCATCATGCGTAGAATCTTGTTGGCCACCCGGGGTTGGATCAAGGACTCCCCCGTGTGGGCCACCCGGATGGCCCGCACCACCTCATCGGTGCTGGTCTCCTTGAGCAGGTAGCCGGTGGCTCCGGCCTGGATCAGTTGCACGATCAGCTGGTCGTCTTCATAGGCGGTCAGAATGACCACCTTGGTGCGGGGGCAGCGCTCGGCCACCAGCCGGGTGGCCTCCACCCCGTTCATGCGGGGCATCTCGACGTCCAGGATGAGTATGTCAGGGTCGAGCTCGAGGCATTTCTCCAGAGCCTCCTGCCCGTCGGCCGCCTCGCCCACCACGACCACATCCTCCTCCTCTTCCAGAGTGGAGTAGAGCATCTCGCGGAACATGGCCACGTCATCGGCGAGCAAGACGCGAATGGGTGCAGTCATGATTGGTTCTCCTCATGCACGGGCAGGTGGAACCAGAATCGCGACCCCTCCCCTACCCGGCTGTCGACATGGATGGCTTCGCCGTGACTCTCCAGAATTCTTCGCACGATGTAAAGACCCAGACCCAGCCCCGAGCTTGGCCCGCGCTCACTGGGGAAGTGGGTGAACTTGGAGAACAAGAGCGGCAGGTGCTCGGCCGGGATGCCGGGGCCGTTATCGGCCACTTCCACCCTCAGGTTGGGGCCCTCGACCCGGGCGGTCAGCCTGACCTGCTGGCCAGGCCCGATGTGTCGCAGAGCGTTGCTGACCAGGTTGCCCAGCACCCGACCGATGCGGGTGCGGTCGGCGCTGACCTCGACAAAGTCGGGGATCTCCAGCTCGATCGGGCCATCGGGGCTGTCATCGTCGGGAATGTCCAGGTGCGAGACCACCTCCTGCACCAGCTCGTGAAAATCGAATCGCTCGATGACAGGCTGATTCTGTCCCGCCTCGTAGCGCATGGCGTCGAGCAGGTTGCGCACCAGCTCGAGAGCGTGCGAGTTGGCCGTGCGGATGCTTTTGACGAACTTGCGCTGCTTGTCATTCAGCTCGCCCGACTTGCCCCGGGTCAAGAGGTCGGCGTAGCCCTGCGTGGCCGCCAGCGGGATGCGCAGATCGTGGGTGACCAGCGAGAAGAACTCTCGCAGCTCGCGGGTCTTCTCCTCCACCTGCTGCTCGAGCCCCTCGTTGAGCTGGCGATAGCGGTCGTTGGCCTGCTCCAGGCGGCGCGTCTTTTCCTCGAGCTCGTCCTGGTACTTGCTAAGATCCAGCGACAGGCGATTGAGCGAGTTGGATACGGCCACCAGCTCGTTGGCCGAGAGCAGATCCTCCACTTCCGAGCCCCCGTAGCCCTTGCCCAGGCGCTCGCGGGCGCGCATGAGACCGTCCAGGGGGCGCTTGATGGCGTGCTGGGCCCACAGGTTCAAAGACAGAAAGCCAGTGAAGATGAAGACCAGCCCCAGCACCAGGTTGCCGATGACGGCCACCCGGATGCGCAGAGGCGTGTTGGGCAGGAGCAGCGAGATGTGCACCACCCCGGCCTGGTCGGAGCGGTCCGGCTTGTCCCCCTCGACCTCGGGCAGACGAAAGATGGGGGCGTAGTACTCGAACTGCACCCGTCCCGAGGAGAAGGGGCTGACGTCCTCGATGGCCTGGCCCTTCTGATCCTGCGTGGAGCTGTATTCCCAGAGGCGATAGTGCCGCTCGCCTTCCAGGGCGCGCTGCATCGAGCGCGGGTGGGGAGCCTGCTCGGGCTGAGCCTGCCCGTAGCGAAACAATCGCGTGAGCGGATGCCCATGGACGGAGTAGACCTCCAGGCAGTTGAGGTCCTTGAGGCGCTCGAGGTAGTGGACCAGCGAGCTGGGATTCTGCATGGCCACCTCGTCCAGGTCGCGCGCGCCGATGCTCTTGGGAATCTCACGGGTGAGCCAGTCCTCCACCTGGGCGGCCAGGTTGCGCGACTGCTCCACCGCCCGCGTGTGCACCGCCGTGCTGAGCATGCTGAGGTTGAAGTAAGCCAGACAAAAGAACGAGAAGCCAAACAGGAACAAAAACAGGGCCGTGAGCTGGGTTTTCAGGCGCAGGCCCATTCAGTCGTCCTCTCCGAAGCGGTGCACCCGAAAGCGCTCCAGGGTCACCGGCTCGCTGGCCGACAGGCCGGCCTTCTTGCGCAGGGCCGAGAGCTGGCGCTCAACCGTGTCCAGGCCGGGGATGCCGGGCAAGAGCACTCCGCTCTTGCCGTGCGGCGAGCGAATGATCACGCCAAACACGGCCGGATCGAGTTGCTCGGGCTGAGCTGGCTCAGGCGGATCGAGCAGGTAGACCGAGTAGGTCATCCGGTCGAGCTCCTGTGGCTGCACGGGAGGAAAGCGGGGATCGCGGCTGCAGGCGGCCACGGCGTTGCGCACGATCTCGGCTGCCCGATTGGAAGTGGTGGGAGCCAGCGTGCCGATGCAGCCGCGCAGCTCGCCGTCGTCGGTCTTGAGGGTCACGAAGGTGCCGCAGGGCGCCTGCATCCCTTCAGGGGGCTCGGAGAGCTCGAGCTCTCGCCCTTCGCGCACGAAAGTCTCGACCGCCTCGCGGGCCAGGCCCGCCGGGTCGACGGGCGGCTCGAGCCGGGCCACGGCATAGCCCACGCCGAATGGGCCCTCGTAGGAGAGCACTTTGCCGCGCGCCCTCGGCATGGCCCCCAGCAGCACCAGCAGCGGCTTGAGGCCGCACACGCCGGCGCCCTCCACCAGGTCCTCGTCCAGCGAGCTGATGGCCTCCGGGTCGAGCGGCTCCAGGCTCTGGACCACCGCCGCATCAAAGCGCGGTCCGCGCGGATCGTAGCCATAGGGGCCGTCGGCCTTGAGGCGGTGCGAGAGGTCGCCCGAGGCCAGCACGACGGTCGGGGTCGTGGCCAGCCGGGCCAGGCTCCGGCCAAGCGCCAGGTGAGCCTGGCGGGGCAGGCCCGAGACCGACAGAGCCACCAGCGGGCAGCTCAGGCCGGCCTGGCGCAGGAAGTAGAGGGGCACCATCAGGGCGTGATCCAGCTCGGCTTCCACCAGGTCCACCTCGTGATCGAGCCGGTGACAGAAATCTTCGTCGCAGGGCCACTCCAGGCTGACCTCGGGGCACCCGAAGCGGGCCAGCGTGCCCCGCAGGTGGGGGCCAGCCAGGCAGCTCATGCGGCTGCGCTGGTAGGGGCCGTGGGGGGTGATCAGCACCAGGCGCTCGGGCGCCTGGCTGCAGACCTCGCGGCACAGCTCCTCCAGGGCCTCGCGGGTGGACTCCACCTGGGCCAGGCGCTGGCCTCCCACCTCGGGCACCAGCAGCGGGGGGTGCGGCACCAGGCCGCCCAGCACTACTGCCACGGCGTCCTCACCAGGCGAGCCTGCCCGTTCATGATGCGACCAACCCCCACGAAGGCCGGATCGACTAGCACCACGGTGGAGCCCTCCGGGGGCGGATCCTCCAGCGCCCACTCCTGGCCTGGCATCAATCCGGGTCGGACTCTGACCCGGGGCAGGCCCTCCAGGGCGGTCTCCAGGTCCATCAGCGGGAAGGGCGGGGTCTCCTCGGCGGTGACCGCATCTTCCAGGCGAAAGGGCCCCGAGGCGGTGCGCACCAGAAACGAGAGCACCGCCCCGCAGCCGAGCTGGCGGCCCAGGTCGCGGGCCAGCGAACGCACGTAGGTTCCGGGGCTGCACTCGACATCGATCAAAACACGCGGCCAATCTTCGTGGATCAGCTCGAGGCGATAGAACTCGACCGCCCGAGGCTCAAGCTCCAGGCTCTCGCCCGCTCGAGCGCGCTCATAGCTGCGCTTGCCCTCTACCCGCAGAGCGCTGACCAGGGGAGGAACCTGCATCGTTGACCCGCGCATGGCTTGCAGGAGAGGCTCAAGATCGGCCCGCGGCGCCTCGCGGCGAGTCAGGATGGTGCCGGCCGTGTCCAGGGTATCCGACTCCAGGCCAAAGGTGAGCTCGGCCCGGTAGCACTTGCGAGCGGGAGGCAGGAACTGGATCCAGCGGGTGGCCGCTCCGACCGCCAGCGGCAGCACGCCGGTGGCGGGCGGGTCGAGGGTGCCCAGGTGACCCACGCGCGTTCCGCGGGGCAGCTGGCGGCGCAGCCAGGCGACGGCGTCGTGGGAAGTCATCGCCGGGGGCTTCAAGAAGTTCAGGAAGCCCATCATGGCGCGCTCAGCCCTGCCCGGCCTCCTGGAACCGGCCGGGCTCGGTCAAGAAGACGCGCAGGATCCTTCCCGAGTCGTCCAGTCCCAGATAAACGCCGCGTCGCCAGTAGACCAGCATGCCGACCTCGGTGCGCTCGGGCCGTCCCCAGCTGGAGGTGACGCTGAGCTGGTTGTCGCCGATGCGGAAGGGAACCCCCTCCAGGCGGGCCGACGAGCTCTCCACCAGGATGCCCTGTACCTTATTGGTGCTGGAGTTGATGTCGAACGAGACGCCGTGGTTGGGATAGGTGAACATCACGTAGTCTTCTTCCTGGCGCTGGCCGCGCATGGCCCGCACAAAGTCAGGCGGGCCCATCACTCCGATGACCAGGGGCATCGGGGCGCCGGGGTGGAGGGTGCTGCCGTTGACCACAACGCCCGCCACCGCGGCGGGCTGGCAGAGGGCCGGCAGCGCCAGCAGCCCCAGCATGCAAACAAGGCGTCTCATGACCGGGAAAACTTCGGCTCGGATGGCTTAGCCTCCTGGGAAAAGCTCTTTGCCGGCGCTCAAAGCCAGCCGATAGCCATAAACGCCCAGCCCGCTGATGACGCCCCGGCACACCTCGCTCAACAAAGAGCGCCGACGCCATTTCTCGCGAGCGTAGATGTTGCTCAGGTGGACCTCGATGGTGGGCAGCCCCACCCCGGCCACGGCGTCGCGCAGGGCCACCGAGGTGTGGGTCAGAGCGCCGGGATTGAGCACCACGAAGTCGACCTCGGTCTGGTGGAGCTTGTCGAGCAGGGCCCCCTCGTGGTTGGATTGATAGACCTCCACCTCCAGGCCCAGCTCGTGGCCCCACTTCTGGCACAGCTCCACCAACTCGGCATAGGTGGTGGAGCCATAGACCTCCGGCTCGCGCCGCCCCAAAAGGTTGAGATTGGGCCCGTTCAAGATCAGGACGCGCACAGCTCTTCGAAGACCTCCCGCACGTGCTCCAGCGGCACTCCGCTGACCAGCTCGACCAGACCAGGACGCACCGGCAGCACGAAGCGCAGCTTGCCGTTGAGCCGCTTCTTGTCCTGAGCCAGGGCCGCCTCGACCCGGGCCCAGTCAAAGCCCGCCTCCAGCCTGGTGGGCAAGCCGTGGCGGCTCAGCACCTCCGTGAGGGGCAATGGCTTTTCGAGCACCTTCTGCCTCCTGGCCAGCTCATGAGCCGCCATCATTCCCAGCGCCACCGCCTGGCCGTGACTCAGCCGGGTGTAGTCGCCGGCCGTCTCCAGCGCGTGACCGAGCGTGTGTCCGAGGTTGAGATGCGCCCGCTCACCCTGCTCTTTCGGGTCGCGGGTCACGATCTCCAGCTTGACCTGGGACGCCCGGCGAACCAGCTCGGTGCGTTGCTCCAGGCTCCACTCGGGAAAGGGCGGCAACCGAAGGCACAGCTCGAAGAGCTCGGGCGATGCGATCAGTCCGTGCTTGATCACCTCGGCCATGCCGTTGGAGCCCTCCTTCTCGGGGAGGGTGGAGAGCACTTCAGGATCGACCCACACCGCCCGGGGAGGATAGAAGGCGCCCACCAGGTTCTTGCCCTGAGGCAGGTCCACGCCCACCTTGCCGCCGATGGAGCTATCCACCATGGCCAGCAGGCTGGTGGGGATTCCATAGAGCGGCAGGCCGCGCAGGTAGGTGGCGGCCACGAAGCCACCCAGGTCGCCGATGACACCGCCTCCGAAGACCAGGATCGGGGTCTGGCGGTCCACTTCGAGGCGGGCCAGGCAGCCGTACATCCACTGGGCGTTGTCCAGGGTCTTCTGGGATTCGCCCGACTCGATTCCCACCACGTCCAGTCGCTCGAAGCCGTCATTGAAGGCGCCGAACTGCGCTCGATAGACGTCTTGATCGGTGATCAGGACGGCTCGCTCGAAGCCCTGCTCGCGAAGCAGCTGAGGAACCCGGGCTAAGAGGCCCGGCTCGACCAGGTAAGGATGCACGGCGATCGGCCTTCGTGGAGAGGGGAGCGGGCCCCTCGTGAGCGAAGCTCTCTGGCGTGAAACGGCGGAATATCTACCTGGTGGGCTTCATGGGCACGGGCAAGACCACCATCGGTCGCGAACTGGCCAAGGTGACCGGGCGCAAGTTCCTCGACATCGACCTCGAGCTCGAGCGGCGCCTGGGCATGAGCGTGAACGAGATCTTCGACACCCACGGGGAAGAGTTTTTCCGCCAGCACGAAAAGGCGCTGGCCTGCGAAGTGGCCGAGCTGACCAACCGGGTCATCGCCACCGGGGGCGGCACCATCGTCGACCCGGATACCTTCGAGCTGTTCCAGAAAAACGGCCTCTTGATCTGCCTCTACACCGGGCAAGAAGATCTGGTGGGCCGGCTCGAGCGCACCGACAAGCGCCCCATGCTGCGGGGCGAGCTGCGCGACCGGGTACAGTTGTTGATGCAGGAACGAAAGCGCATCTATGACCAGGTCAAGATCCGCATCAATACGACCCATCTCACCCCCATGACGGCGGCACGCAAGATTCACGAGCTTTTGAATGCCCGCCACAAAATCCTCGACGAGCTGAGCAACCGCTACATCGAGCTCTCCTGACAGGAGGTCCGAGCCACCCGACAAAGCTCGGGCGGTGGGTTTCGAAGCGATCGCCGTGCTCTGCCTGGTGGTGGCGGCCATCATCTTGTTCGCCACCGAGCGCGTCCCGGTGGACCTGGTGGCCCTCCTGATCATGAGCAGCCTGGTCCTGGCGGGCATTCTGACTCCCCGCCAGGGTCTGGCCGGGTTCAGCGACCCGGCCACCATCGCGGTCGCGGGAATGCTCGTGCTCAGCTCGGGCCTGGCGGCCACCGGGGCGGTGAGCCGTATCCCCCAGATGCTCGCTCCCCTCATGCGGCGCAACTTCCACCTGGGGCTGGCGGTCATGATGCTCACCGTCAGCGCCGTTTCGGGCTTCATCAACAATACCGCCTGCGTGGCCGTGTTCATCCCGGTCTGCATCGGGCTCTCGCGCATCACCCGGGTCAGCCCCTCCAAGCTCCTGATGCCACTCTCGTTTGCGGCCATCTTCGGGGGCACGTGCACGTTGATCGGCACCTCGCCCAACCTGGTGGTCAATTCCATCGGCGTGAGTCATGGGATGCGTCCGCTGGGCATGTTCGAGTTCACCCAATTCGGATTGCTGACCCTGGTTGTGGGCACGCTCTACATGGTGTTCCTGGGAACGCGCCTCATCCCCGAGCGCCGCCGGGCCGGCGAGCTGACCCGCGCTTATGGCATGGGCGAGTACCTGACTGAGGCCGTGCTCTTGCCGGACAGCCCCAGCGTGGGCCAGGCGCTGGCTCAGGCCCCCATCCTGCACGAGTTGGACATCGACGTGGTCAGCATCTCCCGCGACGGAGAGGTGCTGGCCGTTCCGTCCCCCGACACGGTGCTGCACGCCAACGACGTGCTCATGGTGCGCTGCAACGTGGATGCCCTGCGCGAGCTGCAGAAGGGTGGGCAAATCCGCCTGAAGACCGACCTCAAGGTGCACGACTACGACCTGCAGCGCAGCCAGGCCGCCCTGGTCGAGGCGGTCATCCCGCCCACCTCGGTGCTGGTGGGAGAATCGCTCAAGTCCTACAACTTCCGCAACCGGTTTGGGGCTACCGCCATCGCCATCCGCCACCGGGGCGAAAGCGAGGTGCTGCATGAGAAGCTCGGCTCGGTACGCCTGGAGGCCGGGGACGTGCTGTTGATCGAGGTTGCTGGCCATCGGCTCAGCGCGCTCAAGCAGAATCGGGCTTTCGTGGTGGTGAGCGAATCGGCTGTCGACCGCCCCGACCGCGCCAAGATGCTGACCGCCATGGCCATTTTCGCCGGCGTCGTAGCCCTCAGCGCTCTCAACCTTCTGGCTATCGAGATCGGCGTGGTGGTTGGAGCGATCCTGATGGTCTTGCTCCGCTGCATGGGCCTGGAAGCTGCTTATCGTGCCCTGGACTGGAAGATCATCATGCTGATCGCCGGATGCCTGTCGCTGGGAACCGCCATGGAAAAGACCGGACTGGCCGAGGCCCTGGCCCACGGCATCGTCAGCAAGCTCGGGCCATATGGACCGGTGGTCCTGCTCAGCGGCATCTACTTCGCCACCGCCTGTCTTACCGAGATGATCTCCAACAGCGCCACCGCGGCTCTCATGACCCCCATTGCCCTCTCCTCGGCGGCCGCCCTGGGGGCCGACCCGCGCGGCTTTCTGATCGCCGTGACCTTCGCCTGCTCGGCCTCGTTCATGACTCCGGTGGGCTACCAGACCAACACGATGATCTACGGCCCCGGCCAGTACCGAGCGCGCGATTTCGTGCTGGTGGGCACACCGCTCAACCTGCTCTTCTGGATCGCGTCCTCGCTCCTCATTCCCTGGTTCTGGCCGCCGTAAGGGCCCGGACGGCCGCCTCGCGCATCACCTGAGTGCATTTGGCCGGACGACCGGTCCACCACTCGATGGCCCGCCGGGCCTGGTGCACCAGCATGCCCAGCCCGCCCAGGGTGGCTGCGCCTCGCTCCCTGGCCTCCCTGAGGAAGCGGGTCTCGAGCGGGTTGTAGACCAGGTCGCAGGCCACCAGGTTCTCGGGCAGCCCCGCCGGCCAGGTCACGGGGCTCTGGTCGCTCTGCGTGCCCACCGGGGTGGCGTTGAGCACGACCGCCCCGGGCTCGAGAAACGTTTCCAGCTCTTGGAGCGAGGCCGAGTCCTTCAGACGGGTCGGCTCGCGCAGCAGCACCTGAAGACGGGCTCCCTGCTCTTGCAGCAGCGTCCCCACGGCCCGGGCCGCGCCTCCCCAGCCCAGCACGATAGCCCGGCGGCCCTCCAGGGGCTGGCCCACCTCCTCGCGCCAGCTGTCGAGCCAGCCGTCAGCGTCGGTGTTGGTCCCTTCCCAACCGTACTGACAGGGGCGCAGGCAGTTCACCGCGCCCAGCTCTCGGGCCCGTTGATCCAGCCTCTTGAGCAGGGGCAGCACGGCCTGCTTGAGCGGAATGGTGAGGTTGACCCCCACCGCCTGCAGCTTCAACAGGCCGTCCAGCACCGTGGGAAGATCCTCCGGCCCCACCTCGGCGGCCAGGTAGACCAGGTCTTCCCCCAGCTCGGCGTAGGCGGCCCGGTGCATGGCCGGCGAGACCGAGTGGGCCACCGGGCGGCCGAGCAGCCAGACGCTGCGGGTCAAAGCTCCTTCCAGGCGCCCGGGAAGCTGTGCCAGAAGCTCGGAAACGAGATGGCCGCCCAGCCGGTGCCCTCGATACGGGTGCTGCCCCGGGCGATCAGGCCGGCCACGGCCAGGCTCATCTCCAGGCGATGGTCGTGGTGGCACTCCACCCTGGCCCCCTTCAGGGGGGTGGGGCCGTGCACCGCAAAGCCGTCCTCGAACTCCTCCACCTCGGCCCCCAGCTTGCGAAGCTCGGTGACGGTAGAGTGGATGCGATCCGATTCCTTGACGCGCAACTCGGACGCCCCGCGCACGAGGGTGGTGCCCCGGGCCTGGCTGGCGGCCACGGCCAGGATGGGCAGCTCGTCGATGGCCCCGGGGATCTCCGACTCGGGCACCACCATCCCGGTCAGCTCCGAGCCCACCGCCTCGATGGTGCCCACCGGCTCGCCCAGCTCTGTGCGGGTGACCCGGGTGGTGATGCGCGCCCCCATCTGGCGCAGAAGGTAGAGGTAGGCGGTGCGGGTGGGATTGAGCCCCACGTTCTCCACGATCACCCGGGCTCCCGGGCAGATGACCGCGGCCGTGACCAGGAAGGCGGCCGAGGAGACGTCGCCAGGCACCTCCAGGTCGAACGAGCGCAGGCGCTCAGCAGGACTAAGGTGCAGACGATTCTCGTCGCGGGTGAGGCGCACCCCCAGGTGGCTCAGCATGCGCTCGGTGTGGTCGCGGCTCTGATGGGGCTCTTCCACCACCGTGGTGCCACCGGCCTTGAGGCCGGCCAGCAGGATGCAGGACTTGACCTGGGCGCTGGCCACCTTGAGCTGGTGGTAGATTCCCTGCAGCTCGGTGCCCTCGACCACCAGGGGGGCGAAGCGGTTGCCCTGACGCCCACGCACCCGCGCTCCCATCTCGAGCAGGGGCTCCACAACGCGCCCCATGGGCCGGCTTCGCAACGAGCTGTCGCCGCTCAACACGAAAAGACCCGGGCTGCCGGCCAGGATACCCGTGAGCAGGCGCATGCTGGTACCCGAGTTGCCGCAGTCGAGCACCCGATCGGGCTCTTGCCAAGGGCTCCCCCTCACGAGGAGGTGCTGCCCATCCCGGCGCGAGGAGATCCCCATCTGCCTGAGGCAGCGCAGGGTGCTGAGCACGTCTTTGCCCATGGAGAGATTGCCCAGGCGGCACAGGCCGTCGCTCAGCGCCGCCAGCATCAGGGCCCGATGAGAGATGGACTTGTCTCCCGGAACCACCAGACGGCTCTCCCAGGGCTCGGGAAGGGGACGGACCTGGATGGCGCTCAAGCGGCGGCCAGGACCTGGTCGAGGGCCTGCTCTTGCTCGGGAGTGGCCTCGATCAGCGGGGCTCGCAGGCCCCCCACCGGGAAGCCCAGTTTCTTGAGGGCGGCCTTGACCAGGATGGGGTTGCTGGTCTTGAACAGCCCCGTGAAGAGCGGATAAAGCTGGCGCTGCAGCCGGGCGGCCTCAGCCACGTCCCCCTTGAAGAAGGCCTCGATCTGGCGCTTGATAGGGCCGGCGGCGATGTGCCCGGCCACGCTCACCACGCCCACGCCGCCCAGAGCCAGAATGGGCAGGGTGTTGCCGTCGTCGCCGCTGTACTGGGCCAGCTCGGAGCGGATGGCCAGCTCATTGATCGGATCCAGGCTGGGCAGGGACTGCTTGACGGCCTTGATGTTGGGAATCTGGCCCAGCCGGGCCAGGGTATCGGGCAATAGCTCCACCCCGGTGCGGCCAGGGATGTTGTAGAGCATGATGGGCAGCTTCGTGGCTCGGGCGATGGCCTGGAAATGCAAGAACATGCCCTCCTGGGGGGGCTTGTTGTAGTAGGGGGCTACCAGCAAGAGAGCGTCCACGCCGGTCTCCTCGGCCGCCTGGCTCAGCTCGATGGTGGCCTGTGTGGCGTAGGAGCCGGTGCCGGCCACGATGGGCACGTCTTTGCCCACGGCCTGCTTGACCCGCTTGAAGAGCTCGAGCTTCTCGCTCTTGCTCAAAGTGGGTGACTCGCCCGTGGTGCCGGCCACGATCAGCCCGTCGTTGCCCTCGGCGACGAGCTTTCGGGCCAGCTCGACGGCGCGGTCATAGTCCACCTCGAGGGTGGGGGTAAAGGGGGTGACCATGGCGGTCAGCAGACGGCCGAAAGGCGCGTTGGACACGGGACGAAACCTCCAGGTAAGCTCACCTGCCCTTCGGTTTGGCGCCTCTTGACCCTGCCTCGGGATGGCGGAAATGGCCCATCACTTTCCAGCCCAGCAGCACGGGGTGCTCGGCGCACAGTGGCGGGAACTGGTGGATCACGAAGGGCGGGTTGGTGACCAGCCCGCAGTGATCGGCCACCCCGTCGTCGGTCAGGCTCCAGAACACCACGTCGCCCGGCTCCCACTGGCCGTCGTTGGGCAAGACCTTCCAGTGGCGCCGGAAGTAGACGATCAGGTTGGGGGCCCAGCGGTGGTTGATGGCCCGGTCGCGCACACTGGGATAAAGATCGGGACGACGCTGGATGTCTTTGTCCACCTCGCTTTGCAGGTCGAGACTGACCCGCTGGCAGGCGAAGTAGAGCACGTCCACGCAGGCGCTCTTGCCTCTGGGGGGATAGCCTTGCGCGTAGTAGCCCGAGTCGTAGGCATCGCCCAGGCGCGTGCGGGCGCCGTCGATCAAGGCCTTCTTGATGCGCTCGTCGCGGGGCACCTGGGTGGAGAGCAACACGAGGAGTGTGAGCAGGATCTGCATCTCCCTCATGTCGCTTTGTCAGGAATTTTTCATGCCCTTTGGCGAGGATGGGGACGCTATGCAGATTCCGCCCGTTTCCGCCTCTTCCCAGCTCGCCTACAAGGCGCCCCCCGGCAGCCCAGCGCCGGCCGCTGCGACTTCCGCTGATGCTTACGTGGGCCCGGCCCCGGTGGCGCCGTCCTCGAGCGAGGGCTCGAAGAAGACCGGCCTGCGGGTGGCGGCGGGGCTGGCCCTGGGACTGGTGGGGCTGGGGCTGATGGGGTGCGCTCAGCCGCTTGCGGCGGCCCCGCCACCCGCCATCACCTGCGTGAGTCAGCACTACCAGGCCACGGGAGACTTCAGCGTGGAGGTGATTCCCGAGGGGATCACGCGCGTGGACGTGGTCCGCGGCACCCACACGGTGACCGAGAAGGGCCTGGACGGCAAGGACGTAACCCGCACGGTGGACAACGACTACCACCCGGTGGGGGTCTACCTGGGCGACGGCCTGTTCTACGACCTCAACGAGAACCTGGTGCTGGTGAGCGACCGGGTCCAGAACGGGCCCTATGTGCCGGCCGAGGCCAGCAGCATCTCCATCGACCCCACCGGCTGGAGCAATACCACCGGCATCAGCCGCAGCGGCAGCACCTGGACGGTGGACCCGCCCGGCTGGGGCAACTCGACCTCGCTCGGCCAGAATGGGTGTCGCATCTTGATCGATCCGGCGGGCTGGAGCAACTCCACCAGCCTGACCCGCGATGCTCAGGGCCGCACCGTGATCGACCGGACCGGCTGGGCCAACGAGATCGTGCTCAGCCGCAGCGCCGACCAGGTGCAGGTCGACCCCAGCGGCATCGGCAACACCGTCACGATACGCCTGGCAGAGGGGCGCAGCGAGGTCGACCCGCCCGGCTGGGGCAACACGACCGTGGTCACCTACGGCTCGAACCAGTCGAGGGTGGACCCGGAAGGCTGGGCCAACGAGACGAGCATCGTGCGCGATGGCAACGTGATCCGCGTGCGCCCCTCGGGCGTGTTCACTCAGGAAACCACCATCACGCTGGGCAAAGGCGAGATCCGCGTGGATCCGCCTGGCTGGAACAACGAGACCGTCATTCGCTATTGAGCTCAAGAACTGTTCACCTCAGGTTCACGTCCCGGTAACCAGCAGGCAAGGCTTTGACCTGTCGTTGCCTTCAGTTAGACTGCTACCCTGTAGGCATGATGCTGCCCACCATGAGCGGGAACTTTCTCCGCAAGCAACGCAAGGCCAGGGGCCTGACTCAGCGCGAGCTTGGTCAGGCGGTCGGAGCGGACGGGCGCCGCGTGGCCGACTGGGAGAACTTGCGCCGCCTGCCCGGCACCGAGGAGCAGTCCCGAATGGCGCGGGTGCTGGGAGTGGGCCAGGGCGACCGACTGCGCGAGTCGACCCGAGAGCGCCCGCCTCGGTCGGGACAGGAAGGTCTATCACCCTCCCAAGGACCGCCCGATGTCCGTTCGCCTGGCGGCAGCTCGCGACCGCTGGCCGGATCCGGTGGGCCGGTTGGAGGCCCATCTGAGCCGCTTGCCAGAGCACGCCCGCATGAGCCGATTTCTCACCCGGGTCTGTTGCGGCTCGGCCGAGGAAGCATTCTTCGACCTGCGATTACTGGCTGCCAGCGCCCGATGCGTTCAGGCAAGCGGCCTCCGGGCAGGCTTTCGCCAGCGCCCGATCATCGACCCGGAAACCGGTCACGTGGTAGGAGACCTGCGCGTTCCCGCCCTGGAGCTGGAGCTTGGTGGCCTCAGACTCCTGCTGTTGCCGCAGGTCAGCATTCAGGTCATCGCCCGCACCCCCGATGGCATCAGGGTGCGCACTCTCACGGTGGACTTTCTGGTCAAAGCGGTCCTGGACGGTCGAGCCTCCTGGCTTATTCTGGAGGTGGACGGTGCCGGGCAGGACGGGCGGGGCGACCGGGAACGCTCCCAACAACTCGGCCTCCCGGTGCTGCGCATGACCACTGAGGACATAGAATCCGAGCAATGCCTGGACAGACTGGCCGAAAGGCTCCTCCAACTGCTCTCCGCGCCCTGATCGGCCCCGTGTCACGGGGGATGGGGATCCCCAGCCCGGGCGGCGGGGCCCGACGCTAGGACCCCAGGACCCCGGCCCCGTCGGGCCCCAGGACCCCAGGACCGGGACCCCGCCCCCCGGCCCCGTCACGGGGGATGGGGGTCCCCAGCCCGGGCGGCGGGGGCCCCGACGCTAGTTCCAGTCCTCATCGCGCTGGTACCACTCGGCATCGAGCGCTGTGTGCATCAGTTCACGGCCCATGTTGGGTGGAGGCGTGCCGTAGCCCGGCTGGTAGACATACGAGCGCCGGCCCCACCCTCCGAGGCTGAACTCGGCCTCGATCAGCTTCCGGTCCTGGTAGCGGGCGGTGATCCAGAGCACGCCAACCTGGCTCCCTCGAACCGCTCGGGCGATGCGCTCGAAGTCGCGCCGGGTGGCCGGATCGAAGGGGCGGGCCTTTCCCTGGAACAGGCCGCAGGTCGACTCGTGGCTGCTCTGCATGAAGCGCCCGCCGGGATACTCGAAGCACTCGCACCAGTCCTGGTCGCGAAAGACGGTTACCTGGAGGGCTTCCAACTCGGTCAGCACCCCCCTGAGCCGGGCGATCTGGGCTAACGGGTGCTGGTAGCGGTAGTACTCGGCCCCTCCCCAGGCCATGGCCACCACCAGCAGCACCAGCAAGCGGGGTCTCACTCGGATGCTTTCCTCACCCGCACGCCGCCCACGATGACGGCGTCGCTCTGCTCTTCTACCCCGCCCAGCTGCTCGGGACGGGTCTGGGCCAGAATCTTGTAGGCCTCGCCCTGATGGCGGGCCAGCGTGGCCAGGTGCTTCTTGAGCACGGGACGGGGGTCTGTGGGAGCGGCCAGGTCGCGCCGCAGCTCATCCAGGACGGGCGGGGCCAGCTTGTCGTCGCGATAGGCCCGGGCGGCCGCGCTGAGGGCATTAAGGATGGGTTCGGTCAGCGCCCTGGCCGAGGGCTCGTCCACCGAGCCCACCAGCGTGCTCAAGGTGGCGGCCAGCCAGCCCGGATCGTGGGTGGCCGTGGCCGCCACGCCGTCCACCAGCACATTGTTGAGCGCTTGCTGCTGACGCAGACTGGCCAGCTCGACCTGGTGCAGGCTCTGACAGGCCAGGAGCACTCCCGAGGTGGGCTCGGGGCGCAGGTCGGCATAGAGACCCACCTGCTCGAAGCAGAGCCTGCCCAGCGCGAGATTGTCGACCGGGTCGCTGGTTAGCAGGGGGGTGCTCTTCTGCGTAAGCTGCGCCAGTTTCTGAGGCACGCAGGGGGCCTGCGGGTCGGCCTGCTCGATGATGCGGGCTATGGCCGCGCGCACTTCGTTGGGATAGCCGGTTCGTTGCCGGGCGATGCCGGCGGCCAGGGCCATCTGGGGCTGCAGAGCCCCGCCCGAGCTGCCCGCCAGCCGCTCGGCGGCGGTTTGAGCGAATACGAAGTGAGGGGTGTCGCCGGTCCCGTTCTTGAGTACCCCCCGCACGAAGGCACGCGGGTCGGTGAAGCTCTGCTCGGACAGGTCCTTGAGGGTGCGCAGCCAGAGAGCCCGCTTCTGGTCTTCCTGCGGCAGCGCGGCACATGATTGGGACACGATCTCCACGATTTCGCCCTGGCGGCCCTTGAGGGCCTTGAGGGCGACCACGGCCACGTCATTTTGGTCCACCGGGTTGGTCAGGTTGGCCTGCAGGCGCTGGGCGATGTAGGCCACCCGGTCGCCCTTGATGGCTGGCTTGAAAGCGGGGAGCGCGTAGCGCAGGTAGATGTCGGCCGCTTTGGCCGAGTCGCGATACTCGAGCCCCGCCAGGTCGCGGGCCAGGGCGATGCCGTCCAGCTCGTCCGGGGTCTGGGCCAGGGGCTGCCAGTGGTCCAGGCAAGCCGCCACGGCCCTCATCCGGATGGTCTTGTCGCCGACCTTCTGCAGCATGCCGTCCAGACCGGCCACCAGCTCGGTCAAAGGCTGGGCAGCGGCCAGGGCGGCCAGCACCGGCTTGGGCTCGGCTCCCACCTGCATCAGCTCCTGCAGGCCCAGGGCCAGCGGGGCCGTCTTCTGATCCGATTGCATGGCGCCCAGCAGGGCGGCCAGCTTGTCAGGGGGGGCCACCTGGGCGGCCACCTGGTAGGGAGACAGCCTGTCGCTTTTGGCCTGCAGCATGGCTCCCCGCGCCAGCTGCCCACCGCTCAGAGCGAGCTGCTGGCCGAGGGCCAGGAAGTTGCCCAGGCGCGGCTCTCGCTCGGTCAGCCCGGCCACCAGCTCGGTGGCCAGGGCCAGGGGGGGCTCGGCGGTTTTGGCCAGGAAGCTCTCCACCACCTGGCTGCGATCGGCCTGCTGCTCGGCGGCGCGCAGGCAGAACTGGACCAGGCGGCCTTTGCTCTGCGAATCGGGAGCGGCCGCGAGGAGCCGGTCGGTCCAGTCTCGCCAATCCTGCGGCATGGGGGCCAGCAGGCTGGCGCTGTGGGTGGCGCAATCGTCCAGCCCCAGCCCCGAGGCTGCCGCAGCCGCGATGGCAAGCTCGGGCTTGTCGGCTCCGATGGCGTCCAGTCCCGGTTTGAGGGCGCCCGGGGGCAGCGAGGTCAAGAGCTGCGAGCCCAGCTCCTGGGCCAGCAGGCGCTGGCCGGCCTGGCGGGGTCCGCTGCTCAGACTCTCGAGCCGCCCGGCATAGGCAGCCAGGGCGCGCCGCTCGGTGGGACGCGCGTTGCTCAGGAAGTGCAGGCACTCGCCCCCGCCGCCCGCCTGGGCCAGAGTGGCTGCCAGGGGATCGAAGGCGAGGGCCTGGAGCCCGGCTCTGCCGGCGGGGGCGGAGGGGCTCTCTTTCTGGTCGGTGACGCTGGCCTCCCAGATGGCCACGGCCAAGCCGGCCAGGGGAACGACCTTGCCCGTGGCCAGCGCCGCTGAGCGCTCGCCGATGGTCACCAGGGCTGCCCGCAGCATGGGCACCTGCTTGTCCTCGGGGGCGGCCGCCACCATGCCCTTCGCCAGTTGCACCGAGCTTTCCAGGGAGGGCTCCTGGGCCAGCTGGTCGAGGCCCTGCTGGCCGGCCTCGATGCGCTTTCGCTGGCGGTTGAACAGGTGGAACTGGTCGACCCGCGAGACACTCTCGCGCGCGACGGTGGATGCGTCGATTCTCATACCCGTGAAGCATAGCCGCAAGGGCTGAAAGAAAGGCAAAAAGGCCCCGGACCGGGTGGTCCGGGGCCTTTTTTCGTCAGCGCGAGGAAGTCAGCACTCGGAGTGGCCGCAGGAGTAGCAGCTCTGGCAGCCCTCGATGCTGAGGAAGGTGGTATTGCCGCAGGACGGGCACAGATCGGCCATCCCCTCGCTCTCGGGCATGGCTTGCACCTGCTCTTTCACCTTGACCCGGTAAGCCGGGGTGGCGATGTCGAGCTCTTCGGCGGCGCCGAGATACTGCTCTTCCAGGGCCTGGGCCAGGGCGTCGGGCAGCGAGCGCACCCGGTCCTTGCCGAACCCCATCGAGCGCGGGCCACCGATGCCGCGAAGCTGGTTGACGATCTCCGAGACCCGCTCGCGGGGCGAGAGGGGCGAGTTGACCCGCAGCACCAGTGAGCCGAGCCGTCCCAGGGCCTCGGCCATCGCCTTGATGTCCGAGCCGCCCTTGCCGATCTCGATGAACAGCTCGAAGGGCGAGCCATCGGCGTCGTCGTTCATGGTGATGTGAGCGGTGCCCGAAGGGGTGGCCTTGCTCATGGTGACACCGTAGCGCTTGTAGGGCCGCGGGCGCACTTTGGGCTGCTCGGCCAGCGGCACCGGCTTGGGAGCCGGGGCGGGCTCGGGGGTCTCCTCCTTCAGGCTCAGCACCTGCTCGTCTCGCGACTTGTCGCGGTAGATGGTGCCACCCTTGCAGCCGAGCCGGTACATCAGCTCGTACAGCTTGCGGGTGTCCTCGACCGTGTAGTTGTTGGGCACGTTGCAGGTCTTGGAGATGGCCGAGTCGACCCAGCGCTGGGTGGCGGCCTGAACCCGAACGTGCTCTTCCGGGGTTAGCTCCATGGCGTTGACGAAGTAGTCCGGCAAAGGCTGGCCGGGATTCTGGCGCTGCCACTCCTCGAGCACGGCCACCTTCTCCTCGTGCATGCCCAGCCGGCTCTTGCGGAAGTAGCTCCAGAAATAGAAGGGCTCGATGCCAGTGGAGGTGCCCACCATGGTGCCGGTAGTGCCGGTGGGGGCCTGGGTGAGCAGGGTCACGTTGCGGATCCCCTTCTCCTTGATGGCCTGGCGCACGTCCTCGGGCATCCCCTGCATGAAGCCGCTCTGCAGGAACTTGTCAGCCTCGAACCACTTGAACGAGCCCTTCTCGGCGGCGTTGTCGGCCGAGGCCAGGTAGGCCTCGCGGGCGATGAAGCGGTAGAGCTCCTCGATGAACTCCTCTGACTCGGCCGAGCCGTAGCGGATGCCCAGGCGGATCAGCATCTCGGCCAGGCCGATGGTGCCCATGCCCACGCGCCGCTCTTGCTTTTGCTGCTGCTCGTTCTGCTCGAAGAAGTAAGGGGTGGCGTCGATCACGTTGTCCAGGAAGCGGGCCGCGTAGCGGACCGTCTTGCCCAGATCCTCCCAGTTGACCTCGCCGTTTCGGGCGAACTTGGAGAGGTTGACGTGGCCCAGATTGCATACCGCCCAGGCGGGGAGGGGCTGCTCGCCGCAGGGATTGGTGCAGATCAGGTCGCCCTGCGGGTAGTACCAGGAGTTGGACATCTTGTTGGCCCGGTCCACGAAGAAGATGCCCGGCTCGGCCGAAGCCCAGGCGCTCTCGATGATCTGGTTCCAGATCTCGCGGGCCTTGACGGTCTTGTGCGTCACCACCTGGCCGCCCAGATCCTTCCAGGCCTGCAGGTTGCCGGTCCACTGCTCGGCGTATCGCTTGTCGGAGGTATCAGGGAAGACCAGGGTCCAGTCGGAGTCGTTCTCCACCGCCTTCATGAAGTCATCGGTGATGCCCACCGAGATGTTGGCGTTAGTGATGTTATCCTTTTCACGCTTGGAGTTGATGAAGTCGAGCACGTCCGGGTGCCAGACGTTCAAGATCAGCATCAGAGCGCCGCGGCGCGAGCCGCCCTGCTCGATCTTGCCGGTCACGAAGCTGTAGAGCGCGCCCCACGATACCGAGCCCGAGGAGCGCCCGTTGACGCCCTTGACGTAAGCATATTTGGGACGCAGGGTGGAGAGGTTGATGCCCACGCCGCCGCCGCGGCTCATGATCTCGGACATCTGGGCCAGCGTCTCGAAGATCCCGCCGCGCGAGTCCTGGGGGCTGGGGATGACGTAGCAGTTGTAGTAGGTCAGGTTCTGGTCGGTGCCGCAGCCGGTCAGGATACGTCCACCCGGGACGAACTTCCAGCCGTCGAGCAGCCAGCGGAAGTTCTGGCTCCACTCGTCCTGCTTATCGACGGTCTCGACGCTGGCGGCCCCGCGGGCCACCCGGTCCATCATCTCCTCCACCCGGGTCTCGAGCGGCTTGTCCACGTGCTCGACGGCGCGCTCTACCAGGGCTCCGTCACGCAGCTCCACCTGCACGGTGGCGCCGTTCATGGAGATCACCTTGCCGATCTCGCGCTGGCCCGAGGCTGAATCGACCAGCACGACGACCGTGTCACCCACGGCCAGGGTGCGCTTGCTGGCGTCCTTGAGGGCATAACGATCCAGGAAGATTTTCTCTCCCAGGGGGGACAGCTGATTGGACTCAGGGATCGACTCGAACTCCACCGCTTTGACGACTCCATTACCGCTTACAGTTGAAACAGCCACGACACACGCCTCTTTCTTCGATCTGGTCCTCGAGGGCTCATCCCGAGGCGGCGCGCGACGCCCGGAAGAACTTGAGGAAAATTTTTCAGTAAGGGCATGTTAGGTGGGTTGAGGAAAATTCCTCCTGCCCAACCACCAGATCTTGGGGTTCATTTTCAGGGTGACCCCAAGATGTAGTGTTCGACCATGGATGGTCGGGTCCTACGATTCCCCAGCATCGCGCAGCGTTTTTTTCACGCTGCTGGGGAATGGATGGGGATAACGGCGGGCGAACTGGGGAGAGCATGGGGAGAAGAATGGGATAACCATGCGCAAGATCACGACCCAGGCACGGGAACTTGAAAATTTGGGCTCCGTGCGAGAGGCCACCCACCGCCTGTTGCGGCTCGATCTGAAGCGCAACACCGCTCCCTTAGGCTGGACCTCGCTGGTCAGCCTGGGCCTGCTCTTTCTGCCCGCGGTGCTCTTCGGGCTGGGTCTTGGGGCCGCCCACCGGCAGGGCTTTGCGATACCCCTGCAGTTCTACGCTCTGGCCCTGTGCGGCCTGGTGGCCACGCTGGGCGGCGTGGGCGACTGGTGGTTCCACAAGGTCTACGTCACCGTGGGCCCGCACGAGCACCACAGCCATCTCTGGGCCCTGGGCGGGGGCTGCCTGGTCTTCGCCCTGATGGCCGCAGCCAGCCTCAGCACCCGCCCGGGAGCGTTCCTGGTGCCCATCCAGGTGGCTCTTCTGGCCACCGTGACCCTGATCTGCTATGACGAGTTCCAGTTTCACTCCCGGCGCTGCCGGCCGTTCGAGACCGCCCTGCACCGCCTGCTGGTCTTCGGAAACGGGGCCGCGCTGCTGTGCTGGATGCACTGGCTCTTCGCATGAAGCGGGCCCACAGGCTGCTCGAGGAGGCGGCCCGGCTGTATGACGACCCTGACCTGCCCCTGGAGCGAGCGGCTCAGACCACGCGCGATTTCGCCTCGGGGGCCGAGTGGATGCGCCTGGCGCTGGAGTGCCTGCGGGGCGAGCCGCCTCAGGGGCGGGCCGCCTTCCAGTGGCTGGGATTGCTAAAATACGGCGCCTGCGCACTGGGCTTCGCGGCTTGCTGGCGTCTGGCCCCGCTACTGTCCCCGCTGTCCTTCTACGCCGTGGAAGCGCAGATGGTCTTTCTCTTCCCGCTGGTGCTGGACAGCCACCCGGCGCCATGGCGAGAGAGCCTGCGCCTGACCCGGCGCGCCGGGGGCACTCTCAGGGTAATGCGCACCGTGATGCGCCTGGCTTTCACGATGCTGTTCGGCGGACTTCGTGACGGACGCTTCGTGCGCGCCTGGTGTCTGGGCTGCCTGGCCGTGGTGCTGTGGTACGAGGAGGTCCGCCGTGCTTGAGCTGGCCGCCCGGGGTCGCCTGACCAGGCGCGAGGTGGAGTTGCCCCTGGGCGGGCCGGCCCGCCTCCTCTACGTGAGCGACCTTCACCTCACGCCCTGGCATGCCCATGTGGTCGATCAGGTGCTCGAGCAGGCCCGCCAGTGCCAGCCCGACCTGGTCGTGCTGGGGGGAGACCTGGCCGACCTGCCCTCAGGGTTGGCCCAGCTCGAGCGGCTCATCTCATGTCTGCCCGCTCCGGTGCTGGCCGTGCCCGGAAACCACGACCGCCAGCTGGGTCTGGTGAGGGTGCGCGCCGCCGTGGAGCGGGCCGGCGGGATCTGGCTCGAGCAACCCTACGCCCTCAAGGGGCTGATCCTGGACGGGGTCTGTCGCTCACAGGCCGAGCCCGGCTCCATCCTTTGCGCCCATGAGCCGATCGCGTTCGAGGCCGCCGCCAGGGCGGGCTACGCGCTGGTGCTGGCCGGCCACCTCCATGGCAGCCAGTTCGTGCTCGGAGAGCGGGGCGGGCTGCTCTACCCGGGAGCCTGGTTCTACCGCTGGAACGGCGACCGCTTCCAGCGAGGAGATTGCACGATGCTGGTCAGCCGAGGGGTGAACGACACCCTGCCCATACGCTGGAACTGCCCGAGAGAGGTGCTCTTATGTCGCTTTCAACCCAGATCCTGATCTGGATCCTGTTCTTTGCCACCACCGTTTACGGCCACGCGGGCTTCAAGCAGGCCTTCCACTCGGGGGCCAGCACGGTCTGGCAGTGCCTCTTCTCGGTGTGGGGGATCACGGCCACGCTGGCCTGGTGCGCCTCGGCTCTGCTCTGGATCGCCATCCTGTCTCGCAGCACCCTGATCGCCGCCCACACCTCCTCGGCTCTGAGCCAGGTGCTGGTGGCCGCCACGGCGATGCTCTGGTTCGGCGAGCGGGTGAGCGCCGCTCAGGGGGTCGGAGTGGTTCTGGTGGTTGCCGGCGTTTACCTGGTGAACCGTTGAATCCGAGCGCGTCACTGCGGGGGGATCACGTCCAACAAACGAGAATTGCTCATTGATGGCCGATTTGCGCGACCTGCGACACTCTCCCGCCTGGCAGGAGATCGAGCAGTACGAAATGGAGGAGCTGAGACGACTCACCCCCCAGGAGGGCATACGCCGTTTTGCACGCCTCTACGAGGAGTTCGCCGCCCAGATGGAAGCTGCCGAGCCGTACGTTCGGCAGGAGCGATTGGGCTATTTGTGCCAGTTGCAGGAGCGGCTCAGCTCACTGAACCGACTCCGCTGATGGAAGCGGTGCTGGCAGCCCTGACGCGAGCCCAATCCCGGCTGGAGTCAGCCGGGATCCAATCGGCGGTCATCGGGGGCCTGGCGGTCTCGATCTGGGGCAATCCGCGGCTCACCCAGGATGTGGACTTCAAGGTCCTGCTGACGCGCCGGAGGCCAGGTCGCTCCTGGAAGTCTTCTTCCCGATGGGCGCTCCGAGTTAGGTCGAGGCGTTCTTGCTGCGTAACGGCATCTTGTTCGTGAAGAGCGAGAACGGGGTCCGGGTCGACTGCCTGCTGGCCGATACCGAATTCGACCGTGAAGCCGTGCGGCGCCGGGTACAGATGGAGGTCGCAGAGGGGGTCTCTGCCTACGTGTGTACAGCGGAGGATCTGGTCATCTACAAGCTGATCTCCACGCGCGGACGCGACATGGATGATGCCAGGAGCGTGATCGGCAAGCAGCGTGGTTTTCTGGACCGAGATTCTGTTCTGGACTGGCTCCGCCAGTTCGAGGCGGCCCTCGACGATTCGACTCTGATCCGAACCTTCGAGGAGTTGAGCTCCTAAGCGACAGGCTCTTCCACCCGGTCGACTTTGACCACCCGCAGGCGGTCGATGCGCAGGCCGTCCAGGGCTTCCACTCGGAACTTGTGCCCGTTCACGCGCACCTCGTCACCGACCTCGGGCTTGCGCCCGAGCAGGCTGAAGACTACTCCGCCGATGGTGTCGTTGTGCTCGTCCTCAATCTCGGTGCCGATAAAGTCTGCCACGTCCTCGGTGAGGAGCAGGCCCGAGATGAGCACCGAGCCGTCCGGCTGGGGCACGATGTCGGCCGGCTCGGAGGTCTCAGACTCCTGCTCTTCCACTTCGCCCACGATGCGCTCGAGCAGGTCTCCCAGGGTCACCATTCCGGCCGTGCCGCCGTACTCGTCCAGCACGATCAGCAACCGCGTACGGTCGGTCTTCATCCGGGCCATCAGCTTGCTGACCGGCTGACTGCCGGGAATGCTGGCCACCGGCCGCATGTACTGCACCACGGGAGTATCCAGCCTGTCGGCCGCCAGGCTGACAAGCTCACGGATGACCACTACTCCCAGGATGTCGTCCAGGTCCTTGCCGTAGACGGGATAGCGGTCGTGCACCTCGGTCCTGGCCAGCTCGAGCAAGTCGCGCATGGTGGCAGTGGCACTGATGCAGACCATCTCGGTGCGAGGCACCATGATCTGGGTGGCCACCAGATCAAAAAACGAGAACACCTTGCCGATCATCTCGTTCTCCATCTGGTCGGCCTCGCCAGCCCGCTGGCGCTCCATCAGGATGTGGCGAATCTCCTCTTCCGAGTAAACGCCGTCCCCACCGTGGTGGCTCGAGGCGCGCAGGCCCAGCCTCCCCAGCACCACGTCGGTCATCCAGGAGAGCAGCTTGATGCAAAGGGAGAATGTCCTGAGGAAGACCTCGGTGGGCGCGGCCGTCAACAGGGCGGCCCGCTCGGCGTGCTGGATGGCCCACATCTTGGGCACCTGCTCGCCGATGACGATGTGCAGCGTGGTCACCAGGGCAAAGGTAATGGTCAGGCTGATAATGTGAGAGGCAGCCGTGGACCAGCTGTCCAGGAAGCCAAGAAAGGGCTTGATCAGGCTGGCTACGGCCGGCTCGCCGATCCAGCCCAGTGCCAGGCTGGCCATGGTGATGCCCAGCTGAGCCGCGGCCACGAAGTCGTTGAGTTGATCCTGGCCGCGCTTGACGGCGCGCGAGCCTCGGACGCCCTGGCGGACCATCTCGTCGACGCGGGTCTTGCGCAGGCCCACCAGGGCGAACTCAGTGGCCACGAAGAATCCATTGATGAGGACGAGCGCAGCCACAGCCACCAGTTTGATGGCGATGCTGGTGGCCGTTTCCCCCTCCCCGTGAGCGTGTGCCTGGGCCAGCAGAATGAAACTACTTAGCGGGTCGTCCATATCTCAGTGCCGTCCGCGACCTTCAGCGAGACGGCGCAAAGGATCCTCCTGACCTTCAACAAATCTAGACCTAGCATATTCGACCCCTTCCCGGGCTGTCAACCAGGATGCCAGGATTCCTCCCCCGAACCGCACCGAGCATGTTGGCTACGCGCGCCGAGCTGCGCACCCTTTCTCTGGACGACATCGAACGCGCCGTCTCGATCTGGTCCGTCGCGTTCAGCTACACACCGGAAGACCGCGAGCTGCGCAAGCAGTTCGCCTACCTCCACCCCGAGTGGTTGCGAGGGGTGTTTCAGCAGCGCAAGCTCCTGGCCGTGCTACGGCTCTACCCCTTCCGCGCTTACATCGCTGGCCGCGGGGTCGAGTTGGGAGGCATCGCCAGCGTGGCCACGGCTCCCGAGGCTCGCCGGCGAGGGTTGGCCGAGAGCTTGCTGCGAGGGGCTCTGGAGGAGATGCGCGAGCGCGCCATCCCGTGGAGCGGCCTGTGGCCGTTCTCAGCCCCCTTCTATGCTCGCTACGGCTACGCCACTTGCCACCACAATCACGTTTTGCGCCTGCAAACCCGCGATCTACCGGCTGCACGCAGCAGCCTGATCAGCCTGGAGCGACTACCGCTCGAGGTCACTCCCTCGATGCACGGCGTCTATCGGGCCTGGGCCCCCCAGTACAACCTCAATCTGGACCGCCATCCCGATTTCTGGCGCATGGTACGTCTGCACAGCGGTAGCCTGCTGTTCGGGGCCCGGGGCAAGGGTGCGCTGGAGGGCTTTCTGCAACTTTCGGTGAGCAAGCGAAGCGTCCGCATCGAGGACTTTTGCTGGTCCACTCCCGAGGCGGCCCACTCGCTGCTCGAACTGGTGCGGGGTTTCTCGGGCCAGGCCGAGGAACTGATCTGGGAAGCGCCTACCCGTCAGGAAGCTCTCAGTCTCGACAGCATCCCGGGCCCGGTCGAGATCGGCATCCGCCGCGGCATGATGGCCCGCATCGTGGACCTGCCTCTGGCCTTGATCTCCTTGCCGGTTCCCGATGGCAAAGGGCGGCTGGAGTTCGAGCTGACTGACGAAACCGCTCCCTGGAATGCCGGGCGCTGGTGCTACGAGTGGGAGGGAGGCTCGGCTATCTGCGAGCGCAGCGGCTCGTCTCGCATCGCTCGCCTCGAGGTGCAGACTTTGACCCAGCTTCTGACCGGTTACACCACCCCGGCCATCGCCCGAGCAGGCGGGCACCTCGAAGGCCCCGAGTTGACGGTCCCCCCGGAGTGGTGCCGTCCCATTCACGTGGCTGACTACTTCTGAGGCGCACGCGTTGGGCTCCTCAGCAATGCGCGCGGCGCCCTGCAAGAGCGGGACGGGAGAAAGAAGAAGGCCGGACCGCGAGGTCCCGCCTTACCCGGGAGAGGTCGGGGACGGATACGCGCCGGGGGTTTAGCCCGGCAACTTCTGCGACCGCCACAGCTGGCACAGTGCATCGGCGGTTGATTCCTGCTGAATCTCGAGCAAGCGGGTCTGCACCGCCAGCGCAATTTTCCAGTGCAGGGCCTGATTGCGCTGCCACTGCGGGTGCACCTCGCCCGGCTCGCGGTCTTTCCAGGTCAAGGATGCAACATTGGCGCTGTTGGGCAGACCGAGCATGAAGCGACCTCCTGAATGTTATTCAATGGGCCCCGCGCGGGACCAGGTCTTAAGGTCCCGCGCGGGGGGCCAGAGGACGAGCCAGCGCACGCGCCGACGCCAGGACAGCCGTTCGGCGGCGGCACAAATGCGCAGCGGGGCCGAGGGCACGGGGGCCCGTGGGGGCCGGGGACAGCCGTTCGGCGGCTGCGAAGGCAGCGAGGCCGAGGGCACGGAGGCGGATCTCCGCCACGATCAGCCTGCCGGCGGCTGATTCAGCGAGGCCGGCGGCACGGGTGCGTCTGCCAGGTCAGACCATGGTCAGGGCGCTGGGGCTCGTCATACAGGGCTGCTCCTCCAGATCGCGCCGCGTTTCTTGGCCGGAATGAACGCGATCTCTCGGGGTGTTGCCCGGCGAGCCGGGCGGTCGTTTGACCTTCCCCATCATAGCCGATGGGAAGGCAAAAATTGTTAAGCTCGCTTAAATGGAGTAAACCTTTTGTTTCCAGGTCTTGCCGGGATGTAAACTCTCAGACAGTCAGGGCGATAAGCGCTGGTCAATCTCGAGGTAGGTCGCGGGCTCAAACAAGATGGGCCAGTATGAGCCGAGGTACTCGCGATAGAGGTCGCGGGCGCGTTGTGCGACGCCCATCCGCTCGAAGTTGGCGGCCAGCATGCGCTGGGCTCGATAGGGCCAGGGATCATGCTCGAGCAGCCACTCGAGTTGCTCGATCTGGGCCCTGGTCTGGCCGCTGCGGCCGAGCAGCGTGGCCAACAGGTAGCGCGGCTCGGTGAGCTCTGGATGGCTCTGAACCAGGCTTCGAGCCAGCTCCAGGGCAGGCTCGAGCCGCTCGCCGCCGGCCAGGATCTCGCCCGCCACATAGGCCGGATAGGGGTCGTGGGGGAAGCGCTCGCCGTAGGCTCTGCAAATGGCCAGGGCTTCATAGGGGTTTTGCAGCAGCACCGCGAGGCGCAGCCGCTCCTGGTAGGCCACCCGGCTGCCGGGCAAAAGACGCTGCAGTTCGTCGAGCACCTGGCGGGCAGCCTCGTAGCGGCGCTGTAGAAGGTGCAGCGTGGCCAGGTTGTAGCGGGTCGCCTCCCACTCGGGATCTTCCGCCAGGGCTGCTTGCCAGTGACGCTCGGCCAGGGCCAGATCGCCCTGCTGCAGGGCCAGGCTGCCCAGCTCCTGGAGGACGAACAAACGCAGATCGGTCTGCTCGAGCAGGGGCTCGAGCCGTGCCTGACGCTCCTTGTGGCTGAGGAAGGGGGACTCGAGCAGGTAGGGCAGCAGGGCCGGCGCCACCAGCTCCCAGCCGGGAGCCGCCGGGCGGCTGGTGCGATAGCCCGAGGCCAGGCGGCCGGGTCCCTCCAACTCGATCCTCCCGATGGCCGTGGGCAGGGGGTTGCGCACCCAGACCCGAGCGGTGCCGTCGGGCCCCACCCGCAGGGCGTGTCCGTCGGGGGGAACGCGCAAGCCCAGACCGCGACCGTCAGCTATGTCCACCACGGCCCCCTCGGCGAGCACCCCGAAGGTAAGGCTGGACTTGCCCCCGGGCAGCAGGCCCGGGCCCCACACGACCAGGTCGGCATCGCGTCCGGTGGCTTCCAGGGTGCTTATCAGGTAGCGCCAGGCCAGCACCTGGCGGCGGGCTGGCGGGGCGATGCGAGCGCGGCGCAGCCAGAGCTGGGGATCGGGCTCGCGGGTGAACTCGCAGGCCGCCTGCAGATCCTCGCCGCGGGCCAGGTAAGCCGCTTGCAGCAGGTTCTCCGAGCGCAGTTCCAAGAAACGTAGCCGGGTTTGGATCGGATGGCGCACCAGGCACCAGCCGGCCGGCTGATCATAGGGTCCGGGGCTGGTTCCGGTGGCCAGGGCCAGGTTGTAGCGGGCCACCGGAGCGGTGGGATCGACCTGCAAGGCCTGCCGATAGCGCACCGCCGCCTGCACCTCGCGACCAGCCAGAAGCTCGAGGTTGCCCAGCCGGAAGGCGGCTTCGGCCGGATAGGCAGGGCTGGCCGACTGGTAGAGATCTGCCGCCTCCTCCAGGCGCAACTGCAACTGGCGCACCAGGCCCAGAGCCATGACCTGCTCGGGGTTGTCGGCCGGACTGAGAAGGCTCTCGGCCCGGCCCAGATCCCCCTCCAGGGCGGCTCGCACCGCCTGGTCCACAGGGCTCGACTGGGCCAGGACCGGCAGCGCCAGGGCCAGCCAGATCCAGAGAATCAAGCGGCCCCGGAGAGTCGTCCGGGGCCGTGAAGGGCTGGCCTGAGAGGGACTCAGCGGTTGTTGTAGACCAGCTTGTAGCATCCGGTCGGCTCGCACTTAACGAAAATGCCGGGACGCAAAGGCATGAGCGTGATGCGGTTGGTGTAGCCGAGGTCGACAGCGCTCACGCGGTAGGTGGCGCGCTGCTCGATCATGGCGATCTGACCCTCGAGGCTGAGGGTGACGCGGTCGCGCAGCCACGGGCTCTTGAAGTCGACACCCAGGAACGAGTCGGTATCTTGCGGCATGCCGATGCCGTCGACACCGACCTGAGTGACGCCCACCTGGGGGCGATTGTCGAACGGGGAAACTGTGCTGCCGGGGGACATTCCGCCGGCGGCCCCGGGCTGGTAGCTTTCACGGCCGCGCCGCGCGCGGATCTGCTCGATCTTATCTCTGGGATCCTCTGCCAAGATCGCTTCGCCCCTTCCTTATGGCCCTGCCCTTGCTCTGTCTTGCTCAAGGTGTCCGGACCCACTCGTCCACTCAGACCTCGGGTATTATACCATGCCCGGGAGGCTTCGAGAAGATGGCTAAGAAGCCAACTCCATGGATGTCTGGTTCGCCCTCGGATGGCTGCTGGCCTGCCTCTGGTGGGGCATGTGGTGGCGGATGCGTCTGGCCGTGCGGCGGGTTGCCCGGCTGCAGGACTTTTCCCCCCATCTGGAGCCGCCCGGACTCTCTATCGTGGTGGCCGCATCCAACGAGGAGCACACGGTCGAGGCGGCCCTGCACAGCCTGCTCTCGCTCGACTACCCCGGTCTGCAGGTCATCGTGGTCAATGACCGGTCCACCGACCGCACCGGCGAGTTGCTCGAAGGCATGGCTGCTCGCGACGGGCGGCTGACGGTGCACCACGTTACCATACTGCCCCCGGGTTGGCTGGGAAAAACCCACGCCCTGGAGCAGGGCGCAAAGCTGGCCCGCCACGAGCTGCTCTTGTTCACCGACGCCGACGTGCACTTCTCCCCCGACAGTTTGCGCCGCGCGGTGGCGGCCATGGAGGCTCGGGAGCTGGATCACCTGGTGGTCACCCCCTGGATCGAAGCCCGCGGGCTGATCGAGCAGGTCTTCGTGAGCTACTTCAACGTCATGTTCCAGCTGCGCTTCGAGCCCGACCAGGCCCAGAACCCGAAGCACAAAGCTTTCGTGGGCGTGGGCGCCTTCAACCTGGTGCGCAAGCGGGCTTACGAGCAGGTGGGTGGCCATCGCTGCGTGTCTCTGGATGTGACCGACGATGTCAGCCTGGGCCGGGCCCTCAAGAGGGCCGGCTTTCGCCAGGCGGTCTTCTACGGCTCTGGGCTGGTGCGGGTGCGCTGGGTGGTAGGCGTGTCGGGCATCATCCTCGGGCTCGAGAAGAACGCTTACGCCGGGGTCGATTTCAACCTGCCCAAGACCGTGGCGGCCAGCCTGGTGCTGCTGGGACTGGCCAGCGGGCCGGCTTTGCTCTGGTTCACGCCGGGCGGCCTGCTGGCCTGGCTGGCCATGGTGGCCGTGGGCACGCTGAGCGGGCCGGGAATGGGCCTCTCGCGCTGGTGCGGCCCGCTCTACCCTCTGGCGGGGCCGCTCTTTGTGTTCGTGGTAGCCCGCTCAGCCTACCTGATCGAGCGGCGAGGCGGGGTTACCTGGCGGGGCACCTTCTACCCGCTGGACGAGCTGCGGGCCTTCGTGCGACAGCGTCAAAAATGACCAAGGGCGCCTTTCGGCGCCCTTCCGAGCGACTCAGGGCTGTTTGGCCGAGGTATCGCTCAGCTTGCCCTGAGCCCGCAACAGCTCGCCCTGGATCATCGGGTCGGCCGGGTCGACCTCGGCCGCCTTCTGGTAAGCGTTGACGGCCTGGTCGAGCATGCGCTTGTCGCCTTTGATGTCGAACATGCGCTCATATGTGTTGCCAAGATAGTGCCACACCTCTTTGTCGCCCGGGTCCAGGGTGGCCACCTGAGCAAGTTGCTCGGCCGCCTTCTCCAGGTTCGCCTGGCGGTAATAGAGGGCTCCCAGGTACTTGCGCGCGTCCTTGTGCTTGCGGTCGAGCTTGAGCACCTGGATGTAGAGCGTCTCGGCGGTGACCAGGTCGCCGTCCATGAAGAGCTTCTCGGCCTGACGGAAGATTGCCTCGGCGTCGGCTTTGTCCTTCTCGGACCCAGGGGGGGCGATTCTCTCCCCCTGGACCAGTTGCTCGTACTTCTCCAGCAATTTCTTGGCATTCAAGTGCTGGGGCTCGAGCCGCAGGCATTCCTTGACGTTCTTCGCACCGTCCTCGTCGCGGCCCAGGGCGAAATCGATGGTGGCCATCCGGAAGTAGCATTCGGCCACCCGGTAGCCGCCCGCGATCACCTTCCTGTACATGTCGTAGGCCTCGTCGGCTTTCTGCATGTCGTGGTAGATGGAGGCCCGCAGGAACCAGGCTGGCCAGTGGGTCTGGTTGGAGAGCAGGATGTTCTCGCACAGGTCCAGAGAATTCGGGAGGTTGCCCGCCTTGGCGAACATCTCGGCCAGCTCGTAGCGATACATATCCGGGCGACGCACGATCATGGCGGCCATGTCGGCCACGATGGCGAAGCGGATCGAGTCGTCGAAGTGGCTGTTTTCCACTCCCCAGCGGATGCGCGCTTCGCAGCGCTCGAAGAAGGTCTGATCGAGCAGGCCCGAGTGGCGCCCCAGAATCGACTTCCAGTCCGACTGCTCGGAGCGGAACAGCTCTTTGAGCATCATTACCTGAGCCGTCTCATCCGCGGCCCGAGCCGGTAAAATCAAGCTTCCGAGCAGCAGCCCCAGCATGAGCAGGCCCGCAAGCGGCTTTCTCAAGTTAAACATTTGGCGAATGTTCAACTACCCCCCCCAAGACCCTTTTATTCCTGAACCAGGAACTTGAGTTCCCGCTCGACCTGCTGACGGCGAGCCGATTTTTCGGCCTCCGTGCCAGGGCCAGCATCGATACCTTTCAAGGCCAGGTTGCGCAGCTCATCCACCGTCAGCGATTCCACCAACGAGCGACTGGCCGACTCGAATCCCGAGTCGATGGTTGCGGCCAGCTCGCGCTTGCTCTCCTCACTGGTAAAGCCGTGGGTCACTCCATATTGCTGCATCTTCTGGATGTCGTTGAGCGAGAAACCAAACTGCTTGCTGACCAGGGCCACTTCGCCCGAGAGGGTGATGCCGGAGATGGAGGGGTCGTCGGTATTGATCAGGGTGGGGATGCCCGCGTCGTAGTAACGCTTAAGGGGGTGGCTCTCCAGATTCTCGATGGACTGGGTCTGCACGTTGGAGGTTGGGCAGAGCTCGAAGGGCGTCTGAGTCTCGACCGCCAGTTGCTCCACGGCCGGGTCCTGGTAGGTGCGCACCCCGTGGCCGATGCGATCGGCACCCAGCTTCTCGATGGAGACGCGCACGTTGTCGGCCGGACCGGCTTCGCCTGAGTGCACGGTAATCTTGAGGCCGGCCTTCTTGGCGTCCTGGAAGATCTGGGCAAACGGCCCGGGGGGAAAGTTGTACTCGTCGTTGGCCAGGTCCAGGGCCACGATGCCCTTATCCTGGTGGCGGGCAGCCAGTTCGGCCACCTCGCGAGCCCGCTCGTGGGAGTCCCAGCGCTCCACGATGAGCGTAAGGCTGACCTTGGTGTCGAAGTCGTCGGCGGCCCGCTGCACGCCCTCGAAGACCCCCTTGACCACGTCCTCCAGGTCCAGGTTGTGGGCCTTGGCCATGTATTGGGGCGAGTAGCGCAGCTCGAGGTACTTGACATTGTCCTTGTTCGCGTCGCCGATGGCACCGTAAGTCAGGTCAGCGATGACCTCGCGGTCCTTGAACACCGGCCCGATGGGCTCGAACTTCTTCAGAAAGTCGAGCAGCGTCTTGTCGGTGGGGGTGATCTGGATGTGAGGACGCAGCTCCTCCACCGTGTAGGCCGGCAGCGGCAGGCCGTGCTTCTTGGCCACGGCGATCAGCACCTCGGGCTCGATGGAGCCCTCCAGGTGGCGATGCAGGTCGACTTTCGGGATCTCATGCGAGAGCCGGGCCAGGCGCTCCTCGTCCAGCTCCGAAAGAGGGGCGGCTCGAACCGCTCCCAGGGCTTCGTCCAGAATGCCGAAGAGGTCCTTGCCTTGCCTGCCCGCCAGTTGGCCCAGGGTCACCCGGGCCAACTCCGGGGGTCGCTCGCCCACGGCGATCCGGTCGCCTTCCTCGACTGTGACTCCGGCGGAAGCCTGGGGTCGGATGGACAGGCCGGAAGTCAGGGGCTGAATCTGCATGAAACCCTCCTCGATGGACCCTTTTCGAGCTCTCCCGGCCAGGATATCCCGAGGCGCTGAAAAAAGCCCCAAAGCCGTGAGAGAGCCCGACGCCCCGGTCGACCCCCTGAGGTTCGAGCGCTTACCCCTGCCTCAGGTGGTGAACGCTGTTTCTCCGACCCTCTCGTGCGTGGCCCAGGTGCGAGCGCTCGGTCAAGTGCGGCTGACCTACCTCGACGGCCGCCTGGTGGAGCTGGAGAGCCCCCGCAGCGAGCGCCTTCATCGGCTCGACTTCTCGCCGGACGGTCGCTACCTCCTGGCCAACCGTTGCCAGGCCTGGCACATCGAGAGCCGGGACTGGGTCGAGTTCCCCGAGACCGGTCACTCCTCGAGCTCGCACGCCTTCCTCTTTGCAGACCGGTTGGCGGTGGCCCAGAGCTCGGGGCTGGTAGAGCTCTTTGACCTGTGTACTGGCGAGCGGCTCGACCCGCTGCGCATCGATTCCGCGCCCACCGGCTCCAGGGTCTACCTGACGGTAGCCTCCTCCAGCGACCTGAGCCGCCTGGTGGTAACCCGAGAGCGGAGCGTGCACCTCTACGACGCCGATTCTGACCGCTGGGAGGCCTCCTGGGAGGTGGAGGTGCCCCTGCTCGGAGCCAGTTTCTCCCCGGGAGGGCGCTGGCTGGGCCTGCTCTCCATCCAGACCGGAATCGTGAAACGCGGCACCGATCTGGTCAAGACCGGAGCGCCCGCCCGGCTCCTGTTCTGGGACCGCGTCACCCGGCGCGTTACGGCCACCGCTGAATGCGAGCGCCAGTATGTCTTCTCTCCCCGCCACCCCCTGCTCGTCACGGGCGGCCAGGATGGTCTGGTCGAGGTGCGCACGCTGGACTGGTCGCTCCTGCGCGAAGGCCAGGCCAGCCTGCAGCTTCTGGCTCGCATCGAGGAAGCCGGGGCGGTGCAAAAGCTCGAGTTTGTCCAGAAAGGTCACTTCCTGGCCGTGACCACGGCAGCGGGGGTGGGGATCTGGAAAGTGATCACGGGGGAAACCACCCGCTAAAGTGAAGTGCTGAAGGTATTGCAGTAACTGGCGCCGACGGACTTGTATGGAGGCGCCCCCGAAGGATAGGCAAAACCTTCAGCACGTAACGCTCAACACATTAAAAGCACAATTTGTTGAGCCCGCAACCGGAAACGCAGGGGATTTCCGGCTGCGCTCCTGGCCGGGAGCATTCGCAGCTACAATTCTTTGCAACTACTATTGATGCAGGACTCATCAGGCGACCCACGTATCCAGAGCAGACCAGGGCGAGGCCTGGAATCAGGTTCTCGCTCAAATTCCAGAGTTCATTGATTTTCAATGTTCTGGGGGACGTTTAGGGAGGGCACATGAATTCTTTCAGTCCGCGCTGGGCCTCCTGGCTGCGACGCGGCGTGCTGGGTCTGGCCGTAGGGTTGGCGGTGACTGCCGCTGGCCCGATGGTGCAGGCCTCAGACCACGACGACGGCGAGACCAATGTCAAGGCGCGCAATCGCAATATCACCGACGTCTACGCGTTTCGCGAAGACTGGCAAACCGGCAATGCCGCCAATTCCGGGGACGTGGTCATCGTGATGAATACCAACCCCCGCTCAGTAACTCGCCAGCAGTACTTCTTCGATCCGCAGGCGCGTTACAACGTCTTCATCACCCAGGTGGCCGACGAAACGGCTCGCCCCGTGGGTATCCCTAGCTCAGCCTATCGGTTCCGCTTCGGTGCCCCTGACGCCAGCGGCCAGCAAGCCATCACCATGACCCATGACGACTTCAACGCCGCCGGCCAGATCATCGCCACGACCGACGTGCCAGCCGGCCTGACCACGGCCGCCGTGCCAGGACTTGGTAACCCCAATCCGGCCCCAGTCATCAACCCGGTGACGGTCGAAGGGAGTACCCTTTCCGTGTTCGCGGGCCTGCGTGAAGACCCGTTCTTCTTTGACGTCGAGCAGTACTTCCGGGTGCGCGCCGCCATCCTGGGCCTGGGCCCGGCGCCCGCCGGCCCCGGACTTCTGCCCACGGGCTTTCGCGACCCCGACAACGCCATCGACTTTGCCAAAGGCTATAATGTGAACGCCATCGTGGTGCGCATCCCCATCGCCCAGCTCAACGAGGGCAATGCGGCCATCACCACGTTTGACGTCTGGGAAACGATCGAGGTGGCACCATGAGAAAGACCTTCTCCATCCTTCTTGTTAGCGCCCTGGCCACGGCTTCGGTGCTCGTCAGCGGCTGCACGACCGGCAGCGGAGATGCCAACGCGCTTCGGCCTGGCGGAGCCATCGCCCAGCCTCCTGTCATCCCTCCGGGCAACTTTACTCAGGTGGAGCGCCTGGGACGACCGGCCATCAACGAGGGCCTGATCATCACCAACGACTTCCTGAACGCCTTCAACAGCATCCAGCCCAGCGCGGATCTCTCGGAGGGGGCCGCCCCCGTGGTGGCCGAAGCGGCCAACACCCTGACGGCTGTCCGCCAGGTGGGTATCGACTTCGGTTTCACCCCGCCCACGGTGGCCCAGGTGGCCACCGGCTTTCTGCCCGACGTGATGCGCATCGACACCACCAACAACTTCACCCCCGCGCAGTCGGCCTACAACGGCGACTTCGTGCTGGTGAACGGCGACTCGCCGATGCTGACGGGTGGACGCAAGCTGACCGACGACGTGATCGACATCACGCTGTCTTACCTGATTGCCTCTGACCCCACGGGCGCCACTGTGGGGGACAGCGTGCCCTACACGCGTCCGGCTGCAGGCCCGGGCTCGACCAACCCGGCCATTGGCCACCAACCGCTGTCGCCGACTTTTCCCTACCTGGCTCCGGCCAACTAGGCCCGAGAACCGGGAAGGGTCTAAAGCCCGCTCGCAAGAGCGGGCTTTTTGTCGCGCGTGAAGAAGTGCTCGAGCATGGCCAAAAACGTGCTGGGAACCGACCTGGAGACCTGCTGCACCAATCCCATGACCGGCTTTTTTCGTGACGGCTGCTGCCACACCGGCCCGGACGACCTGGGGTTGCACCTGGTTTGCGCCCGCATGACCGCCGAGTTTCTACGCTTCTCGGTGGAGCGCGGCAACGACCTGGTGACGCCCATCCCCGAGTACGGGTTTCCCGGCCTCAAGCCAGGGGATTGCTGGTGTTTGTGCGTGCTGCGCTGGAAGGAAGCCCTGGCAGCCGGGGTAGCCCCGCCGGTCAACCTGAACGCCACTCACATCTGGGCTCTCGAGCACGTCACGCTCAAGGACCTGCAGGCCCACGCCGAGGTCTGAGCTCCAGCCCCCCAAAGTAGCGGGCACGGGCCACCACCCTCAGGGTGCTTCGGCGGGTTGCCCCATCCCCGGCGGCGGAGTCACGGGAGGAGGTGTCCCGACCGTGGTTGCCCCGGTGACCTCGCCAGGCCCAAAGGCCTGGATCGAGTCCATGGCGCTCTCGAGCTGACCCACGTCGGCCGGCCCCTGCCAGGCCTTGCGGTGCTGGCCGTCGAGCAGGATGTAGCACTGCACGTCGCTGCCCCCGAGCTGCTGCACGCCGACCCGGGCACCCGGATCGGCCAGCACCAGCTCGGCCGCCGGGCTATGCTCGGCCACCCAGGTTGCGGCCGCGGTACGTTCGGCATAGACGATGATGTTCCAGACCGGAACACCGCGCTCGGCGGCCAGGCGGGCCGCCTCGCGGTCGACCGAGCCGACCCGGGCCTGACAGGGCTGGCAGCCCAGCGTGGTCAGGGTGACCAGCACCGGTCCGGGTTGGTCCGCCAGGCTTCGTTCCTCCCCGGAGACCACGTCTTGCAAGGTGAAATCCACCGAGTCGGGGCCGGGCGTGAACGAAACCTTCGGGCTGCTCGAGGGGCGGGAGTTGTAGTAGAGCAGGCCGCTCAACGCGCACACCACCAGGATGAAGACGACGTCGAGGCTGCGTCTCATGGCGAAGGCTCCGGGGCGGGCTCGGGAACGGGAGGGGTTTCGGGTGCCACCTCGTGCTCGAGTCGGTGGGGATCCATCGTAATCAGGCGCACCCCCCAGCGCCAGGTCAGATAGGCCCAGGCCCAGCGAATGAAGACCTGCACGCGGTTTTGAAAGTCCACGATGTACATCAGGTGGATGAAGAGCCAGGCGCACCAGGCCGGAAAGCCCTTCATGGTGATGCCGTGGGTCTCGGCGATGGCGGACGTGCGTCCGATGGTGGCCATGCTGCCTTTGTCGAAGTAGCGAAAGCTCTGCAGCGGCTGTCCGCGCATCAATCGCAGCAGGTTCTTGCCGGCCAGGGCCCCTTGCTGCATGGCCACCGGAGCCACGCCGGGAAGCGGTTTGCCCTTCTCGTCCAGGTGGGCCATGTCGCCGATGGCAAAGACGTTCTGGTGGCCCCTGAGGCGCAGGTCCGGCTCGATCATCACCCGGCCGGCCCGATCTTGCTCGACGCCCAGTTTCTCGGCCATGTCCGAGCCCCCCACTCCGGCCGCCCAGAGGATGTTGGCGGCCTCGATGGTGCGCTTGTCGGTGGTCACCTTGCCCTGCTCGATTTTCTGAACGCGCTCGGAGAAGAGCACTTCCACGCCCATGCTCTTCAAGCGCTGGCAAGCATAGTCGGAAAGCTTGGCGGGGTAGGCGCCCAGCAGGCGATCACTGCCCTCGATCAGGATCACCCGGGCTGTCTCGGGCCGGATGTTCTTGAAGTCCCAGCGCAGCACGTAGCGACGCAGCTCGGCAAAGGCTCCGGCCAGCTCCACCCCGGTGGGCCCACCGCCCACCACGACGAGGGTGGTCAGGCGCTCGATCTCCTTCGGGTCGGTGGAGCGCTCGGCTCGCTCGAAGCTGTAGAGCACGCGATTGCGGATGGTGAGGGCATCCTGGAGGCTCTTCAGGCCGGGGGCGTGCTCGGCCCACTCGTCATGACCGAAGTAGGAGGTTCGCCCCCCCATGGCCAGGATAAGGTAGTCGTAGGGCAGCTCCATCTTGCCCTCGTCGAGGATCACGCGCTGGTCAGCGTAGTCGAACGAGGTCACTTCCCCCATCAAGACCTGCAGGTTCTTCTGTTTCCAGGTAACCGCCCGCACGGCGCTGGAGATCTCGGAGGGGTTCAAGCCAGCGGTGGCCACCTGGTAGAGCAAAGGCTGAAAGAGGTGGTGATTCTGCCGGTCCACCATCGTGATGGTGACATCCTTGGCGCCCTTCAAAGCCCGGGCCGCCGCCAGTCCCCCGAACCCGGCCCCCACGATGACGACTCGTTTACTCATGGTTGGCTCAGTCTTATCCGCCTGAGCCGGCCCCCCTGCTCAGGCGACCCGATTGCTGATCACTTCACCGGAGGAGAAGTCGAAGGCGATCTCCTGGGCCCGGCTGCGGAAGACGGTGCGCAGGATGACCACGCTGGCACGCCGATCCATCACCAGCTGCTGGCCGAGTTGCTCGGGGTGTCCGAGGACGTAGCGCCGGGGAGCGTCCTGGTCGGTGCTGCAGTCGTCCGACAGGCGCCAGCCGTCGCGCAGAAGCTGCTTGGGCTGAGCCAGGTAGCGGCGCATCCGCAGCGAGCGGACGTCGGGCAGCATGCCCAGCAGACCGGCTCGCCTCAGTTGCTGCAACAGTTCCGGGCTCACTTGCGACTTCATCTCGACCTCCCGAGCATTCTTTCATCCTCAGGATAGACCGTCGAGGTTCAAACTTTTTGGGAAACGCCCCCCGGAAGGTTGCCATCTCGTTAACACTCTGTGAACGACTTGCGCATCCCAGGAGTTCCTTCTCGGTCTGCGAACCCACGCCCATGCGCCGAACCCTCATTCTCTGGCTCTTGCTCGCCCTCTGTGCCGGGGCTCAAGAGCGCCCCGTCAAGATCACCCTGTTGCAGCTCAACGATGTCTACACCATCGCACCCGTCGACAAGGGCGGGGTGAACGGCGGCTTTGACAGGGTGGAGACCCTGCGCCAGCGGGCCTTCAAGGAGAACCCCAACAGCATCTTCGTGATGGGGGGCGACACGCTCTCCCCTTCGGTGGCCTCCAACCTGTTCAAGGGTGCCCAGATGATCGAAGGCTGGAACGCTGTCCACCTGGACGTGGCCGTGCTCGGCAATCACGAGTTCGACTTTGGCGACGAGGTCTTGCTCGAGCGGATGAAGGAATCGCGCTTTGTCTGGCTGGCCTCCAACGTGCGCAATCGCAAGACCGGTCAGATCTTTGCAGGCATGCCGGCCAACCTGGTGCGCGAGATCGGTGGGGTCAAAGTCGGCTTCTTCGGGCTCCTGACGCCGGAAACCATGCAGACCTCGCGGGCCGGACCGGACGTGGAGATCACCGATCCGGTGGCCTGCGCCCGAGCCATGGTGGCCGATTTGCGCACTCAGGGCTGCCAGGTGGTGGTGGCCATGACCCACCTCAACCTGGCCGAGGACCTGGAGGTGGCTGCCAGGGTCGAGGGGATCGACGTCATCTGCGGCGGCCACGAGCACACCCTGCTCGGCGGTATGGTGGGCCGAACGCCCATCTTCAAGTGGGGCTCTGACGCCCGCACGCTCGGGAAGATCGACCTCACGGTGCAGGGGGGCGGGGTCAAGCACATCGACTGGATGGGCCTGCCGGTCAATAAGGACGTGCCCGGCGACCCGGTCGTGTCGGCCATGATCAAGCGCTACGAGGACAAGCTCAACCAGGCCCTGGGCCAGCCCATCGGCAAGAGTGAGCTCGAGCTCAACGCCCTGCAGCTCGACAACCGCAACATGGAGACCAACCTGGGCGACTTCATCGCCGACTCTTACCGTCGCGCGCTCAACGCCGACGTGGCCTTCCTCAACGGCGGCTCGATTCGCTCGAACCAGATGCTCCCGGCCGGAACGCTGACCCGGCGCGACATCATGACCGTCCTGCCCTTCGAGAATCCGGTCGTGAAGGTCGAGATCCCCGGACGCGTGCTGCGCCAGGCCATGGAGCATGGCCTCTCGCTGGTGGGCTCGGTGCCCGAGGCGGGGCAGTTTCCTCAGGTTTCGGGCATGGTGATCAAGTATGACGCCCGCAAGCCGCCCGGCTCGCGCATCGTGGAGTTCCTGGTGGGAGGCCAGCCGCTGCGCGACGACATGCCCTACACCATGGCCTCTAACACCTTTGTGCTGGCCGGCGGAGACGGCTACACCATGCTCGAGGGCCTGAAGTTCCTGGTCACCGCCGAGGCAGGTCCGGTCGAGCCGGCCACCGTCATCCGGGCGATCGAGTCGGCCGGGACCATCGCGCCGCGCGTGGAAGGCCGCATCCTGCGGCTGGATGGAGGGAGGTGACAGGCCATGACGATCCGACTGACCTCGCTGAGCTCCTGCGCGGGTTGAGCCTCCAAGATCCGCCCTGAGGATCTGGAGCAGGTTCTGCCCCATCTGGACTTGAGACCCGACCCTCGCATTCTGGTCGGGAGAGACTTCGCCGACGATGCCGTGGTGGTGCGCGCCGGCAGCGACACGCTGCTGGTGCAAACCCTCGACTTCTTCACGCCCGTCGTGGACGACCCTTACCACTATGGCCAGATCGCGGCCGCCAACTCGCTGTCGGACGTGTACGCCATGGGGGGGCGACCGCTCACGGCCATGAACATCGTCTGCTTTCCCACCCGCAAGCTGGGCACCGCGGTGCTCAACGACATCCTGCGCGGCGGGCTGGACAAGGTGCAGGAGTCCGGGGCGATGCTGGCCGGCGGCCACACGGTGGAGGATGCCGAGCCCAAGTTCGGTCTTTCGGTCACCGGCCTGGTGCAAGAGCACGAGCTGGTGACCAAGGGAGGGTTGACCCCAGGCCAGGTGCTGATCCTCACCAAGCCGGTCGGGGTGGGCGTGCTGACCACCGCCCTCAAGAAAGGCGAGCTGAGCGAGGAGCTGCTGGAGATCGCCGTGGCCAGCATGGAGCGTCTGAACGCCGCGGCTCGCGATGCCATGGTGCGAGCCGGCGCGCACGGTGGCACCGACATCACCGGTTACGGACTGCTCGGCCACGCCATGGAGATGG
>JAANMU010000213.1_pt1 | contig 74386 bp, 57 predicted proteins | sample 7279701 | NCBI WGS metagenome assembly JAANMU01 (sample SAMN14094539, study PRJNA606508) | bioreactor metagenome | isolation source: A lab-scale SPAN reactor treating ammonium-rich wastewater day 57 | place: Ireland: Galway | collected 2017-03-13 | reverse complement strand
AATGATCTGAACCTGGCGGAATCGCTGCAGAAGGTTCTGAAGAACAGAACGATGTCCGTGACGGAGGTGACGGCGGAGGTTCAGAAGGCTGGGTACAAGACGTCGGCGGAGAATTTTCGAACGATCGTGAACCAGACGCTGATTCGAGATACCCGATTTAAGAAGGTATCGCGCGGCAAGTACACGGCTGCATGAGACGTGCTGAAGTGGCAGAAGTTGCGCGTTTCGTGGTTATGTGACTTTGAGGTTGCATGATGTTTGGTGTTTGAGTTGAGGTGTGGACCTCAACTCATTTTTTTTGTGTGCCGGTTTGAAAGTGTGAGGGTTAGAAGTCCGATGGTGAGGGGAGACCCATCATTGGAGAGGCACGCATGAGCGCGACAGTTGAGCAGCGAGAGCAGGTGGTATCGGCGGCGATTCGCGAGATCAGCCACATTGCGACCTTGCCGGAGATCACGCTGAAGATCATTGACCTGGTGGAGGATCCGAAGTCGACGGCGCAGGACCTGAACGGGGTGATTTCGAATGACCCAGCGTTGTGCAGCCGCATTCTGAAGGTGGTGAACTCGAGTTTTTATGGGCTGCCTGGGCAGATCGGGTCGATCAACCGTGCGATTGTGATGCTTGGGCTCAACGCGGTGAAGAACATTGCGATCGCGGCGAGTCTGGCGAAGTTGTTTCGTGGTGGGGATCTGACGCCGAGTTTTTCGGCTCGGCATTTGTGGAATCATGCGAACATGACGGCAGCGGGCGCGAAGATGATCGCGGACACGCTGCGTCTTGGGCTTGGGGATGAGGCGTATCTTGCGGGGCTGATGCATGACATCGGGATCATGGTGGAGATGCAGTTTGATCGCAACGCGCTGATCGAGGTGGTGCAGGCGATGGGTCCGGGGCCTGACGGTGCTCCGGTGGCGGACATGCTGAAGGTTGAGGCGGAGATTTTTGGGGCCGACCATCAGGACTTCGGGCAGGCGTTGTGCAAGAAGTGGAAGTTCCCGGAGACGTTTGTGCGTGTGACGGGGTATCACCATCGCCCGCTGGAGCTTGCGGCGCAGATTCGGACGATTGCGACGGTGGTGCATGTTGCGGACCGTCTGGTTGGGGATTTCAAGGATGGATTCAGGCTGGATCTGCCGTCGCTTGAGGTTGGTCCTGATGTGCTCGATGCGTTGAAGATGACGTCGGAGCAGTTGGCGGACGTGAGATCACGTCTTGCGGAGGCTGTGACGACGATTGATCTGAGTATGTAAGGCGTGGTGTGGCATTGCAAGAAAGGCGGCTGCGCGGTGGCGCGGTCGCCCTTCTGCAATTGTGCGAGGGTGGGTATACTTGGGCCTTATGCTTGAAGCTTCGGCAAACATCAAGGTTGGGCAGCGTGTGCGCGTGATTGGGCAGATTGCGAGGCCTTCGGGCGCGCTGGTGAGCACCGTGGAGGGGGTTGTGCTGCGCATTGGGCAGCAGAAGACCGGATCGTGGTTTGCGCATGCGCTGGACAAGAAGTTGTGGATCGATCGCGTGGAGTTGCGTAAGGACGACGGGGAGATTGTGGTGCGCAACCTTGATGCGATGACACGGGTCGAGGTGGTAGAGTAGGGCGGGGGAGCGAGGGAGAGGGCGGCTGCCTGATTGAGCCCTTGCGTGTGCGAGAACTTTGCTAGTTGTGTGGTAGAGCGTTCGGTGGTTTGAACGCTTGTTTGGGTGCGCCTCGCTTGCACTCGGGCCACTTCTTTTGTCTTAGAGGAGTTGATCGACGGCGGCGAGGACTTCGTCGAGCGTGATGCGGTCGATTCGCGAAGCGTGCGGGAAGTCGTTGGCGGACTGCTCGGGCGCGAGATCCTTGTTGGCGATGAGGATGATTTCGGGTGCGTCGGGATGGGTGGGAATGGTGGTCCAGCGTGGGTCGGTCGGGCCAAAGAGAGTGACCATGGGAACGCGCAAGGCGGCGGCGATATGACGTGGGCCGGTGTCGTTGGTGATCATGATGGCGGCGCGAGCGATGAGTGCTTTGAGCGAGCCGAGGGAGATGCTGAGGTCGGGCAGGACGGTGCAGGGCGTGGTGGTGCTGCGTGCGATGGCGTGGGCGAGATCGCGTTCGGCGGGTGAGCCATTGATGAGGATGGCGAGGTGATGTGTGCGAGCGAGGTGATCGGCGATAGCGGCGAAGCGTTCGGGGGGCCAGCGTTTGACGGGGTTATTGCCGCCGGGGTTGAGGATGGCATAGCGAGTGGAGATTCCAGCGTGAGCGAGGAGGCTGGTGGCGGCGGCGTGCTGATCGGGCGTGGGGGAGAGTTCGAGGAGTGTGTGTGGCGGGAGGTCGAGGGGGGCGTGTGTGAGGCTGGTGAGCGGTGGGGGGGCGAGAGAGTGAGTCTGCCCGAGCATGATGCGTGCGAGGTGGATGTAATATTGGACTGCGGGGACGATGGCCCAGTGGTTGGCGGAGCGCGGCGCGTGGATGCGTTCGGTGAGGAGGAGGCTGCGGTAATCGCGAGCGTAGCCGATGCGGCGTGGGATGCCAGCGAGGGCGACGGTGAAGGCGGTGGAAAAGGAGTTGGGGAGAATGAGGGCGGTGTCGAAGCGATGTTTATTGAGTGTGCGGGCGACGTGCCAAGGGCCGAAGAGGCCGCGTGCGTTGGCGATAAGGTAGTCCTGAACGAGAGCGGTGCCGACGAGGAGTTCGTCGAGGCCTGGGCGAAGCATTGCGGTGAGGTGAGAGTCGGGGAGTGCGTCGCGGAGGAGGCGGAGGGCGGGCGTTGCCATGATGAGATCGCCGACCCATGATGGCATGACGATGAGGACTCGTTCATGCATCGCGGCCACCATCGTCGTTGTTTTCGGGATCGTCGGGATCGTCTTCGGGGTCGTGGCCTTGGAACCAGGAGGATGAATCCCATGGTTCTTCGGGGATGTCGTCGGTGGGGGAGTTGTTGGTGTCGGGGCGGGGGTCATCGCGCCAGAGTGGGCGGCCGAGGCGTGTGCGTGCCCAGTGATTGGTCTGTCGGCGGAGTTCGGCGGCGAATCCGAGTGCGGCCAGGCGGTGTGTGGCGAGTGTGGCGACGAGCCGTGAGCCGACGAGTTCGAGGCGGAGCATCTGGATGCCGGTGCGTTCGGCGATTGCACTTGCGGCTGCGCGAATGGTTGGCCAGACTGAGCCGAGCAGGGCGATGTCGTCGGCTTCGAGACTGATGGCCGATCCGGGGACGATGCGTGGAGGCGCGGAGGGGGCGAGCGCGCGTTCAATGTGTGATGCGGCGGCGGCGAGATCTTCGAAGCGTTGGTCTGGGCCGATGCGGAGGCAGTGTGTGGGGTCGAGGCCTGCGGCGATGCCGGCTTCGACATCACGGGGTTTGTCGCCGATGAACCATGAGCGAGAGAGGTCGAGAGAGAGTTCGCGTGCGGCGGCGAGAACCATGCCTGGGCGAGGCTTACGCCAGTTTTCGTCGATGGCGTAGCGGGGGTCGGAGCCGCCGAGGTGGTGGGGGGCGGCGTAGGAGGCGGTGATGAGCGGGCGGCCTTGATGGGTCAGGAGCTGGCTGAGGCGGTCGTTGCACGCTTCGACATCGCGGAGGGAACCGCCGCTGAATGCGACGCCGCCTTGGTTGGTGACGAGGACGAGGGAGAAGCCGAGCGATTTCAGGCGGATGCAGGCTTCGAACGCGCCGGGGAGAAGATGGACGAAAGCGGGATTGAGCAGGTCGCCCGGGCGTGCGCGGCCCCAGGCTTCGGGCGGAAGGTCGGCGTTGCGGCAGAGGGTGTCGTCGCGGTCGAGGAAGACGGCGGGGAGCATGGGGGAGGGTAGGGACGAATTCAGGGAACCAGGCGCGGCGTTGGGTAGCGTGGCACACGTCGTGCGCAAGCGGATCAGAACCCTGCTTGGGCTGCGGCTTTTTCCATTTCTTCGGGGGTCATGTCCTTGAGGTGGGTGGCGAATGACCAGACGTGGCCGAAAGGATCGGTGACGACGGCGTAGCGGTCGCCCCAGAACATGTCTGCGGGGGGCATGGTGACGGTGGCCCCGGCGCGGGTAGCGCGATCGACGGCGGCGTCGCAGTTGTTGACGTACTGGTGGATGTTGGTTGGTGAGCCGCCGAGGGAGGTGGCACTGCGCGACTTTCCGCCGCAGTATTCGGGGAAGTCGTCGGCGAGGTAGAAGATGTTGCTTCCGATGCGCATTTCAGCGTGCATGAGTCGGCCATCGGGCGCGGGCATACGGCAGATTTCCTCGGCACCGAATGCGTTTCTGTAGAAGTCCATTGCTTTTGCGCAACCAGCGACGACGAGATGCGGGATGAAACCTTCGCAACCTTCAGGAATCGGCTTGGTCATTGGTGGTTCTCCTTGGCTGATGTGAGCAGAATGATACCCAAGTCACGCGGGTTGCGGGTCGCAGCGTAGGGTGTTAAACTGGGAGTTCGGTGGGAACACGTGGTCTGGTGCAAGAAAGGAGCGTGACATGTCACAGATGCCGGGAACTTCGGGTGATGGACCAAAAGATTTTCGCCCGGAATTTACACAGTTCATGAACAGTCAGGAGAGTTGGGACAGTTCATGCAAAGTGACACACGTCACTGTTGCAAACATGAATCGACAGATGACAAGGGAAGGTATCCCGATGAGCGAAGCGCATTTCAACGCGGCGAAAACTTCGATTTCGCGTGGCGATTCGTTGTGTGGGTTCATGCGCGCTGAGCACAATCACGTGATGGCGAGCAATGGCGATGGGCCGGTATACAACGCGGGGAAGTCGTTTCACAAGAATGTGATCGGGCCACTCAGCAGGATTTCGGGAGACAAGTGAGCGGGGAAGCGAGCGTGTCGTCTCATAGTGTGACCAGCGGCATGTCGCTTTCGATGGCGCGATCGGCTGCGGGGGTGAGGACGTCGGTGATGAAGACCGAGAGGGCGGGGTTGGCGTCGGCCATGGCGGTGCGGGTGTCGGCAGCGTTGTAGAGGGTGGCGCGTTCGACGGCGACGGATGCGGTGGCGGCGGGGACCTGACCGGGGCCTTCGTCGACGATGAGGTCGGCGTAGCCGCTGGCGGGACTTGCGAGAATTTCGCCGGCGATGACGGCTTCGAGGTCGAGGGCGATCTGGGCTTCGGATTTTGAGAGTCCGACGACAGGGATCGCCTGCTCGAAGGCTTGGATGAGGCTTCGGGCGTTTTCGAAGGTGCCGGCCTTCTCGGCCCAGGTTGCGGCGGGGAGGATGAAGTCGGCGGCTTCGGCGAGGGGGCTTGCCAGAGTATCGATGAGTATGAGGGTCGGGCGATGCAGGGCGTTGATGACGCGATCGGTAGCCCATGCGCTCGGGTAGTTGCCGGTTGCGATAACGGCGGCGATGGAGCCGGACTCGGTGCCTTTGAGCAGGTCATCGAATGAGACGGTGGGACCGAGAGCCTCGATGACTCTGCGGACGCCTCGGGCGTTGGGTGCTTTCTCGGCGTACATGGTGAAAGCGTTGGTGTCGGTGGGGTTCGCGCCGGGCGGGAAGGTTTTGTCGTGGCCATCGATGGGAACGGGGCCTAGGGCGATGGCGGCGTTGGGGTCGATCTGGCGAGCGACGCGGGCGAGGTGGTAGGCGTCCTCGCAGCTAAGCATGGGGCTGAGGATGAGGCCGATGCGTTTGCCCGATTCGGCGGCATTGCGGAGGGCTGCGGCGGCGAGGTCGAGCGTGCGCTGCCATGTGCTGGGGACGAGTGCGGCGTGCTGACGGCGAAGAGGCTGCGTGAGGCGGTCTTCGGAGTGAATGAACTTCCATCCGTAGCGGACTTCGTCGGTGATCCACCATTTGTTGATGGCGAGGTTGGTGCGTGGCTTGGTGCGATAGACGCGGCCTTCGTTGTGTTCGAGGTAGATGTTGTCGCCCGAGGCGGTGATGCCGTCGATGGAGGGGGTGCGCTTAAGGAACCAGACGCGCTGGGCGAAGAGGAAGTCCTTGTCGAGGAGAGCACCGACGGGGCAGAGGTCGACGACGTTGCCAGCGAGTTCGTTGTCGAGGGCGACGCCGGGGAAGATGTCGATCTGACTCTGGTTGCCGCGGCCTTCGATCATGAGTTCGGCGGTGCCGGGGACTTCGCGAGCGAAGCGGACGCAGCGCGTGCACATGATGCAGCGGTCGGAGTAAATGTAGATTGTGGGTCCGAGGTCTTTTTTGGGTTGTTTGACCTTCTGCTCTTCGAAGCGGCTTGCGGATCGGCCGTATTTGTATGAGAAATCCTGTAGGGTGCATTCGCCGGCCTGATCGCAGACGGGGCAATCGAGCGGGTGGTTGATGAGGAGGTATTCCATCACCGCTTTCTGGTTGGCGACGGACTTTGGAGAGTCGGTGTAAACGACCATGCCATCGGTGCAGTCGGTGGCGCAGGTGGGGAGGAGTTTTCCGCCCATGAGAGGTTCGAGCTTGTTGTCATTGCGAGGGTTTGGTGCCCAGACTTCGGCGAGGCAGATGCGGCATTGGGCTGGGATGGAGAGGCCGGGGTGGTAGCAGTATTGGGGGATCTCGAGGTCGGCGTTGTTTGCGACTTCGATGATCTTCTGGCCCGGAGTGAAGGGGAAAGTCTTGCCGTTGATGGTGATGCTGGGCATAGGGGTTCTCGTGCGGTTTTCGCGGGCACAGATGGTAGTCGTGTCGTACGGGAGGGTCAGCCGAGCGTGCGCACCCTATTGTTGCCCCAATGAGCGACTCTGCCCGCAAGATTCAGGCCCCAACGGGCACGCGCGACCTGTACCCTGACGATGTGCTGGCCCGGCGATACCTCACGCAGACGTGGCGCGATACGGCCATTCGTTGCGGGTTTGAGGAGATCGAAGGCCCGACGTTCGAGCACCTAGACCTCTACACGATCAAGAGCGGCGAGGGGATTGTCAGTGAGTTGTTCAGTTTCAGGCGCAGCGGGGGCGAGAAGGACTATGCGTTGCGGCCGGAGTTCACGCCGACGCTGGCGCGGATGTATGCGGCGCGTGCGCAGCAGTTGCCCAAGCCTTGCAAGTGGTTCACGGCGGGGCCGTATTTTCGTGCTGAGAGGCCACAGCGGGGGCGGTTGCGGGAGTTCTTGCAGTGGAACATGGACTTTCTGGCTGACGATGGGACTCCGGCGGGGCGTGCGGTGGCCGAGACGGAGATTGAGCACGCGATTCTCTCGTGTTTCATGACGTTGGGACTTGGGCCTGGGGATGTGACGTTGCGGCTGAGCCATCGCACTGCGACGGCGAATATTCTGCGGTTCTGCGGCGTGCCTGATGACAAGGTTGAGGCGTGGTTCGGGCTGCTGGATCGTGCGCAGAAGATCCCGTTCGAGACGTATGTTGAGCTCGCGCGAGCGCTGGGGGCAGAGGAACCGACGGCGCAGCGTGTGCGGGCGGCGATTGAGTCGAAGCTTGAGGGCGATTCGGAGGATGCGACGCTGATCAGTCGGTTGTTTTCGCGTGATCCTTCGTCGTTGTCGGCGGCGGAGCGGCAGTTTGCGGCCGAGCAGGTGGTGCCTTATGTGCGTGAGCTTGCGGCGACGTGGCTGCGTCTTGGGGTGGTGGGCTTGAACCCGTCGCCGGTGCGGATTGATTTTCGTGTGGTGCGTGGACTTGCGTATTACACGGGGCTGGTGTTTGAAGCGACGTCGAAAGGCGAGCGTGCGGTGTGTGGTGGTGGTCGGTATGACGGGCTGGTGGAGTTGTTTGGCGGCCCTGCGACACCGGCGGTGGGGTTTGGAATGGGCGATGTGGTGCTGGGACTGCTGCTGGAAGAGCGGGACTTGTGGCCGAGGGGTGCGGAGCTTGCCGATGCAGTGAGCCGTGCGCCGGCGAGCGCGAGGCCGGAGGTGTTTGTGATTTCGGCGGATGACGAGGCGACGGATCCGATCGAGCGTGGGCTGGTGCTGATGCTTCGGTCGGGGGTTGAGAGCGGGGCGTATCGCGCGCGCGGTGGCAAGCCTTGGGAACGAGATCGGTACGAGGCGAGGTCGGGCGGGGTGAGGCCGATGCACGCGCGGCAGAGTTACAAGAGCACGCGGAATCTGAAGAAGTTGCTGGGCGATGCAGAGCGGCAGCAAGCAAAGTTTGCGGCGATTGTGCACGGGCCGGAGCGAGTACAATTGAAGGATCTGGATCGGCGGGTGGATCTGACGCCTTCGGATCTTGGGGTGGGGTCGATCGCGGAGTTCAGCGCGGTGCCGACGAGCCCGGTGTATGTGGGGCGCGCGGTGGCGGCGCTGCTGGGGTGAGAAGGATGCGCGGCCCAGGAGTGGTGCTGGCGATCTTTGGGATGTGCAGCACGTTCAGCAGTGGCGGAGTCATTGATCGCCGAAGCATGTGTAGACGCTGCGCGCGGCTTCGATGAGCGGGTCGTCGAGTGGGACGAGGCGTTGTTTGTCGGCGGCGGCGGTGATTTCGACATCGCCGAGGATGCCGCCCTGCATGACGACGAGGCGGTTTCGTTTGCCGGTGTGGAGCATTCGCATGGCGTGATCGCCGAGGAGTGTTGCGAGGATGCGATCGCCGGGGACGGGGGTTCCGCCGCGCTGGACGTGGCCGAGGACGACGTAGCGGCTTTCGATTTCGGTGCGTTGTTCGACTTCGTTTGCGAGCCATTTGCCGATGCCGCCGAGGCGGATGGGGTCGGGGCTGGTGGGGTCGTAGCGTTCGATGATCTGTTTACCGCCCTTGGGTTTTGCGCCTTCGGAGGCGCAGATGATGCTGAAGCGTTTGCCGCGCTGGTTGCGTTTGAGGCAGAAGTCGCAGACGACATCGAGGTCGAAGGGGATCTCGGGGATGAGGATGACGTCGGAGCCGCTGGCGACGCCGGCATGCAAGGAGATCCAACCGGCGTTGCGTCCCATGACTTCGACAACCATGACGCGGTGATGGCTTGCGGCGGTGGTGTGGACGCGGTCGAGAGCGTCGGTTGCGACGGCGACTGCGGTTTGGAAGCCGAAGGTGATGTCGGTGCCCCAGAGGTCGTTGTCGATGGTTTTGGGCACGCCGATGCAGTTGATGCCTCGGTCGGCGAACGGTTTGGCGGCGGACATGGTGCCGTCGCCACCGATGACGACAAGGGCCTGAATGCCGTGGATCTGGAGGTGTGTCATGCAGACATCAGTCATGTCTCGCCAGACGGGGGTTCCATCGGTGTTTTTGCCGACGGCGAATTTCTGAGGGTTGGCTTTGTTTGATGATCCGAGGATTGTTCCTCCGACGCCGAGGATGTTGGAGACGTCGTCGTTGGTGAGGGGTCGGATGCGGTCTTCGATGAGGCCGAGGAAGCCGTCTTCTATGCCGAAGACCTCCATGCCATGGAAGAGGGCGTCTTTGGTGACGGCGCGGATGACGGCGTTGAGGCCCGGGCAGTCGCCGCCTCCGGTGAGGACGCCGATGCGGGTGATGCCGGAGGCGGAGACACGATCGGTGGGCATGGTGGAGTTATCGGCACAGAAGGGGAGGAGCCGCGAATCGGGGGCGGAACGTTCGCAATAGGGGGAGTGCTAGAGCGTTGTGCGAAGGCGAATCAAGATTGGCCCTTTTGAGAGGTGTCGAGATGAGGCGATTTGTGCTTTGTGGGCTGTGTGGGCTTCTGATGTGTGGCGTGGCGGAGGCACAGGTCGGTGTGCGTGAGGGTGGGGAGAAGTCCCGCCCGGCACGCGGACCTGAGTTGCGCGAGCGTGTGCGAAGCGAAGCCGTCAAGCGTTTTGATAAGGATAGAGACGGGAAGTTGTGTGGCCAGGAGCGTGGGGAGGCCCGTGCTGCGGTGCGTGAGCGTTTTGAGGCCCGGCGAGCGGAGTTGGTATCGGAGTTTGATGCCGATGGCGATGGGAAACTCGACGAGACTGAGCGGCGCTCGGCGTTTGAGGCCCGCGGCTGGGGCGATCAGCCGCGTTTTGGAGCGAAGGAACGTGGCGAGCGGAGGCGCGTCCTTCGCGAGCGCCAGCGTGGCGCGAAGCCTGTGCGTGACTGACGGTGGAAGAACGATCTAGACCTCGCTCGCGCGAGGAGGGGTTTCGGGGAAGGCCCGGTCGAAGAGGATTCGGCCGGGCTTTTTGGTTGGCGAGTTTTCGGGGCGATGCGCGGCTGCGGGGTTTGGCGACGGTACGATCCTGCAATGGCGAGCGATGAAACCCGGCCCATCTCTGATCGGCCTCCGTCTGACCGGCCCGATGCGTCGATGTATCTGCATCCGCAGACGCTGGCGCGGCTGGGGAGTTTCGAACTGCGGGCGAAGATGATCGTCGAGGGCGTGATGAGCGGACAGCACCGCTCGCCGTATCAGGGGGTGAGTGTCGAGTTTGCGCAGCACAGACCGTATGTGTCGGGCGATGACATTCGACACCTGGACTGGAAGGTCTTTGGGCGCACGGACAAGTTGCACCTGAAGCAGTATCAACAGGAAACCAATCTCGACGTTGTGGTGATGGTGGATGCGTCGGGGTCGATGGATTACGGCTCGAGGTCGTACCAAGAGGCGTCGGGCGTGGGGCGAACGACATCGCCGGACGGGCGTGTGTACTGGTCGAAGTTTGATCACGCAACGGCGGTGGCGGCAGCGATGAGCTACATCACATTGCGGCAGGGGGATCGCGTGGGGTTGGTTGTGTTCGCCGACGAGGTGCGGCGGATTGTGAGCCGATCGAGCCAGCGTGGAACGTGGCGACAGGTTGTCGAGGCGTTGAGCACGCACCCGGTGGATCGGTCGACGGATCTGCTGCGCGTGGTGGATCAGATTCTGGGCAAGGTATCGAACCGATGTCTGTTTGCGATTGTGAGCGATTTGTTTGTGGAGCCGGAGGTCTTGCAGACGGCGCTGGCGCGCCTGAAGCATCGGGGGCACGATGTGATTCTGTTCCAGGTGATGGACAGGGCGGAACTCGATTTCGACTTCGATGCGATGTCGCGTTTTGAAGGGCTTGAGGGTGAGGCGCGGATCGCGGTCGATCCGCGAGCACTGCGCGACGGGTATCTTGAGGCGCTGCGGGAACATCTGGACAAGGTAGAGAAAACGGCGCGTTCGTTTGGTTTTGATTATGAGAAGGTGAGTACGCATGAGTGGCTGGGGCCGACCCTTGCGTCATTTGTGGCTCATCGCAACGCGCAAATTAAGCGCCGGAAGTACGGGTGACGCATCGTGTGGCCTTCGTTTGCCCATCCTGCGATCCTGACGGCGGGTCTGGCGTGCATCTCTGTGCCAATTCTTGTGCATTTGCTGACGAGGCGGCGGCGGAAGGTGGTGCGATGGGCTGCGATGCGGTTTCTGCTCGAGGCTTATCGGCGTCAGCGACGGCGGCTGCAGTTGGAACAGTTGCTGCTGCTCACTGCGCGATGTCTGCTTGTGGCGCTGATCGGCATGGCGATCGCGAGGCCATACTTTGCGGGATCGGGCGTGGGAGCGAGCGGGGCGCGAACAGTCATCGTCGCGCTCGACAACAGCCTTGCATCGAGCGTGCGCGATGATGATGGCGGAATGGCGCTCGAGCGACTCAAGGCGGAAGCGCGTGCGCTTGTTGGTTCGCTCAATGCGGGCGCGGGCGATGTGGTTGGATTGATCGCTCTGGGCGGCCCGGCACAAGCGCTGGTGATGCCACCGAGTTCGGATTTTGCGGCGGTGCTGCGGTTGATTGACGAGTTGACGCCGACGGATTCGGCTGCGGATGTGGCGGGCGCGCTGCTGGAAGTTGACGCCCTGGAGAGTGTTGATTCTTCGCGACCGATTTCGCTGGTGTTGCTGAGCGAGTGGTTGGCGGGGTCGGTCGCGCTGGATCGGTCGTTGAGGCCGCTGAGGCGTGCGGTGGAAGTGGTGGGGCGCGAAGTGCGTACGACTGGGCCGATGAATGTTGCGGTCACGCACGTTGAACCGCCGCGGTCGTTGCTGGTGCGTAGGGGGCTTGGCTCGGCGGATCTATCGAATCCGATTCGGGTGTTGTTGCGTCGGAGCGGCAATGGGATTGATGAGCCAAGCGTGACCCAGGTTCGGGCGCGGATCGAGGGCGCGAGCGGCGATCCGGTAGAGTTGGGGACTGCGGTGGTGCGGTGGGAGATGGGGCAGCGCGAAGCGGTGGCAACGATTGCGGTCCGCAGTTCGGCGCTGGCGTCGGCTGGGGCGATGGGGCTGCTGAGTGTCGGGATTGATCGGGATGCGATAGATGGCGACAACGAGTGGCGTGTGCCGGTGGAGTTGCGCGATGCCATTCGCGTTGGCGTGGTTGCGCCTGCGCGGTTTGGGCGGCAGGTGGGTGTGGGGCGGTTCGAGGCGTCGGACTGGGTGATGCTGGCGCTGGTGCCGACAGCAGAGAGCGCGAGCGGACTTGAGATTTTCGAGGTGCTGCCGGGTGCGATTGATCGGCCAAGGCTTGGGTCGTTGGATGCGGTGATCGTGCTGAGGCCGGACATGGTCGACACTGGTTCGTGGGTTGTGTTACGTGAGGTGGTGGATCGTGGGGGGCTGGTGGTAGTATCGCCGCCGATCGAGGCGCAGGTGCATACGTGGCCGGATGCGATGATGTCGGCATTCGGGCTGGAATGGCAGATCGCGCGCGAGGTTCGCACGCTGGAGCCTTCGGTGACGCTTGCTCGGCCCGGAGCAAGCGAGGCTTCGCTGTTGCGTGTCATTGCGGGCGAGTTGCCGTATCTGGTCGAGTCGGTGCGAGTGTCGAAGTTGCTGGACGTGACGGTCGGGCTAAAGCCGGAAGGAAGTTCATCGCTGGCAGGTGATCGGCTGGAATCTGATCCGATTGTGTCGGGGGAAGTGGGATTGCGAACGGCGAGCGGAGAGCCGGTGCTACTGATCGGTGTGCCCGAGGGCTCGCGTGGGGTTGTGGTGTTGTTGTCGACAGCACTGGACCCGACATGGACGGACTTGCCGGCCAAGCCGTTGATGGTGCCATTGATGCAGGAAGTGGTGCGGCAAGGTGTGGCGCGAGGATCACAGGGCTTGATGTTGGTGAGCGGCGTACAGGCACCTCGACCGAGTGGCGTGGTGGAGTTGGTTCCGGTTGGTGTGGGTCCGCGCGTTTCATTGCGTGATGGTGCGCCGACAGCTGTGCTGCGGCAGGCGGGTGTGTGGCGTGCGGTTGATGTTTCGGGTTCGCCGCGGGTGACGGTGGTGGCCAATGCCGATCATGCAGGCTCGGATACGTCGGCGTTGAGCGAGAGCGCGGTGGCGGACTGGTTGCGTGGTGTGACGGATTCGCCGGTGCGTTTGATAGCGGGTCGCGATGTGGCTGGCGCGCTTGCGGCGAGCGGTGAGGCTGGGGAAACGCGCGGGGCTGGTTTTGCGTGGATGCTGCTGTTTGCGGCGGCGGCACTGGCGGCGTTGGAGATGTTTGCTGCGCGAGTTGCGAGTCACGCGGGCGTGTCGGTGGCGCCCGGAGGTGCGGCGTGAGCGGGTTACTGGACACACTGTTTGGGCTCGATGGGCTGGGGTTCTCGGATCCGGAGGCGGTGTTTGGTTTTGCGAGGCCGGTGCCTGCGTGGATGTGGGCGATTGTGGTGGCGGTCGTTGTAGCGATTGTCGCAAGTTCGTATGCGCGGCTGAGTGTTTCGCGGCCCGTCCGAGTAGCGCTTGCGAGCATGCGCGCTGTGTTCATCATGGTGCTGCTGGTGGTGGCGTGCGGGCCGGAGTTGCGTAAGAGCAATGAACGGGTGGAGCCCGACTGGGTTGTGATGATGGTTGATCGGTCGCAGTCGATGATGATTGCGGACGCGGGGGTGCGGCCGGCGTTGGTGTCGCGCGAGGAGCAGTTGCAGGAGATTCTGGGGGCGGCCAGGCCTGTGCTGGTGTCGATTGACGCCAACAAGCGTGTGGTGTGGCTCGGATTTGATTCATCGGCGTACGAACTTGATGGCCGCATGTTGGAGGAGCCTGGGCTGCTGGGGATGGCGGAAGGTCGGAGCACGGCGATCGGGGCATCGATGGAGGCCGCGTTGCAGCGTGTGGCTGCGAGGCCTTTGTCGGCGATTGTGCTGTTCTCGGATGGGCAGTCGGTGGATGCAGTTTCGCGTGCGGTGCGGCGCTCGCTTGAGCGGCAGCGTGTGCCGGTGTACGCGGTCGCGCTGGGCAGCGCGGACCCGATTTCGGACATGTCGATTCGGCGTGTGGTGGCACCGGAGATGGTGTTTGTCGATGATGTCGTGACCGTCGGCGTGGAGATCGAGCATCGAGGTGCGACTTCGGGGCGGGCGCGGTTGCAGTTGCGCGAAGCGATGACAGATCAACTTGTCGACGAGCAGGAAGTTGAGGTCGCGGCTGATGGTAATGCGACGGTGCGTCTTTCGACGCAGCTCTCCGAGGCAGGGAGTCGGCGGCTGACGGTGACGTTACTCCCTGAGCAGGATGATCTGATCGCGGACAACAACAGGGCGCAGGTTTCGGTGGAATTGGTCGATCGTCCACTGCGCGTGCTGTATGTGGATGGGTATCCGCGGTGGGAGCATCGATATCTGAAGACGCTGCTGTTGCGCGAGCGGTCGATTCGGTCGTCGTCGCTGTTGTTGTCGGCGAACAGGCGATATTTGCAGGAGGGCGATGTCGAGATCGACGCGCTGCCCCGTTCGGTTGAGGAGTGGGCGCAGTACGACGTCATTGTCATCGGCGACCTGCGGCCCGAACTGATCGGCGAGGACACACTCATCGATCTTCGGCAGCACATCGCCGAGCGTGGTGCGGGGCTGATCTGGGCGAGCGGACCGGGCGCGGTTCCGTTGGCATGGCGTGGAACGGCGCTTGCGGACCTTCTGCCAATGTCGCTTGATGTCGAGCAGGCGGTGCGTGTGTGGCGCGAGCCGGTGACGATGCGGCGTACCGTGGCGGCTGCGGACCTTTCGCTGCTTGAGATGAGCGACGCAACGAGCGCGACATCGGGGGATGCGGGGTGGCCTGAGATTTTGTCGGACCACAATACGGGATGGGCGAGGCTGCACTGGGCGCAGCAGATCGCGCCTGCTGCGATCAAGCCGGGGGCGGTTGCGCTGGCGACGTTCGAGACGGAGCGCGGCGTTGCAGACGGCACATCTGCCGGTGTGCTGATGATGCGTTTCGGGGCTGGGGTGAGTGTGTATGTTGCTACGGACGAGACGTGGCGTTGGAGGTATGGGCGCGGTGAGGATCTGAGCGAGCGGTTCTGGGTGCCGATGATCCGTCAGTTGGGGCGGGCGAGTCTGGCGCGCGGCGATCGGGCGGTGCTGCTAACCGCATCACCCGAAGCGGCGCTGGTGGGCCAACCTGTTCGGATCGGGGTGGAACTGCTGGATCAATCACTGATTGATTCACGGGCTTCGGCCGTGTCGGTGCGCGTGGGTTCGGAGACATCGGGAGCCAGGGTGACGCTTGATCCGCAGGCTGACGGTCGCGGGCGGCACTTTGGTGGGACATGGGTGCCCGATCGACCCGGGCGGTACGTGGTTGCGATTGACGACCCGCTGATGCCCACAACCGGGGAGGGTCGGGTTGTAACGGTGGTGTGGCCGGACGATGAATCGCGCACGCCTCAGACGAATCACGAACTGCTGCGCGAACTGGCGGAGTCGACGGGTGGAAGCATTCTGACGGCGGATGGGTTGGCACAATTGGAGGCCAGTCTCCCGAACAGGGCGGTGACAATCGCGGGAGAGCCGGAGATCAGCACGCTGTGGGACAAACCCCTTGTTTTGGTGGTTTTGGTGGTCTTGTTGGCGTTGGAATGGGTTGGGAGGCGGGTGGTGAGGCTGGCGTGAATCGGGGTCGTGGGTGATGCCGATAGGGGATGAGGGGGCGTTTGGACTTTTGTTTGGGGAACCCGCGCGGGCGGAATGGGAATAGACATAGGAAAGGATGGAGATCGACGTGCACGAGGCGGAAGAAACCCGGGTTGAGGCGTTGCGATCGCTGGAGCGGTCGTTGCAAGCGATCCGGGTGCGGGCGCGAGTGCTGCTGGTCTTGCGGGTGCTGCTGCTGGGTGTGGCGTGTACGGTGGCGGCGGTGATGGTCGGAGCGATTGCGGATTTTGTATTGCGTTCGCCCATGGCGGTGCGAGCGGTGGGGTTGTGCGCGGCATTGGTGGTGGGGGTGTGGGGATTTCTTCGTTTTGTGTGGCCTGCGGTGAAGTTCAATCCCTCGTTGTGTGAGTTGGCTCTGCGTGTCGAACGGCAGCCCTTGGGCGAGGGGGGCGAACTGCGTGGGTTGCTGGCGTCGGCGCTGGAATTGGCGGACGAAGAGAGACACGGGCATGAATCGGCGGAGATGCGGGCGGCGGTGATTGCCGAGGCTCTTCGGCGGTGGGATGACGGGTCGAAGGTGCGTGTGTTTCGCAAGCGGCCTGCGCTGCGGGCAGCGGGGATTTTTGGCGCGACGATGGTTGTGCTGATGCTGAGCGTGGTGGTGCAGCCGACGCTTTCGCGTATTGGTGCTGAGCGCATGCTCATGCCTTGGACTGGGGTTGACTGGCCCAAGCGGCAGTGGGCGGTGGATATTACGTCGACGGAGACGCACGCGATCGACACGGCGTTGCCGATGCGGAGCGCGATTGTGCGAACGAACCGGGGGCAAGGCAAGACGCCGGTGCGTGTGCGCTATCGCGGCGTGGTTGAGGATCAGGTGGGGCCTTGGCGGACGAGCGCGCTGACGGGACAGGACCGTCGGGTTGATCTGTCGCCCTATGGAATGCGACAAACTGGTTCGGGCGAGTTGTATGAACGCCTGCTCGACCCGATGGAAGTCTTGGCGACGACTGGTGCGAGGGCTGAGGGCGGGTGGATCGAGTATCAGTATCTGACGGAGGATGATGAAACGCTGGTCCGTCGTGTGCGTGTGGTTTCGCCGCCGGCGATTGCGTCGGCGATGGTTCGGATCGTGCCACCGGAGTATGCGCTGCCTGACGCGGCGGCGGCGGGATTCGCGGCGAGTGATAGCCGCGACCTGGGGCGGGGACAGGATGAGCGAGCGATGGTCAGCCGGGTGCTTGCTGGTTCGAGAGTGGAAGTGACGATTGTTTCGAATAAGGTGCTACCACCTGCACTGGGTGGTCGGTTGGCGGATTGGCTTGAGCCTCTTCGCGAGCGATCACAGGATGTGACGGTCGATCATGTTGGCAAGAGCATTGTGATTGGCGCCACGCTGGTCGAGTCGGTGCGGCTGCGTGTGGAATTAGTCGATGAGTTCGGGCTGCACAATCGTGATGATGCGGTGTTTTCGTTTGACGTGGTGAAGGATGGCCCGCCCGAGGTAGTGGTGGTCGAGCCCGGGTTCGATGAACAGTTGCTTGCGGAGGCGGTGGTTGGGCTGTCGGCCGAGGCTCGTGACGATCTTGGGCTGGTGGAATTGTCGATCGAGACGATGGTGGCGCGTCGGCTTGCGGGGTCGGAGGGCGGAGCGCCTGAAGCGAACGGCGTGTGGCGTGAGCTCGATCGCGCTGAAGGGCGGCTTGGGCGAGAAGCGAGCGCGAAGGCTCAGCTGAAAGTGGCCGAAACGGGCGCGACAGCGGGCGACGAGGTGTGGGTTTCGAGTGTCGCGCGCGACACGCTGGGGCACGCGGGGTTCTCGGAACGGAGCGAGGTGCGCTCGACGATTCGGCGGCTGAGGATTATCAGCGAGACGGAGTTGCTCGAACAGATTCGGGCCGAGTTATCCGGGCTTCGGCAGACGGCGATGCGGCTTGACGAGCAGCAGTCGCGGCTGGCGCAACGACGGAGCGAACAGGGGGCAAGCGAGGCCCTTGCGCGAGAACAGGCGGAGTTGACGGACCGCATCTCGGCGCAGAGAGGAACCGTATCGAGGCTTGAACAACGTCGGCTGCGAAATGCGCTGGCGGATGGGGCCATCGAGGGGCTGTTGCGTGATGTTGGTGCGGCGATTGGAGAAGCAGCATCGACATCGGATGAAGCGGCTCGGGCGCTAGCGGAGGCGGGTGAAGGCGATCGTGGGGCGGGCGAGGCCGAGCAGCAACGTGTGCGCGATGAGCTCTCGAATCTGATTCGGCAACTGGATCGGGGGGAAGATGGGTGGGTTGCGCGGCGTGCGCTCGAGCGGGTGGTAGAAGAGCAGCGTGCGCTGATTGAAGAGACTCAACGGACGGGCTCGCGCATGATCGGGCGCGATCGCAGCGAACTCTCGCCGACGGAGCGGACAGAACTGGACCGGATAGCGGATCGGCAGCGGCAGGCGGCGCGGCAGGCGGCCGAGGCCATCGAGGAGTTGTCGCAGCGCAGCGAACAGTTGAGACAGGCCGATCCGTCGCAGGCGGCGGCGATGGCAGAGGCATCGAGGCAGGGGCGTCAAGAGCAGGTTGCACAGCAGCTGGAAGAAGCTGCGGACAACATTCAGCAGAACCAGACTTCGAGCGCTCGAGGCGAACAGCAGCAGGCGCTCGAGGCCCTTGAGCGCATGCTCGATGAGATCAACAACGCACAACGGAACCGCAACGCCGCGTTGCTGCGGCAATTGGCGAGTCTGCTTGAGTCGATCGAGTCGCTTATCGTGTCGCAGGAGGCAGAACTGGAACGACTTGCCGAGGCGCGGGTGCAGAATGCTGAGGGGCTTGATCGGGGGATGATGCGTCTGCGTGACAACACGCTTGCGGTGCAGGTTGAGGCGCGCGATCCGGAGCTGAGTGTGGTGGGCGGGCTGCTTGATGATGCGCAGGTTGCTCAGGCGAGCGCGATTTCTGCGTTGCGTGCCGAGCCGCAGAATCTTGATGAGGCTGAGCGGCGCGAGCACGAGAGCCTGTCGCGATTGCGTGAGGCGCGTGCGGAGGCGCAGAAGCTTGAGGAACAACTGGAGCAGCAGGAACGCGAACAGATCATCCGTGAACTGCGCAGCGCGTACCGCGAGCAACTCGAACAGCAGATCGTGGTGCGCGATGAATCGCGGCCGTTGGTGGGCGAGGTTTTGTCGAGGCGCGATCGCGCAACGGCACGCGGGCTTGGGCAGCGACAGGAGACCATCCGAGCGTCGCTGGACGATCTGCTCAAGGGGACACAGGGATTGGTGGATGCGGCGATGTTCGAGTTTGCGCATCGGAGGTTGGATCGGTTGACCGAGCGGGCTGCGTCGGACCTGGCGAGTGGCGAAGTTTCAGCATCGACGATCAGCGCGCAGGCTGAAGCGGTGGAACTGCTGCGGGTGCTGGTTGAAGTGCTTTCGGACGTGCCTTCGCCTGAGCGGGATTTTGATGAGGGTGCGGATGGTGCTGGTGGTGGGGGAAGCGGAGGTGGAGGTGGCAGCGAGAATGAACCTTTGCTTCCGCCGATGGCGGAGTTGAAGTTGCTTCGCTCGATGCAGGCGGTGGTCGCGCTGCGGACGCGCGAACTGCATGATGTGGGCGGCGGGGCGGAGATCGATGACCTTGCCGAGATGCAGGATGAACTTGCACGTCAGGCAAAATCGCTGATCGAGCGTGTGCAACAGCAACAGCAGGGACCCAGCCGGCCTCGAGAAGGAGGCTCGCCATGAGATGGACCATCGTGCTTCTCGCGGGGATGTTGCTGGCGGGCGCTGGGTGGGCACAGGACTCTGGCGAGCAGCCTCGGCCGAGCAGAGCGAGGATGCCGAGTCTGGAACAGCTTCTGGGGCTCGAAGACGCCTCGGCACGTGATAACGATGCAGGTCGCAATGCGGTGGAGGAACTGCTGGCGGACCAGAGTCGCGTTGCACTGGATCGGACGCTTACGGCAGATGAGGCTCGCGAGCGATTGGCACAGGCTGCGGAGCTTATGGGCGACAGTGCGGAGCGCCTGATGCGTGGGAAGGACACTGGTGTGCAGACGCAGAGGCTGCACGATGAGATCCTGAGCAGGCTTGATGAAGTCATTGCGTCGGCGCGCGAGCAGGAGAACCAGCAGCGATCGAGGCGGTCGTCGTCGAGCCGGCAACAGCAACAACAGCAGCAGCAGCAACAGCAAGGGCAACACCAACAACAGCAGACGGGCGATCCGGATTCGGCGGAAGAAAATCCATCGAGGCAGGATGGCGATCTGCGGCCCGATGCCCCTGCGGGGAGTGCGGCGTGGGGACGTCTGCCGGATCGTGTGCGCGATGCTCTGATCGAGGGCGTGTCGGATCGGTACAGCTCGCTGTACGAGAGGCTGACAGAGGCGTATTACCGCAAACTAGCGGAGGATCGGCGATGAAACGCGGGGCGTTGCGTTGTACCCAGGCATGCAGTGTGAGTGCGCTGGCTGGGCTGGCGGTGGGGCTGGCGATGGCACAGGATGCCACCAACGGCAGCGGGCAGCCCGAAGTGCGCGAGCGACAGAGTGCGGCGAACGTTGCAGCTGCGGACGAGATGACGCCGGCGCTGGATCGTGCGGTCGATCGCGGGCTTGCGTATCTGGCGAGTCAGCAGCAGCCGGACGGGTCGTTTGCGGGCGGACGATTTGGACGTAATGTTGCGATAACGGCGCTGTGCAGTCTGGCGTTCATGGCTGACGGGCATGTGCCTGGGCGGGGAATTTATGGCGACGTGATCGATCGCGGGGTTGATTTTATTGTCGCCAATAGCGCAGAGAATGGACTGATCGCTGCGGAGGCTGCCAATGGCCCGATGTACGGACATGGGTTTGCGGCTTTGTTTCTGGGCGAGGTGTATGGGATGACGCAGGGCGGTGGTGATACCGCACGCGCGGCGCGCGTGCACGAAGCCCTGGTGAAGTCGGTAAGGCTCATCGAGAGAACGCAGAACGATGAGGGAGGCTGGCGCTATAACCCGGTGCCGTATGATGCGGATGTGAGCGTGACGATCTGCCAGATCATGGCGTTGAGATCGGCGCGCAACGCCGGGATCGAGGTCTCCAAGGATGTGATCGACAAGGCGGTCGAGTATGTGCGGCGGTGCCAGAACCGCGATGGCGGATTCCGATATCAGACGGATCTTGGCCCGAGCGCGTGGCCGAGGTCGGCAGCTGGCATTGCCAGCCTGTTCTATGCGGGCATCTATACGGATCAGGCGATTGATGCGGGGCTTGCGTATCTGCGTGATAATGCGTCGCCTGGTGATGCACGCGTGTCGCGAGCGCACTATTTCTACGGGCATTACTATGCAGTGCAGGCGATGTATCTCGCGGGCGGGCAGGATTGGTCGGCGTGGTGGCCTGCGATTCGCACCGAGTTGCTCGACACGCAGTTGTCGGACGGGAGTTGGGTGGATCGGAGCGTCGGCAGTTCGTACGGAACGTCGATGGCGCTGATCATCCTTCAAATGCCCAAGCGTTACCTTCCGATTTTTCAGAAATGAGGGTGCGCATGTTTTTTCGACGAATGATCGTGGGTTTGATGGTGGCAGCCGGGATTGCACGCGCCGCGGATGACAGTGGCTGGATCATCTGGGATCGGGATCTGAACCTGACTCGCGGCAGGCTCGTGTCGCTCGGTGAATCCGGAGTTCAGATCGAAGATCGTGATGGAGTTCGACATGTGTTGACGAAGGACCGCATCGCGGCACTGGTGGACGCTGACCCGCAACACTGGACGGTGGAAAGTGGAAGTCTGAGCGACTTGCGCGTCGGATCGGGAGTGCCCGTTGCGCTCGAGCTGACGGACGGGCAGCGATGGATGGGTCAGTGGCTTGAATCGGAGGCGGAGGCGGCGGAGGTGCTGCGCGTTCGGATCGTGCGCGTGGGCGAGATAGAGATTCCACTCGATCTCGTGGCGAGTCTGGCATTTCGCGAGCGAGAAGGTGTCAGACCGACACGATTGCCGGACGTCGATGTTGTGCATCTGGTCAATGGCGATCGGCTGCTGGGCACCGTGATTGGTATCGGGCGCGAAGTGGAGATCGAGAGCGAAGGCAGCGTTGTGAGCGTTCTGCGGAGCAGCGTTGCGGAGATCGCGTTTTCGAATCCGGCATCGCAGGGGCCTCCGATGCGTGTGTGGCTTTCGGGGTCGCGCGTGTTTGGTGCGGCTGCCATGACAGGCAGTGGGCTTTCAGATGTGGCCATTCAGGCGGTGGGCCCGAAGTGGGGGAGACAGGAGGCGTCGGCGATCGGCGCGGTGCGGCTGTGGGAGCCCGAGCGTGACTCTGTCGTCGTCGGCATCGAGTTTGTGCCCGCACAGTTGGTTGCGTGGTCGGCGCTGCCGATCGCGTCAGTCGTTCCCGAGGCGGGGCGACGCTGGACACGCGAAGCGGAGCGAGTGGGGCCCTCGAAACTTGGGAGTCAGTCCTTGTGGTTTTCTGGTCCGATGGCGGTGACGTGGCGTCTGCCGCCGCACGGGCAGCGAGCCAGCGGCGTGTTCTCGCTTGGGGAAGGGGCGGGCGAATGGGCGGACTGCGTTGTGCGCGTTGAGCAGGATGGAAACGTGCGGTGGGAGTCGCGTCTGAGGCCGAGCGAACCTTCGGCAGCGTTCTCGATCGATCTGGCCGGTGAGCGCGAGATCACGGTGCGGGTGGTGTCAGGGGCGTTTGGACCGATCCAAAATGAAGTCGAGTTGCGATGGGGATGGGTGCTGGTGCCGAGTGCTGACGAAAGTGTCGGGCGGACACTCCCAAGAAGATGATGGGGCCATGGCCTCTGAAGGGAGCGCGCGATGCATACGCCTAAGGAACCCGCGATTGGATACCTGTTGTGGCTGTTGGGGCTGATTGGATTTTGTGGGATTCACCGGTTCTACATGGGCAAGTGGGTGACGGGCCTGCTGTGGTTCTTCACGCTGGGGCTGCTTGGAATAGGTCAGTTGATTGACCTGATCCTGATTCCGTCGATGGCGGCTTCGACGAACTGGCGTCATGCGGTGCGCGGAAGGCTTGTGGGCCAGCCTCTGCCGGCGTGAGGAATCCGGGCGACGTCTCATGGTTTGCGCTGATCGAGCGCATCGAGTTGGCGGTACTTCTCGATGTACTTGTCGCGCAGTTGTGTTTGCTTGTTGGACAGGTCAATGTGTCGACCATCGATGAAGGCGTGTGCGACGTTGGTCGTGATTTCGAGGGGGCTGCCATCGGTGATGATGATGGTGGCTGCCTTGCCGACCTCGAGTGAACCGAGCAGGTGTCCTACACCAAGGATCTGTGCGGGCGAGAGCGTGATGGCGCGAATGGCTACATCCGGGTGGAGGCCATGAGCGACCGCCATCGCGGCGTCGTAAGGCAGATTGCGAACATTGGCATCGGTGTCGGCGGGCGCGAAGCACCATGTCACTCCTGCGGCTTCGAGGCGAGCGGGATGAGTGAAGGCTTCGTTGTAGTCGGCGTCTGCACGGCGCGGGAAGCCGAGCGGGTCGGTCAGGATGACTGGAACGTTGTGTTCTTTGAGCAAATCTGAGCAGAGGTGTGCGTCGCGTCCGCCGACGATGATTGGCCGAAGCTCGCTGGCCAAAGCCCACTCGACAGCGGACGTGATGGCGCTGAGTTCGGACGCGGCGATTAAGACCGGGCGTTGATCCTGTCCTAAGAGGAGTTGAGGCTCGACAGCCTCCAGCCGAAGATCGATCGTGCGATCATTCTGTGCGAGGGCGTGGTAAGAGCGTGCGTGAGCAAAGAAATCGGAAATTGTGCGTACGCGATCCTTGGTGCGATCGTTGGGGTCGAACTTGCCTGTCCAGCGGTTGGGAGCGCGGTAGGCTTGTGGCCAGTTGATGCAGAGTCCGGCGGCATCGAGGATAGTCAGATCTTCCCACGTCCAGCCGTCAAGACGGATGATGGACGCGCGGCCTGGGATAAGCCCTCCTGCGGGGAAGACGGCGGCGGTGAGGACGCCATTCGTGCGGGCGACGGGAATGAGAGTTGAATCAGGATTGATACTGACGGCGGCGCGGACTTCGGGTGTAATGTCGCCAACTTCGCGTGTGTCGCGCATGGCGCGGACGGCGGAGATTTCGGTCAAGCCGAGTTCTGTCTTGGCAGCGACGAGGCCGGGATAGATGTGGAAGCCCGAGACGTCAAGGGTCTGGGTGCCGGTCGGGAGCGGCGGGGCGGCGGAGCGCGGGCCGATGTAGGTGATTCGGCCATTGTCGAAGAGAAGCATCGCATTGTCAATGTGGGGCGAAGAGATTGGGTGTGCCGTCGCCCCAATGAGCGCAATGGGGCGGGCTTGCGGCGGGGAGGCGGGAATCAGGTCTTGAGCGATTGCGGGAGTGAGCGAAACCAGAAAGGCCAAAAAGAGGCCGACGGCGCGCGAAGTGCTGGTAAAAAGCGTGGCATGGTTTTGCATGGGCGAAGTGTAAGGGATAATCGAAGGCGGAGAAGTCTGCGCGACTAAAGTATGGGGACGAAAATCGGGCGGTGGGCGTGTGGTGGAGCGATCCCTTGCTGAATTGGCTGTCTCGCGTGATTCGTGTGGTGGTGGGGCTGGTGCTGCTGACGACGGCGCTGGCGTTCTTTGCATGGATGGCGAGCGGGCGAGAGCAGCCGGAACTCAAGGCGGAGGTGATTTCGCCGCTCCTGGTGCGTGGGCTGGTCATCAAGCCTCAGGAAGTCAACCGTATCTGGAATGGGTATGGCACAGCTCGGGCGATGGTGAGCGCCGATGTGGCGTCGGAAGTGGCGGCACGGGTCGTCGAGCGTGCGGAGTGGCTCGAGCCGGGAGCGGAGGTCAGGGCGGGGCAGGTGCTGCTGCGGCTGGACCGGATTGACTTCGAGATTGCGGCTGCTGGCGCGCAACAGAGCATCGAATCTCTTGGGGCGCAGATCGAAGCGTTGACGATCGAAGCTGCATCGCTTGAGCGGCAAATCGTACTGGCATCGGAAGAGACAGAGATTGCGCGTCGAGACGCGCAGCGGGCGCGCGATGCAATCGAGCGTGGCGCGGGGAACTTGAGCGAGATCGACCAGTGGCTCAGCTCGCAGCGACGAGCCGAACGCTCGCTGGTTGCGCTCGAGCAGCAACGCGACTTGATTCCATCGCGCGTCCGCGATCTCGAGGCTCGCGTCGAATCGCAACGTGCGACGCTACGGCAGGCTCAGGAGAATCTTTCGCGCACTGTGATCACGGCACCGATTGATGGCGTGGTGCAGGAAGTTGCTGTCAAAGCGGGTGAGTGGACGGCAGCAGGGCGCACGGCGCTGCGGATCGTGGACCTGCGACGCATCGAAGTTCCGGTGAGGCTTGCTCCTGAGGCTGCTCAAACGGTGCGGCCCGGCGATATTGCTGAGCTTCGGCAGCGGGCCGAGAGCGAACTTTCATGGGTCGGGCGTGTCTCGCGCATTGCACCGGAGTCTGACGAACGCACGCGATCGATCGTGGCGTATGTCGAAGTACAGCAAAGTGAGCCTCTCATCTTGAGACCCGGGCAGTTTGTGGTGGTGTCGATTGAAGAGCAGGGCTCATCGTTTCGAACGGTCGTGCCGAGACGGGCGATTCGAGGAGGGCGTGTCTTTGTGGCCACGAAGTCGGACGCACCGGAAGCGGCGATCTGGCCCGTCGCGTCACGAGTTGCCAACGCTATCGCGCGCCGTATCGCGGGGAGTTCATTGCTTGAGCAGGCGATCGAAGCTGATCTTGATCTGCGTTTGCGCGAACACGCGCGGCTCGAAGTCGGGACCAGGGGTGATGAAGTTGCGCAAGCCGCGTCGCAACTCACGCGAGCGTGGCTCGGCGAAGGCGGATCCGAGTCACTGAGTCGCCAGATGACTGAATCACTTGCTACTGCTTTGACACCGGTTGTAGCCCGGTGGCTCCTCGCCACGGACCCGGCGCTGCTGCCCGACTCGATTCGGCATGATCTCGAAGTAGTACAGCGGTTGTCGGTTGCACATATGGTCGAAGTGGATATCGACTTTTCGGTTGAGGCGTTGTTCGACACGCTCGACCCGATCGAAACACAATGGGCGATCGTGCGCCGGCGCGATGGGGAGTCGCTCGCGGGTTCGGTGCTGCTCGTGTCGAATCTGGAGCAGTTGGTCGAGGGCTCGCTGATTGAGATCGCGTTGCCACAGAGCGAGGGGGCGCGGTGAGTCTTCCATCGTTCGGCGTGCGCAATCCGGTCGTCGCCAATCTGACGATGTTCGCGATCATCGCGGCGGGGTTGATCTTTGGCCTGACGCTGCGGCGCGAGTTCTTTCCGGAGGTCGCAGCTCGACAGTTGATTGTGGTCGCGCCGTATCCTGGCGCGGCACCCGACGAGATCGAGCGAGCGCTGGCGATCAAAATCGAGGATCGTCTTGCGGACCTCAAGGGTGTCAAGGAGATCAACACGACAGTCAATGAAAGCCTCGCGACTGTGCGCATCGAGTTTCGCGAGGGTGTGAACATTGACGAAATGGTGGCCGAGGCAAAGCGTGAGATCGATGCCTTGCAGGATCTGCCCGATCAGGCAGACCGAATCACGATTTCGAAGATCGAGCCGTTGCTTCCGGTAATCATCGTGACGATCTTCGGCGATGGTGACGAAATGTCTCTCAAGTCCGCGATCAGGCAGGTCGAGGATGATCTGAAATCCATTCCGGGCATGGGGGATATCGCGGTCGGCGGCGTGCGGCGCGACGAGATCGCTGTCGAGGTGCGCCCCGAGGCGATGCTCGAGTATGGGCTGAGCCTAACCGATGTCGCGGATCGGATTCGCAGCGCGATGATTGAACTTCCCGGCGGGAGCGTGCGCTCGACGACGCAGACGCTGGGGGTGCGCGCGGTGGGAGTCGAGGAACGAGCGGCAGCGATTCGCGAGATCGTGGTGCAGGCTTCGGCGGGGGGATCGGTGGTCCGTCTGGCGAACATCGCAGATGTGCGAGATGCGTTCGTGGATCAGGACCGGCGGTTTCGATTCAATGGCAAGCCAACGGTTTCGGCAACGGTGTTCAAGAAGGGGGATCAGGACATCGTGAAGATGTCCGAAACTGTGAAGGCGTATGTGGCGGGGCGGCGAGGTGAGCCGCTGAAGTTGACGCTGAGCGATCGTTTGATGGCTGGCGCTGGGGGCCAGGCCGGGGCTGCGTCCGCGCGCGTGCTGGCGTATCAACTGGGCGTGCAGCGAGGGCCCCCGCCGGGCGAGATTGCAACGACAACGGACCTTGCTCGCTTTGTCGTCGGGCGACTCGACTTGCTGACTCGCAATGCACTCTGGGGCGGGATGCTTGTGTTCATCACGCTCGTGCTGTTGCTCAACTGGCGCGTGTCGTTTTGGGTTGCGGTGGGGTTGGTCATCTCGCTGCTTGGCACGCTTGTGGTGATGAGGGCAGCTGGAATCACCCTGAACCTTCTGACGATGTTCGGGCTGATCATCGTGATCGGAATTCTCGTTGACGATGCGATTGTGGTTGCTGAGAACATTACGGCCAAGCATGAGCAGGGCCTGTCATCGACTCAGTCAGCAGTCGAAGGAACGACGCAGGTGGCGTGGCCTGTGGTGGCGACGGTCCTGACGACGGTGGCAGCATTTCTGCCATTGGCGCTGATCGGCGGAAGCATCGGCGACTTCATGCGTGTGCTTCCGATTGTGGTGGCCTGCTCATTGTTCGTGTCGCTGATCGAGAGCCTGTTCATTCTTCCGGCGCATATGTCGCACTCGCTTCGGGCACGCGACGCCAAGCACAGCGGCCTGCGCAAGGCGCTCGGATCAATCGAGAAGCGCTGCGATACAGCTCGCGATGCGCTGTTTTCGCGGTTCATCACGCCGCTGTACACCCGATCGTTGCGCGTCGCGTTGCGGCATCGCTACCTGAGCCTGATCGTTGCTGTTTCGATTGCGGTGGTTTCGGTCGGGCTGGTGGCGGGTGGGAAGCTTGAGTTCATCTTCTTCGAAACCGATGACAGCGAGACGTTGAACATCGAACTGCGAATGCCGGTTGGAACGCCAGTTTCGGAAACCGACAAGTACATTCGGCTGATCGAAGCGGCTGTGGTCAAGCAGCCGGAAGTGTTGACTGTGTTTTCGCAATCGGGAGAGATCGGTGACATCGACGGAAGCGGCGGAGGCGCGTCATCGGGGCATGTCGGACAACTCATACTCGAGTTGCGGCCTGTGGAAGAACGCCTGAAGCTCGAACAGCGAAAGAGCGAAGACGTGATGCTCTCGATTCGCTCGGAAGTCGGTGCCTTGCCAGGGATCAAGAGCCTGCGGATGCGTGGAGTCTCGGGCGGCCCTGGCGGGGCGAATCTGACGTTCACGGTTACGGGGCGCGACCGCGAACAGATCATGGAAGCCGTGGATCGGATGCAGCATCGTCTTGCGGAGTTTGCCGGCGTCTTTGACATCTCGAACGATACTGATTCGGGACAGCGTGAGTTGCGATTCACGCTTCGCGATGGCGCGACAGAGCTGGGTTTTACGCGTGCCACGCTCGGCCGACAGATTCAGGGTGCGGTGTTCGGGATCGATGCTTACACGTTTGCGGGGTTTCGCGAAGATGTTGATGTGCGCGTGATGTTGCCGCGAGCGATCCGACAGAGCGAAGAAGCAATCGAGAATCTGCATGTCTTTACGCCCGCGGGTGTCCCGGTGCAGATCAAGGACGTGGCGCACATTGAAGAGAGGGAATCGTTCTCGACGTTGCGTCGGCTTGATCGCAGGCGCGCTGTGACCGTGACGGCAGATGTTGACCGCGGAGCCGGGGCGAACCCTGAGGCTATTGCGGCAACCCTTCAGCCATTCCTGCGTCAACTGGAGCGAGAGCACCCTGGCGTGCGAATTCTGGAACGTGGGCGGCAGAAGGACTTCGCCGAGTCGATGAGCACGCTGCCTCTGGGCATGCTTGTGGCGTGCGGGTTGATCTATCTTGTTCTGGCGTGGCTTTTTGCGTCGTATGTGCAGCCTCTGATCGTGATGAGTGCGATTCCATTTGCGACAATCGGAATGATCTGGGGACACTTCGTTCTGGGCTATGACCTGACATTTCTGTCGCTGATTGGTTTTGTGGCGCTCACCGGCGTCGTGGTCAATGACTCTTTGATTTTCATGGAGTTTTTCAATGGTGAGCGCCGGCGCGGGCTTGGAGTGGTGGAGGCATCGATCGCCGCGGGGCGGGCACGCATTCGCGCAATTTTGCTCACAACCATCACGACGGTTCTGGGATTGATGCCGCTGATTCTAGAGAAGAGTTTTCAGGCGCGGTTTCTGGTGCCGATGGCCATCACGATTTCGGGCGGATTGATCTCGGCCACGGTGATCATTCTGATGCTCCTGCCGTGCCTGCTGCTGATTGTCGATGACTGCAAGCGCCTACTGCGTGCGCTCTGGACGGGCACTTGGACGCCCTCGCCCGACCCGATGGGGGTTCTGGTCGGGAGTGTCCCGACGCGGCACAACGCAACCGGAACAGGAGATTTCAGCGCCGATGCCGGTTCGAAGGCTCCTTTCGCGAAAGGCAAGGAATCGCGTGCAAAGCGCGATTCCGGTGAAGTGCGCGATGCGGAGTGAGTGCTCGCGGGTGATACATGCGTGTCGATGGGAGTCTTGCGAAGACCTCACTCGCGCACGACGATGAACCCTCGCCGCAAGCCTCGGATGACCTGAAAACGCACCCCCTCGCGAAAGTTAACACGGTCGATGAGTTGTTTGAACTCGTCAACAGAGCGAACCTGGTAGTTGGCCACGCCATAGATGATGTCGTCGGGTTCGAGACCTGAGCGTGCGAGAGGGCTGCTAGCGCGCAGATCAGTGATGAGCACGCCGGAAATGTCATTGCCCTGGTAGCCAAGCTCGCGGCTGATGTTTTCGGTGACGGTAGCGACGGTCACTCCGAGGCGATCGACTTCGAGCCCGCCGAAGACCTTGGTGTTACGCTCACCGCGATCACCGATGACGGCATTGATCTCACGCTGCGAGCCTTCACGAAAGATCGAAAGACTCGTTCGAGTGCCGGGCGGCGTGATCTCGACGCCGGTGATGAGCGAGGCGGCGCCACTGACAGCGCGGCCTGCGATCGAGAGGACAACATCACCGGACTTGAGTCCAGCAGCCGCAGCCGGGCTGTCTGCGAGGACCTCGGCGATGAGCACGCCTTTCTGATCTGCGGGCATTCCAAAGGATCGGGCCAGATCTGGCGTGAGATCCTGCATGGTCACCCCGAGCCATCCGCGCCCGACGCGCCCGACTTCGATGAGGTTGCGCATGACACTCTTGACGAGATCGATGGGTATGGCGAACCCGATGCCAACCGAGCCGCCAGATTGCGAGGCGATGGCAGTGTTGATGCCGATGACGCGACCTTCGAGGTCGATAAGCGGGCCTCCGGAGTTTCCGGGGTTGATAGCGGCGTCGGTCTGAATGAAGTCTTCGTAGTCCTTGAAGCGCTCGCTGACCAGTCCGATGCCGCGGCGACCCTTAGCACTGATGATGCCGGCCGTGACCGTGTTACTGAAGCCGAACGGGCTTCCGATCGCCAGCACCCACTCGCCAACCTGAAGCGTGCTCGATTCGCCGAACGTTGCGGGCTGGAGGTTGTCGGCGTCGATCTTAAGGACGGCCAGATCGCGCTGGGGATCGGTGCCGACGATAGTTGCCTGAAACTCTCGTCCGTCGGACAGCCGCACGACGAGTATGTCGGCCTGTTGGACGACATGGTTGTTGGTGAGGATCAGCCCGTGCTCGTCGGCGATGACGCCCGACCCCAGGCCGGTGGGCCTGAGCGTATCTGGCTCGAAAAGCCTGCGGCCAAAGAGATCGCGTCGAACGCTCGCAACGCGCGACTGCGTTGTGATATGCACAACAGAAGGCTCGACGCGCTCAGCAGCACGCTGAAACGCGTTTGACAGGCTGCGGGCGTAGCGCAGTTCGACTTCGGCTGTGTCGTCACTTTGTGGCGCATTGGGCACGGCCCATGCGCTCGGTGCCAGGGTGAGCGAGCAGGCCGTCAGCACTGCGCACATTGGGCGAAGGAGTCGGTCACGGGTTCTAGGCATGAAATGTCCTCCAGTTTTCACTCATGCTTATAGGGAAATGCGCGTGCAAAGGTTTGGTCGTGACAGGGGCGTGACAGTTTCAAAGCCCGTATTCGGCCCAGGAACTGCTCGTTTCACCGACGCGAACGCGCTCGAGCGTCAGATCAGTCCGCAGGCGATAGGCATTGCCTGAGCGATCGGTATATGTTCGCCCCTGTCCGATCTCACTGGCGAGGCGCTCGAAGATGTGTCGTGCAAGAACCTCGGTCGTAGGGTCGATCGAGTCGAACTCGATGACGCGTGCTCCGGCGATCTGCTTGAGCGGGCCGGCAATTGGATCGTCGCTGTTGATGGCCAAAGCGTGGTCAAACTGATCGAGAAACTCGCCGATGGCCAGTTTGATGGCCTTGAAATCACAGACCATGTCGTTCTCGTCGAGGTGCTCGGCCGAGAGCACGATCTCAATGCGGCGCGAATGCCCGTGCGGGTATCGGCAGCGATCGGGATGCTTGAAGAGCATGTGCCCGCTCTCGACTTCGAAGGCTTTGCAGATGCGGTACTTCATCGGGCGATGATATGTCAGCATCGGCAGGGCTCACGTCCCCCTGCGGTTGCCAAAGACATCGATATGGACGCGGGGGCAATACCGCCAGTTGCGTTGGATGCACGCGTCAATGATCCACTGAGTCTGCCCGGGCGCTCTGGGTTTGACGCCTTCGGGCATGAGCAGCACATCGCCGGGCGATACGCCTGCGATCTGGTTTACAACGCGCTCGATCTCAGGCAGATCGTCGGGCGTGCAGACGACGAACTTGAGTTGGCGATCAAGGCCGGCGCGAAGCAAGGTACGCAGCGCGTTGATGTTGAGGCGGCGCTGTTCGTGCCGCTCGGCCCATTGGCCTGATGGATCGCGCGGGTCGTTTCGCGGTGTGGAGTTGGCCAATTTCGGACTGATGCTCATCAGATCGCACACGACGTCGGGCGCGACCGTGCCTGAGGTCTCGATCGTGACGTGAAGACCGGCCTCGCGCAAGCGCTGGTTGAGTTCGACACTCTGTGAGAAGATCAGGGGCTCGCCACCGGTAAGCACGACGTGCGTCGCGCCCGACGCGCGCACTTCATCGAGCAGACTATCGATAGTGCGTGCTGTTTGCTCGGGCGCCCAACTCGCATACGGCGTATCACACCACGAGCAACGCAGGTTGCACCCGGATACCCGAATGAAGAACGAAGGCACGCCGGTGAGTTTGCCCTCGCCTTGAATCGACAGAAAGGTCTCGGAAATAGGCATGGTGGTGGTCATGGCGAGTACCGCGTCGGGTCAGGAATGCCGGCCTGCTCGAACCCGCGGCTGCGCAGGACACAACTGTCGCACACGCGGCACGCCAGGCCGTTGGGCGCGGGGTCATAGCAACTGTGCGTCAGCGCGTAATCGACGCCCAGCTCTGTGCCGCGCGCGATGATCTGCGTCTTGGTGAGTGATACCAGTGGAGCGATAATCCGAATTGGCGAGCCTTCGACGCCCTGCTTTGTGCCCAGAGCGAGCGTGCGCTCGAACTGTTCGATGAACTCCGGACGGCAATCCGGGTACCCGGAGTAATCAATGGCGTTGACGCCAATGAATATCGCTTGTGCTGCGAGTGATTCGGCCATGGCACCCGCAATCGCAAGAAAAATTGTGTTGCGGGCGGGAACGTACGTCACGGGTATGCCCGCCTGCTCGGCGTGCTTCGGGACGGCGATGTCAGCGGTCAGCGCACTGGCGCCAAACAGACGCAGGTCGAGCGGCATCACGACCACCGAAGCCGTGCCAAGATGCTCGGCCACGCGACGTGCGGCGTCGAGTTCGTGGCGATGGCGCTGGTTGTAGTCGATAACGAGCGCGTGACACCGCCATCCATCGTGGCGTGCGATGGCCAGCACGGTGGCGCTGTCGAGGCCTCCGGATAGCAGAATCACCGCGTTGCGTTGGGGCGTGTTCACGCGCGATCATAGCAATCGGCGTGCGCCTTCACGACGCTTGCGATAGGGGCTCGTTGAGGTCGGATGCGCGGTTAATCATGGCCCGCGCAATCCCTGGCAGATCGAACCGCAAGGTCTCCGACGGATAGAAGTTCTCATCACGGACGTCCTGATCCTGCCACAATACAACGCGGAGGTCACGCCGATCGTTGAGGTCGATCTGCTCTCCGATCGCGTAATGATCGGGATCTTCGAGATTGCCGATCTCTCTCACCACCGGGCGGCATGGGTCGGCAGGTCGCCATTGCACCACTACGCCTCGCATGCCGTTGGAGAGTTCGACGATCGAACCCGGAGCATACGGCGGAACCACGGCACACAGACCGAGGAAGATCACGGGGTCGATCCAGTCGCAGTACGGCTGTTGCTGCATAAGGCGAAGAACGCGGACGGGAGGCACAGGGTGCGGAGCCTCGATGTCATCGGGCGCAAGTGGTAAGCGAAGCGACTCATAGAGTTCGGCCGCTGCCGCGATGCGTGCGAAGACATGAATCGCCGTGCCGTGCAGAGCTACCAGCCCCGTGCCTGTCATTTGACGCGGGAGCCCGCTGCCATCGAATCTTTGGTGATGGTGCAGCACAACAGCGGCAGCAGAGGGATCGACTTCGCCGCGCACGATGTCAAACCCCAGTTGCGTGTGCTGCTGCCATGGGGGATCGCTCTCGTCGTGGGTTGCAAGATACCGTTGAATGACTTCGGGATCGAGTCGCATGTATCCGATATCGCGCAGGAGTGTTCCGACGCCCAGCGGGCTGACATCGCGGGCCCGGGCCGGGTCGAGGCGTGACCGCTGATGTTCGAGATAGAAGTCGAGCTTGAGCCCGATGAGCACCGCGATGTAGGCCACGTTGGTTGCGAAGCGCAGCATCGGCGAGCCACAGCCGTTCATTTCCTGAATGTAGAACGCGGAGTGCGGATAGTCGGCAAGGCGATCGATCAGATCGACCACGGCCCGACGAAACACGCGATAGTCGAGCTGCGGATCAACGCCGGTGCGTGCCTGATCGAACGGCTCGGCGAGGACACTGGTCAGTGCCGCGCGGGCCATGCAGACCTCTGGGCTGACGCATTCGGCAATTTGTTCGAGCCCCGGATACGCGATCCACAACTCATCGATACCAAACTGCTGGAGGCGTGCGATGACGTGCGGCTCGAGAGTCGCCCCGGCTTTGAGCAGGATCGTCGACGGGTGCTTGGGATGAAGCACGGGCATCGCAAGTTGCATGCCTGGTTTGGCGTGTATGGCGCTCAGTCTCAACATATGGCAGTCTCGCCCCCGCGCATGAAGCCCTCTGGCGAGATCATCGACGATTTTGGGGCACCTCTTCGGCGAAATCGCACAGGATTCTGCCTACATCAACGCGCTGATGAACAAGTATCCGGCATACACCAGATACAGGGTGACCAGCACCCCGCCCTCAATACGCCCGATGCGCGATCGGCTTGCGATTATCGGAATGATAATCGCAGTGGTCACCAGCATCGCTGGAATATGGATCGTCAGCATTTCCGAAGAAATCGCGATCGGTCTGGCAGCGGCAGCGGCACCGAGCACGACCAGAAGATTGAACACGTTAGACCCGAGGATGTTGCCGATTGCGATATCGGACTCTTTGCGAATGGCGGCTTGGATGGAAGCGGCAAGCTCGGGGACTGAAGTTCCGAAGGCAATAACCGTCGCGCCAATGACGATCTCAGAAACGCCCATCGATAGGGCCAGATCTACGCTGCCCCATACGAGCAGCCAGGAACCCGCGAGCAGACCGAGCAGCCCAATCGTCGTTCGCAGGCTGCTGACGAAAGCGCGATCGGTCGGCGGAGTGGCATTTTCTGGTTCCAGGTCGCTCTCTGGAGGCGAGGGTTGTGGCGTATCCGGGCGTCCGGCCTTGAGGTTGTACCAGATGTAGGCCACGATTCCTGCGAAGAGGGCTCCGCCTTCGAGGCGCGAGAGTGATTGGTTGAGCATCATCGCCGTAGCAATGAGTGAGACACCCAGGACAATCGGGGCATCGCGCATGGCAATGGTGCGCGACGCCGCGATGGGGCGGAAGAGAGCCGCCGCTCCGAGAATGAAGCAGATGTTCGCAATGTTGGACCCGACGACGTTGCCAACTCCGAGGCCACCAGCACCATCGAGACTCGCACGGACGCTTGTGAAAAGTTCGGGCGCGCTGGTACCAAAGGCAACAATCGTCACGCCGATCACGAACGAACTCAGTCCGAGTCGGCGTGCGAGACTCGCTGCACCGCGCACGAGTTGGTCGGACCCCGAGATGGTCAGCACCAGCCCGAGCACAACCAACACGATGGCGATCAGAGGATGGAGTTGGTCCGGCATATGGCGAAGGCTTCTGTTGGAGAACGCCGGTAGGGTAGACGCAACACTATCGCCTTGGAGTCAGGGGAGCAGGCGGTAGTGCCTCGGCGTGTGAGGTATCAACACGAGCACCACCGATCGCTCTTGCCGCACGGACACACTGCCCGAGTCTCGGATGTCCGTCTGCGTGGGAAGTCGCAGCATTTGCTCGCCCAGCGAACGTGGTGCTGGCTCCTCAGGGCCCGCGAGGCGCGACAGGCCCGGAGTCGTCGTGACCGTCGGGTGGATTGGTGCCGGATCTGGCGTTTGATCTGGCGGAAGATCCGTCGGTCCGGTCATGGTGTCGCGCGTGGGTGCCGGACTGTTCGCAGCCGTGTTGAGTTGCTCCCAATCAAAGCGCGGATCTTCGGGCACAATCACGAGCGCGTGCGAGCCGACCAGATCGACAGTGAATCGCAGCCTGTGAAACAGCAATCCGTCATCCTGAAATGTACGGGTGCGAGGTTCGATGATGCTGGAAAAATACCGCCGCTCCGCCTGTTCATGTTGTGGCATCAACTCGACACGCAAGGCGGCATCGACCTGTGCCCCCTCCGGCGCGTCGTGCGTTCGAGGCACGAGATACGCGCGAGCCATCAGGCGCAACCGCCCGGGATCGAGTTCGACGATTCCACCTTCAACCGTCGTATATCGCTCATTGAGCGTCGGGCCAACCAGCAGCGGCGTCCAGAAATGCAACTGCCCCAGCCATTCCTGCTGCATGGTGCCAATCGTTCGCAACGACCCGAGCGTCATTTCAAGCTGATCGACCGGAACTGCAACGGCACGCAACCCGGCTGCCCGGAGGCGCCCCATCATCGACGGATCGATACCCGTCGCACGATCGGCGTGTGGCCCGAGTGCCAGCCCGATGCGCCCCCCTGCACTTTCGACAACGACGCGCCGCACCTCAAGCCCGATGGATGCCCCAACCACGACAGGCTCGGGCCGCTCCGTTACGGTCAGGGCCTGATCGGTGCGCTCGGGCACGCGGCATCCCGCCATGCCCACAAGCATGAGCCCGAGCATCAGACTACGAGCGAAAAGCAGCCGCACAGTGTTCCTATTCGAGCGCCGGGCACCGGTTGATCCGGTCAATCAGCAGGCGAACCAAACCATATTTACGGCGGTTATGAGTGAAAACCAGTCTCGGAAGGGTCAGGTTGTCCTCTTCTGTGCGAAGCGGACCGCTCTTTTCGATCGTGCCGGTCTTGATGAGCGACGCGAACTCGCGCGTGAGCATCGCAACGTCTTCATCACGAATCTCGTGCTTGAGCCGAATAACAAGTTGATCGCGGACATAGCGCGACGAGTGATACACGCGATAAAACTGGTCGATGTGGTCGGCAGCGTCTTTCGGATCGCGTGCGATGTAGAAGAGGTTATCGTCTTCCGGACTGATCCATCCGCGCCGCATCAGTTGATCGTCGACAAAGGTCTTCCATCCGGACCAGTAGCCGGCAATGGCTTTGGATGTATCGCCGCCAGCGACGGCCCGGCCTTCGACAGGCTCGCCCTCGACAAACACGATCGGAATGATGCTCGCCTTGCCAGTCTGCACGAGTGTGAGCGTCTCATATGTTTCGTCGAGTGTGCCGAACCCACCGGGAAAGCACACAACCGCCTCAGCCTGACTGAGAAACATCAACTTGCGTGTAAAGAAATAGCGAAAGTGAATCAGCTTCTCATCGTCGGCGATGATGTCATTGGCTGTCGTCTCGAAAGGCAGGCGAATCGCGACTCCGAAACTGGCCTGGCGCCCCGGACCCTCATGGCCTGCCTTCATGATGCCATCGCCCGCCCCGGTAATCACCATCCAGCCTCGCTCGGCCATGATGCGGCTGAACGCGACGGCTGCCAAATAGTCCGGGTGGTCTTGGGGCGTGCGCGCCGAGCCGAAGATCGTCACCTTGTGCGGGTCCGGGTACTGCCCAAACACGCGAAAGGCGTAGCGCAACTCTTTCATCGCCGCAGTCATCAGTTTGAGTTCGCCGCGGTCGCGCCCGTCGGGCAGTAGTTTGAGCGCCGCCGTGATGAGCTCCCGAACGAGCCGCGCATCGTACTCGTCGGCGGGGCCGGAGACGTCCTCGATCAGTTCGCGAACGCGATCCTGAATTTGTCCATCGTCAGCCCGGCGCTGCGATCCGACTTCGGGCGGGGCGGCGCTTTGCTCCCGGGGCTGTGTGGACGCAGGTGGATCAAGTTCGGTTCTGTTGTGTTCATTGCTCATGGCTTTTCGGGCTCGTCTGGTTGTGCATAGGCATCGACGACGCGCGAGATCTGCTCGCTGCTCAAGCGCGCCCGTTCACGATAGCGCAGTGCACGCTGCTTGATATCGCGAAGCAGTTTTTCCTGTTCATTCGGCTCCCACCCCAACACCGAGAGTACCGCACGCCGCGTGGTCATGAATTGTTCCGTACGAATCTTCGGCGAACGCACCGTGCCTTCAATACGTACCGTCACCAACTCATCGCGCACACTGTCGAGCACTTCGCTCACGAGCGGGATGCGCCGCACCGCACGGCTATTGATCCGGAGATCGAGTTCCTGCGATGCCAACGACAGAGTGCCATAGCCGAGCAGTTCGATCGAGCGGGAGAGTACACTGAGCTCTTCAAGCGTCAGAGCTTCATCGCGAACATAAAACTGCGCCCGCGCGATATCGAGCAGTTCCCCGCGAGGCAGTTGCAGGTTGCTGACCTCGATGAGCGGCACAAGCAACGGCAGCCTAAGCACGCGCCCCTTGCTGATCTGCACCTGTCCCATGCCACGTCGCGCTCCGCCGAGTTCGCCATAGAGCGTCAGCTGCGCATCGATCACCCCGCGCGATTCATCCGCTGCCGTCGTCGGGTCGGGCTCGGCGGTATCGAGCGATAGATCCGCAAGTACCGGGGCGAGGCGGACGCTTGACATCAGCGCGTGCAGGTCAAATCGTGGGACCTTGGCACCCGCATCGCGCCATACCACCGCCGAGCCTACAACTCGACCATCATGCGCCGTCGCGCTGAATGGACCAACCTCCACCGCTTCCCCATCAAGGCTCGACTTCACGGTACAAACCGCCCCGAGCAACCAAATTCCGGACGCTCGCAACCGATCCGCCTCGATCTGCATCTCGAACCGCGTCGAATCGAAACTTGGATGCTGATGCACCGAAAACGCAATGCGCCCGTCAAGTTCCGTGACATTAACGCCGATCGACGCGCTCGCGTTCTCGACAATAACCTCACCGACGGTGTTCACTTCGATCCCTGTGGGCCTCTTGCCAACAAGCAGTTGTGTGTCGCGCACCAGCAGCGGGCCAGCCACATCAATTGAGATTGCTTCGAGAATAGAACCAAAGTCATCAGGCACGAGACTTCGAAGACTTGGCGGTAAGCCGGCCGCCTGCACATCAACCCTCAGGTCGGCATCAAAGCCGGACCCCTCCATGACCTCGAACGACCCTCGCAGTGTGCTAGACCACTGCTCGCCGAGCAAGCGCAGCTCCTCAACGCGGCCCTTGCCGCCGAAAAGCACGATCTGCCCCGAAGACTCGCGCACACGCACCCGATGTCCTGCCTGGCCGAACTCGAACGCGCGCGGTCGGATATCGATCTGACTCGCGCGAACTTTATCATCCGATTCGATCTCGACGCGCAGGTCCAGCACCCCCGCTGGCTGCTGCTCGCGCCATGTCTGGGCGAACTCGGGCATCAATCGTGAAACGAGCAGCGCAGTGCCGTTTGATTCGATGCGCCCCTCACTCACCTCGATCTCAGCCTTGCCAGCACCATTCTCTGCATCAAACACGCCGCTGGCCGTCACCAGCCCAACCGCCTCGCCATCGACAGCGAACAAGCCCCCGAAACGATCCGTCGCAATGGTGGTGCGCTCGTCGCGCGTCAGGGTGAGCGAGCCTTGCGTCTTGACAAGGCCGAAACGATGATCCCATACGCTCACCTCGACATCGACACCGTCACGCATAGACAGCACGATTGGCGATTGCGCATCAGCCCGCGAAACCGACGCATCGACCCGCCCCGCTGGCGCATGAACCGCTCGCAATGTGGCGACACGCCGCGCAGCCTCTACATCAACGATCCCAACCAGATTCTCGATCGGAAGCGACAACTCGAACGAGGGCAGCAGCACTCTCGCCTGCTCGATTTCCGGTCGGCCGGCTTCGATCTCAAGCCCGAGCACGACGTGGGCTTCAACACGACTCGCAACGCTCGACGCCTCGCCATCACCATTCGAAGTGCCAGTCGATGTGGCCTGAGCGCCCAAATGCACTTCGACGACTTTATTGTTCGCCTTGACGATGCCTTCGATCTCTTCGAGTCGCAGGCCCACGGACGAATCGGGATCGACTTGCGCCGGGCTCGCAGACACTCCTCGGGGAACGATCTCGATGAGAAGCGAGTTCAACTCATCGCTGCCTTCGCGCTGCGAGAACGAAGCCTCGCAATCCACCTCGCCCGCAAGCCCAAGGCGGCCGAGCAGTTCGCGCACACTCAACGCGCTTTCGTTGCGTTGCTTGGCCTCTGGCAATGCGTCAATCAGCATGGCCGTGAGCGGCACTCCTCGGGCCGTCACCTGCACATCCGACGACCGCTCCTCGCCTTCAAGTTGCGCGCGAGCGGTGACGTGAGCGACGCCGCCTTCGACGCCTTTGAACACGCCGCTCGTGAGTTCCGCCTCGCCGTCGACAATACGAATCGCTACCAGTTCAGCCAGAATCGGCAGTGGAAAGTGCTCGGGCACGAAACCGACACTCGGAAGTTCGATGCGGATTTCACGATCCCAGAGGCTCTCGACACCAAAGTGCCGATGGATGTAGACGGTGACCGTACCCACACCGCCTACATCAAACGCGGGCGTCTGCAGCAGAACGTCGAGTTCGTCAGCCCTCGCTGCCGCCGCCTCAATCTCCCCCGGTGCGATCTCGTTGCGACGCAACTGTGCACGCAGCCGATTGCGTTCACTCGTCCACAATCGGCCCTGACGACCTGTCACAATGCGGCCATCATCAATAAGCCTCTGATACCCCTCTCGACTCAGCAGCGCGTCGTACAGCGTTCGGTTGCGCTCGCTCAATCCAGCGCGGAGTTTGGCATCGAGAGGCACATCTGTCGCCCTGACGTTGATGATCGCCTCCGCATCGTCGCCAAGTGGTGCAACCCAGCCGTCGGCCTCGATCTTCGAGCCATTCGTCGACCGCCCGCGAACGTACCTGATCGTCAGGCGATCGGCATCGAGCAGAAACAAGCCTTCGAGATCAACGAACTCATAGGGGAACTCTCGGTACGACGCAACGCCATTGAACAGACGAATCTCGCCGCTGGTCTCGATCTCGCTTCCCGGCTGTGAGGCGCGATTGAGGACCAGATCGAGTTCGACTTGCGCGACAGGATTCGAAAAGATCTGAAGTTGCTCGCGCACATACTCCGGCAGATAACTCAATCGGCCGATGTTCTCCGTTAACTGAACGCGGCCGACGCTGATAGCGCACTCAAATGCGCTGGCGAGGCTCGCATCGGGTCCACTGATGAGCGCAGTCGTGGGCACGCCGTCGAGAAGCCCGGAGACTTTCGCCTCGAATCCGCCCGGATCAAGCCTGATATACCCCGAAACTCCCGTCATGCGAGAGTTCTGCACCGGCAGTTCATCTAGCGGGAGCGTCAGTTCCACCTCGCTCAACCGAACCAGAATCTCCACGCCGGTGGCGCGGTTGACGACGACGCGCGTCGGTTCGACGCGGCCCGCAAGCGCCAGCCGCCGATGCAACTCGCGGTACCGCGTCGGCACCGCCTCGTTGGGCCAAGATGCAAGATCAAGTTCATCGATCAGCACTTCGACATCGTCGGGCATAATGCGCCCGCTGAGTCTCGAATCTTCGCTCCCGCCAAGGCCGTGAATCACCTCGAACTCGTACGAGTCTGCCTGATCCGATGGTCGAAATGTGCCCTTGATCGGAATGCGCCGCAGCGAGGTGTACGTCGCATCCGTGTGCTCGCCGAGTTCGATGATGCCGCCGACAATCTCGATCGCGGGCAGCGCCGCGCCTGACGTCTGGTCCTGCTGCCTGAATCTCAGTTCGCGAAGATTGAGCGAACCGTTGTCGATCGACTGACTCACTCGCACCACCGGCTCCTCGATCAGAAGGCGCTCGACGACCGGGCTGCCCGAGAGCAAGCCTCGCGTCTCGATCCTGAGCGTGCGCGCCGAAATTACTTCCCCAGCCGTACCCGCAACGCCCGGCACTCGCACAGTCACATCAGTAAGAACAATGCGACCATCAAGCCCGATCGAGACCCGCGCCAGGTCCAGGTCCGCATCGACCATGCTCGACAGTTCGCCGAGAATGAGCGAGCGGGCTGCCGACCCCCGGGTCACGAACATCAGCCCCGCAAAGACCACTCCGGCTAAAAGCACTGCGACAGTGAGCAGCACAATGACCATTCGCGCGCGCGACTTCTTCTTCAATGACGTCTCGACGAGGGGCGTGTCACGAACTTCCATCTCTGTCGATGCTAGCGGGTCGGGCACCAATGTACGATTTGGTACGGCGCGATTGACCAGACAAAATCCGTACGTCTATGATGCCCTCATGGCCAAAACCCGTTCAGTCTTTGCCTGTCGTTCCTGTGGTTCGACGTTCCCGAGATGGATCGGGCGCTGCCCTGATTGCGGCACTTGGGACGCGCTTGAGGAGCAAAAGCCGATTGACTCGGCGATTGCCCACCTCTCTGGCTGGACGGGTCAGGCGCCCGAGGCTCGGTCGATTGCCGACATCGGGGCCGATGTGGATGTGGAACGCATGGGGACTGGCATCGCCGAACTCGATCGCGTCTTCGGGAGTTCCGCGGGTGGACATGCCGGGCTTGTGCGCGGCTCGGTGGTCCTTGTCGGCGGCGAGCCGGGGGTCGGGAAATCAACTCTTCTGCTTCAGGCTGCTGCCGGTTGGGCGTCGCGCGGACACCGGGTGCTGTATGTTTCGAGCGAGGAGTCGGCTGAGCAGATTCGCCTTCGGGCGGATCGACTCGAACTGGGTGCGCCAAGAGAGTTGTTTTTGCTTGCCGAGACGAGTCTGGAGCGCGTTGCCGAACAAGCCCGCGTGTCCAAACCTGCGATTGTGCTGATCGACTCGGTGCAGATGATTGCCAGTTCACGGGTCGAGGCCGCGCCCGGAAGCATGACCCAGCTGCGCCAATGTGGAGCCGATCTCGTCACATTGGCCAAATCTTCTGGCATGGCTGTGGTGCTCGTGGGACACGTCACCAAAGATGGCCAACTGGCCGGTCCGCGACTCCTTGAGCATCTGGTTGATGCTGTTCTGTACTTCGAGGGCGATCGTCTGGCAGCGGCGCGCGTTGTACGGGCGGTGAAGAATCGTTATGGGGCCACGCTCGAACTGGGCATTTTCGGTATGACCGGCCGAGGCTTGGCCGAACTCCCAGGTGGGGCGAGTGTCCGCGCCGGGTCAGATGCTCCTCGACCAGGCGTGGCGGTCTGCCCGGTCATTCATGGCTCGCGCTGTGTGCTGGCAGAAGTGCAGGCCCTCACCGCAACTGGATTCGTTGGGGCGGCCAAACGCAAGAGTTCAGGCCTCGATAGCAGCCGCCTTGCAATGTTGATCGCTGTTCTGGAACAGCACGGTGGAATACGTCTTGCCGATCGGGATGTGTTTGCACAGGTGGTGGGTGGCTTGAGGGTGGTCGAGCCAGCCGCGGATTTGGCCGTCCTGCTGGCTATCGCGGGCGCGGAACGCCGTAAAGCACTCGAGCGCGGGGTGTGTGCGGTCGGCGAGGTCAACCTCTCGGGACAAGTCACTGGTGTACCTCAACTTGAGCAGCGTTTGACCGAAGCCGGCCGCATGGGCTTCGGCCGGGTTCTCCTGCCATTTTCACACGAGGCCGTACGGCAGCGCGGCGTTGAAGTGACCCCGATCCGGTCGGTGCAGGACGCCCTCGAGCATCTCTCCTGAAGGCCCGAAGTGAGCCAATCCTGACGCGACTCTTGACACAGTAAGCATTTTTCGGGATCATGCCATTATGGAGCATGGCACCGTGTGGGGTTCATGCGTCCAATCACCTTCGGCGTCTCGAGAGGGGTTTTCATGACTTCAGATCGTCGGCAGTGCTTCGCCGCGGCGAGGCCTCGGGCTGTTTCGTTGATTCTGGGCTGTGGTTTGGCAATTGCCGCCGCTCCGGTGGCCAGTGGGCAAATTCAGTGGCGATCCGGGCCACAAACCATTGCCGTACCAATGAATGCAACCAGCGTCGAGCGCGAAATCAAGCGCCTGACACACCCCGAATCGCCCCGCCACATTGTCATTCAGCTCTCGGGTCCGACGACCCAAAGCCAGCGTGACACCCTCGCATCAATGGGCGTTCGTCCAATCCGGGCCTTGGGTGGCAATGCGTATCTGGCAACGGTCGCGCCGAGCGTCAACGCCCAGCGCGCGGCGTCCTCGGGGCTGTTGACGCATGTCGAGGAACTCCCAGCGCGTCGCAAGATGCACCCAGACCTGAACGCTGGCATCCTGCACGACTGGATGATCGTCGAGGATCTGAATGTGATCCGTGACAAAGCGGTCGGAGAAGGCTTGTCGCCCGAGGAGATCGAGAAGCGCGTCAACAACCCGCTGGTGGCTGTCTATGTCTCGTTCCACGATGACGTGGACGCCCTCGGAGCGGGGTTCAATCTCGTGCAGCAGATGGGCGGCGAGGTCATCAGTGTGGTGGACTCGATTAACACACTCGTCGTGCACATGTCGCGAGCCCGCATCGAGGCTTTGGCCAACGAAGACAGCGTCATGTGGATCGAGCCGCCCCTGCCCAAGATGAGCCCCACCAACGATTCGGTGAGGCAGATTCTGGGAACAGAGACGATCAACGCAGCGCCCTACGGCCTGACCGGTGCCGGGGTGCGCGTGCTCGTCTACGACGCAGGCACAGCGACCCCTTCGCACCCCGACCTTGCGGGCCGCCTCACGATCGGCGACTCGAGCGGCACCGGCACGCATGCCAGCCACGTTGCAGGCACCGTCGCCGGAAGCGGTGCGGCATCGAGCGGAACATTCCGCGGGCAGGCCCCGGCAGCGCACATCGTGGCCTACGGCTTTGAAGTCGCCGGTGGGCTCCAGCCCGGATTCCTGTACACCGATCCTGGCGATCTTGAGGCGAACTACAACCAGGCCATCAATACGCACAGCGCGCATATCTCCAACAACTCGATTGGCTCAAACGTCGAGTCCAATGGGTACAACTGCGCGTGGCAAGGCGACTACGGCGTGACCGCTTCGCTCATCGATGCCATCGTGCGCGGCAGCCTCGGCAGCCCCATGCGCATTGTCTGGGCTGGCGGTAACGAACGCCAGGGCAGCCGGTGCAACGTCGAAGGATTCGGGCAGTACTACTCGATCGCGCCACCCGGTTCCGCCAAGAACCACATCACGGTCGGCGCGCTCAACTCCAATGACGACTCCATGACCAGTTTCTCCAGCTGGGGACCGACAGACGACGGACGCATCAAGCCCGATATTTCCGGCCCCGGTTGCCAGTCCAACGGCGACTCCGGCGTGACGAGCATGAATGGTTCGTCCGGTTACACCGTCATGTGCGGCACGTCTATGGCAAGCCCGGCAGTCGCGGGCGTCAGTGCGCTGCTCATCGAACAATGGCGTCTCTCTCGCCCCAGTACGCCGGACATGCGCAACGCAACCCTCAAGGCGATTCTCGCCAACTCCGCCGTCGATCGCGGAAACGCCGGGCCTGATTATCAGTTCGGGTACGGCTCGGTCCGTGCGCAGCCCGCTGCCGACACCATTATTCAGAATCGCGTCATTGAGACGCCGATCGCGCAAGGGCAGACGCAGTTCTACATCGCGGTGGTCGAGCCGGGCCAGTCCGAGCTCAAGGTCACGGTGGCGTGGGACGACGTGCCAGCGACGCCGTTGACCAACAACGCTCTGATCAACGACATCGACCTGCGAATCGTCGGGCCCACCGGCACGATCCACATGCCATGGACGCTCAACCCAGCAAATCCGTCGGCGCCGGCTGTGCAGACAACGGTCGACCGCATCAACAACATCGAGCAGGTTGCGATTGTGAATCCGGCTCCAGGCGCGTATCGCATCGAAGTCGTCGGATTCAATATCGCGCAGGGCCCAGATCAGCCAGTCGGCATCGCATCGAGCCATCAACTCTTCTCCTGCTCGTCCGAGGGCATCGTCGCCATGAGCGGCTCGCGCTTTGCCTGCTCGGCTGTCGTCAACATCGACGTGATCGACTGCGACCTTAACGCCGATGACAATGTCATCGACGTGGCCAGCGTGAATGTCTCCAGCACGTCCGATCCTATCGGGATCACGGTTCAGGTTACGGAAATCGGGCCGGAGGTTGCCGTGTTTCAAGGCTCGATCACGATCAGTGGTTCACCGAGCTTCGGCCAACTGCTTGTTCAGGAAGGCGACACGATCACCGTCACCTACCTCGACGCGGACGACGGGCTGGGCGGGTCGAATGTTCTCGTCACCGCGAACGCCATCGTGGACTGCACGCCTCCAAATCTGATCGCGACCAATGCATCTGAGGTCTTGCCTCGCAGCGCGGTCATTGATGTCGAGTTCGACGAGCCGGCACGCACGACCCTGTGGTACGGCACCAGCCCCGGAAGTCTGACCAACAGCGTCGAGCGGGCTCAAGGCCTCACGACGCATGCGATTCCTGTCGCGGGCCTCACCGACAACACCACCTACTACTACGCCATCGATATGCAGGACTTGGCGGGCAACACCTCGTTCGACGACAACGGCGGGCAGGCATACGCCTTTACCACTCCCGAGGTCCCGGACTTCTTCACGCAGCAGTTCACCAGCGGCTCAGCCCTCGTCGGCAAGTCCGTCACGTTCTACGCGGGCACATCGACGGTGGATTACTACACCTCATGCGCAGAACCCCTCTCGGGCGGTCTCCCAACCGACCCGACGGGCGGCACCGCGATCACCCTTGGCGATGACTCCAGCGTCTCGATTCTGGTTGGCAGCGGGCAAAGCGTTTCGCTCTACGGAACCGCATACACATCGTTCTTCGTCGGGTCCAATGGCTATATCACGTTCGGGTCCGGCGACTCGACATATACCGAATCGCTGGCTGCCCACTTCGATCGCCCGCGCATCAGCGGGTGGTTCGACGACCTCAACCCGGGGACAGGCGGACAGGTGAGTTACAAGCAACTTCCTGATCGCATGGCTGTCACATGGCTCAATGTGCCCGAGTACAGCACCTCCAACAGCAACACCTTCCAGATCGAATTGTTCTTCGACGGCATGATTCGCATCAGTTACCTCAACATGGCTTCGCAGGACGGCATTGCGGGTCTTTCGGCCGGCGGAGGCCTTGATCCCGACTTCTTCCCGTCCAATCTCGCAAGCACTGCCGGTTGCGGCCCGCGTCCGCCATCGGCTTCGCACATCGCCGTCCAAACTCCGGTGAGTCAGTCTGTGGGCGTAACGCTGCAAGCCACGGACGACGGGCTCCCCCATGGCACGCTCGACTACATCGTCACCTCGCTTCCCGCGGGCGGTCAGATGCGTGATGCTGGCACGAATGCAGCCATCAACACGGTGCCCTATGTACTCAGCGGCGACGGTGTAACCTATACCCCGCCGTTCAACTATCAGGGCAACGCCACGTTCAACTATCGCGCCGATGACGGTGGCACACCTCCGGACGGCGGGCTGTCCAACGTCGCTACCGTTACCGTCACCATCGGCGGGCCTCAGGTGATCTACCAGTTCCTGGTCGACGACACCAATCCCGGCTGGTCGACGATGGGCCAATGGGCCTTCGGTCAGCCGACCGGCCAAGGATCTGGCAACCGCGACCCCAACAGCGGGTTCACCGGCCTGAACGTCTACGGATACAACCTCAATGGCGACTACCCGAACAATCTCGCCGAGCAGTACCTGACGACCAACGCCCTCGACTTCACCGACATCACCGAAGTGAAGGTGTCGTTCGAACGCTGGCTTGCGATCGAGAGCGCGACCTACGACCGCGCAACCGTGCGCATCAGCAACAACGACGGTGCCACTTGGACGACGATCTGGAGCCACACCGGCGGCAGTGTCAGCCCGTCGAGCTGGACCAGCGTCGAGTACGACATTTCGCAGTGGGCTGACAACCAGCCCAACGTGCGCCTGCGGTGGGTCATGGGCACCACAGACAGTTCGGTGGTCTACCCCGGGTGGAACATCGATGACATCCGCTTCTGGGGTGTCGTTCCGCTCAATCCCTGCCTGGCCGATTTCAACGGCGACGGCGAGATCGACTTCTTCGACGTTCAACTCTTCCTCACCGCGTTCAGCAGCCAGAACCCGATCGCCGATCTCAACGGCGACCAATCCTTCGACTTCTTCGATGTGCAGATCTTCCTTCAGGCGTTCTCGGCCGGTTGCCCGTGAGTGCCGATTGCAGGTTGTTCGGATTCTCTTGAGTGAAGACGGCCCGGGTCGCGTTGACCCGGGTCTTTTTTTACCCTGTGAGCCCGCTGCCATGGTGAGTGCGAGCCCGAAAGAATCGCTACTCTATGGATCACTCCAATGAGCGAGCCAGCCCAGACATCTCTGCGCCTCGAACCAATCGCCGGGCCTCCTATCGACCCGGTCGATCTGCCAGCTCCCGGGCCGCATCGCATCGGGCGAGCATCAACTTCCGACATCCAACTCGACTTCGGCACTGTCAGCCGAAGGCAAGCCATCATCGTCCTTCAGGACAACAGATGGCTCATCATGGACCAGACCAGCCGCCACGGCACCTATGTCAACGGTGTGCGGCTCGAACCCGGCGAACCAATCCAGATCAATCCCGGCGACTTGGTCCGACTCGGGCCTTGGACCTTCCGCGTGCGCGACCCCGGCTCGGCGATGACGAGTGTCTCGACGACCAACGATGTGCACTCGGCCAAACATCGCATCGAAACGGTCGAGCGCACCGGGCACCACGAGTTCGCACAACACCGACTCGACCTGATCATCGAGTGTGCCGCTGGCGCGCAGGGCGCACGCGACATGCAGGAACTGGCCGATCTCATGCTCAACACCGCCATCGCGGGCACGGGCTTTACGCGCGGTGCGGTGGTGCGACAGGTCTCGGCTGGAGGCGATGTCGAGACCATCGCGCATGTCGGTCACGGGCGCTCGCGCGGGCACATCGACATCAGCCGCTCGCTGCTCGCAGCGGCCTCGGCCGGCGAAGTCGTGCGCCTGACCGGCGAGGACGAATCCAACTTTGGCGGCGAGTCGATCATGCAACTGGGCATCCACTCGGCGATCTGCGCCCCACTCATGCTCGAACGATCGGTCGAGGCGTATCTGTATCTTGATGCGCGCAAGGGCGAGCGATCGATGGCCGCCGATGCCGCCGCTTTCTGCCGCGCGATTGCCCGCATCGCCGAGATGGCGATGGGCAACCTGCGCCGCCGCACGCTCGAAGTCCAGCGCCGCAGCCTCGAGGCCGACATGAACGCCGCCCGCCAGGCCCAAGATCTCATCATGCCGCCCCCGGTCGGTGGTTTCGGGCCTGTGCGCTACGCCATGGCCCGCAAGCCCGGCCGATTCGTGGCGGGCGACCTCTTCGATATCGTCGGCATCGGGCAAAGTGGTTCGTGTGCCGCCTTCCTCGGTGACGTTTCGGGCAAAGGGGTCGGCGCAGGCGTGCTCATGGCTATTGCCCAGACATATCTGCGCCTGTGTCTCCAGGCAGGGAGCGACCTCGGGTCAGCGGTGTCAAGCCTCAACGATCACTTGCTCTCTCGCACCGCCTCTGGTCAGTTCATCACGCTCTGGCTCGGACTCTTCGACATGGAGCGGCGACAACTCCTGTTCGTCGATGCGGGCCACGGACACTGGCTGGTCTGCCGCCCGGGCGCGAGGCCCGAAACCATCCGGTGCAAGGGCGGCCTGATCGTCGGCATCCAGTCCGGGAGTTACGAGGCCGAAACGCTGGCTATCGAACCGGGCACGCGCGTCGTGGTCTTCTCCGACGGCCTGGTCGAGCAGCGTAACGCCGACGGCGACGAGTTCGGCGTTGAGCGCGCCAAAGCCACTCTCGAAGGGTCGCTGAGCGCTGTCGAAGATGTCGAGCGCCTTTCGAGCGCGATTCTCGAGTTCGCCCAGACCGACGCGCTGTCCGACGACCTGACGATCGCCTCAATCGAAGTAGGCAGCTGAACCTGATCCCACTGAAGCGAAAGCGAGTGGTATCGAAGCCGCTGCGGCGCGCAGGCTCTGTTGTAGGGTGTAATACTTAAAATTGGACCGTTTCCGCTTTTGTTTCCGAAACACTCTTGCGAACTGACGTTACGGTGGTACATTCCACCCATGACCCCATTGGCTCGACAAGCCGCACCCCCAGATGGGGGTTTTGAACAGGACACCATCGAAGCGGTCGCGCGCGTGCGGGCGTCCTTTGCGCGCGTGATCGAATTGACATGCCCGGGGTCGAAAGCGGCGGGAGCGGTGGCAGCAGCCTTCGGGATCCATCGCAAACTCGCCTGGCAGGTCACCAAGGTCGCGTACGCCGACGACCCATTCGCTGCCGCCCGGCACATGCCTCCAGCCCGGAGCGTGGACGTTTGGTTCAAGGCAGCAGGCACGGCAGGCGTACCCGAGGCCCTCGTCGGTCAAGCGCGCGAGGCTTGGGCACGCTTCGACGCGCTGGCTGATCGGCATGCCTCGAGCCGAGCCGAGTTTGACATGCTCCTCGAATCGTGCGGCGGGAGCAGCGAGGATGGATCGGACGTCAAGTGGCGACAAATGGCCTACCTGGGAAACGCGTTCACATGGGGCGCGCACTGTCGCACGCTGATGGCGTTCTGCGTGCTGATGCCATCGGATGATCGCGAGCGGTACTTTCATGCGGTTCAGGTGCGCGGGCTGATCGGTTTTCGCCAGACGAGGGCCGGGGTGCGCTGGATCGTCAACCAGTCGGTGGTCGTGGACGATCAGTCGCGACTGACCCCCGGCCTTGATCGCCGCCCGCTCGACGCCGCCGGCGCGGCACAGCACGCCGGTGTGCCGGTGATGCCGGCGTTTTGTTCCGACCCGATGCCCAAGCTGGAACGGCGCATCGCCCCCGACGGCATCATACACGACGAGTTTCTCGCCGGGCCGGTCGGTCACAGCGGCGAACGCACGCTCGTGACGGGCGAGGTGGTGCGCAACATCGGGCCCGTGCATGCGACCGAGGACGACCGCGTGGCGCACTTCGGCACGGCGGTGCGCACACCAGCAGAAGTGCTGCACTACGACCTGCTTGTGCGCATCGGGTTGTTCGGCCCGGTCGATCGCGTGCTGCGCCTCTTCAGCGATGTGGCGTCACCGATCAGTTTCGATGACCGAGACGCCCTCGAGACCTCTGCCCGCCTGGTGCCGCTGGGTCGCGGACTGAGTCTGGCACACACGCCCGACTTGCCTGGATATGCCGACCTGACAGCGAGCGTGTGCGAGGCTGTAGCGATCAAGCCCGAGGAGTATGAGTTGTTTCGCGTGCGGATCGAGTATCCGCCGCTTCCGACGACCGTGATGATCCGGCATCCGTTGCTGGATGCCGACGTGTTCGAGTGAGAGTCTGCTTCGGCGCAAGCTGGGGCCAAGAAGAAAAGGAGATTAGAGATGCATCGATTGCCAGTGTTCATGCTTGTTGCTGCCGCATGCGCAGCCGCGTCCGCCCAGACTGTCGTGAGCCACTATGACGATTTGGCCGAGGGGTTTTACGGCACGCAGTTCACATACAAGGGTGTGACATACCGCAACGTCAACAACGTTCCTGGTGTGTTTCCTGACGGCGAGACCTTTGACGCGACTGGCGACTTCGGCCTCGGGCATCAGATCATCGTCGAGAACGCAACTTTTCTGCACAACGACTTTCCCGGATGGGGCAGCCCCAACAATGTGCTGACGTTCGGCTCGGCGTTCGTTCCCGACGACAACCTTTCACTCGGAGCCATCTCGACAGTCACGATGGAACTCGATGCCATCGCCACTTTCGCTTCGTTCAAGATGGCCTACTACGAGAACGGGCCGTGGGGCGGAATTGTGTATCACTTCGAGGCCTACATGGGCGGTTCGCTCGTGGCGTCGGACTCGTTCACGATCTCCAATCTTGGGGGGCGCGACAACATCGCATTTGCGACCATGACTGTCTCGGGTGCGCAGTTCGACTCGATGCGGCTGTTTGCAACCTATGGCGATGAATACTCGGGTCCGCGCATCGTCATGGATGATCTGAGCGTGCGCTATATCCCAGCCCCGGGCACGCCGGCACTCCTCGGCCTCGGTGCGCTGGCTGGCCGTCGCCGCCGCTGATTAGAAGTGCGATCACATCCTGATTCCGCCATCCTGCGGCACCGAACGCGACGGCGCGACTTCGGTGCCGCTTTGTATACAGAGTTATCGAACGCAGGTTGGTATCGCATGTGTGGCTATAGCCAGCGAAGTCTCTTGAACAGCACGACGATGCACACGCCGACCCCAGTGAGCAGGATCGTGACAATCCAGAAGGCCAGCGGGTCGCCATCGCCGGGAATGCCGCCGACATTGATGCCCAGCAGACCCGTGACGAACGTCAGCGGAAGGAAGACCGCTGCAACAAGCGTGAGCATGTACATGACTCGGGCGCTGCGCAGCTCGCGCTGGGCCCGCAGTTCTTCTTGCGAGACCGCTGCCCGGTCGCGGACCTCCTCGAGATCTTCGACAAAGCGCGAGGTGCGGTCGGCGCACTCGAGAAGTTCGGCGCGATATCGACCTTCGATCGCAGGCGACGAGATCAGGTGCATCAGTGTGTCGCGTTGCGGCGCAAGATACCGACGCAGCGTGATCGCCTGCCGGCGCACGATGGCCAGATCGCGCACGCTCACGAGATGAGGTTGCTCATCGCTCAGGGCGTCCTCCGAGCCATCAATGAGCATCTGCAGGTTCTCGACCACTGGGCCCAAATCGGCTGACAACCCGGTCGTTAGCGCCACCAGCACCCCCATCGGTGTTGTCGCCAACTGGCCGGCGCGGAGTCGCCGTCGCAACTCGCTCACAACATGAAAGTGATGCTGGCGCAGCGTGATGATGCGGTCGGCATCAACCCAGACGCGGATACTGATCAGTTCGTCGGGCTCGGCTCCGGGGTTGAGATTCACGCCACGAAAGATCGCGAGCAACCCCGAGCGGCGCTCGCTGGCCCGTGGGCGCGTGTTCTCTTCCAGCAGGGCGTCGCAGACCAGCGGATCAAGCCCCGATCGCTCGCGTAGCCAGCGCTGGGCGGGCTCCTTGGTTCGGTCGAGGTGGATCCACGCCGGCAGCGGAAGGTCGGCAAGATTCGCGAAGTTGATCGCCGAGGCCGATTCGAGCGTACAGACTTCTCCCGAGAGCAGCAGTGCGTGCAAGAGCCCGCCTTCGGCATCAATGGGTCGCTGCGCCTCGGCCGCGTCATGATCCAACTCGTGGGGGCCATGTTCCATGACCAAGCATCGTACCGCACCGCCACAACCCCGACTGCCCGGTGCGACTGTCGGGCAAAACGAACCAAGACCCATACCCAAGCACATTCGACTTCCAAAACCGCTCGGCGGACCCTAAAATGAACGTGGGACCTGGGCTCCCTTCGATCAACCGCCCAAGCACTGGAGATTCCTGAGATGACCACGGCGACGACCCCCTCGGCCACCACCCGAGTCGACCCGCTTGCGCTCAACGATGTGGACCATGTCCGCTTCTACGTCGGCAACGCCAAGCAGGCCGCGTTCTTCTATGCCCACACTTTCGGGTTCTCGATCGAGCAGTACACCGACCTGACCACCGGCAGCCGCGAAGAGGCGTCGTACCTGCTCCGGCAGGGAAACATCCGCCTGCTCATCACCACCGGTCTGCACGAGCATCACCCCGCCCAGCAGGAAGTGCTCAAGTACGGCGACGGCGTCAAGGACGTGGCCTTCACCGTCGATGACGCTCCGGCAGCCTATGAACGCGCCCGACGCAATGGAGGCGCATCGGCCTACGAACCCGTGACATTCAGCGATGAGCGCGGCAGCGTCACCATGGCGGGCATCGCTGGCGCTGGCCGTGTCGTGCACTCATTCATCAGCCGCACCGGGGAGTACGCGCTCGAGCGCGTCAAGAAGGGTGGGAAGTTCGCCCCGCGATTCCGCTCGATGCCCGCGATCGGCGTCAACGACTACAACAAGGCCAACCCCTGCGGCCTCATGTACGTAGACCACTGCGTGACCAATGTCGAAGAGGGCCGAATGAACCACTGGGTCGAGTGGTACGAGAACGTCCTCGAGTTCAAGATGTTCAAGCACTTCGACGACAGTGACATCTCGACCGAATACTCGGCCCTGATGAGCAAGGTGATGGCCAGCGGCAACCACCTGATCAAGATGCCCATCAACGAACCGGCCGAGGGCAAGAAAAAGAGCCAGATCCAGGAATATCTCGAGTGGCACAGCATGACGCCGGGCATTCAGCATCTGGCCCTGCGCACCGATGACGAACTGCGCTCGGTCGCCGAACTGCGCCGCCGAGGCGTGGACTTCCTGAGTCTGCCCGACACCTATTACGAACTGGTCTGGGGCCGCGTGAACAAGATGCTGATCGAGAACGGACACGAGGCTGTCCGCGAAGATCACGACAAGATCAAGGAACTGGGAATCCTGGTCGACGCCGACGACGAAGGCTACCTGCTGCAACTCTTCACCAAGCCGCTGCAGGACCGTCCGACGCTGTTCTTCGAGATCATCTGCCGCCGCGGGAGCCAGAGTTTCGGCAAGGGAAACTTCAAGGCGCTGTTCGAAGCCCTCGAGATCGAACAGGAGCGGCGTGGGAACCTGTAAAGCGAGGCGAGCCGCGCGAATTTAGCCGTGGGGGCGGTCACGTTCACGCCCGCAGCGTCACACATTGAACAGGAAGTGGCATACATCCGCGTCGCGCATCACGTATTCCTTGCCCTCGACGCGCATTTTGCCCGCCTCGCGGATAGCTTTTTCGGTCTTGTGCGCGACGAGGTCATCGACTGAATACACCTCGACACGGATGAACCCGCGCTCGAAGTCGGAGTGAATCGTTCCGGCAGCCTGCGGTGCCTTGGTGCCCGCGGGAATGGTCCACGCGCGGATTTCCTTGGGCCCTGCGGTGTAGAAACTCTGATAGCCCAGCAACCGATATGCCGCGCGGGCCAGCGCATTGAGCGCGGGTTCTTCCATGCCCATGTCGCGCAACATCTCGATCTTGTCCGCCGCGTCGAGTTCTGAAAGTTCTGACTCGATGCGCGCGCAGACCGGGACCATCTGTGACCCGACGCTCTTGGCATGCGCCCGTACCGCCTCGGCCTTGGCACTGTGGCCATTGACATCTGTGTCGTCAACATTGGCAACATACAGAACCGGCTTGATCGTGATGAGCCCGAGGCTCTTGATGCCTCTGATCGTGTCCGGGTCCGTGACTTTGAGCGCGCGTGCGGGCTGTTCGCTCTCGAGGATGGGCATCAGGGCCTTGATGGCCGCCAAGCGCCCCAGAGCGTCGCGGTCCTTGCTGCGTGCCGCGCGCTCGGCCTTGGGAAACGCGCTCTCAAGCGTCTGAAGATCGGCCAGGATCAGTTCCTGCTCGATCGTCGCGATGTCGCGCAGCGGATTGACCGACCCTTCGACATGCGTGATGTCTTCGCCACCCGGAGCCTTCTCGAAGCACCGCACCACCTGCACAATCGCATCGACATCGCGAATGTGCCCGAGAAAGGCATTGCCCTTGCCTTCGCCCTTGCTCGCGCCGCGCACCAGCCCCGCGATATCGACTAGCCGCAGCATCGCAGGCACGATCTTCTGCGACTCGATCAGTTCCCGAATGGTTGCCAGACGCGGATCGGGAATTGGCACCACGCCGACATTGGGCTCGATCGTCGCGAACGGATAGTTGGCCGCCAGCGCACCCGCCGCCGTCAACGCATTGAACAGTGTGCTCTTGCCAACATTGGGCAGCCCGACGATGCCTGCTTCCATGAAACACTCCGAAGAGATCTTTGGGGGGCGGGATGGTAGGAGTCGTCGTTGCGTTCCGCACGCCTCATTCGTTATGCAAACGTGTGGTGCGATTTGCGTCAAATTGGGCAATTTGAGCGATATTTTCTTCTTGCGCCGGTTGCAAAACCTGCGTTCTGTGGCATCTTCCTCTCTGCGTAACACCCTTTTTGGGGAGAGGAGTTTGTATGAACCGAATTGTGAAAGTCTCAGGCTTGGCCGTCGGTCTGGCCACTGCGTCCGCCGTTGCCTCGCCGCTCGGCACCGACATTACCGTCAATGTCGTCCTTCAGTCAGCAACAAATGACTGGAACATTGTGGACACATTCGAACCCTTCGACTGGGCGATCCACACCCTCGGCGGGCCCGGAACCCTGCTCATCGCCAATTACGACTTTGTCACCGATGTCCTCGTGACCAGCGCCGTCAACACCAACGGCAACCTGCGCACGATCCAGATCGACTTCTTCAGCGTCACGGGCGGCAACATCTTCCAGGACGGGCACGAAGCCTTCCTCGACCAGTCGGACCTCTACTGGCTCTCGTTCTATATGTTCTCCATCCAGGATTCCGAGCGTGCCAGCCCCGTCTCCTACGCGTACTACCTTCGCGATGTCGCGGGCGAAGACGTGCTCGGCGAAACCAACTTCGACGGCTTCTTCGGCGGGTTCGGTTATCTCGACTCGCCCAGCCTCGCCTCAGACAAATTCTTCGGCATCGCTGTCAATGGCTTCACCGTCAGCATGACATACACCATTCCCGCGCCAACTTCAATCGCGGCCCTCGCGCTCGCCGGCTTCGCCACTCGCCGTCGCCGCTGAATCGCGACTGCGACAAACACGGTCAACCCGCCCAACCGTCAGCTCAATGCTGGCGGTTTTTTCATGCTCCACTCAATGTCTTTCCCCTCAAGGCCGCGAAGTACGCTCTACTTCTCAATGACTACCTTTGCCCACACCGCGTCATGATCCGATGGATGCAGCCCGCTCGGACCGCGTGTGCGATCAATCCCCGCATCGAGAACTCTCACACCCTGGCTGACCAGAATGTGATCGATCTTCTCGCCGCCGCGCTGGTCCTTGAATCCCGTAAACGTACCCACTTCCGCCGCGTGCAGGTGCGCCGCGCGAAATGTATCGATCAGCCCCAACCCTCCTGTGTCGAGCAGCATTCGCACCGCCGGGTTGTCTTCGCCCGCGTTGAAGTCGCCCATGACCACGATCGGCTCACTCGCCGCATACGCAGGTCGCGCCTCAACGAGTGCGGCAATCATCGCTGCCGACCGCTCGCGTGAAGGCTGCGAACGATGATCAAAGTGCGTGTTGTATACCCATAAGGCCTCGCCGGTCTGACGATCAATCAGGCGCACAAGCGTCACCACGCGCGGAATCTCATTGCCCCACGATCGACTCGCCGGCTCCCGTGGCATATCGCTCAACCACTGCGTCTCGCAGCGATCGATCGTGAATCGGCTCGTGCGCACCAGTATGTTTGAGTGTTCGCCCGCACGCTTGCCGTCGTCACGCCCGACTCCGGCGCTCACATACTCCGGCAAAGCTTCGAGAATCTCCTCTATCTGAAACGCCAGGGCTTCCTGAAGCCCGACGACATCGGCCTCGAGCGCCCGCAGGGTCGCAATGCACAATTCGCGGCGATGCTTCCAGTGGTGTGCCCCGTCCTCGGCTGTGCCAAATCGAATGTTGAAGGTCGCCACCGCCACCGCGACTACATCCTGGTGCCCACGCGGTGCCTCATTCTCGCTCGCCCCCCAGGGCGCAAGATAAGCTGCCAACGCAACAAGCACAACAACGATGAGTGGTTTCATGTGCAGACTCCGCGGCTCTCGCATCACACGCTATCGGCGCACAAACCCGACTGCTGCACCTGCCATACCCGCAGCCGTCGCTGGCAGCACGCCCGTGACGAAGTTCACGAACCCCTTCGTCTGTTCGCCGACCCATGCCGACAGTGTATCAAAACCGCCACTGATGCGTTGCCAATCCACTGTGATGACTCCGAAGTACTGAAGCGAGAACAGCCCAAGGATGATCGCGCCCGCGACGATCAGCGTGATCTTGACGAACGCGCGCAACAAATACCCAAGCGCAAACCCCGCGAAGAAACCGAAGCCGAGTTTGAAGACCGCTCCGCCATAACGGTCGATTAATCGGTCGGCTGTCGTCGTGTCGCCAGCGCTTGCCGCCGCATCATCGCCTGTATCGCCCTGGCCCTGTGGCGCAAAACCCGAGGCAAACGGCGAGCCGCCGCTCGCAGCCCCGTCCGATGAGGCTGCCCTTGACGCCGGCTCGGGCGATGTCAGCGCAGCAAACACCATCAGCCCCGCCCCGGCGAGCGCAACGACCAGCGCCACGGCCGCGACCACAATCTGCCATCGCCGCAGCCGCGTGTTTGACCCCGCTCGGCTGATTCGGCCCGTTCGGCCCGCGTGTGTGCCCCCGGCCTCTGGCTGGGCATCCTCGCGCTGAGTCTTCCGGTTGCTCATGGCCCGATCCTCCCGCCGCGTGCGGCGAATAGACTTCCTGCGTCGCGCTCGTAGCTCAGCAGGATAGAGCGGCGGTTTCCTAAACCGCAGGTCGGAGGTTCGAGTCCTCCCGGGCGCGCTTGGCCCCTGTCACGAACCGCCGAGTTGATCTAAGCCCCACAGCTCAAACGACTCGGTGCGGCTCGGCGAGCGGCTTTTTACAACGCTGGCCGCAATACGGTACGCTGCGTGCAAGCCTCGAAGCACTCAGCCGCCACTGACTCTATGCCCATGCAGCTGGTCCACCACCTCATCCTGATCCTGCTCGCGTGCCTTACCGCACCGTGCTACGCCCATAGCCCGTGCGGCGAGCCGACGCACTCCCCGCCCGGGGATGTCAATGGCGACGGCGTGGCCGACTTCTTCGACGCTCAGGCGATGGTCGCGCTGATCTCGGGCGGAGCGGTGGCGATCGATGTCGAGGACTATCAGGCCGACCCGGACGTCAACCGCGACGGCGTGATCGACGTTTGCGACGCGCAGATCGCGCTGGCTGATGTGACGAAGGATCCGGGGGGTGGCATGCCCACACCGTCTTCGGTGCGGGCATGGCTCGGATCGCCTACCGACCCCTGCTCGATCTCATCCACGATCTCGCTGGCACAATGACCGACAACGACCGCACAGACCCCGCGAACCTCCATCAGTTCTGCGGGACAACTCAACCACGCAGACTTCGGATCATGTCCTGTCTCTCATGCCCCAGCGGGAAGCGCTGGCACAAGATCTCAACTTCGCCGCGCACGGCCTGGGTTTCCTTGACCAGCTCGCCTTCACCCGCAAGACCCGCCGCGAGCACGCGATCGATCCAGCCTGCGATCTGGTTCATCTCGGGCTCGCGCAGCCCGCGCGTGGTGGCCGCCGGAGATCCCAGCCGCAGGCCGCTGGTCACCATCGGCGAACGCGCATCGTCAGGGATGCCATTCTTGTTGGTGATGATGCCCGCGCGTTCAAGCCACGCTTCGGCATCTTTGCCCGTAAGGCTCGCGTCGCGTGCCGTGAGATCGACCAGCATGAGATGGTTGTCGGTCCCGCCGCTGGTGATGCGATAACCGAGACCGGCAATCGCAGCCACAAGCGCCTTGGCATTCGCGACGACTTGATGCTGATACACCGCAAACTCGGGCCGCAACGCCTCGCCGAACGCGACGGCCTTGGCGCCGATGATGTGCATTAATGGCCCGCCCTGCACGCCGGGGAAGAGCGCCTTGTTGATCTTCTTGCTCAGTTCCTCGTCATCGCAGAGGATCAGCCCACCGCGCGGCCCGCGAAGGGTCTTGTGCGTCGTCGTGGTCACGACATGCGCGTGTGGAAAGGGGCTTGGGTGCACGCTGGCCGCGACGAGTCCCGCGATGTGCGCGATGTCGGCCATCAGGTACGCCCCAACCTCGTCGGCAATCGCGCGAAAGCGGGCAAAGTCGATCACGCGCGGATACGCCGAGTAGCCGCACATGAGCACCTTTGGCTTGTGTTCCAGACACACGGCCCGCACCGCGTCGTAGTCGATCCGCTCATGCTCGGGGTGCGACGTGTCGTAGTGCAGCGGATAGAACACGGGCTTGTAGAACGTGCCCGAAAAATTGATCTTCATGCCATGCGACAGGTGCCCGCCGTCCTTGAGGATCAGACTGGCGAAGGTGTCGCCAGGCTCCATCAGGGCCATGAATGCGGCAGTGTTGGCCTGCGCGCCCGAGTGCGGCTGGACATTGGCAAAACGGCAACCAAACAACTGACACGCCCGCTCGCGGGCAAGGTTCTCGATACGGTCGTGATGTTCGCACCCGCCGTAGTAACGCCGTCCGGGATACCCCTCGGCATACTTGTTGGTCAGACACGTCCCCATCGCGTGCATGACAGCCCGCGAGACATGATTCTCGCTGGCGATCAGCTCAATCGTTGTCTCCTGCCGGTGAGCCTCGGCCGCAATGATCGCGGCAGCGTCAGGGTCGGTCTCGCGCAGCAGGGCAAGGACGGCTTCGGCAATCTGGTCTTGGGTGGCAACATGCATCTCCGATCGTATGGGCCTACACCCTGCTCAGTCCGCGCCTCGCTAAACCTCACCAAGAGATCAGTTGCGGCGAGCGCGGGCGTCGTCGCGCAGCTCCGTCCAGCACGTCAGAATCAGCCTGCCATTGCGAGGCTCGATGTTCAAAAGCCGCACCTGCCGCCCATCGTCAAGCCGAATGACCGGATCGAGCGAGATGGGTTCGAGACCCTGAAACACACGCAGCAACGCTCGGCCTTGGTCTTCGAGCGACACCGGAATGTATCGATCCGCGTTCGCCTGCGCGTGCGACAGCACCGCTCCGCGCGGAATCGGCAGCGTCCCAATATGAATCGCATGCGCCGGGAGCCACATCGATCCGTCGGGCCTGATATGCGGCGAAACTGAAGCGGAAAGATACCGTTGCTCCTCGTCGCGCCGCAGCGCGATACCGACGTGAATGCGCCCCTGATCGAAGTGCACGCGCAGCGCGAGCAGACGGTCCGGCCACTGAGGCATGTCCGGGTCGCTGGCCATCCACTTTCGAAGGTTCACATTGAGCCACGCATTGGCATGCTGCGCATCGATCGCAACCTGCCACACATCGCTGCGCCAAGAATCAGTGGCCGCAAGATTCTCGGCTTGTGGACGGATCAGCGTCAGCTGGTTGCCAAAAGCGTGTTCGAGATCGCGGGCTTGGCTGATCGCACGCGGGTCGAGCGGATCGAGCGTTCCCCACCACTGCGGCGATTGATTGACGCGCGAGGCCGCAACCAGCCCCGCGATTGTCAACGCCCCTGCCGCGATAATCGTCAAAGCCACAAGGCGATGCCGCCAGCGGGATCGCGCGCTGGGCCGGGGCGTGACTGGTGCCGGGGCTGAAGTCCGAGCCACTGGCGACACCGGGTTCGGCGATGTCGTTGCTCCCTGTGCCGGTCCCCGCGAAGGAGTAGAGCGCGACGCAAGAGTCGGGGTGGCAGGACGCGCGTTCGCAATGGGCTGCTGCGAACTCAATGCTGTGGAACCCGGTGCCTGCGCCGCCCGTTTTTTCGCGGTGCGCCGGCGTCGAGCCCGCTTCGACGAGTTCGAGCTTCCACTTCGGTTGTTGCGCGGTCTGCCCATTGAGGAACGGGAGTATACGAAAAAGGCACCGGCGCAGTGGCCGATGCCTCAGAAGACTGTTTGAAATTCTCTCCCGTTGCTGTCCCGAGGCCGCCAGTCGCCAGCCCCGATTTCGATCAACGCTTCGAGAACTGGAAGCGACGGCGAGCACCAGGCTGGCCGTACTTCTTGCGTTCCACCTTGCGGGCGTCACGCGTCAGATACCCCGCGTCGCGCAGGGCCGGCTCAAACGTCGGGTCATACGCAACCAAGGCGCGAGAGAGCCCGAGACGGACCGCCTGGGCCTGACCCATGTATCCCCCGCCGTGGACACGGATGAAGACCTCGATCTTGCCCTCGGTATCAGTCAGCTTCAGCGGAGCGTTCACATCGTTGCGGTCGCGCAGTTCTGAGAAGTGTTCCTCGACAGTGCGGAACAGTTTGCGGTTGACCTGAACCTTGATCTCGCCTTTGCCAGCTTTTGCGGGGCGGATGCGAACTCGCGCAACAGCCGTCTTGCGACGCCCCGTGCCCCACCACCAGCCGTGCTTGTCGGCCGGTTGCGGGTCCGGAAGTTCGCGCTTGATGTTGCCCGCAGGCCCCGACGCCTTGACGTTTTCGCCGACGAGGCCTGGGTTGTTGATCGTGGTTTCGAAGCCGTATTCAGCCATTGTGCGTGTCTCCGATCGGTTTCAACCGACGTGCAAGGCCCAACCGCAAGAGCGGCGCGGGCTGCTCGTATCAGATTTCCAGGGGTGTCGGGGTTTGCGACGTATGGGGGTGCTCTGTGCCTGCGTACACCTTGAGTTTTGAAAGCATCACCCGCCCAAGACGATTCTTGGGGAGCATGCGACGCACAGCATCCTCGACCAGCTTCTCGGGCTTGTGCTCGCGAACCTGTCCGTACGTCTGGGTCTTGAGTCCACCCGGATAGCGGCTGTAACGCATCTTGAGCCGCTGTTCCGCTTTGCGGCCCGTAAGCGCGACATTCGATGCGTTCGTGATGATCACAAAGTCGCCGGTATCCACATGCGGGGTGTACTCCGGGCGATGCTTGCCCATCAGCACAATGGCGACCTCGGCTGCAAGCCGGCCCAGAGGCTGATTCGTGGCGTCAACGATCCGCCAATTGCGATCGACTTCGCCTTTCTTGGCCATGAACGTCTGACGTCTGAGATGCGTGGGCATCATGACCTCCTCGTAGGGGCGTTCTTCACGACCCTAAAGCACGCCGCCTACCGGGCGGGGCGGGCCGACGATTGACGTCGGCAGACTTGAAGTTTCCGAATGAATCTCCGCCCGAAGGCTTTGATCCAGAAAGGAAGTCTAGCGCTGGTCCCGATGCAGGGTCAAGAGGCCATCCTCCGGCTGCCAGGCTGGATCTGGACGGAAGGGTATGGTTCGGCCGATGGTTATGGCATCCATGAAGACACAACCCGACCACACCACGCCCGTTAGATCCTCGCGTGACCCCGGCAACCCGTTCACGGGCATCATCGCCATCATCGCAGCGGTCGTGCTTTTCGCAATCGTCGCGATCGGACAGAACACCAAACCCGCCACACCCGAGACCCACCCCCCAGCCGCCGAATCCACCATCGCCCCGAGCCTTGAAGCCGACCTTGCCTACCGCGTGTCGATCAAGTTTCACCACTGGGTCAAGGCCGACCCCTCCGCTGAGCGCGTGCTCGAAACCTACGCCCGAACCACAACCGAGCGACTCTGCCTGGCGGTCGTGATTGGCGAACTCCAAGACGCCAACGCCGCTGCCCAGCGCCTGCGCTCGCTCGCCGACTCGACCCCCGGCGAAGGCGTGGAACTCGATGCTCGCCTCCTTGCCCGCGTCTACGAACATTCCGCCAGCGACGCCGAACCGCGCGACCCCGTCCTTGCCGGAATCCTCGACGAATCGCAGCGCGCCGACCTGGAATCACGCCACGGCTTCTACGCGCGCGTCGCACTCACCCACAGCCTGCCCGACTCAGACCCCCAGCGGCTCGAACTGCGCAGCGGCGGATGGACCCTCATCCTCATCACTTTCATGATGCTTGGCATCCTCGGCGTCATCGTGCTCGGGGGTGTCCTCTTCATCGTCGCCATGATCATGCTCGGCCTCGGCAAACTCAAACCCGCCATTCCCCGGGCCATCCCCGGCGGAAGTGCGTTCCTCGAAGTCTTCTCGCTTTTCGTGGGCTTGTTCCTGCTCATCAAAATCGTCACGAATCTCCTCGACGACCACACAAGCATCAGCAACACCTCGCTTCTCTTCGTCTCACTCGCCATGCAGTGGGGGCTGTTGCTCGTGCCCGCATGGCCCCTCCTGCGCGGCATGTCGCGCACGGACTGGAAGCACGCCATCGGCCTGACCGCCCCCAAGGGCATCGCCCGCGAAATCGGCGCCGGCATCGTCGGCTACATCGCCGGGCTTCCGATCTTCGTCGCCGGAGTCATCACCGTCCTCGTCCTGATGGCCCTCAAAACCTATCTCTCAGGCATCGAAACCGAACCACCCGCCAACCCGATGATCGAACTCATGGCGTCCAAAAACGCCCTTGTCGTCATTCTTTTCGCCCTCACCGCTGTCGTCTGGGCACCACTCTGCGAGGAGCTTGTCTTCCGGGGGGCTCTCATGCGACACCTCTCCGGACGCCTCCCGCTCGCCCTGGCCGCCCTCGTCACCGCAGTCCTCTTCGCCTTCATGCACAACTATGGCCCAATGCTCACCCCGCCCCTGATCGCCCTCGGTTTCGTCTTCGCCATGATGCGCATCTGGCGGGGCTCCATCATCGCCTGCATCACAGCCCACGCCCTGCACAACGGCACCCTCGTTCTGCTTGTCATCATGCTGCTCAGGACCATCGGCGACTGACGCTCACGCCGCACGACCCGAGACCGGTCAGTTCACCAGCCTTACAATCCCGGCACTATGTGCCCACCAGCAGACACACCGAACATCGTCGAGCCAAAGATCGCACACCTCTACGAGAGCAGCGTTCCCTACAACCAGGCGCGCATCCGGGCCGCAGCCATCTACTGCTCCGACGGCCGCGTCGGCGAACACTTCGACGACTTCCTGCAAAACGGGCTCTCGCTCCCTCGCTACGACCGCGTCGCCCTCCCGGGCGGGCCCGCGTGCCTTGCCGGTCACCCGCAAGCACACCTCGAAGAGCAAGGCGTGGTCGATGAACTCAAGTTCCTCGTCGAAGTCCACGGCCTCAAGCGCATCGTCCTTGTCGCTCACGAGAACTGCGCTTTCTACACCTCGCGCCTCGAACTCAAGGATCGCCGCCTCGAACTCGTCCAGCGAGCCGACCTCGTCCGCTCCGCAGCCTTCGTCCGCCGCGTCACCGGCATCGACACCGTCGAAGGCTACTTTGCCCGCCTCGTCGAATCGCGTGTCCAGTTCGAACGCGTCGAAGTCTGATCCATCGCCAGCACAGCGACTCAGATCAGTCGCAGGCCACTCGTCACGACGACGTGCCCAGGCTGATCGGCACCGGCCCACTTGGTCAGCAATGCCGTGTGCAACAGCACCCAGATCGCCCCAGCTCCAACCACGATCATCCGCGCGCCATCATCTGGCACCAGCAGCACGCCGCCCGTCGCACAACTCACCAGCAAACCGCGAAACAGCACTTCAAAGTCATCCGTCGCCAGGCCTGTCGCGATCGATGCCGCCACGCACGCGGTCAGTACTGCAGCCGCCAGCGGCAACTGTGCGACGATCGCCGCCGGCACCACTTCCAGCGGCAGATGCCACACCTCGATCGCCGTCGCCACCACGCCCGACCAAGGCTCAAACCACAGACCAAAGAGACCAGCGAATAACGCCACCATCATCAGCCCGAAGTCCACCCCACGCCGGCGAATGATCGAACATCCGATCAGCGGCACCAGAAACGCGAAACCCACACCCCAGATCGCCACATGCTCAAATGCCGGCTGCATCATCGCAAACACCGACACGCCGAGCACCAGCGTCGTCACCAACAACAACACAAAACCCGCCGTCCTCGATGTCGTACGCTCATCCCGCGACTGCACCATCACCGCCGCACCCATCGGCATTGCTGCTGGCTCAGTCATCAACGAGGGCCTGGCCTTGTCCTTACGCGACTTGAGCGACTTGCACGACTCTTCGAGCGAAGAACACCGGCTCTCCAGTTCCGCAATACGCGCCTTGGCCGCCTCGCGCTCCTCGTTCGTCTTGACTGCCGAAACCTTGTTTTCCTTCTCCGCAACCGACAGTTTCTGCGCAAGCTCCGCCAGTTCGCGACGCATCTTGCGCTGCGCCTCAGCCTGCTCCTCGATCTCCTGCTCACGCTGCGCCAGAAACTCCTTGTATTCCTTCAGCCGCCGCTGCTCGCGCTCCTGCGCTTCAGCCAGCTGCTTCGATGCTTTCTGCTGCGACGCCAATTCCGCTCGCGCCGCTTCGAGCGAACCACGCATCTCCTCGATCTGTCCGGCCTTGGCGCCAACCTCGCCCTCACGCGACACAATCCCACGCTCACGCTCAGCAAGTGCCGCCGACAGGCGCTCGACCTCTTCACGCTGACTCGCCATGCGGGCAGCAAGATCCGCCTGCTCCGTCTCGCGCTGACTCAACTCGTACTGCCGAGTCGCCAATTCCTCGAGGCTCTCACGCCGCTCACGCTCAATCGTCTCGGAGTCCGCAGACTCGATCTCAACTGTCTGCAACTGCCCCACCCGGCGTTCAATCTCCGCGATCACGTCCATGAGATCCGGTGCCGGCTCGATCGATCCAATCGATGGCCGATCAACCCCTTGTGTCGTGTCACCGGTGCCCTTGCGCATTGCATCACTCCATGAGTTGGCCAGGCGCGGCGCGCTCAGGCCACTCTGTATCAATATCGACTTCTCCTTCACGCAAAACAAGCGCTCCAGCCCTTCACCCTTCCCACTGGTCACAAACCCTCACGCCTATGACGATCGGGAAAACTCTGACCGGCGCCACACACACTCACGCTGCAGACTATCGGCCCTCCCGCACTACACTTGCAGTCGTGACGCCCAATACCCCACGCGACGCAGCCGCCACAATCGCTCGCAAACTCGCAAGCGCAGGCCATCTCGCCTACTTCGCCGGAGGGTGCGTCCGCGATGAACTCCTGGGCTTCCAGCCCACCGACTACGACATCGCCACCGACGCAAGCCCAGATCGCATCCGTTCCCTCTTCAATCGAACAGCACTCGTCGGCGCGGCCTTCGGCGTCGTCCTCGTCCGAGAACTCGGACACACCATCGAAGTCGCCACCTTCCGCGCCGATGGCCCATACTCCGACCGACGCCACCCAGACCACGTCACCTTTTCCGACCCACGCACAGACGCCCTCCGCCGCGACTTCACCATCAACGCTCTATTCCTGGAGCCTTCATCCCAACCCAACAACACCCGCCAGCACGTCATCGACTTCGTCGGCGGACTTGCAGACCTCGACCAAGGCATCATCCGCGCCGTCGGCAACCCCGACCAACGCCTGGCCGAAGACCACCTTCGAGCCCTCCGCGCGGTGCGCTTCGCCGCCCGCTTCGATTTCACCATCGATCCCGCAACCCTTGATGCCTTGCGCCGCAACGCTTCTCACCTCGTCGGCGTCAGTCGCGAGCGCATCGGCGAAGAAATCCGCCGCATTCTCACACATCATGCACGCGTCCGCGCCATCGCACTCCTCGCCGAGACAGGCCTCGAAAGCCCGGTCCTTCAGGAGCCAACTTCCCCCGCTCCGCTCGACCACCTCCTCTTGCTTGACCAGAACGCTTCCTACCCACTCATCCTCGCAGCCTGGGCTCTGGATCGGCATGGCCACAACCTCGCCCCAGAAACGATCGCAAGGCAATGGCGCCTCGCCCTCGTCCTGAGCAATGAAGACCGCGACGCCTTCGTCCAGCACCTCGAACTCGCTGCCCACCTCCGATCCGCATGGGCCACCGCCACCACCGCCCAACGCAAACGCTGGGCAATGCACCCTTGCTTCTATGGCTCACTGGCCCTCGTCGCAACATCCCCGGACCTCCAAGCCGCCATTCTCTCCGATCTCGATCGGCTACGGGCCACCCCAACCGGGCTCGCCCCGGCACCATTCATCGATGGAAACTCCTTGATTCAGGCCGGTTTCACCCCGGGGCCAGGGTTTCGTTTGGTTCTTGATCAGGTCTATGACCTTCAACTCGAAAGCACCATCACTCACTTTGAACAGGCTCTCGCAAAGGCAAGGGAACTCGCCGCCCAATTCGGTGTCCAACAATCACGACCGAACTGACAATCGCCTCGGCCCAATCCGCGCGGCCTAGGAATGCACCGCATATGTTCACCCTCAGTTTCAGAGGAACTCGCACCATGAAAAAATCGAGCGTCTCCAACCTCTTGAAAGCCCTTGCCTGCGCCCCGTGTCTCGCGCTGGCCATTGGTTTCGGCGCCCCCGCCTGCACCCCTGCCGCTGCACACGCCGCAGTCACGCAGGATGAATCCATCGATCAAGTCATTTTCCGCGATGGCCGCATCGTCCGAGGCGTCATCGAATCCGAAACCGCCGATTCCATCTCGATCTTCGTAGTCGTCGGGTCCATCCGCGGCGCGTCCGCCACTGTCTACAAAAAAGCCGACATCCTCTCCATCGTCCGAGGCGATGCCGTAACTATCGACGAAGGCAACGCCGCGGTCGAGGCCGACGACATCCTCGCTCCAACCCGCGACTCGTTCTCGCCCGACCGCAAGATCGTCTACCACATCGCGCTCGACGGTTGGTTCGGACGCGACGTCAACGTCACCCCGATCAAGCAAGCCGTCGAGGCCGCCCGTCGCCTTCAGCCCGACTACCTCCTCATCGAAGTCAACAACAACTGGGGACGCTTCGGCCAAGACTTCGGCGACGACCGCTACGGCTTCGACCAGTTCGGCATCGCCGACGATATCGAACCCCTCCTGAGACAAAACCTCGTCACCCACTGGGAGAAGAAGCCCGAAGTCGTGGTCTGGGTCAAGAACGCCATGGCAGGCGCCGCATTCATTCCTTTCTTCTCTCCCAACATCTATTTCGCCAGCAACGGTCGCATGGGCGGCATCGGCGACCTCGGTGACATGTTCGAAGGCGTCGGCGACCAGGTCGTCGTTGACAAACAACGCTCTCTCCGCCTCGCACGCGCCATCAGCATGGCCGCACCCAATGGCTACGACGAGAACATCGTCCGCGCCATGACCTGGCGCAAGTTCACCCTCTACTACACCATGCAGGGCGGAAGACCCGTCTACCACACCTCCCCTGTCCCCGGAGCCGAACTCCTCACCGATGATGGCGAAGGGCCCAACGAAGACACCGACGAAGCGAAGGTCCGCGGCGAAGGCAACGATGTCCTGACCCTCCGTGCAAGCATCGCCCAGAAACTCGGCGTCTCCAAAGGAACCGCCGACTCCATCGAAGACATCATGTTCTACCTCGGCATCGTCGATCAGTACGAACTCGTCTCCGATCCATCCCAGCGCATCATGTCCCGCTGGTCCAGTGCCATCGACCGCCTCGAACGCGACATTCCACGCATGTTCCGCGAGTTCAACGAAATTAACGTTCAGGGCGACTACAACGAACGCAAGCGCGCTCGAGGCCAGCAGATCAACATGCTCCGCCGAATCATCGCTCAAGTCGAACGCTATCAGGAGTCTCTCGCATTCTCCCGCATCGGCGTCCCGCCCGTCGACCAACTCCGCGTCCTTATCGAACGCATCCGCCTCCAGCAACTCGCCGATCGTCCATAACTCGCCCGCACTCTCTCAGAAAGCACACACGCCATGAGCATCAAAGCATTCATCAGCCGTTTCGCGACCATTGCAGCCGCAGCCCTGCTGCTCGTCGCGACCCACCTCTCCTTCGCATCCGATGTCGTCCATCTCAAGGACGGTCGCAAGATCGAAGGCACCATCGTCCGCGAACTCGACGGGTCCATCTGGATCAAGACCCGCCTGGGCAGCATCGAGAACACCGAATTTTTCCTCGCTGACAACATCGCAAAGATCGAACGCGATGCCCCCACAGCCGTCGCTACGGACCCCAAGCCGAACCCCATCCAGCAGATCCGCCCACGCACGCCCGGCGCCCCTCGCGGCGCGATCATCAGCCTCGAAGGAACCGTCGGCATCGAAATGACCGCCAAAACCCTCCACGACCTCATCCCGATCCTCGAACGCGATCTGGGAAGCGACGGCACCGGCATCGTCGTCTTCAAAATCAACTCCGGCGGCGGACTCCTGCTCGAAATTCAACGCCTCTCCGACGTCATCCACAACGAATACAAGAAGCGCTTCCGCACCGTCGCCTGGATCGAGTCCGCCATCTCCGCAGCCGCAATGACCTCGCACTGCATCGAGGAAATCTACTTCCTCCCCGAAGGCAACTACGGCGCATGCACCGGCTGGTCCGGTCGCCTGCAGGCGGTCGCTGGTCGCGGCCTCGAAGAAGTCCTCTACATGATGGAACGCATCAGCGCACGCGGCGGGTACGACCCCAAGATCATGCGCGCCATGCAGATCAATGAACCCCTCTCCTGCACCATCGACCCCCGCACCGGACAGGTCTTCTGGTATCAGACCCAGGAAGGCGAGCACCTCGTCAACCCCGGAAACGACATTCTCACCTTCACCGCCCTCCAGGCCGAACGCTACCGCTTCAGCAGGGGCACCGCCAGGAACCTCGCCGAACTCACCCAGAAACTCGGATATCAGGAAGTTGACTGGGTCGGCGAGAACCGCGTCGGATACATCTATCCCATCAGCCGCGCAGAGAGCGCCATGCTCGACTTCCGCAAGAAGGTCTCCGATGACCAGGCCCGCACCAACGAATACTTCGCCACCTACATGGAAGCCCGCGCCGCAGCCGCAGCAGCCCCACGCGACATCCGCCCGCGCTTCGTCGGCCGCGCACGCCAGAACCTCAGCCGCATCGAATCAATGGTGCGCAACAACCCCAACTTCGCCCTCCTCACGTGGGGCATGGAACTCAGCGACTGGGAACGCGACTGGCTCGCAGCAGAAAAAGAGTTCCTCACCAACCTCCTGAGAGATTGAAGTTCGACAGGCCGCTCCTCGTCGGCGTAAACCCGGAGCCTTGATCCGCTCCGGGTTTTTTCATGCGCACACCCCCGCCCTACCATCAAATCCACGAGGATTTCATCATGCCACAACCGTCAACCTTTGCCACAACTCCATTCGATGCAACCCTGTGGGAAGAGATCCAGCCACGCCTCCAACACCTTCTCGACCACCCCGCAACCTCGCGTGCCACGCTCGAACAATGGCTCGTCGACCGCTCCGAACTCGAAGCCGCATGCAGCGAAGCAGCCGCCACGCTCTACATCAACATGACCTGCGACACCGACAACCCCGCAGCCCGCGACGCCTACCTCTACTACGTCGAGCACATCGCCCCACGCATCAAGCCCATCGGATTTGAACTCGACAAACTCCAGGCCTCACTCTGCGAGCGCTTCGGCCTCACCGCCGACCGCTACCTCGTCCTCCATCGCGACACCAACTCCGCTGTCACTCTCTACCGCGACGAGAACGTCCCGCTCCAGACCGAGCTCGACAAACTCAGCCAGCAGTACCAACAGGTCACCGGCGCCATGACCGTCCAGTTCGATGGCCAAGAGAAAACCCTGCCTCAGATGGGCGTGTATCAGGAGTCAACCGATCGCATTACCCGCGAGCGCGCCTACCGCGCCGTTACAGCTCGTCGCCTCGAAGACGTTGACACCATCCACACAATCTTCGATGACATGATCCGCCTGCGCGATCAGGTCGCACGCAACGCCGACTGTGCCGATTATGTCGAGTATGCCTTCAAGTCACGTCTGCGCTTCGACTACACACCCAGGCACTGCTTCGACTTCCATGAAGCATGCGAAAAACGCATCGTCCCGCTCGTACGCGCCCTCGACGCAAAACGCCGCGATCAACTCGGAGTCGACGCCCTCCGCCCATGGGATCTGAGCGTCGATCCGAAGGGACGAGCACCGCTCACGCCCTTCAAGGGCGGTGCTGACCTCGTCGCACGCACACAGCTGGTCTTCGACCAACTCGACCCGCAACTCGCCGCCATGTTCCGCGACCTCGGCGACGGCGCAAGCTCGCACGGGGCACGCGACGGCTCATCACTCGACCTCGATTCACGCAAAGGCAAAGCTCCCGGCGGCTATCAGTACATGCGCGACCTCATCCGCAAGCCCTTCATCTTCATGAATGCTGCTGGCATGCACCACGACATCGAAACCATGGTCCACGAAGCCGGACATGCCTTCCATTCCGTGCTCTGCAACAACGAGCCCCTGCTCCACTATCGCCATGCACCGATCGAGTTCTGCGAAGTAGCCTCGATGTCCATGGAACTTCTCACCATGCCTCACTGGGACGCCTTTTATCCCGACCCCGGCGATCTCGCACGCGCTCAACGCAAGCAACTCGAAGGCTCCATCGCGCTTCTCCCCTGGATCGCCACCATCGACGCCTTCCAGCACTGGCTCTACTCCAATCCGAAACACACCCGCGACCAGCGACGCGACGCATGGCGCGACCTCGTCGCGCGCTTCGGCAACGCCGTCTCGTGGGAAGGCCTCGAACCCTTCCGCGACGTCTTCTGGCAGCGACAAGGCCACCTCTTCAGCGTTCCGTTCTACTACATCGAGTATGGCATCGCCCGCCTCGGTTCACTTCAGCTCTGGCTCCGGTCACTCGAGGAAAGCCCCGCCGCCGCCCTCAACTCCTACAAACGTGCCATGACCCTCGGAGGCTCGCGCCCGCTCCCCGAACTCTTCGCCGCTGCTGGTCTCCGTTTCGACTTCGGCCTCGACACCGTTAGCCGCCTCGTCGATCGCGTCGAACGCGAACTCGAAAAACTCCCTGAATAATCCTTTGGCGAGCCTCCCTCTCGCGTTACACTCAAGCCAGGGAGGCGCAGCATGCCGTTCTGTCTTGTCGATCCAAACGACCCGGCGCGCGATCTGCGCCGACTGTTCATCGAACAGATCGATCGTGCACAATCAGCGTTGACCGCCTCGAAACTCCGCACGTTTCGCACCAGTTGCAAGCGCGCCCGCGCAACGCTGCTCTGCTGCGGCGATCCCCGTCATGATAAATCGCTGCGCACCATGGACCGCCAAATCCGCGGCCTATCACACACCGTCGCCCCCGCCCGCGATCATGAAGCCATCGCTAGCACCACCCGCTCCCTCGCCCGCATCTCCCCGCCATTCGATCTCGACAGCCTCATGCGAGCCCTCGCCCTCGCAACCGCTCCAGCAAGCACGCCGACAACGCTCACGCCCGATCTCCACCGCACCATCCACGCCAAACTCGACAGTCTTCGCAAGCATGCCGCCGATCTCTCTCCTGCGCCGGGCGACCTCTGGCTGGGTATCCAGCGCGAATACCGCTCCGCAAGGCGACGCATACCCACCACCGATTCACCATCCCCCGAAGACCTCCATCGCTGGCGGCTCGCCGCAAAGAAACACTGGTATCACCTGCGCCTCTGTCGCACGCTTCACCCCCGCCTCCTGCAGACCATGGCCGATGAACTCCACAGCATCACGCGGGCTCTCGGTTCGTGCAACGATCTCTCAATTCTCCTGTCCATGCTCGACACTCTGCCACACCCCGACGCCGCCCATCTGGCATCCCTCGCCCGTGCCGAACATGCCCACCAACTTCACACCACCCGCGCCCGCGCATGGCGCGCCTTCGCCCCCAAGCCGTCGCACTTGGTAGACTTCCTGCGCGATCTCCACCGCTCTTGGACCCGCTCGGCGTGAAACCACCCCGCCCCGCTCCCCAATCAACCCTATTCAGGCCCACACGGAACCCTCCTCATGTCCGAATCCCCATTCCCACTCAATGAACGCGGGCGCGCATGCGAACCCAACGTCACCGACGACGAACGCACCTGGGCCCTCCTCTGTCATCTCTCGCTCTTGGGCCACCTCGTTCTTCCGCTTGTCACCATCATCGCCCCGATCCTCATCTGGGCATCCAAAAAAGATCAATCCCGCTTCCTCGATGACCACGGCCGCGAAGTCATCAACTTTCAAATCACCATCATGATCTATTCCATCGTCCTCCCAATCCTCGCCGCAGTCATCGGCGCCATCACCTGTGGCGTAGGGCTCATTCTCCTCGTCCCCGCAGCATTCCTTCCCTACGTCCTCGGATGCATCGGCATGATCTTGGGTTCCATCGCTGCCAATCGCGGCGAGTACTTCCGATACCCCATGACCTTCCGCTTCATCCACTGACCACACCTCGACGCCCGCGCAGCCCCTAAACTTCCAGCGCGTGCCAATCCTCGAAGCTTCCAACCTCCGCAAGTCCTTCTCCGGTCGAACCGTCGTCGATGGCGTCGCATTCACCGTCGAAAAATGCGAAATCGTCGGACTCCTCGGCCGAAACGGTGCCGGAAAGACCACCAGCTTTCGCATGACCATCGGCATGATCGACGCCGACTCAGGCCGCGTCACCTTCAACAATCAGGACGTCACCACGCTCCCAATGTACCGCCACGCACGCCTCGGCATGGGATACCTCAGCCAGGAACCCAGCGTCTTCCAACGCATGACCTGCGAACAAAACCTCCTCTCCATCCTCGAAACCCAAGGCCTGAGCCGCCGCGATCGAAAGAAACGCGCCACCCAACTCCTCGCCCAGTTCGGCCTGGCCCACAAAGCCCGACACCTCGCACGCACATGCTCCGGCGGCGAGCGTCGCAAACTTGAAATCGCACGCGCACTCGTCACCAACCCCAAACTCATCCTCCTCGACGAGCCCTTCAGCGGCGTCGACCCCATCGCCGTCGAAGAACTCCAGATCGAACTCCGACGCCTCACCTCCCTTGGCATCGCCTTCCTCATCACCGACCACAACGTCCAGCAAACCCTCCGCGTCTGCGACCGCGCCTACATCATCGACGCCGGCAAAGTCCTCGCCCAAGGCACCCCCAAAGCCCTCATCAACGACGACCTCGTCCGCCGCGTCTACCTCGGCTCACTCTTCCGAGGCGACGAGTTCGACGACCCAATCCCCCAGCCAGCCGCAACCGCCTCCACCTGAACCCAATCGCCAGCATACCCAACTTCCCGCCCCACCCGAATCCAGACTCAAAATCTAAGACGCCGGATCTTCGGGCGCACTCTTGCTGTCAAACTTCCTGACGCCCCAACGCCCGAAGGTCCGGGTCGAACAACGCAACCCCGCGCCCTTGCCCTTACCCGACGCCGGATCTTCGGGCGCATGCTTGCAACCAAACTTCCCTGCGCACCAACGCCCGAAGGTCCGGGTGAATCGTCGTCAACCCGCCGCACGCACGCACACTCACTCCGCAAGATAACTGTTCAGAAAGATCGCAAGGTCCGCTTCGGTGTGCTGGCCGTCGAGATCGAGGTCAGCCGTCACATTGCCCTGGCCATAGGCGATGAGATAGTCGATGGGGTCGAGTGTGTCGATGTTCTCATCGCCGTTGAAATTCGCGGGCATAGCGAGAATCATGGCATACTTCACTGCCTCCTGCGCGTTCATGAGGCCATAGCCGGTCCACTTGTCATAGCCCTGCGGCCCAATGTCCGTTGCTGTCGATCCCAAT
>JAANMU010000212.1_pt1 | contig 74493 bp, 68 predicted proteins | sample 7279701 | NCBI WGS metagenome assembly JAANMU01 (sample SAMN14094539, study PRJNA606508) | bioreactor metagenome | isolation source: A lab-scale SPAN reactor treating ammonium-rich wastewater day 57 | place: Ireland: Galway | collected 2017-03-13 | reverse complement strand
GGGGATGGCCCAGGGCACCAGCACCGCAGCCCGCATCAGTCCGCGACCGCGGAACTGGCTGTTGATGACCAGCGCGATGATCAGCCCCAGCGTGAACTCGAAGACCACCGTGACGGCCGCAAAGCGAACGGTAAGGCTCAGGCTGGAGAAAAAGCGCGGGTCGGCCAAAAGGTCGAGGTAGTTGCGCAGGCCCACGAAGTGCACCGGCCGACTCGAGCCCAGACGAGCGTCGGTGAAGCTATAGGCCAGCGTCTGGGCCAGCGGGTAGAATGCCACCACGGCCAGCACCAGCAGCGTGGGGGCCAGCAGCAGCCAGGCCAGGCGGCGACGCTCCTTCAAGGCTGCATCAGCTCGGTCAGGTCACGGCGTACCCGCCCCATGGAGGCGGCCGGGTCGCCTCCCTGCAGCACGGTGGCCACCCCCTGGAAATAAATCGAGCTGGCCTCGTTGTAGAGATCGCGACAGCGCGTGCTGGGGCGAGTGATGGCCTGACGGAAGACTTCGGGCATGATGGCACAGAAGGGCATGCGCTCGAGCAGCTCGGGGTCGCGGTAGAGCTCGGGCCGGGTGGGCAGGAAAGCCCCCTCGATAGCCCGCCAGCGCTGCACCTCCAGACAGGTCTGGTAGGCCACCAGCTGCTCGGCGGCCTGGGGATAACGGCTGTAGGCCGAGACGGCCCACTCCCAGCCCCCCAGCACCGAAGCCCCGGGCAGGGGAGCCACTTCGAAGCGGCCTCTTACGGGAGAGCCGGGCGCGTTGCCGGAAGCGTAACAGTAAGGCCAGTGACGCATGAAGGCTGCGTTGCCGCCTTCGAACACATTGCGCACGTCTTCTTCCTGGTAACCGGTCACGCCCGCAGGCGAGATGGTGCCGATCCAGCCGGCGGCCCGCGAAAAGGCCTGCAGAGCCGCCGGGCTGTCCACCTGGTCGAGCATCTGGCCCCCGCCCTGGCTGACCTGCCACTCCAGGGCGTTGCAGGTCAAGCCCTCGTAGGTGTAGCCCTGCCAGACGAAGCCCACGAAGCGCGGGTTGGAGGGCTTCTCCCCCGCCTGGATGCGAGAGGCCATCTCCTCCAGCTCATCCCAGCTGCAGGGCGGCCCTGAATAGCCGTAGCGCTGAAGCAGGTCGGTGCGGTAGTACAGCAGCCCGGCGCCCAGGTAGCCTGGCATGGCCACCAGCTTGCCGTCCACCGTGCTGTTGTCGACCAGCTGGGGCAAGAAGCCCTCGGTGGAGAGGCTCAGAGGCACCAGATGGGGGGCCAGGGCCCCCGGCCAGACCACGTCCACCATCATCACGTCCACGTCCGGGCTTCGAGCCTGGAAGACGCGCTGGTAGGAGGCATAACACTCGCTGGCCGAGAGAGGCCGGGGGATGTAGTTGACCTGAATGCCGGTATCCTGCTCGAACTGCTTGAGCAGCGCGCGCTCGAAGGCCATCCCAAAGCCCGGGCGCTCTCCATAGTATGTCAGCGTGGTTCCCGCCCAGCGACGGTCAGGGTGGGGCACGGACGGGGGAGCGGTGCGCAAGGTTGCGCTGCTCGAGGGGGGCGGGGCGGGAACGGTCAGGTTGGAAAGAAAGACGATGAAGCCCACCCACAAAAGAGCGCGCAGGACGAACACGGTCAGCTCGATCCGGGGAAGCGCAAGATGGAGCGTTGTTCCGCGGGAGGGCCTGGCTTCCTACCGGACACGGACTCAGGTAGTGAAGACCCTCCTCTCATCTTGAGGCGGCAGGCGACCCTCGCGCCCGTTCCTGGGCGATTCTCACACGAGTTTGCCGTAGTGAGAAATTCTCTCCTTCCTGGCCGGCGCCGACAAACAGGTCTCGCGTGGGTTCCGTGCTTGTGCATACCCACCGGTAGGGGGGACACTCTCTTTCACGACCACGGTGCCGACCGCTCCCGTCGTCGCTGAAATTCTCACGCGAGCTTTTATCGGAGCGAGAACCACCTCCCTGGCCAGCCCACCGGGAACCGGGTTGATTGGCGCGCCCCCATGAACATATGTAGTGAAACATTTCTTCTTTTCACTACATATTCTGATAGAGCCCGGCGATCAAACATCTGGCAGGTTGAGGCTGGGCGAGCGTGCCTGGTTCGCAAGAGCAACACGCGTCGGCAAGAACCTTCTGGCGGCTTCACTCGCAGCTTGCCGAGCTGATGCGCCCAAGACGGCAGCCCATTACGCGCCTGGCTCGCCTTCACTCCGTAGGGCGAGGAAAGCCCCGGTGCGAAGTCCCCTTCATGAGCCTGGAGCGATCCTGCACCGACCTTCTACGCGCCAACGACCGGGGTGGCTATACCGTGCCCTCGCCCCATCTCTACCCCCACCAGTGGGCCTGGGACTCGGCCTTTGCCGCCATCGGCTGGGCCCATATCGACCTAGACCGGGCCCTGACCGAGCTCGAGCTGCTCATGCAGGGCCAGTGGCCGGACGGGCGCATTCCTCACATCCGCTTTCACAAGCTGAGTGACGACTACTTTCCGGGTCCCGAGTTCTGGGGAACGCAGGACCGCTCGTCCATCACCCAGCCCCCGGTCTGGGCCAGCGCCGCCCGACGTCTGCTCGAGCTGGGAGCCGACCCGGCTCGGGTGCTCGCCTTGCTCGAAGCGATCGACCGCTCTCACCGGTTCTTCCGGGCCGCCCGCGACCCGCTCGGGTACGACGCCGTGGCCGTGGTGCACCCCTGGGAGAGCGGCCTGGACAACAGCCCCGCCTGGGACGGTGCCATGGCGGCTATTGATCCCGCGAAGGCGCCCCCCTTCAAGCGAGTTGACAAGGAGCGGGTGGGGGATCCCTCCCAGCGGCCCACCGACGATCACTACAAGCGCTACGCCGTGCTGGTCAAAGATATCGCAGAGTCGGGCTTCGGCCCCGGGCCGCTGGCCGTCTACGACCCGATGATGACGGCCATCCTGGCCCGGGCCGAGGAAGACCTGGAATGGCTGGCCGACCGGCTTGACTACGCCGAGCTAGAGCGCGGACGGGGTGCCAGGCTCAAAGCAGGGCTGATGAGCAAGCTCTACAACCCCCAACTGGAGCGCTTCTCTTTCTATGACGCGGCAGCCGGCCAGCGGCTGGAGGTGGACGTGGTGGGAGCCTACCTGCCGGCCATGCTCGACCTGCCGGTCCGCTCCCAGGTCCTGCAGCGGCTGCGAGAAGGCTACTGGACCGACTGGCCCCTGCCCTCGACCGCGCCCGACCACCCCGAGTTCGACCCCGTGCGCTACTGGCGCGGGCCCACCTGGGTCAACGTCAACTGGCTGCTGGCGGACTCTCTGCCGGGTTTGAAGGAGCGCACTCTGGAGCTGATCGAGCGCAGCGGCTTCCGCGAGTACTTCAACCCGCTGACCGGGGAGGGGCTGGGGGCCACCCAGTTTACCTGGACCGCAGCCCTGGCGCTGGACTGGCTGCGCAGGTGAAGGAGGAGGCAGGAGTCTCCGGGGCATTGAATGAAATTCACTTCAGCTTTTTTTCAGACCGACCGAGTTCTATCCGTAGCGATACCTTCTGAAAGGACAAGACCGATGGCGCCTGCCGAGCAGTTGGAGCAAGTGGACCCGACCTACCTGGAGTCTTTGGAGTCGATTCTCGAGGCTCTGAAGAAGCTCGAGCAGGTCTGTCAGCTCACCTGACCCCTTCGTAACGCGTCCAGACCAGCCGCTCGCCGTGCTCGGAGTCGAACGTGTGTTGCGCCACCCGCTCATAGCCCAGCCGGCGCACCACAGCCGCGTGCTCGGTGAACAGCCGGTCCGCCTCGAGCCGATGGGTCCCCTCCAGTGGAATTCCTTGCACGCCTCGCGCGCACAGCTCGAGATCGAGCTTGCGCAGCAAGGTGTAAGTGTGGCGGCGGTGCCTGGGGAGGGCGCACAGGTCGTCCACCAGCACCACCGACTGCTCCTCCCAGCCCTCCACCTGGCTGGTATCCAGCCAGGCCATCATGAAGGCCACCAGTTCGCCGTCCACCTCCACGCCATAGCAATAGCTTTCCTCGGGGGTCAGCCGGCCCAGGTTCTCGGCGATGGCCAGGGCATCGAGCGGGAAGCCCGAAGGATAGAGCTCGTCAGCCAGACGGGCCACGGCCCCGGCGTGCTCGGGCTGGAGGGGGAACAGTCTCACCTGGCCAGTTTCGTCGGGAAGAAGTCGCCTGCCTCTGGCGACATGGCATGCATCCTGACCGGGAGGCCCTGATGAGCGAATCGATCACCTGTCCCAACTGCGGCGGCCAGAACCCTGCCTCGAGCAGTGCCTGCGAGCATTGCTCCAAGCCCTACTGGGCCCAGGCCACGCCCAGGAAGCCAGGCCTGGTGGTTTCCATCGCCATCGGGCTGCTGGTCTATCTGGCCGGGTGCAACGTGGGGCTGATCCTGCGTCACATGCACCCGCCCACGCCGCCGCCGGCGGTGGTGGAGACGGTTCCCTGACAGGTCCGGGCTTTCATGCGCCTGTCAGCCCCGACCCCTAGCATGCTGGCATGCGCATTCTGGACCGAGCGCGCCTCGGACCACTGGTCGCCCCTGTGGGATTCGCTGGGCCAGAACCGTGACCCGGGAGCCGGCTTATGCTGAAGAAGCTGTTCTTGCTCGCGCTGCTGACGGCGATGGTCCTGGCCCAGAGCGAGCTGATCGAGCCCGGCCAGGGGATCGGGCCCGTCAGGCGCTCGATGATGCGTCCCGACCTGGACCGGGTGGCGCCGGCCGAGGCCCTGTTCGACGGCAACACTGACCACTGGCCCTCGACCACCCTCTGGGCCATGGACCCGGACCGCCGGATCACCATCTTCTGGGGTCCGCAGGGGAGCATTCTGCGCCTGCTGGTGGGGGGGCGTCCGCCCACGGTCTACAAGACCCGCGAAGGCATCACTCTGGGGACCTCGGCCAGTGAGCTGGACAAGCTCAACGGCAAGCCGTTCGTGATGAACACGTTTTCGGGCAAGCACTGGGGGGAGGTGCTCGACTGGCAGGGCGGCGCCCTCCAGAAAGCCCTGCCCGGCGTCACGCTGGCTTTGACCATGAACGTGCCCGACTACGGGCCACTGACCGGCGAGCAGAAAGAAGCGCTGGAGAAGCCCGGTCGGCTGGAGTCGAGCGTTCCCCTGATCCGGGCTCTCAACCCGCAGGTCGAGCGGATCGAACTCAAATTCTAGCTCCCCGTCTGCCTACCTGGCATTGGACCCCGTAGAAGCGCTCCCCGAGTCCTGATTTTGAATCAGCACCTTCTGCAGACGAGCTACCCGGGAGAGCTCGGCGGGCAGTCGCTGCTTGAGCAGGCTCTCGTTGGTGGTGCGTGCCCCCTCGAAGCGACCCAACCGGCGCAAGAGCTCCACCTGCATGGCCTGCACGGCCGGCACGGCCGGGGCCTGGAGGTATAGCTCGAGCGCCCGCTCGCGGCACCAGCGGGCGGCCTCGAGGGCTCCCCCGTCGTCGCACAGCCAGGCCGCGCGCAAGACCGCCTGCCCGGCCGTCTCGAAGCGCCGGGCCTCGCGACAGATCAGGGCCCAGCAGAGATTGTTGTTGGCCGTGGAATTCAAACGCGGATTGACCAGCTGGCCCAGGTAGCCGGGGGATGCGAGCAATTGCACAGCCTGCTCGCGCGATAATCCCGGCGATTTACCCGGGTCAGGCGAACAAAAGCCACAGCCCGGACAGCGTTGCACCTCTTCACAGATAGCCGTGCGCAGCGGCGGACCGGGTCGGCCGTCGAGATCGCTCGGCCCCCGAGCATCCAACTGGCCCCGGCGGTGCACGTCGACCTCCACCCCACAGACAAAGCAGGACGCCGGCTCGAGCTCGATACTGCTCACGCCCCCCCGTTCTGCAACAGGCATGCAACAGCCTGCGTTTACCTTCCGGCCACAAGAAAAATTCAGTGGAGGTCGGGGATGCATCTGGTGCAGTGGCTCCAACAGGCGGATTCGAACAAACTGGCCGTGATCGAAGGCGATCTCCGGCTGACCTACGGCCAACTGCGCCAGCGCGTGGCAGTGCGAGCCGGCGAGCTGATCCAGCAGGGGGTCGAGCCAGGCGACCGGGTGGCGGCCCTGTCAGCCAACCGGGTGGAGTTGTGGGAGCTCTTCCTGGCCTGTGCCTGGGTTGGGGCCATCTTCGTGCCCCTCAACACCCGCCTGACCCGTCCCGAGTGGGAGGTCATCCTGAGCGACGCGCAGCCCCGCCTGCTCTTCGCCGAGGACGCCTTCCTGGGCCAGGCTCCGGAGCACCCGGGCCTGCTGCGGCTGGCCGAGGTCTCGGGCCCTCCCGAGCCGGCCCGACCCGCGGCCGCGAATGAGCCGGTGGCCATCCTCTACACCGGCGGCACCACCGGCGTTCCCAAGGGAGCCCTGCTGACCCAGGACACCATCCACTGGAACGCCCGCAATACCGTGGAGGGCTGGGGCCTGCGATCCGACGACGTGGCCCCCATCTTCACGCCCATGTTCCATACCGGCGGTCTGAACGTGATGGCCACCCCGCTCCTCTCCATCGGCGGCACCATGGTCCTGCCCGGCCCCTTCGAGCCCGAGAAGGCCCTGGAGCTGATCGAGCAGGAGGGCTGCACGCTGCTCTTTCTGGTGCCCACGATGTTCACCATGCTGGCCGACGCCCCGAGCTTCTCGGCCGAGCGCCTGAGAACCGTGCGCCAGATGATCTCGGGCGGCGCCCCCTGCCCCCAGCCGCTCTTCGAGCGTTACTGGAGCCTGGGACTGCCCCTGCGCCAGGGCTACGGCCTGACTGAGGCCGGGCCCAACAACTTCGGCATCACCCTGGAAGAGGCCAAAACCCAGCTCGGCACCGTCGGCCGTCCCCTCCCGCATGTCGCGATCTCCCTGCTCGACGAAAACGGTGCCGAGGTGGGGGTGGACCAGGTGGGCGAGCTGCACATCCGGGGCGGCCACGTGATGCCTGGCTACTGGCAACGCCCCAACGAGAGCCAGGCCGTGCTGGGCAGGGGCTGGCTGCGCACAGGAGACCTGGCTCGCCGCAACGCCGAGGGCTTCGTGACCATCTGCGGTCGCAGCAAAGAGATGTATATCTCGGGCGGCGAAAACGTCTTCCCGGCCGAGATCGAGGAAGTGCTGCTGGCCCACCCCGAGGTGCGCGAGGCGGCCGTGGTGGGCGTGGCCGACCCTCGCTGGGGCGAAGTGGGACGCGCCTATCTGGTTTGCCGCGAGGGCGCATCCCTGACCCCCGATGATCTGATCGACTTCTGCCGGGGTCGTCTGGCCCGCTACAAGACACCCAGGCAGGTGGTCTTCCTGGAGGCCCTGCCCAAGAGCTCGGCCGGAAAAATTCTCAAGCGGGAGCTGGCCAATGTCTAAGTGGCGCCTGGAATTCCTTCTCTTCTCCATCTACCTGGCCTTCGGCATCAGCTGGCTGGCCTATGCTCCCCTCTTGCCCGAGCTTGAGAAGCTCTTCGGCGTGACCCACGCCAGAGGAGCCATGATCATCTCACTGGTCTCCGTCAGCAAAGCCTTCGTACCGCTCCTGGCCGGAATTCTAGCCACCAGACTGGGACTGGGCCGCGCCCTGGGCATCGGGGCATTGCTGGCCTCGATTTCGGTGCTGGTGCCCATGGCCTCTGATTTCAACACCCTGCTGGTGCTGCGCTTCTTCTTCGGCGTGGGCGGGGCCGTGGTGGTGACCCTGATGGGCGCCGTCACCATGCGGCTCTTCGAGCGCAGCGAGCTACCCATGGTCAACGGCCTCAACAACGTGGCCGTCAACTGCGGCATCACCGTGGCCCTCTTCGCGACCGTGCCCTTGACCCGGTTGCTCGGCTGGAAAGCAGCCCTTACCGGAATGGGAAGTATTTCCCTGGTGCTGGCCCTGGCCTGGTGGTGGCTCTACGCCGGCAAGCTGGCTGTCTCCACCCAGGCCGCCCCCAAAGGCGAATGGATGAGCGTGCTCAAGCGCCGCGAGACGTGGCTGGTGGCGCTGGCCTTTACCGGTCCGCTGTCGCTCTACCTCTCCCTAAACACCTGGCTGCCCACTTACTACCAGGCCGCTTTCGGCCTGGACAAGGCGGCCGCATCCCAGACCACGGGCCTGTTCAACCTGGTCGGCATCCCGGTGGCCCTTCTGGGCGGGTGGCTGACGGCGCGCCTGGGCCTGCGCCGTCCGCTCATCGTGACCGCAGGATTGATGATGCCGGTGGCCGCGCTGGGGATGATCCAGGCCGAGGAATCCTGGCTGCGCCTGCTCTCGGCCGCCTTCCTGGGCGCTTCCTTCTTCCTTTATGTGGCCCCGCTCTTCACCATCCCAATGGAGCTCAAGGGGATGCGCCCCGAGTCGGTGGCGCTTCTGTCCGGGGTGGTCTTCAGCACGGCCTACGCAGTTTCGTTCCTGGCCCCCACGATGGTGGGGTGGCTCGAGCAGGTGACCGGCAGCTTCCTGCCGGGCCTGAGGGTCGTCGCCTTCGGTTCGGCCTCGCTGGCCCTGGCCGGCTGGCTGTTGCCCGAGACGGGACGGCGCCCGGTAGCGCTGCGCCTGGCCCCAGAAGGTTAAGCTGGGCGGCGGGCAAAGCAGGACGCCATGAGTGTTCCCGTCGCCCGCTCTCGGATCAACCCGCCGGCCGGGCCGCCCGAGCGCGACCGGCCGCGCCTGCTCGCGCGTCTGGACGCCATCGAGTCGCCGGTGGTGGCGCTGGTCGCCGGCCCGGGCTACGGCAAGACGGCTCTGGTCGCCTCCTGGGCGACGCGACGGCACCCCCCGGTGCTGTGGGCTTCGCTGGTGGAAGGCGACGAGGAGCCCTACCAGCTGGCGGGGCTCCTGTTGGCGGCCGGCCAAGCCTCCGGGCTGGAGCTGGCGGAGGCCCACGAGTGGCTGGAAAAGGGCCAGCCCCGCTGGGCTCTGGACGCCCTGCTCAACCGTCTGGCCGACAGTCCCCGCCGCCTGGTGCTCGACGACGCCCACCGCCCTCGCGATACCGAGCTCTTGCAGTATCTGCTCGACTATCTGCCCCCCGGCTCGCAGGCGGTGCTGCTCACGCGCACCAATCTGCCAGCCTGGAAGAGCCTGAAGCTGCGGCGTCGCCTGACGGTACTGGGCAGCCGCGAGCTGGCATACACCCAGGCCGAGCTGAACGACCCGACCCAGTGGGAGCGCACCGGCGGCTGGCCCCTGGCCGTCGAGCTGGGCATGGAGGCCGACTCCGAGCTTCCCGACCTGGTTCTCGACGAGCTCGAGCCAGACGATCTGCACTTTCTCGAGCAGTTGAGCCTGCTCGAGTTCTTCACAGCCGCCGAGGCGGCCGAGCTGACGGGGGAGAGCGAGCGGCTGGCCCGCCTGGCGGCCCAGGGGCCGGCCGTGCAGCCCCTGGTCGAGGGGTCGTTTCGACTGCAACCGCTCTTTCGTGAGCCGCTGCTGACCCGCTTGCGCAATCAGCCCGAGCGGTACCAGGCCGGGAGAGAGAGGCTGGCCCAGAGCTACCTGCGCCGAGGCTTGACCCTTGAGGCGCTGGAATGGCTCGAGCCCGAGCAGGGCCAGGATCTGGTACTGCAGGTGGCCCCCGAGCTCCTGCGCAAGGGCCGTCACAGCAAGCTGCTCAAGCTGCTGGAAGGCCACGCAAGTCCCGGGGCCAGCCTCTATCGCGCCCACGCGATGCGCCAACAAAACGATTGGCAGGCGGCCCTGGCTGAGTTTGCCCGGGCCGGCAAGGAGGGCGACCACCAGCTCGAAGCCCTGTTGGGCCGGGCCCGCGTCTACCTCGACACGGTTCAGCCCGCCGCCGCCCGGGGCCTGCTGCGCCAGGCCTTCCGCCTGGCCCCGCCCGAACGGCGCAGCGAGGTGCTTTCCATGCTGGCCGAGAACGCCGTCAACCTGGGGCAGAACCGAGCTGCGGCCCGTTTTCGCCGCTGGGTGGGCCGGCTGGAAGGGCGTTCGCCGGCCAGCAGCCTGGATGCGCGCATCCTGCTTCGCAGTGGCCAGCTGCCGGCCGCCCTGCGGGCACTGGAGGGTCCGACCGGCTCGGGTGAGGAGCGGCCACTTACGGCTCACGCCGAGGAGCAACTCGTGCTGGCCTACGTGGCCGCCGTGATGGGCGATGTCGAGACAGCGGAAAGAGCGGCCACGGCTGTTCTCGAGCAGGCCCGTCGGGGGGACAGCCGGCAGACCCGGGCCGTGGCCTGGATGCGTCTGGGTCACGCCCGTCAGGTGGCCGGCTCTCCCGAAGCCGAGGCAGCCTACAAACGAGCCCTGGAGCTGGCGGCCGAGCTGGGGGTAGCCCGCCTGCGAGTGGAAGCCCTGATGGGCCTGGCCCTGCTCTACACCGGCCGTCAAGACACGCCCCGCGCCTACGACTGCGCCGCCGAGGGCCTGGCCATCGCCTCCGAAGCCGGGGACGCCTGGCTGGCCGCCTGGCTGCGCCTGGTGGCGGGGATGGCGGCCTCCCGAGGCGGCCATCCCGGAGCCACCGACCTGGTGCGGGCCGCCCGAGCCGAGTTGGAGAAATGCCACGACGCATTCGGAAGTGCTCTCGGCTCGCTGTGGCTCGAGCCAGGCTCCAGCCAGGCCCGTGATCGCCTGCGCGAACGCGGTCTTGGCTTCGTACTCGAAAAGAATTGCCTGTTTCCGCCTCCGGCTCCGCTCACCCTCCGCAGCGAGTTGCGCCTGGAGGTCCTGGGACCGATGCGGGTCTGGCGGGCCGGCGAGGAGATCCCCGCCCGCGCCTTCAAACGCCGAAAGGCTCGCGAGCTGCTGGCCATGCTGGCCCTGGCCAAAGGCCGGCCGATCGGCAAGGAGCAGTTGGTGGACCAGCTCTTTCCTGATTCCATGCCGGATGCGGCCGAGCGCGATTTCCGGGTCGTCTTGCACAACCTCACCCAGGTGCTCGAGCCGGACAAGCCCAAAGGGGCGGCTTCCCGGGCCGTGATGCGGCGTGAGGAGGCCTACCAGTTGGATTTGGATGCTATCAGCCTGGATCTGGCCGAGTTCGAGCAGCAGAGCGCTCGAGGAGCGGCCGAGCTGGTTCGGGGCGAGCTGCTGGCCGACTATCCCTATGCCGAATGGCTTCAAGCCGAACGAGAGGCCGTTCGGGTGCGCAGTCTCCGGGTGTTGATGGAATCGGGCGAGGCCGCGCTCGCCTCGGGCCAGGCCACGGTGGCGGAAGAGTTGGCCCGCCGTGCCCTCGAGCTCGATCCTTGCCTGGAGGAGGCTTACCGTCTACTGATGCGCGTGCAGCTCGGGTCGGGCCACGATTATCTGGCCCGCCGCATCTTCGAGCAGTGTCGCCAGCGCCTGCAGCAAGAGCTGGGAGTCAACCCCGAGCCAGCGACCGCGGCCCTGCTCGATCACAGCTAATTTTGAATAAAATCCTACCTCCAGCGGGCCTCTGAAAGGCCCAAAGAAAGAGGGCCCGAGCCTTCTCACGGGAAATATCCCCCGGGGTGGGAGCTTGACGTGGCGAAGTTCATCTACAAGGTAAAGGACGACCAGGGGCGGGTCAAGACCGGCACTCTCGACGTCGCCAACAAAAAGGAGGCCGAGCGACAGCTTAAGGCCAAGGGCTTCGTCATTCAAGACTTGCATCCGATGCCCGAATCCAAAATCGGTCCCGGCCGTCAGGCAACCGGCCAGCCCGAGGCTCCCCCCCGGCCCCAGAATACCTCGATGGTGATTCCCCCGCTCTCACTACCCACCCGCAGCAATCCGCCTTCGGGGAAAATTCAATCACCCGCCTTCCTCAGTCGCGATCCGAAGGCCGATGAAGGCCTTGCTCTGCCACTGGAAAGCGGCAGACAAGTCTCCGCCCCGCTTGCGATTCAGTCCCGGCAGACGGAAGCACCGGCCAAGGAGTTCCCCGGGCCGCCCCGCGGCTCCAGTCCGTCCCCTTCGGGCGCGACCTGGTCACCTGCCCCTCCACCGCCCATTCCCTCATCACCCACGCTCCCTCCCTCGAGCAACTCCCCCGGGGAGGGCTGGCCCCCAGCCGCTCCGCCCCCTCCGGCCATCCAGGGGTGGCCCCCGGCTCCAACGGCCCAACAGGAGTGGCCCGCTCCCTCCCCCCCGATGCCCACGCCCGCTCAGCAGGGCTTGCCCCCGGCGGCGCCACCCACGCCCGCTCAACAGGGCTGGCCCCCGGCGGCGCCACCCACGCCCGCTCAGCAGGGCTGGCCCCCGGCGGCGCCACCCACGCCCGCTCAGCAGGGCTGGCCCCCGGCGGCGCCACCCACGCCCGCGCAGGGCTGGCCCCCGGCGGCTCCGCCCACGCCCTCGCAGCAGGGCTGGCCCCCGGCGGCTCCGCCCACGCCCTCGCAGCAGGGCTGGCCCCCGGCGGCTCCGGCAATGACCGGGCGGGCACTCGACGCACCGTTACCGCCCCTCGGCCCGCTAGACGCCCCGGCCCCACCGGCCCCGCCGGCCCTACCTCCGCTCGGAGTCCGAATCGAGCCTCCCCGCCAAACCGAGTCGTCCTATGCGTCGCGCATCGATCTGAGCGTCCCCCCTCCCAAGATCGACCTCAGCCAGCCTCCACCTCCCCTCGAGCCAGTAGCTCGGCTTGAGCCTCCGCCCCCCCCACCCATGCCGGCCCCCAGAATCGATCTGGCCACCTCGCCGACTGCAGGACGCCTCCCCGAGCCGACCGCCAAGCCCGAGCCGCCCCCCAAGCCGGAGCCAGCTTTGAAGCTCGAGCCTCGGCCGGCCACGAGCAGTTGGACACCAACCCCCGAGCCGGCCCCCGGCCCGACCAAGCTGGAGCTGGCCCGAGTGCCCAAGCGCGAGGCGCAAACGCCCCCCAGACCGCAGCTCGAGCCCGAGCCGGAGCCCGGACTGGAGGACTGGCCCGAGGAGCCCATCCTGGAGACTCCCGATATGGGCACTTATCAGGTGGAGGAAGAGCCGGTCGAAGTGATCGATTCTTGGAGCAAGGTCCTTCCGCCACGATCGCCCACCCGGAAGGAGCCTCATGGACCGGCTCCTGCGCGCCGGCGCCGAGCCGAGGATGACTCCTACACCGACCACCTTGATGACGATGACCATCCCGCTCGCCGCAAAGGACTGGCAGGCTGTCTCCTGACGCTCATCTTCCTGGGCACGCTGGTGGCCGGAGTGAGCTATTCACTCTTCGGCCACGAGATCGCCGACTGGCTCGAAGTCCAGGGAGTCCTCGATTACCTGCCCGAATGGCTCCGCGTGCACGCGCCCTGATCGGCTTCCCCGAGCAAGATCTGCCGGGCGCGATTTCTGTTGCTATGGTGGAGTGAAGGCCTTTCAGTAACTGGCATCGCAGACTTGTCTGGAGGCGCCCCAACCCGGGTCTCCAGGAAGGGACTTTAACAAGCTGTTAAGACGGCCGCCATGCGGGCGGGGTAGGATGCATTCAGCGTCATGCAAGTTTCCCCCGTGTACTTCCCTTCCACGCTCTCGCTGCGCCGCCCGGCGACGGCCGCACCCCCGCCTGGGCCCTCCGATCAGGTGGTTCTGAGCGGCCAGACGACTGCCTCCGAGCGCGTGCAGGTCGTCAATCGTACTCCTTCGCGGCACGGCGGTTGGATCGAGCTGTTGCGAGACAAGAACCCCAACCTGATTCAGCGGAGCTTCCACCCCCGCACCACCCAGCGCTCGCCCGAGGTGATCGCCGCGTTCGGAACCGATAAGCCCCACTCGGGTGATGCGCTACTCCATTATGCAGGCGATCCTCCGCCGGGAGTTGCGGTCAAGCCCACCCCCGTGCTGCTCGTACACGGCGCCAGCAAGAGCGCCGAGTTCTGGTGGGACCCCAAAGAGGATGGCAGCAATCAGGGGTTGCCCCAGCTTTTACGCAAGCAGGGATTCCAGGTCTACGCGGTCAGCTTCGCGCACAACCAGGACGACCAGTTCTTCTGGGCCCAACAGATCGCTAACGCCTCCGAACGCATCCGGACTCTGACTGGAGCCCCCCAGATCGACCTGGTGGGCCACAGCAAGGGCGGCCAGGCCACTCGCATGTATTGCTCGGGGGTAGCCCACGACTGGATGGCCAGAAGCCAGGGCGACGTGCGCCGCCTGGTGCTTGTGGCCGCCCCCAACGGCGGCATCGACACGATGTTCCGCCACCCTTCTGCCAACTACGTTCTCTACGGCGACTCCGACAGCCCGCGCTTGAACGCTCCCATGTCCTGGGAGCGGATGATTGCCTGGGGCAGCATGCGCGATACCAGCGCCATGGGCTTCAGCTCGGAAGGGCCCGACTATTGGCCTGGCCAGCGCCAGATGCTGGCCCGCTGGGCCCACCGCTTCCCGGTTCCGATGAGCGAGCCAGACTGGCACACGACTTACGAGGGTGGCCAGGGCTTCGTGAGCTACTCCAGGGGCATCGATCACTACATCGCCGAAGGCGGCGACCTGGTCGAGCGCTTGCACCGGACCCCCATCCTACCGGGCATCCAGGTGGCCGTGTTGGCCGGGGACAGAGCCAACATCCAGGGGATCGTCAACGAAAAGGGCGGGCCCTCGGACGGCTTGCTCTACCTCGAGAGCGCTCTGAAGATGCCCCGGGGCACCGAGCTCATCGCCCAGTCAGTGCTGCACCTCAACCACAAGTCGCTGGTCTCCGAGCGCGAGGGCCAGCAGTGGATCGCCAACGTGCTGGCCGACGAGAACCCGCAGCGGGTTCCCGAGCAAGAGATCGAGCAGGCCATCGAGGCCGCCTCCAAGCCGCTGGCCGACGCCGATAGCGGGCCGGCGGTCCCCCTCGCCTTTACCCCCGGACCTCCCGGAATGCCCCCCTCGATCCCGAGCAACTCCCCCCGAGTTCTGGTCGAGTTTTAGCCTTCTTTCAGCCGCCCCGGCTAACTTCACAGGTAAGACTTTCCGTGGCGGTGAACAAAGCAAGATGAACACGTCCCCCCTCAACTTCCACAGCCCTCACGTGGGCGTGACCCGGTCCAACCTGCAAAACGGAGTGCCTCCCGGCTCGGCCGGAGGGGTGGGTCCACAGGATACCGTGACCAGCGGCGAGTTCGCCGCACCACCGGTCATTCACGTTCCGCCGGCCAGCAACGAGGGGTCGGAGAAGCGCAGGGTGCCGCGCTGGGCGCTGGGGGTCCTGGCCCTGACGGCCGGGCTGGGGGTCGGCATCGCCACGCTGGGCCCGATGGCCGGCCCTACCCGCGAAGCCACCGCTCCGGTGGCAGCCGTCACTGTGCAGAAAGAGGCCAAGACCGACCTGAAGACCGAGGTCCAGAAGGCCCAGTATGGCGTGGCCCTGCAGAACGCCCGCTTTGACGCCCAGCTGTCAGCCACCAGCTTCGGCCCCTCGGCCGACTACGTCCAGATCAAGTCCGACCGGATGAGCGCTGAAGCCAACGGCTTCACCTTCACCTACCAGGGCGGCCAGTTGATCGCCCGCGGCGGCACCGAGGACGTCAAGGTCTACGACGCCCGCGAAGGCCTGATGCCCGAATACCTGAACTCGTTCGCCGACGAGGCCAGCGAGAACTGGCACGTGAAAACCAGCATCCGGCCGGCTGGCGGAGCCGCCACCATGGCCTCCATCGCGGTCACCTCCGACGTCTACACCGGGGGCAGCCCCAACCAGACGGCCGAGTTCATGACTTTCGATCACGTCTCGGGCGAACGGGTCCTGCTCAGCTCGCTGCTCAGCCAGGGTCAGCATGGTCACGTGCTCAACAGCATCCGGGGCGAGCTGGCCAAAGTGCCGGCCGGCTCGCTCTTCGACCACGGCGACGGCCTGGCCGAGATCGTCGACCGCAGCTTCGCGGTGCGCGACGAGGGTGGCAAGGAGCTCAAGCTGGTGGTGGCCGTGCCTGGCAACTCCGAGGCCAACGAAGGCCGAGTGGCCGAGTTCACCTTTTCGGTTCCCCGCGACATCCTGAAGTAACGCATTTGCAACATCCCGGCCCTACTTTGGGGGCGGAGGATTGAAAGCCATGCAACTGCAAGACCAGGTTGTCCAGGAAGAACGGGGTTCTATGCGTCTGAAAGACAAGGTTTGCCTGATCACCGGAGGGGGACGCGGGATCGGCCGCGCCACCGCCATCCGCTTCGCCCAGGAGGGCGCGCGCGTGGCTGTGGCGGACGTCGACCTGCAGGTGGCGTCAGAAGTCGCCCATGAGCTGGGCGAGCAGGGACTGGCCCTGGAGCTAGACGTGAGCTCGCACGAATCGATCGAAGCCGGGCTTGACCGCATCATCACGTTCTGGGGTCGGCTGGACGTGCTGGTCAACAACGCCGGCATCGTGCGTGACGCCCAGCTGCTCAAGATGAGCGAGGCCGACTTCGACGCCGTCATCGCCGTCAATCTGAAGGCCGTCTTCGCGTGCACCCAGGCGGTCGCCCGCCGGATGGTGGAGCAGGGCAGCGGCGTCATCCTGAACGCCTCCTCGGTGGTGGCGCTGTATGGGAACTTCGGCCAGTCCAACTATGTAGCCGCCAAATCGGGAGTCATCGGCATGACCCGAGTCTGGGCTCGCGAGCTCGGGCCCAGGGGGGTACGGGTCAACGCCGTGGCCCCTGGATTTATTGAAACCCGCATGACGGCCGGCATTCCCGACAAAGTGGCCGAGAAAATCTACGAGCGGGTGCCGCTGCGCCGCATGGGACTCCCAGAGGAGGTGGCCAACGCTTATCTCTGGCTGGCCTCGGACGAAGCGAGCTATGTCAACGGCCACGTGCTCTCGGTGGACGGAGGGGCGGTGGTCTGACCCTCTCCGGAGGAGCTTCTCCTCCCAGCGGTGAAGTTCAGGTCTTGACCAATTCTCAAGCTCAGCCCGAATAGGGCGGGCGGATGGAGGGGCACGGTGGCTCTGGGCATTGGAACGCTGGCGATCTTTCTGGTCCTGGGCTTGCTGCCCATCCGAGGCCTCAAGGGCTTTGGCATCAAGTTCGTGTTGCTGGCCGTCCTGGCCGTGGTCGTCTACCAGCTGCCCCACTACTGGGAGCCGTTCTTCGAAGCAGGCTTTGAGATCCCCGAGGGTCCGCTGCAAGACAAGCTCGGCTACATGATCGGGGGGGGCATCCTCGGTCCCATCGGGGCCATCATCGGACTCGTCGCCGCCGCCATCATGGCGCTGGTCTTCCGCAAAAAGGCGGAGTGAGCACTTTTCAAACAAACGTTCGAGACAAGCAGGATTTCCCGCGCACTGATTCGAATTTGAGCACTATCCAGGCCGCAGGGCTTGCTCTCAACGCACTCGCGGTCAACCAAGGAGGCATCAGGGTGAAAGGCAAGCGGACCCGCCGGTCCTCGTCCACCTGGAAGTGGGTCGCGATGGGCGTTGGGGCCGGGCTGCTCCTGACGGTGGCGATCAAGGCGGGCTACGAGTACATGGACACGCGTCGCCAGCGCGACCCCCGCGCGACCAAGGTGAAGGAGCTGATTCAGGAGGCCGAGCGCCTTCTGGCCCAGGGCCGACGAGCCAGCACGGGCCGCCGGCGCGTCGAGGAATAGCCGACGCTCGAGCGGCCAACCGGGGCCCCGACCAGGGACCCCTGGTTTCTGTATGTTCTGAATGCATCTCTTGCTGACCAACGACGACGGAGTTCACGCCGAAGGCCTGCAGGCGATGATCGCCACCTTTCGCCCCCTGGCCCGTCTGACGGTAGTAGCTCCCGACCGAGAGCGGAGCGCCGTCGGTCACTCACTCACCTTCCATTCGCCCCTGCGGGTGCGCAAGCTCGAGGAGCAGGAGAACTACGTCTGCTACAGCACCGACGGCACCCCCACCGACTGCGTGCTGCTCGCGCTCTACGACTTGCTGGCCGAAGATAGGCCCGACCTGGTGCTCTCGGGCGTCAACCGGGGCTCCAACCTGGGCGACGACGTGACCTACTCGGGCACGGTGGCGGCCGCCCTGGAGGGGATGATCCACGGGGTGCCCTCCGTGGCCTTCTCGCAAGCTCGTTCCAAGCCCATGCACTATGAGACCGCCGCCCGGGTGGCGGTGCGGATGGTGCAGGCCGTACAACGCTACGGCATGCCCTCCAAAACGCTCCTGAACGTCAATGTGCCAGCCCTTCCCGAGGATCAGCTCAAGGGCGTGCAGGTGACCCGCCAGGGGCACACCGAGTATTCCCAACGCATCGTCAAGCGGGTGGATCCATGGGGAACGGAGTATTTCTGGGTCTCGGGGGATGCTCCCCGGGGGGAGCCGCTGCCTGGAACCGACTTCGGAGCCATCGAGAATGGCTACGTGTCGGTAACCCCGCTGCACTGCAACCTGACCCATCTGGAGCAATTGGAGGCGTTACGCGCATGGCAGATCGACTTGAGGTGACCGAGGACAGCGCCGGGCTGCCGGTTCTGAGCACCGTGCTCGACCGGGTCGAGAACGAGCTGCTCAAGCGCGAGCAGGCAGGCTTCATCTACGTGGACGTCGTGCAGTTCCACAACCTCATCGAAACCTACGGCGAGGAGGTGGCCGAGAACCTGCGCAACCTGCTCGGACAGACCCTGATCCGCCAGCGGGGCAAGCTGTTCCGTGACGAAGACCTGGTGGCCGTGGGCGGGGCCGGCTCGGACTATTTCGTGATCTACCTCTTCAGCCCACCCCGGCGCAAGGACGCCTTCTCTCCCACCGACCTCAAGGTGGTCAGCTCGCGGGTGGTGCACAAGCTGACCAACATCCTTAACGAGCGAGCCGTGCAACTCGGCGTCAAGGAGAAGGTGGACCTGCGCAGCGGCTACACGGTCATCAAGTACGACCCTCGTCTGCCGGTCGACAAGCTCGTCGAGGAAGCGCGCCGCGAGGCCGCCCTCAAGTCCGAGCTCGAGGAGATCCTGGTCACCTTCGTCTCCAACGTCTCCCACGAGCTGCGAACGCCCTTGACCTGCATCAAGGGCTATGCCGAGACCCTGCTCGAAGGCGCAATGGAGGACCGCGACCTGACCCATCGCTGGCTCAGCATCATCAGCGAGGAAGCCAAGCGGCTCGAGCGCCTGATCCATGACCTGCTCGACTTGAGCATGATCGAGGCCCACCAGGTGGCATTGAAGTTCCAACCCGTGGACCTTCGGGCGGTGGCCAACCATACCGTGGCCGTGCTCGACAGCTACGCCCAGAAGGCCGAGGTGGCCATGGCTACCGAGTTCGATCCCGAGCTGACCGAGATTCGGGCCGACGAGGACCGCATCAGCCAGGTGCTGCTCAACCTGACCGACAACGCCATCAAATACTCCCAACCGGGCGGCCAGGTGACCGTGCGCACCCGGATGTACGAAGGGATGGCGGTGGTGGAGGTGGTCGATCGCGGAGCAGGTATTCCCGAGCAGGAGCTAGCCCGCATCTTCGAGCGCTTCTACCGCGTCGAGAAGGGCCGCACGGCTCGCTTCGGGGGTCGAGGGCTAGGCCTTGCCATCGCCAAGAACATCGTCGAGGCCCACGGGGGAGAGCTCGAGGTGGAGAGCAAGCTGGGCGAGGGCAGCTGTTTCCGCATGCTGCTGCCGGTGAACCCTGAGAAAGAATCCTGGATGGACGACGAGGCCTGACCTGGCCGCGGGGGGCACCCCTCCGAAGAACCACCCACAGGGTGGCCTCCCCACTTCGATAGATGCCCTGAAGAGATCCGAGCAGCGATGGCCGGGGAATCCCCGAGGTATCCGGCGAAGCAACCTTCAGCGTGCAGCCTGGCCTGCGAGCGGAGACAACAAGCATGCCGACCTATCTCTACGAAGTGCGCGACCCGAAGGGCAAGGTCTTGCAGGGTGAGGCCGAGGCCCCCACCCGGCTCGAGCTGGTGCGAGAGCTCGAAACCCTGGAATACGTCGTGCTGGGCGTGCGCGAGAAGCTGCCTCTGCTCAAGCGGCTCAAGCGGAGCTTCAGCGGCGTGGCAACCGTCAGTGTCACCGAGCTGGCCCTCTTCACCCGCCAACTGTCACTCTTGATCAGCGCCGGGGTGCCCATCTTGAAAGCCTTGAGTTGCCTGCTCAACCAGGCCTGGAGCCCTCGATTACGGGTGGCCATCGCCAGCGTGATGGACGGGGTGCGCGACGGCAAGGGGTTCAGCAACTCGCTGGCTCGCCATCCGCGCGCCTTTGGCCCGGTCTACGTCAGCCTGGTACGAGCCGGAGAGGTCTCGGGCGGCCTGGACGACATTCTCAAACGATTGTCCGACTTCCTCGAGCGCGACATGCGGCTTTACCAGAAGCTGAGGTCCTCACTGGCCTACCCCGCGCTGATCTTCATCTCCAGTGTTGCCATGACCGCTTTCATGGTCTTGCACGTCTTTCCGGCCTTCGTCAGCTTCTTCGAAGGCCTCTCGCTCCGGCTCCCGCTCCTGACCCGATTCGTGCTGGCGAGCAGCCAGCTGTTCACCGACCCCTGGGTGCTGCTGGCCCTGCTGCTGATTGTCCCCTACCTGAGCATCCAGGCCTGGTTCTACTTCACCACCACCCCCGGCGGGCGGCGCAAGTGGGCCTGGATCATCCTGCACACCCCGGTCGTGTCGCGGGTGCACCGCGACGTGATGCTGGCGCGCTTCTGCCGCACCCTGGGAATCATGATAGAATGTGGGGTACCCCAGTTGTACTCCCTGGAGGTGGCCGGCAGCGTGGTCGGAAACGAGATCGTACATCAAGAGATCCAGGCCCTGGGCGTGCGCGTGCGAGACGGGCACGGCTCGCTGGCCCGCGAGCTCATGAACGCGAAGTTCTTTCCCCCCGAGTGCGCCCACATGCTGCGAGTCGGAGAAGAATCGGGGCGCATGCCTCGCATCCTGCACCGTCTGGCCGACTTCTACGAGACTGAGCTCGATCTTTCGCTGGAAACCGCCCTGGCCCTGATCGAGCCTCTGATGCTGACCATCATGGGGGGCATCGTGGGCTTCATCTTGCTGGCCGTCTTCATGCCCATCTACAGCCTGCTGGAGGCATTGTGAAACAGCGCGCCATCGCCCTACCCGTAGTGCTCTCGGTGCTGACTCTGATGCTGATCATCGTCTCAGTGGTGGCCTCTTCGGGCATCGCCAACCTGCAACAGTCGCGGGTGGATACCTTCCAGAAGCGCTCCATCTACGCCGCCGAGGCCGGCATCGCCCGCTCGATTCGCGACATCATCGGGGGTGGCACGGGCAATGTAAGCGGCTCTATCGGTCAGTCGAGCTACCGGGTGCGGGTGACCCTCGGCCCCAGCGTCGGCCCTCCTCAGGTACCGGCCGGGGCCGCTTACCTGCTCTCCACGGCCACCACCGGCGATCGCTACGAGCGCCGGGTAGGAGTCATGATCAGGGGACTGCAGAATGGCGAAGCGACCTCCAGCTTTCCCTACACCGTGGCTGCAGGCGGCACCGTCGACATCCAGGGAGGGGGGCGCATCGGAGGCAGCCTCAAGGCTTCAGGCGATCTGACCGTGGGTGGAGGCATCCGGATCACCCCCGTGAACGGCAACGGTCGAGTCCTTTCCAATGGGGACATCCAGCTTGGCAACGGGGTGAAGGTCGACTCCTCGCAGGACATTCGCGCCGCCCAGACGGTCAACCAGACTGGCTCGAACGTCTTCGCCAACGACACCACGCCGGCCACCTCCGCCTTCATCGCCGATGGCCGGTTCACCAACACGCTGGCCCTCGGCGAGGTGGGCGAGGTCCTGCCCAACCCGGACCCGGTGGCCCTGCTGGGGTTGACCGAAGACGGCCTGGGCGACTACGTGGTCGACCCGCTGACCGGCCTCTACCAGATCGATGCGGCTCGTACCGACGTGGTCTTGCACCCCGAGACCCTGGTCGGGAACCTGAACCTGGGCGGAAAGATCCACTTCTTCCCCGACGGGGTGACCATCGACACAGTGAGCGGCGAGGGCACCATCGTCAGCGGGCGCGGCAACCCGGTGACCTTCAATCGAGCCATCCGCGGCTTTCCCAAAGTCAACGTGCTGGCCCTGCGCTGGAAGAGCCAGATGCCCGCCCTGGGCAATCCAAGCATCACGTTCTCCAACGGCCGCAACGAGATCGCCGGGCTGATCCTGGCCCACGAGAATGTTTCCACCCAGTCCAACTTCAACCTCAACGGGCTGATCGTCTGTTACGGGGGGAATTTCGACAGCCAGGGGAACCGCACCATCAATTTCAACCCGTCGGGCATGATCCTCCCCGGGTTCGAGTCCTGGCTGACCGGAGGCATAGGGGGCGTCGGCGGAGGCCTGGGCCTGAATCTGCCGGTCGTGGTCATCTCCTGGCAAAGGCTTTGAGCTTGCAGCAGCATCGCGCGTTCTCAGTCATGGAGATGCTGGTGGCGGCGGCTGTGTTCGCAAGCTCGGTGATGATCCTGTTGGGAATCTTCCCGCTCTCGGCCCGAGCGGTGCGCAATTCCCAGCTCAACCTCATCGCCACCCACCTGGCCGAGAACCAGCTCGAGATCGCCCGGGCCCGCAGTTACGAGGCCCTGTTCAGCGAGAGCTCACCGTCCATCCCGTTCACCCTCAAGGTCAATGGAACCGACCTCAACGTGACTTATAATCTGACCATGGATGTCCAGGAGGTCAACCCCGGGCTCAAGCGCGTGCGAGTGACTGTGAGCTGGTTCTGGGAGTTCGACCGCAATCTGACGCTGGAGACCGAAATTGCCCGCACCGCGCCGTAAAGGGCTGACCCTGCTGGAGGTCTTGATCTCGATGGTGCTCTTCGGGATCATCATGAGCGCGACCTATGCCGCACTGGTCCTGGCCATGCGCTACTCCAACCGCACCCACGACACGGCCACCATCCAGCGGGAGACGCTGACCGCGGTCAACAAGATCGAGCGGGCGCTGGCCACGGCCTCGTACGAGTCGGTGGAGATCAATCTCACCCAGGACGCCCTCTGCTTCGTGTCAGCCGAGAGCCCGGACGGCATCTACACGCACGACCCCAACACGGGGAAGCCTTTTTATTACAAACACGTCTGCTTTTATCGTCGCCAGTCGGGGCTGTATCAAAAAATCCGACCGGTCAACCCCGCCGACCCCAGCCAGTCGATACCGAATCTGCCTTCCCCCAACGTGACGCCAGATGTCTTGATCAACGACCCCAGCCTACCTGAGGTCCTGCTCACCGACAAGCTCTCCAAGCTGATCTTCCGCGAGGGGACGGCCATGGGATTGGAGCTTGGGCTGACCAGCCGGGGCAACCCGCCTAACGGCATGGAAGTGGTCACCCGGGTCTTCCTGCGCCTCTAGGAGCGCAGCCGGACCCCCCTTGACACAGTTTTTCGGCTGCGCGAAGCCCAACATACTGTGCTAGAAGTTCTAGTTGCCCGCGTAAACCGAGAAATCGATCTGCAACTGGTAGGACGTCCCGCTGAGGCTCGAGCCGAGCTTGCCTTCCCGGCGCGCCTCGCCGATGTCGCAGGCACTCAGGACCACGTCGAATCGTCCGTCCTGGGGTCGGCACCGGAAGGTCTGCAGGTTGACGGCCACGACCTCGTAGCTGGCCGGGGGCTGCAGGCCGTTCATGGGAAGTAGGAGCCCGGCCAGAGGCACAAGTGTGTTTTCCGAGGCTGAAACGGCCGGATCGGCGGGTGCTTTTCCCGAGGGGCCATCGAAACAGGCCCTCACCAGCACCTTGTGGGGGCAGCCTCCCTCGTAGCCGTCCGGGTCTGCGATCCCTGGACAGTGGTACCCGAAGGTTTGCGCGTGCGAGCCGGGGGCCACCAGGTAGTAGAGGATGTTCCGCATCATGAACGGGCTGCCATCAGACTTCTGGCGCAGCTCCTTGCTATCGGGATCGACCGGGGAGACAAAGATGACCGCATCGCCATCGAAGCCACCTCCGAGGCTGGAGGGCATCGGAGCGACCTCGAACCGACCCGGCTCCACCCGGGCCAGGGCCAGCTCGCGTCGCAGGGCGCGGGCCGCCTTCTGCAGCTCGCGCGTGGCGCTGTCGCGACCCGAGCTGTGGCGGTAGACCTTGGAAGTGAGCACGAAAGCCGCCAGCATCGTGACAGAGAGCACGGCGAAGATGGCCACGGCCACCAGGATCTCCAGTACAGAATATCCCGCCTCAGGGGACCTGGATCGTACGCGTCGCATAGGCTTTCAGATTTCCGTAGCCCTGCCGGGCCGCCTGATCGCTATTCCACCAGCTGACCTCGACGTCGACCTTCTTCAAGAGCAGCGGCGCGCCCGGGGGAGGAGGCAGTCCGGGATCGGGGCTGACCGGGACGTTGCGCGCGAAGACCCGGTATTCGAAGGCCGTGGCTCCCACCTGCACGGTCCCGGTCGCAAGGGGAGTCGTCCCGGAGTCGGATGCCCAGAGCGGATCGGCGTTGTCTTTGGCGGCGGCGTGAAGGGTGTTCTCGAGGACCGTGTCGGCAACCAGTTGGCCCGCCACGCTGTCGGTGGCCTTCCGGTTGCTGCGGGTGGCGCTCAGTCCCACGCCCAGGAGAGCCAGCGTCACCACCACCGCCAGCCCCACCGCCAGAACGATCTCGGCCAGATTGTAGCCTCTCAGCGAACGTTCCACGTCAGCGGCTCGAGCTTGAGCCCTCCGGGCAGGTTCTCATACAGATCCATCAGGTAGGCAGGATCGAAGATCAAGTTGGAGTTCGCGGCGGTAATGTCCACCGTGCCCGGCGAGCCGGGGTTGCCCGTGGCGGGGTCGCCCCCGTAAGCCACCAGGGCTCCGCGCAGGTTGAAGGACCGGTAGCCCACCTCGTCTTCTCCCACAACGGCGCTGAAGCCCTGGTTGGCATAGATGGTACCGGTCACGGAGAAGTCCCGATAGGCGTCGACCGAGCTCCCTCCGGAGAGGTCCTCGGTATACGTGCTAACCGAGATATTGCCGTTGGCATACATGCTCAGCCCGCGGCTGGCCCCGGGCTCGGTGGAGAGGTCCAGGCCGGTGCCGATGATCTTGAGATCTCGGCCTGAGACCAGGGTGGCGCCCGTTCCGTTGAGGGTGGCTCCGAGCACGAGGTCGCCGGGCGAGGACAGGGTCACCGACTCGCCAGGAACGGACGACTTGAGGTTCACGGTCAGGTTCCTGGTGGTCAGGGTATCGGTGACCTCGGTGGCGATTCCTCCAGTTCCGGCGCCGCCACCGCCACCGCCGCCACCGCCGCCGGCCGTCGTGTAGCCCCACATGCTCAGCTGACCGGGGAACTGGTCGAACAAGCTGGGATCGCTGCCCACCGCGGTGGCGATGGCCGTATAGATGTGGGGGAAATTCCCGGCCACGTTGTCAAAGTTGCTGTAAACAGAGCCGGACCCCTGCAGGTTGGTTAGCGCTCCCCCGCCCCACTGGATCTGGCCCGTAACCTCGCCCCCGCCCCCCCAGGCGATGGTGTTGGTCAACCCGGCCGTCTGAGCGACCGTGGCGTAGAAAACGTTGTCGGCCGTGGAGGAGAGGTAGTGGTTGGCGTCCCCTCCCATGACGAAGTTCGCGGCCACGGGCGCCACAGTCGTGTCCCCAGGAATGGTGTAAATTCCGCCGCCCCCGCCGCCTCCTCCCCCGTCGGCCCGGCTCGCTCTGGCTCCCCGCTTGGGGATGATGGCCAGATCTTGCTGCCCGGTGGTGGAGGGCTCCACCAGGAGATCACCCGAGATCGTCAGCTCATACTGACCGGCAGCGGGGCTGCTCAAGCTGGCCACGCCGCTATTGAAACTGAAGTTCGCAACGGTCGGCAGGGTGCTGGCCGCCGTGGTCGGGTCGCTCATGCGCTCGAGATAGGTCGCAAGCGGCATGTCGTAATAGTCCACGGCGCCATTCTGATCGACGGTGTAGGTTCCGCCCAGGAGCGTGTGGGTGCCGTCGGCCGTGTGCACGTCCGAGGCGGGGATCTTGTAGAACTCGGCCGCCGGGTCTTCGACGTCGACCGTGACGCCGGTCGGCGGCAAGTTGGCGCTGACATTGTTGGCCAGCAGCACGGCGTTGGGCGCGTGCACGTTGGGAGAGGCGCCATCCTCGACCGAGATGTCCCCCTTGCTGCGCATCCGCACCAGGGCTCCTGAGGAGGTGGCGTCGACCAGGACTCTGCCCGCCGGATCCCTCAGCCGCAGAGACACGTTTCCCCCGCCCATGACGACCGCCTGCTCGACGGGTGGACCCAGGTTGGTCACTCGCTGGATGCACTCGATCGTGCACGGGGTGATACTGGAGAAGGTCTGACTGGGATTGAAGTTGGTCGAGTCGAGCCCGCTCAGGCCTCGACCCGAGCGACCTTCCACCGCCAGGTAGACAGCGTGAGCCGGGACGATCACCCGGTCGGTCGCGGTCGCGGGACCGCCATCGGAAACCTTGGAGGTGGTCTCGGTGTTTCCCATCAGGTTGTTCACGGACACATAGGGATAGCTGAAATCGTAGGGAGCCGCCGGGTCGGGCAGTCCGTCAGCACCGGGGCTGCCGTCGATGAGGTTGAAGCGGATGCGGAACTGCCCCACCGAGCCGTTCGAGTCTTTGATCCACCCGATCACCATGCCGTCGTTCTCGGCCACGAAGAAGTCCGGGGTGTCCACCACGACCCGGTTGGAAGCCCCGCACCAGCGCGCATCTTGCCTCAGGCGCGTCATGGCATACTCGATGCCCGAGCGAGATGCCTTCTGGGCCATCAGGCTCTCGCCGTTCTGGCGCGCCCTGCCGAGGCCTCCGGGAGCCAGCTCCAGCGCCGCACCCACGAACATGGCCCCCAGCAGGGCGACGAACATCACGCTGATCAGAAAGATCCCCCTCGATTTCCTCATAGAGCAGAGTGTATCATTCGCATCAGCGAAAGTCAGGGCTTAAGCTGAGCTGGTAACTGGAGGTCCAACTGACTCACTCATCTTGGACAGGACGACCGCAACCTGGAGGAGGGTGCGGATGCCACCTGCGAAGGTGCTCAGAACTTGACCTTGTTCTTGCCCTTGCCGGGGTTGCCTTTCCCTGCACTTCCCTTGCCGGGGTTCCCGGAGTTGCCCGGCCCTCCCACGTCCACCTTGACCGGCCCCCCTTTGGCCTTGTAGCCCGGAACCCAGGTCTGCACTTTGAAGTCGGGCCCGCCCGGCACGAAGATGGGCCGGCCTGGAGCCAGAGAGGGGGCATAGCGCGAGGGGACGGCCAGCAGGCCGCCGGCGGCCGTCACCAGCAGCAAATCGTCGCCCTGGTAGCCGCACACCACGCCCTCCAGGGGAACCCCGCTGGTCCAGCGAGGAATGCTCAGGCCAGGAGCCCCGAGGATGCGCGCTCCCTGAGAGCGCTGCATGTTCAAGGCTGCATTGAGGGGCACGTTGACGACCTTGCCGTTGTTCTTCAAGACGGAAACCTTACCCTTGCCCAGAGCGTCGGCCGGCAGGACCGACACGGGAAGCTGGCAGGGACCGCTCGGCAGCATCAAAGTGCACAGGTCGCCCTGCACGGCCACCATCTGGGCCGGGCCGCCGGGAACGAGAACCGAGCAGGGGCTGCCTGGAACCAGCGAGTTGATCCCGACTCGGGTTCCCCCCACCTCGAAGTCGAGCCCTTGCGGCAGCATGACGTTCAACCCATCGGAGGTCTGCAACCAGACCCCTCCGGGGGTGACTTGTTGTACCACGCCCTGATAGGCAAAGGGCGTCAGTGGTATTTCCTGGGCCTGAGCCAGGCCCATCAACAGCAAGATGAGCATGAAATTTCTCATTCTAATGGGTTCGTCGGTTACCCCTCCACCCCCCCCAAAAGGATCCAACTTGGAGAAAGTTCATCGGCTAGCAACGCTACCAATCCCCGCCAAACAGGGATCTGTGGCTCTTTCTAGAAAGAGCGCGCCATGGCGGCGACCGTCCATCCCCAGGTGCAAAGCCTGCAAATTCTTGGCGTCAAAGTGCATCGTCTCTCGATGCACGAAGCCCTGACGCGCCTCGACGCCCTGCTCGACGAGAATAAATTTCACCAGGTGGTCACCCTGGGCGTCGAGATGATCATGCACGCCCAGCAAGATGCCGACTACCGCGAGCTGGTCAACCAGGCCGACCTGGTCGTGCCCGACAGCGTCGGGGTGGTGTGGGCCTCACGCCGTTCGGGCTACCCCCTGGCCGAGCGGGTGCCAGGGGTGGAATTGATCCCCCGGCTGGCCACCCTGCCCTCGGGCCGGAAACCTCGCGTTTTCCTTCTCGGTGCCGCGCCGGGCGTGGCCGAGGGCGCGGCCGCCGCGCTCGAGCAGCGCTTCGGCCTGCAGATCGCCGGCACCATGCATGGCTACTTCCAGGACGATCACGAGGCCATCGAGGCCGTGAAGTCCTCCGGGGCCGACATCCTGCTCGCGGCGCTCGGCTTTCCGCGCCAGGAAAAATGGATGCAGCGCCACGGCCCCGAACTGGGGGTGCGCGTGGGCGTCGGGGTGGGCGGCAGCTTCGATGTCTTCGCCGGCAAGGTGACACGAGCTCCGGGCTGGATGTGCTCGCTGGGGCTGGAGTGGCTCCATCGCCTATTGCGCCAACCCAGCCGGTTTACCCGCATGCTGGCCCTCCCCCGTTTCATGATGCAGGTCGTCAGCAAGGGCGCGGAAGGCGCTCGGGCTCTTTAATGCAGGGCATGGTGCTGGCCGCCGGGGGCGCGCCAAGGCTCTATCCGCTGACTTACGCCCTGCCCATGCCTATGGTACCGATGGTCAACCGGCCCATCCTCGAGCATACCCTCGGACACCTCCGGCGGCACGGTCTGGACGAGGTCATGATCAACCTGCACCTCTTGCCCCGGTATGTTACCGACTATTTCGGGGAGTCCGAGTTCCAGGGCACCCGGCTGCGCTATTCGATCGAGCCCGACCTGCTCGGGACCGCGGGCGGAATGCGACAGGTAGCCGACTTCTTCCGCTCCACCTTCCTGGTCATCGGAGGCGATCTGCTGACCGACCTCGACCTGGGCGCCCTGATCGCCTTCCACCGTGAGCGCGGAGCCCTGGCCACCCTGGCCGTGGTGCGTCGAGACGAACCTGGCGAGGTCGGCGTGGTGGCCACCGACGAGCAGGGAAGGGTGGTGCGCTTCCAGGAGAAACCCCGGGCCGACGAAGTCTTCAGCCCGCTATGCAACACAGGAATCTACGTCTTCGAGCCGGCCATCTTCGAGCTGATCCCAAACATCGTCTACGACTTCGGTCGCCAGCTCTTCCCCCGACTGGTCCAGGAAGGTCAAGCCTTCTACGCCCTGGCGCTGGATGGCTACTGGCGCGACGTGGGCGATCTGATGAGCTACCGCCAGGGTAACCGCGACTTTCTCGAGGGCCGGGTGGGCCTTCCCCTACCGGGCCGCGAGGTCAAGCCGGGCGTGTGGCTCGACGAGCACGCCTTCTTGCACCCCGAGGCCAGCGTCGTCCCCCCGGTGGTGCTCGGACGCGGAGCCCACGTGGAGGCGGGGGTGCGACTGGAAGGCCCGCTGGTGCTGGGCGACGGGGTGGTGCTCGAGGAAGGCGTGCAGCTCTCCTCCAGCGTCATCTGGGACGCAAGCCGCATCAACCAGGATGCCGAGGTCAGCGACGCCCTGGTGGGGGCGGGCTGCGTGCTCGAGGGAGGTCATCGCTACCGGCAGGTCGTCCTGGGTAGCGGGAGCCGGTTCACGTTCAAAACCCCGCAAGTTGCCACTTAGGCTACTCACGGACCTGCTCTTTCCTCCTCGCTGCCCGGGCTGCGACCGGTTCCAGCGCGGTTTTTGCCCGGCCTGCCGACAGCAGATCGAGCCTGCATCGCCGCCCTCGCTGCCTGGCCTGGACCTGGTCGAGGCCGCCGGCCTCTACCAGGGCCCCCTGCGCCAGGCCATCCGCAGCCTCAAGTTCCAGGGCCACCTGGCCTGCGCCCGCGAGTTGGCGGCCCTGCTGCCCGACCGGCCGGGCCTGCTGGTACCCGTGCCAAGCGGGCCCTGGCGCCAGCACCAACGCGGGTTTAACCCCTCCGAGCTGCTGGTGCGAGCGCTGGACCGTCCCTGGAAGGCCTTACTCTCCTGTTCCGACGGTCCCCAGCAGAAACGCCTTGAGCTTGCTCAACGCCGCCAGTTTAGAACCGTTCAGGCCCGCGGTCGGGTCAGCGGGCCCGTGGTGCTGGTGGATGACGTGCTGACCACCGGCTCGACCCTGATCTCGTGCGCCCTGGCCCTGCGGGAAGCGGGCGCAAGCTCGGTACGCGCCGTGGTGGTAGCCTACCAGACTCGACGCAATGTACACAAGCAGGTAGCCACTCCCGAGTCGCAGCAGGGCTAACCTACCTCCATGCAAGTTGCCCCTCTCCAGAGCCAACCGATGAGGACCCTGGCCGCGCGCCCCAGGGCCTCCTGTGCCCCCGCGACCGACCCCGCCGACGCTGTGACTCTGAGCGGCCCGGCGCCGGCTTCCCCGCGCGGGGCCGAGGTGGTCGCGCCCACAGTGGCCGCCGCGGCCGGCCCGGTGGTCGGAGCAGGGCTGTTGGCCGGGCTCAAAACCGGCTTCGTCAACGGCTACATGACGCCCACCGAAGTCTACAGCTGGGCCCAGGACCTCACCCGGCGCTATCCCGACCTGGTCGAGCTGGTGGAGAGGCCCTACCAGACCGATGGATACGACGGACAAAAAAGCGAGCTGCGCGGCCCGGCCCCCCTCTACTACCTGCGCATCGGGCCAAGAAACGAGCCTGGGCGCGATGAGAAGCTTGGGGTGCTCAACTTTGCCGCGCCTCACGCCCGCGAGTGGTGCCAGCCCATCGGCATGGTGGAGCTGACCGAGCAGCTGCTGGCCAACTACGACCCCACCTCCTGCGAGCCGGCCGTGGCCTCCAATACCACCCTGGTGCAGAACCTTGACCTCTACATCATCCCCGTCACCAACCCCGATGGGACCAACTACTCCATGTTCGACGAGGCGATGTGGCGCAAGAATCGCTCCCCCGAGGCGGGCGGGGTGGGGGTGGACGTCAACCGCAACTACCCCCACCTCTGGAAGTCGAGCTCGGATGTCGACAGCGAGGTCTATCCCGGCTCGGCCCCCCTCTCCGAGCCGGAAACCCGCCACGTGGCCTCGCTGGTGGAGGAGCGGCCCAACATTCGCTTCCTGTGCGACTGGCACTCCAAGGGCGAGGAAGTGCGCCGGCCCTGGGGCGTCTCCGAGGCCGACCGCCCCATCTACGACGCCATGCACTCGCGCATGGCCGCAGCCATCAAGTCGGTTCGGGGGCGCGAGTATGCCACCGTGACTTCCCAGGTGGTCAGCGGGGCCTCGGACGACTACTTCTACCACCACAAGGGGGTCTTCTCCACCATCGTGGAGGACGCGCGCGAGTTCCAGCCGGCCGTCCCGGAGGCCCTGCAGGTGTCTCGCGAGATCGCCGCGGGGGCCCGCGAGTTGCTCCACTTCGCGCTGGATTATTCTCGCCGGCACGGGCTCGAGGCCACCCGGCCCCCGGGCCTGGACCAGATGCCGCCGCCCCCTTCCGAGGACTGACCCGGGCCGACGCGAAGGTACCGCGGAATGGAAGAAACCGAGGAGGATAGCCCCCCGCGCCGGGCGGCCTGGCCCCTGGTACTGGTCTTGCTGATCACCCTGGCGCTGGGCGCTGTCGTGGCCTACCATACCAGTCGCCCCGAGCCGGTGGCCAGCCCTCCCCAAGCTCGTCCCGGGCCCAACGACATGGGGATCGTGCCCGGTCACCGGGTGGACGTGGCCACGCTGGGTCTGGACGTGGCCGAGGTAGAGCGCCGGTGGGGCAAAGCACTGATCCGTCCCACCGAGGGGGGGCTCGTCTACCAGTTCGACCAGCTCGGCGTCAGCGTGATGGCGACCGAGGGGCGGGTTAGCTCGATCCTGGTCAAGAATCCTGCCTTTCGCACCAGAGGCGGCTCGGCCGTCCGGGGTGACGTGGACACGGCCATCCGCGAGTTCGGCAAGGCTTTCGAGTTCGAGCAGAAACCCACCAACCCGGGGCGAATCCAGTATTGGGACAAGGGGATCCACTTCACGGTCGAGAAAACCGTGATCATCTCGATTCAGGTGAGCGAACCGGTGCTGGGCCCCTCACCCCATCTTTGAAAAGTGAAGTGCTGAAGGTTTTGCAGAAACTGGCGCCGACAGACTTGTCTGGAGGTGCCCCCGAAGGATAAGGCAAGACCTTCAGCACGGACGCTCAATCCATCAGTCAGGAGCCGCCCTTTGCAAGTCGGAGTCCTCCTCCTCCACGGCTTCACCTCTAGCCTGGACACCGTGAACGGGCTGGTGCCCCACCTCGAGCAGCTTGGCATCCCCTACCGGATGCCGGTGCTGCGCGGCCACGGCCAGACCCCCGAGGCCCTGCGGGGCGTTACCTGGCGCGACTGGGTGGAGGATGCCCGGGAGGCTCTGCTCGAGCTCACCGCCCGAGGGCTGCCGGTGGTGGTGGTCGGGCTGTCGATGGGAGGGCTGGTGGCCCTCAACCTTGCCGCCGAGCACCCCGACAGCGTGGTGGGGGTGGTGACCGTCGCTGCATGCCTGGAGTTCCGTCATCCCCTGATCCCGTACCTCGGCCTGCTGCAACGCACCCTGCGCGACTGGCCCTCCAGCCCCGACTATGCCGATCCCGCCCTCAAGCAGCACGATACCAACTACAGCTACTTCCCGTTGCAAGCCTTCGCCAGCCTGTACGCCTACCGCGAGGTGGTCAAGGAGGTGCTGCCCTACCTGAAGGCCCCTCTGCTGGTCATCCAGTCCACCCAGGACCCGGTGGTGCGCCTGGATGCGGCCGAGAGCATCCGCGCCCGCTCCGGCAGCCCCTTCGCCCAGGTGCGCTGGTTCGAGGTCAGCCGCCACGAGATGATGCGCGACGTGGAGCGCGAGCAGGTCTTCGACGAGATCCTGACCTTCATCGAGCGGGTCGAGCAGGCCGACTTCGAGCCCTGCAGCCGTCTGCCCGGGGCCGGGGCGGTGGACGCCTTGCTCGGTAGCTCGGAAGCTTGACCTGCTTTCGACCCCAGCCGGGGCTGGCTCATCCCCACCTGCAGACCCTGGCGGGAGCCGCCCTGCGCCCCTGCCCTCCCCTCAAGCCCCGTCGCGAGTGGCTTGAGACTCCTGACGGCGAGCGTCTGGGGCTCGACTTCCTGGACGCCGAAGGGCCGATTCCCACCGTGCTGGTCCTGCACGGGCTGAGCGGCACCTCGAGCTCTCCCATCGTGAGAGGGGCCATGGCGGCTGCTCACCGCCTGCCCGCCCGGGTGGTGGGCATGAACTTTCGCGGGGCCCTGGGTCCTCCGGGCCAGCCGCGCCTTTATCATGCCGGGCGCAGCGACGACCTCGACCAGGTAGTCGGCCATCTGCTCGAGCGCTTTGGCCCGCGCCTTGGCGTGGTGGGCTTCTCGCTGGGTGGCAACATCCTGCTCAAGTGGCTGGGCGAGAAGGGCGAGCAGGCCCCGCCGGGCGTCGTGGGCTGCGCCGCCTGCGTGCCCTACAACCTCGGTAACTGCGCGCGTCAGCTCGAGCGCAACCTCGTCTCGCGCTTTTATCGCTACTACATGGTGCGCCGCCTGAAGGGACGGGTCGCCAGCCTGCTGGAGCGCTTTCCAGAAGCGCTTGACTGGCAGCGGGTATCGGCCGCGCGCACCCTCACGGACTTCGACCGCGAGGTGACCGCCCCCCTCAACGGCTTTCGCGACGAGGAGGACTACTGGGGCCATTGCAGCTCGCTCTTCTACCTCAGCCGGATCGCCCGGCGCGCGCACCTGATCAATGCCGCCGACGATCCCTTCCTGGCTCCCGGCGACCTGCCGCACGCCCTGGTGGCCGAAAACCCCAACCTGAGCCTGGAGGTCACCGAGCACGGCGGGCACCTGGGCTACATCGGACCCGGCTGGCGGCCCTGGATCGAGCGCCGCATCGCCGAGTTCCTCGGCTCGTGCCTGTAGAGCTCCAGGCCGTCTCGGTCCAGGACTGGCGAGCGCGGGCTTTGCTGGAGCCCCTGTCGGCGGGCCCCGGGAGTCCCTCAACGGTGGTGGAGGCTCGGCCCCGATCGCCGAGCACGACGGCTACGTCATCGTAGGCGGGAGCCGGGTGCGGCGCCGAGCCGCTTCGTTCGCGTAGTCAAACCGGCGGGTAGCTCGAGGCCGACTCGGCGTGCAGGCGGGCCTTGACCCCGCTCATGGCCGCAAACAGATCCTCGGTCAGCTTCTGCTCGGCCTGCTCTCCGAAGCGCTTCACGTAGTCGGGCACGCTCAGCGGATCGCCCACCACCACCTTGACGGTATCGCGTCGGGCCAGGGTATCGGACAGCTTCCAGGTCAGCGCCCCGGTTCCCAGACCGGTCACCAGGCCCACCGGATCGGGCGTGAGGGCTCCCCCCACTCCGCCCGCCACAACGCCGGCAGCGGTGAAAAGGAGCTTCTTGAGGGCTCCCTGCCCGAATCGCGAGCCCACGAAGCCACCCGCCAGGGCGCCGGTGAGGGCGCGCACAGTGGGGGAGACGCAAGCGCCAGCCGCCGCCAGGGCGGTCACTCCCGCGGCCAGGGCCAGCGACGCCGCCTGGCGACCGGTGCTCGGCTCGGGCGTTTCCTGGTAATGGATAGTGATCGGCACGATGCTCTGGCAGCTCGAGCTGGTGGCCATCCGGGCCGCGCCCGGCTTGAGCTCGTGGACCGTGCCGTCGCGAAAGATGCCGCCCTCGGGAAAAATGACCACGGCCTTGCCCTGATCGAGCAATTCCCGGGTGTGCTCGACAGGCTTGGTGCCGGGTCGACGCCGGTCGACGGGGAAAGCGCCCACCCGGCCCATCACCCAGCCCTGAGCCCCGTGGAACTGCTCTTTGGCGGCCATGAAGCGGGTGTCGCGGTCGCTCAGGGAAGCCACCAGGGGGGCGTCCAGGAAGCTCTGGTGGTTCGGGCAAAGCAGGCTCGCGCCCTCGACGGGCAGCTTGTCCAGGCCCTCGATCTCTTGCTTGAGCATCAAGCCCATGGCCAGCTTGTTCAGCGGTCGGGCCACCGCTGCCACCAGCGGGCTCACGTGCGACTCGCCGTCAACCGGGGCGTTGTCTCTGCGCCGGGGCGTGCTGGCGGCCAGCATCGGCAGGGTGCAAATCTGCATGGATCGAGTGTGCCATACCGGCCTGAAAAAAGTATGGTTGTCCGACCCTCCTGTCGTCGCCGTCAGATAGTCCGTCCCTACCCTTTGAAGAAAACCGCCGAGCGCGCCGAGAGCCCCCGTCTGGATGCACTGTCTTCGAGCCCTCCGCGAGCTCTGCGGCTCAGAATGGAGGACGAGTTTTGAGAGCAATTTCAGCACCCTGCGCTACTCCTGAAGGGATGAACGAGATGACCCGCGTGCTCACCGGAGCGCCTCCGCGCCGGGGAGACGAAAACTGGAAGTATGGCCAGGGCAGCGCCACCTCGCTGGCCCCCCTGCCGGACGGAGTCTGTTACGCCGACAGCACCGAGTTGACCGCCCTGAAAGCCGACGGTGACGTTCTTTGGACCCGCCAGTTCGAGCGGCCTGTGTCCTCCCCGGCCAGCACGCCCGAGGGCGCGGTCTTCGTGCACGACCGTCAGCAGCTTTACGCCCTGGAGCCGGATGGAAGCACGCGCTGGAGCCGTCCGGTCCAGGGGGGCCTGGACCCGGCCGCCGGCCCTCAGGGCGAGGTTTACCTGGTGGACGACAAAGGCCGCCTCCAGGGCATCGCCCCCGATGGCAGCGAGATATTCAGCCGCCGTTTGAAGCGGTGCTGGCAGAAGGCGAGTTTCTCCCCTCCCCGGGTGGGCCCTGAGGGCCAGGTGCTGGTCGCCGACCGCGATCGCAATGTGCAGGCCTTCAGCTCGGACGGGAAGCCCCTCTGGAGTTACTCCTTGCCCGCTGGCCTGGCACACGGGCCGGTCTGGAGTCCGGACGGCGGGGCGGCCCTGACCACCCTCGACAACGAGGTCATCCGAGTCGACTCTCAGGGGCAAGAGCTCCTGCGGCTCAAGTTTGAGGACGAGCTGACCTCAGATCCGGGGTTCGACGCCCAGGGCAGGCTGCTGGTGGGCGACTACATGGGGACCCTGTGGCAGATCGAGGATCAAGCTCGACCCTTGACGCGCCTGAGCTCGGCGCCGGTCGATCTGACCCTGGCTCCGGACGGGGATCTGACCGTGGTGACGCGCTGGGGGCAGGTCCACGATCTGGCCGACCCCTGGAGCCAGGACCCGGGAGGCTTCGGGGGGCAGGCGGTCTGCGCACCGGACGGCATCGTCTACGTGAACAACATGCGCTCCGGCCTGCACGCCATCCGCACCCATCGTGATCCCGAGGCGGCTCGGGCCGAGGAGAAGCGCCGGGCGGTCGAGCTGTTCGCGACGACGTCCGAGCCCGATCAGAGCGGCATCCTGGAGCAGGGCGGCTGGCTGGTGGTGGGCGGAGTGCGCGTGCCGCGTCGGCAGGGGTAATTTCGAAACAAACCTCGAACACCCGCAGGTGAGATTCCGCTCCTCGATCGGCTACAAAATTGGGTTTGGCGTAACCATTACCGTGTTCGTCCTGATTGTCATCGGGGTGGTCTCGACGCTCACCGTGCACAGCCAGCTCAAGGAAATCGAGAAGGTAGCCGCCGGCGAGCAGTTGCTGCGAGCCATGAAAGACCTCGAATCCAGCCTGACGACAGCGGAGGCCGCGGCTCTGACCTATGCCCTGACGGGCGATCCTCAGGCCCTGCGCCGGTTCGAGTCCACCGAGCCCGAGCAGAAGTATGCCCTGGAAGAGATTTACGCTGCCCTGGGCCAGGAGGCCCATCTGCTGGTGCAGCTTCCCGCCCTCAAGCGTTACTGTACCGAGCGAATGGGCCGTCTGACCCAGATCATGCAGATCGCCCGAGAGAAAGGCCACGGAGATATCGCCGCCCTGCTCGTGAACAACCAGGATCGGCAGGTGCTGGATCGGTTCTACGAATCGGTGAATGCCCTGCGCATCGCCCAGCAAGCCGAGCTGCGGGTGCTGAAAGAGCAGGCCAAGAGCCGCAAGGACCAGACCCTCGTCACCCTGGCCGTGGAGGCCCTGGTAGCGATTTTGATGATCTACACCATGGGTCGGGCGGTGGTGAACGACCTGACCATCCCCCTGCAGCGCCTGGTGGCCGGAATCACCCAGATCGGGGAGGGCCGGCTGGATTACCGGGTCGAGGTCAGCTCCAGCGACGAGATCGGGCAGCTTGGACGGGCCTTCAACAAAATGGCCGAGCAGCTGCAGCAGGGCCAGGGGCTGCGCCTCAACGCCGAGGAGGCGCTGCAGGCGACCAATGTCAAGCTGGCTGACCGGGTCGAGGAATTGCGGCGCAAGAACATGGAAATCGAGGAGATGAACAAGCTCATCGAGTACGTGCTTGCCGCCGAGCGGGCCGAAGAAACCTACGAGTTGGTGGCCAGCTTTGGCGAGCAGGTGTTTCCCGAGACCGCCGGCACCCTGCTCCTGTCCACCACCTCGCGCACCCTTCTGGAAGCCGTCACCAGTTGGGGAGAGCCCCGAAGCGAGCGCATGTTCAGCCCCGAGGACTGCTGGGCCCTGCGGCGCGGCAAGGCCCATCCGGCCGTGGAGCCGGGAGCCGTGCATTGTCACCATTACCATGAGGGCAATCCGGGCAACGAGCTGTGCATCCCCCTGTTGGCTCAGGGCGAAGCGCTGGGGTTGCTATGCCTGGAAGGGGCGGTGATCGACGAGAAACTCGCCGTCACCGTGAGCGAGCAGCTTTCGCTGGCCCTGGCCAACCTCAGGTTGCGCGAGACCCTGCGCCACCTGTCTATCCGAGACGGCCTGACGGGTCTGTTCAATCGACGCTTCCTGGAAGCCTCGCTCGAGCGCGAGCTGCCCCGCTCGATGCGCAGCGAGCAACCGATGGGCGTGCTGATGATCGACATCGACCACTTCAAAGAGTTCAACGACAGCTTCGGTCACGAAGCGGGGGATGCCGTGATGCAAGCCCTGGGAGTGTTGCTCAAGAACAGCGTGCGGGCCGAGGACGTTCCCTGTCGCTTCGGCGGCGAGGAGTTTGCCGTGCTGCTGCCGGGAGCCAGCCTGGAGGTGGCCCGCGAGCGAGCCGAAAAGCTCCGCTCCGCCGCCCAGGGCCTGAACGTCCGCTCAGGCGGCCGTCCGGTCGGACCCATCAGCCTGTCCATCGGCGTGGCCGCCTTCCCCCTGCACGGCCGGGACGCCAACGAGGTCCTCAAGGTGGCCGACGAGGCCCTCTACCGCGCCAAGCGCTCGGGCCGCAACCAGGTGCAGGTCGGGCTCGAGGTCGAGGCCGGAGAGCCGGCCGCCACGGTCCAAGCGAGCTGAGGGAAAACAAGAGCCCCGCACCAGGCTTGTGGAGGAACACCCGGGCGGGGCAAGGGACAATCTATCTCAAGCGGACAATCTATCTCAAAGCGCGCCGTGGCGCGCGCCAGTCCTGACTGAGCTGGTTACTTTACTTGGACTTCTTGATAGCTTCCAGCTCTTTGGTGAGGGCCTCCACCTTGCGATTCAGCTCCTCGACCTGACCCGGTTGCGGGATGCGCATCGAGGCCAGCGACAGGCTCACCGAGCTGTGGATGAAGCGCTGCAGGTTCTCCTGGTTAGCTTTGACCTGCTCGGCCATCTTCTCGGCCAGCTTCTTGCCCTCTTCACGAGTGGACTTCTGGCTGTCGAGGCAGGCGCGAACGAGGTGGTCGGCCTGCTCCTGGGCCCACAGGGCGGTGGAGACGGCCTGCATGGTGGTCTGCATCATGGCCTCATTGAAGTGTTTCAGCTCTTGGGTCGCGTTACTCATTTGGATTTTCCTTTCTGATTGGCGGCCTTGGCAGGCTGCGCCGTCTTGGACTGAGTCTTGGCTTTGATCGTGGGCTTGGGCTGGGGCCGAGCGGCGGCAGCAGCCTTGCGGGTCTGAGCCAGCTCTTCTTGCACATCCAGCACCCGAGCCTCGAGGGCCGCAATCTGGCGCGAGAGACGAGCCAGGTCGCTACGGCGCGGTAGGTCCATGGTTTCCAGAGCCTGTCCCATCGCGTCGCGCCACATCTTCTGGCCCGCCAGGGTCCAGTTGAAGGCGGCGGCGTTGGCATTCTTAAAGCTGTCCGAGTCGACCGTGGTGCGGGTGACGTTGGCCCAGTTGTCGAGCCACATCTTTCGCCACTGGTCGGCCAGGTTCTCGAAGGTATTCTCTTCGGTGTTGCGAGTAGTCATCTGTCATTCCTCCGTTGTCTGGCTGGAGATTAGCTCCGGCTCGTTGCAGGACTGTTGCAGCGAGAGCCAGTTGCCAACCTGAGGCCAGAGTTTTTTCTGGGAGCCACCCGAGACCGACAGCCCGATGTGCCCGGACGGGAACACGATGGTCTCGGCCTGAGGTAAAAGCTCGGTCAGACGACAGGTGGTCTCGGGCGGCACCAGGTGGTCTTTCTCGCCCGCCAAAATCAGAGTCGGGCACTTGATACGGCTCAGATTGACCGTCTTGCCTCCTACTTTGAGCTTACCCAAAAAGAGTCGGTTCTCGTGGAAACAGGCCCGGATAAACTCCGAGTAAATGGCCCCGGCCATCGGGATGTTGTCTGAAACCCACTGCTCCATCGCCAGGTAGCTCTCCAGGAAAGTAGGATCATCCATGTTCTGGTACAGCCCGTGTAGCTTGGCCGGCTTGGAATCGAGCGTCAATAGCGAAAAACCTTCAAATGCCCAGGGGGGAGCGTTGCCGAAGGCTTCATGCACCTTCTGCGGGTCGAGGACCTTCGGGTCGGTGCCCCAGCGATAAAGAAGCTGCTCGCTGCGGAAGAAGAAGGGGGCTCCTAGCAGCACCAGGTTGGCCACCCGCTCAGGGTGCAGAGCGGTGTACATTCCCGTCAGCGTGCCGCCCATACAGTAGCCCAGCAGCGTAATCTGAGGCACCTCGGCGTGCAGGCAAACCTCGCGAACGGCCGCACGCAGCAACAAGTTGACGTAAGCATCGAGGTCGAAGAACTGATCCAGCGCGTCAGGCACCCCCCAGTCCAGCAGATACACCTCGAAACCCTGGGCCAAGAGGTTCTGCACCACGCTTCGCCCGGGTCGCAGGTCGAGCACGCTGGGCCGGTTGATCAGGGAGTAAATCAGCAAAATCGGGATCCTCTGGGTAGGGTTGTCCTGACGATAGCGATACAACACCGTGCGGTCGCGCTCGTAGATGGCTGTCCGCGGAGTTGTGGCGATGGGTACGGTCTCTTGACCGGAAGCGAGACTGGCCCAACGAAGGGCTCGGGTGACGGTTTTCATGGGCCCAAAGTAGATGTCGGATGTTGCACTCTGGTTGCATCCAGGCAGGGCCCCGGGCAAGGTTGCCACGAATCAACTCCCAGTGAGCGGGTTACAAGCCGGCCTGATCCTCGTCCTGGTGTTGCTGACCGGTTTCCCGGCCAGCGCTCAAAACGAGAAGCCAGACCCAAAAGTCAAGGTGATCTTCCGGGTCGAGCCGACCGATGCCGGGGTGTGGCACCAGTACGGCTTCGTGGGCCAGGCCAACAAGCCGCTGCTGCTCGATCTTGAGCCCTTCGGAGAGGGTCAGGTTGAGCTCAGCTTCAAGTGCGAGGGCTACGCGACTCAGAACGTCAGCGTCAGCGCCAGGACGACCTTCGGGGCGGCAGCCGCCACAGGGCGCACCTATACCTACCCGGTCGAGGGGGTCATCTACCTCAAGCCCTCCAGCCTGCAGGGCCATTGGCAGCGCAATCGCTGGATGTTCTTTGCCAGCCTGCCGGTGCTCGTGCTGGCTGGCGCAGGGCTCTGGTCCCATCTTCGGGCCCGCCGAGAAATGAAGCGGCTCAAACAACTCGACGCGATCATCGCCACCACCGAGTTCACGCAAGTCAGCCCGACTCTGGGGGGCTACCGTCTGATCCGAGAGCTGGGGGGCGGCGGCATGGCTCGGGTCTACTACGCCGTACCCGAAGACACGCTCGATGACTCCAAGGCGGTGGCCATCAAGGTGCTTCAGGCTGAGCTCGACCACAACGAGGAATACGAGGCCCGTTTTCAGCGCGAGGTCAAGGTGTGCCTGAACCTGCTGCACAAGAATATCGTCCGCCTGTACGACTACGGCGACAAGGATGGTCGCAAGTTCCTGGTGATGGAGTATGTGGATGGCGAGACCATGGCCAAGCTCATGCGCCAGCGCCTGCTCACCCCGGCCGACATCTACCGAATTTGTGGACCTTTATTCTCAGCCGTCTCCTACGCCCACGCCCAGGGTGTCGTCCATCGCGATCTCAAGCCGGAGAACATTATGATCACCTCTCGGGGCGATGTGAAGGTGCTCGACTTCGGTCTGGCCCGCAGCTCGCACCTTGACCGCGTGACCCTCACGGGCACGGCCCTGGGAACGCCGGCTTACATGGCTCCCGAGCAGGTGCGGGGAGGAAGCGTCTACGAGCCGGCCAGCGACCAGTACGCGCTGGGGCTAATTGTACACGAGATGATCACTGGTCAACGCACGTTCAATGCGGAAGACCCCATGCAGGTCCTCTTCATGCAGATCTCGGATACCCCCCAGCCTCCTTCCGAGCTGCGAGAAGGCGTTCCTCCTGAAGTTGACGGAGTCCTGGCCCGAATGCTTGCCAAACAACCGGGAGACCGGTTCGCTGATGTAGAAGAAGCGGGAATGGCTCTTAGCCTGGCACTGAGACGGTGGGGAAAGGGGTGAGCGGCTGCCCCAGGTAAGCGAATCGGGACTGAGCCAACTCTTTGATGAAGCCCTGGCCTTCATGCGCCGTCATCTTAAGGCCGAGCGGCTGCTTGTGCTTTTCCGCGAATCGCCCAACGAGCCGTTCAGTGCCTGGGCCACCCACGGGATCGACGCGAGCGGCGACCACGCCCCGATCAGCATGACGGTGGTGGACAAGGTGGTCGAATCGCGCCAGACCCTGCTCAGCTCCGACGCGCGGCGCGACCCCAAGTTGCTGGAGAGCTCGAGCTTGCTCCTGTCGAATGTACGCGCTGTGCTCTGCGTTCCGCTGCTTGGCAAGGACGGTCAAGTTCGAGGGCTGCTCTACGCCGATCACCGCATGGCCACGGTGTCCTTTACGCGCCAGCATGCCGATCAACTCGACGCCTACGCGCGTGAGTTAGAGCAGCGACTCGACCAGCCCCAGAGCTCGGGTCAGCAGAGCGGCTCCCGAGCCCGGTCCGAGCCTCCTCGCCAGTCGGGGACCACTCGCCAGGCAGATTCAGCTCGCGCGGCTGCTTCCCAATCGGCCGAGCCCGTGCCAGGAGCCAGTTCCGGGCCTCGTCTGTCGGGGCGGGCCATGGTGATCCTGATGCGTTCGCTGGCCACGCTGATGGGGGCCGGTATTCCCGTCGGCCGAGCTCTCTCGGTTCTGGCCAAACAATCCGAGGAGAAAGCCGCGGCCGAAGCTTGTCTGATCACTCGCTCGATCGTGGACGCCGGCATGCCGCTCTCTCAGGCACTGGCTCGCAGCTCGCCATCCTTTACGAGCTTTCAGCTTCGCCTCATCAAAGTCGGCGAAGCCACCGGCCAGTTGGTACAGGTCTTGCAGCAGTTGGCCGATTACGAGGAGAGTCAGCGGGCCATGCGCATGAAGCTGCTCTCGGTGCTTACTTACCCCCTGCTCTTATTCGGCATCTGCCTGGTGATGATGATGGTGGGGGCCCCCATCCTGTTGAAGGGTCAACTCGATCTGCTCGCTCAACTGGGCACGCAGCCTCCCATGATCACCCGCATGGTGTTTGCCCTGACCGACATCCGCGTCATCCTGGTGATGGTGGCCATCCCCCTCCTGGGCGGGCCCTTCTTGCTGGCTTACCTGCGCACTCCCGCCGGAAGGCTTCTGCTCTATCGCCTGCTGATGCGGGTCCCCAAGATCGGGCACCTGATTCGGTTGATGGGCGCTGCCCATTTCGGCGACGCTCTGGCGGTACAGATCAAGGTCGGGCTAGGACTGCTCGACGCACTCCCCAATGCTGCGGCGGCCTCGGGCAACCCGGTCTTGGAGCAGGCCATCCCCAGGACGATCGAAGCGGCAAAGGATGGTCGCAGCCTGCAACAGAGCCTGGCGCTCACCGAGTTTTTCCCGCGAGGTTTCTTGCTGGTTCTGAGGGCGGGCGAAGAGTCCGGCAGCATACCCGAGACGCTGCAATGGCTTTCTCGGATGTACCAACTTGAGCTGGAGTCGGCCCTGGAAATCGCGGCCGCTGCCCTGGAGCCCCTGTTGATGATGCTGATGGGCGTGGCTGCCGCCATCGTGGCCCTGGCCACGCTGCTCCCCATGGTCGAGGTGGTGCAGAGCCTGTGAGACGCAATCTAGCCGTAAGCATAGCCGAGTCGGTACTGGCGGTCTTTCTGCTCTCCCTGACCGTAGTGCTGATCTTCAACCTCTTTCCTCGCTCCATGGCCACCCTGCGGGTCTCGGGCCAAAAATTACAGGCTGACGCCGTGGCTGACTCGGTGCTGGAAGAATACATGGTGGTCGCCTTCAAAGACCTCAACCCGGGCCCACCGGTGACCCTTCCTAAAGTGCCGGGGCGGGGCACCGAGTTTGAGCCCACGGTCCAGATTTTTGACATGACGGGGCCGGCCGGGGTGGATTCCACCATGATCAAGCGAATCAAAGTGACCGTGCGCTGGAAGGACCGACACATGGATCACGTGCTCGAGCGCGAGATGGCCAGGACCAATGTTCGCCGCTAGAGCAAGGAGCGAAAGTTGCTCAGGACGATGAAGGGCGCAACTTCGGCGCGTCGCGTTCAACTGGTTGTGCTGGAGCGGCGCCGGCAGCCTCATTCTTGTCAGAATGCCTGTGCACGGCGCTCCAGACCTCGAGCCTTTACCCTGATCGAAATCATGGTGGGCTGCGTGCTGCTGCTCTTGATTCTCACCCTGATCATCCAGGTGGTAATACCCATGGGTCGGGGAGCGGTTCGAGGCTCCCAGCAGATCGAGATCCAACAGGTTGGGCTCATGGCGATGCAAAGGGTCTGCGCCGACCTGTCCACAGCCCCACCAGCCGGGATCACTCGTTATCCTGCCAGCGGTCCCCCGGCCCCGGGAGGGACGCTCTTTCTCGCCATTCAGGCCTTCACGGGAGTGGACACGGTGGGCCAGCAGACCTGGAGCGACCAACTGGTCATTTTCTGGTGGCGTCAGGGCTCGGGCAAGCTGTACCGCCTGGTTTGGCCGCCTGGCTATCCCGTCGGCCGACGACCCGACATCGACGATGCCTTCAAACCCACGCTGGATGAGCTGACCCTGATCACGGACAATCCCCAGGGACAAGAGAAGCTGCTTGGAATCCTGAAGTCCTTCGACGTGGACCTGAGCCGGGTTCCCCACACCGTCAGCCTGGAAGTCGAGGCGCCCGCCCCGGAGGGAAGCCCACCGGAGAGCTTCTCGCTGACCCGCAAGATCTACCTGCGTAACGACCGCTACTAAGCGCAGCGCTGAACCATCAGGAATCAGGCGGCGCCGCTCAACCGATTCTCCAGTGTTTCTTTCTGCTCCGAACAGGTTCAGTCAATCAATCAATGCGCGACTGGTATCATCGCGAAAAGAAGAAGGCCTGCTCCTGGCAGGCCCTGCGCACTGACACCAGGGGAGCTATCTCATCACTCTTCGTGCCAGTACATCACCCGCGCCTGCTCCACCACGGGCAGCAGTTGAGCCGGGTCCTGCACGTCAACCTTGTACTTCTTGCCTTTTTGCTTCTTCTCGTCTCCGGCGGCCTCGCGCATCTGAGCTAGAATGATCCGGTCGTCCAGACCTCCCAGGGAGTCGGCGACCAGCTTGGCGACCTCCTCCTCGGGCTTCTTCACGTCGGTGCTCAGCAGGCCCACCACATCGACGGTGTAAAGGCCATCGGAGTACCGAGTGAAGTTTGCCAGGATCGGATCCTTAGGGGGCTCGCCACTCAGAGGGTCCCACCCGCCGGTCGTCCCACCGGTCCCGCCGGTCGTCGTTCCGCCGCCGGTGGTCGTCCCGCCAGTGGTCGTCCCGCCAGTGGTCGTCCCGCCGGTCGAGGTCCCGCCGGTGGTGGTCCCGCCGACGTCAATTCCGGTATCAGTCCCCCCGGTGGCCGTCCCGCCGGTGGTTCCGCCCTTCCTCTTCGGCCAATTGTCCTCGCCATACTCGAGGATGAAGGAGGTCGAGGAAACCGTCACCGAGACGATGCCGTTGTCCTTGATCACCCGGGAGTTGGTCAGCTTGACTTCGGGTCTTCCGGAATTGTTTCCACCATCGCGAGCGATCAGCACGCCTCGCAAGGTCAACTGGTCGGCCTCGAAGCCGCCCTCGCTGTAAAGCATTCCCTGGATCAGCGAACTGCGGTAGCCACCGCCTTTCAGGGAGAGCTTCTTCTTGCTTATGATGGCCACGCGGTCCTGGGCCGAGAGCTCGGCGTGGTCGTTGACCGTGATGTTTCCGGTAGCCACCAGCACACCCTTGCCCGTCAGCGCGCCGGCGATGGACACGGCTCCATCCACGTACATCACCGCTCCCTGCAGTCCCATCGACCCCTCGATGTTCAGATCGCCCTGCCGGCGCAACTCACCGGTGAAGGTCAGTCCGTCCGGATAGACGCCGTCCATGGGGAAGTAGGGGCGTCCTTTGACGATGGGATCGTAGTCCTCGATCTTAATCTTGGGAAGGTCGCGCGGCTCTTGCTGCTCGCGCACCTGGCCGGCCACACTGGCGCCCCGGTCCACCTGGATCTCACCCTGGGCGAGCAGGTCGCCGGCCACCGTGCTGCGGTCTCCCAGTTTCACGGCGTTGCGGCCTTTGGCATTGGAGAAGATGCTGGCGGGGCGAAGTCGGCCGCGCGGCATTCCCAACGGCGCACCCGGGTCGAGCCCACCTACGATGATGCCGCTGGCGTCGATGTTGAAGTCGGAGGCCGCGGCGTAGGGGTAGGGGGGCAGGCGCAGCATCACTTCGACGGTCCGGGTCACCCCGGAGCGCGTCTTGCCCACCGCCACCAGGTGAACCGACTTGTGGGGAATGACATCCCCGTCGTAGGCCGAAACCGGCCCGGTGCCGTTGAGATTGTTGATGCTGTAGGGAATCTTCAGCTGGCTGGCCTTGCCCGTGTCAAACGTCAGCTGCCCTTTCTGCCCCACAGAGTCGGTGAAGGTCAGGGTGGTGTCCTCGCCCGGGCGGGTGCCGTAGGCGTTGTCGGTAAGCACGCGCTCGAGGCCCATGGCCATGGCCGAACGAGCCAGGTCAAGCGCCTGTGAGCGATTGAGACTTCGGGCCATCAGGCTCAAGTGCTGCACCGAAACCCCGGCCAGAGCCATCCCCAGCGTCCCGACCAGGGCCACCACCACCAGCACCGTCCCCAGACCCACTCCCCGTCGATGTCTGTGCTGCATACGTTAAGGATAGCACAAAGTTTTTCCGCTGACCGCCTACAGACCCAGAGAAATTCTTCCACGCTGGCGCTCGATCTGGCGCACCTCGACCTCCAGAACCTGGCCCACCGCCAGCCGTTGTCCGCGCAACTGGCTCACGTGCAACAATCCGTCCTGCTTGACCCCGATGTCGATGAAAGCGCCAAAGTCCACCACGTTGCGCACCGTGCCGGCCAGGCGCATGCCCTCCTGGAGGTCGTCCAGACTGACCACGTCCTGGCGCAGCAGCGGGGGAGGCAGATCCTCGCGGGGATCGCGACCGGGGCGGACCAGTTGCTCGAGAATGTCCTTCACGGTCGGCTCTCCCGCCCCGAGCTGGCGGGCCAGCTCGCAGGACGGGGTCTTCAAATGGGCGGCCCTCTCTTCGGGAGGCGTGGTCAGGCTCAGGCCGACTGCTTTCAAAATCGCCTCCGCCAGGGGATAGCTTTCGGGATGGATAGCGCTGGCGTCGAGCGGGTTCTTGCCGCCCCGGATGCGCAGAAAGCCGGCCGCCTGCTCGAAGGCCCTGGGGCCCAGCCCGGCCACTTTGAGCAGGCCCTTGCGCTCGCTGAAGGGGCCTTTGGCATTGCGGTGGGCCACGATCTTCTCGGCCAGCTTGGGTCCGATTCCGGCCACATGAGTCAAAAGGGCCGGCGAGGCGGTATTCAGATCTACCCCGACCTGGTTGACCACGCTCTCCACCACGGCTCCCAGCGCTTCCTCCAGCCGAGTCTGGTCGACATCATGCTGATACATGCCGACCCCGATCGAACGAGGCTCGATCTTGACCAGCTCGGCCAGCGGATCCTGGGCCCGACGGGCGATTGAGACGGCGCCGCGCAGGCTGACATCCAGCTCGGGCAGCTCGGCGCGGGCCAGGGGGCTGGCCGAGTAAACGCTGGCTCCGGCCTCGCTCACCATCAGGTAGGGAACCTTGAGCTCGGGGGCCAGTTGCTCGGTCTCACGCGAGGCGGTGCCGTTGCCGATGGCCACCAGAGTCACCCGCAACCGTGCGATCAGGTCCTGCAGGCTGCGCAGGGCCCCGGAGCGGTCGCGCTGGGGCTCATGGGGATAGATGGTTCCGGTGGTGAGCACCTTGCCGGTGGGGTCGACCACGGCCACCTTGCAGCCGGTGCGAAAACCGGGGTCGATTCCCAGCACGGTGTGGCCCGCCAGCGGCGGGGTGGAGAGCAGGCCGCGCAGGTTGGTGGCAAAGCTGGCGATGGCGTGCTGATGGGCGGCCTCGGTCAGGTGGCGGCGCGTCTCGCGCTCGACCGCGGGCAACAGGAGGCGCGCGGCGGCGTCCTCGATGGCCTCGGTGAGCTGGCCGCTCCAGGGCGAGCGCGGGTTGGCCCGGAACACCAGGCTGACGGCTTCGCGCCAATCGCGCTCGGGGATCTCGAGGCTCAGCCGCAGGATCTTCTCATGCTCGCCCCGGTCCATGGCCAGCGTCTGGTGAGGACGCAGGCGACCCACCGGGCAAGTGAACTCGTAGTAGGTTGCAAAGACCCCACGCGCGTCCTCGGCCTTCTCGATTTTGCGGGCGGTCAGGGTGGCAAAGCGCAGCGCCTTCTCGCGCACCAGCCGGCGCACATCCGGATGCTCGGCCACGGTCTCGGCCACGATGTCGCGGGCTCCGGCCAGATCCTCGGGCGAGCCCTCCAGGGGCAACGGCGCCTGGGCCAGGATGCGCTCGGCCAGGGGCCCCAGCCCCTTCTCCCGGGCGATGCTGGCTCGGGTCTTGCGCTTGGGCCGATGGGGCAGATAGAGATCTTCCAGGCGAGTTAGACTTTCGGCCGCCTGGACGGCGCGCTCGAGATCGGGGCTCAGCTTGCCCTGCTCCGAGAGCGACTTCAAGATGGCTTCGCGCCGCTCTTGCAGGGCCCGAAACGACTTCAGCTCATCGATCAGGCAGCGCAGCTGCTCCTCATCCAGGCCCCCGGTGGCCTCCTTGCGGTAGCGGGCGATGAAGGGCAAAGTGTTGCCCCCATCCACCAGCTCCACCGTGGCCTGCACCTGAGCCGGCTTCAGAGCCAACTTCTGGGCCAGGGTCTGGATCAGAGGTTGCACATGCCCGGGGTGCTCGACCCGCAGCGGCCGCAGCCGCCAGGAGCCATCTCGCTCTGGCTGGACGAGGTGCTGTTGAAGCTCGAGATGCGCTTCTTGAGCTCTTGAGAGTGGCACTGGGGGCAGGCGAGCTCGGTGCTCGGTCCCTTCACCAGCAGCTCGAAGTCGCGTTGGCAGGCCTGACAGGTGTATTCGTAGACGGGCATGAGGGTCGTCCTTTCGAGAGGGAGCTTGGGGCAAAGTTAACAAACCTGGACCAAAATGGCAACCCGCCGTTTACAATGGTTACCTGCTGCGCAACAATTTGCTCGTGGACATGAGGTAGACTGTCAAGACAAACTGGAAGGAGCATCCCCCCATGGCTTCAGCGTCCGGAACCGTCGGTCAGAGCGTCGCCCCCACCCCGACCCCGCGGCCCACGCCAGCCGCCAGCCCGGCGCCAGCCGCCGGTGCGCCGACCACTGGCGCCACCGCTGACAAGGCCACCATCAGCTCCCCCGCTGCTCCCCAGAATCCTTACGCCAGCATCGGCGCTCCCGGCTCGGCCGAGGTTCAGGTTGATGGTTGGAAGAAGGGCAAGAACGATTGCCTGGAGCACATTCTGACCAATCAGGGCTACTCGCTCGAAGAGATTTACAAGCCAGATGCCGAGGGCAAGACCCTGCTCGACCGGGTGGCCTCTCAGAACAATATGAAAGACCCCAACATGGTGCGCACGGGTCAGAAGCTGACGGTGCCCTCCAAGCTCAAGGAGAATGGCGGCAACGCCGAGGCCGTCTCCACCAAAGACCTCAAGCCGGGCGAGACGACCACCGCCTCGGTGGGCGACGACAAGGCGGGCGTGGATCTGACCGCCTCCAAAGCTGAGAACGGCACCCAGACGGTCAACGCCGAGACCCGCAACGACAACCGCGATGCTGGCGTCAGCACCGAGAGCACCGTGGGCGAGAAGGGGCGCATTGACGCCGTGGCCAGCTCGGAAGGTGACACAGCCAAAGCCCAGGTGGTAGCCAAGAACTCGGATGGCTCGGCCATGACCCGCACCGACGTCACCGCCAAACCGGACAATTCCGAGGTCACGGTCACCGATATCGACCGCAAGGCCAACCTGGGCGTGACCGTCACCGACGACCAGGTCAAGGTCAACAATCCGGGCAACAAGAAAGATGACAACGTGGGCACCACGGTGGACATCAGCGAGCGCTCAAGCGACGGCTTCTTCGAGAATGCCGGCCGCAGCATCTCCGAGTTCTTTGGTGGCAAGAGCGAAGAGAAGCCGGCCACCGAGGTGGCCAACGCCCGTCAGGTGCACGTGACCAAGAATGACGAGGGTCAGGCCACCGTGACCACTACCGGAGCGGACGGTAAGAAGACCACCCGCACCACCGCCGGCGATACCGACGACTCCTGGGTTGAGCGGGCCGGAGAGGGCGTGGATGACTTCGGCAACTGGGCCGGCAGGCAAGCCAAAGGCGCCTGGAACTGGCTCACCGGTTCGTGAGTTTCGAGCTGGCCGAGCTCGAGCAGCTTCACCTCGACCTGGCTTTCACCCTCGGTCTCGAGCCCGCCGAATTCTCGCGGGCCCTGGCCGCGCCTTCAGGACCGTCCGAGCTTGACACGGAGCAACTGGGTCTCTTGCTCAGGGGCGTGTTGCACCGGCTGATCGGCCTGGAGGTGGAGCTTTGATCTGCCTGGCCTGCGGCACCGATGGCCCTTACCGAAGCACGCGTTGCGCTTCCTGCGGACGGGCCCTGGAGGCCTTCCCGCCCTTCTTGCACGCCAACCACGTCAGCCAGTTACTCGAGGCCCTCGAGCGCCCCGACGGCGAGGCTGAGGTGGGACGCTTCCTGGACATCCTGGACCAGTTCCAGGCCACCTGGGGCATCCAGGGCCCGGGCTCACTCACCGCGCGCCTGCCTGGCCCGCTGCAGGAACGGTTCACCAGCGCCCTGGTCCTGATCGAGCGGGCCTGCGACCTTCTGGCCGAGGGCGTGGGGATGCTCGAGCGCGGCCAGATCGAGAACGGCAAGGTGCTGATCATGGACTTCTTCCGCCTGGCCTGCCAGGGCGGAGCCGAGCTGGCCTACGAATTGGAGAGCCTGCAGAAGGAAGATACCTCGGGGCAGCTGTTCGATCTCAAGTCTTCATAGGCGCGGATCGACTGGTTCGGACTCCAGGGCCAGCACCCCGAACACGCACTGGTGCACCTGGCCCAGCGGCTCGCGGGCCACGAAGCGCTCCAGCGCCTCCAGGCCCAGGGCGAACTCACGCAGAGCCAGCGAGCGCTTGGAAGCCAGGCTGCGCTTGCGCAGGAGGCTCAGCCGGGCGGTATACTCCGGCCCGTAGATCAAGCGCAGGTATTCGCGTCCCCGGCACTTGAGAGCCGGCTGCACCAGGCCCTTGGGCCCGCGAGCCACAAACTCGAGCGGTTTCACCACCATCCCCTCGCCCCCGGCCTCGGTCAGCTCTTCCCACCACTTCACCGCCCGCTGGCGATCGCTCAGCTCCACCAGCAGGGAACGAGTGGTCTCGAGATCCGTCAGGGCCAGCTTCTCCATGTGCCAGAGGTGGTCTTTGTCGGCGTGCACCGCTCCCTCCGAGGCCAGCAAGTGAAAGGGCGCCAGCTTCAGGTCGTCGGGGCTGTCCACCCGCCAACAGTAGCGCCGATAGGCCCGGGTGAAGCGCTCCAGGTCCTCGCGCCGTCGGACAAAGCGCTCCTCCAGCTCGCCCCGACCCCGCAAGAGCTCACAGGCGCGCGCCAGCGAACCGCGGCCGGCCGCCCCCACGGCGGCGTACTGGCCCCGGAGCAGGCTCTGGGCCTTGGCCGACCAGGGCATCAGCTCGCAGTCCAGGACGACCCAGCCCGAATTCAGCTCCTCGAAGAGCGGCGCCAGCCGGCTCTGCAGGCGAGCCAGCACGGCCAGCTCCAGCAGCTGGTCCTCGAAGAAGGGCCGCCCGGTGCGGGTGTAGAGGCAGCCGATGCCGCTCTCCACCCCGAAGCGGCTGCGGGCCGTGCCCGCGTCGCGGCAGACCACGGCCACCGCCCGCGAGCCCATGTGCTTCTCCTGGCAGATGACCCGCTCCACCCCCTGGCGGGCGAAGTCGTCGAAGGCCTCGTCGGGGTGCTCGAGCAGGTCGGGGCGGGCGCTGGTCTGGGCGGGGGACATGGTGGGGGGCAGGTAAACCAGCCAGCGCGGGTTGACGGCGAAGCGGCTCATCACCTCCAGGGCCGCATTGGCATTCTCCTCGCGGATACTGACCAGCCCCTTGAGCCGGGTGCGCACGTAGTGCTTGCCCAGCACCTGCGAAAGCTCCAGCACGTCGTCGTGCTGCTGCTGCAGGCTACGCTCGGAGCTGACCCCCAGCGGCCGAACCGGCTCGGAGTAAACCGCGCGAGCCTTAACGCTGACCAGCTCTCGCTCCGGGTAGCGCAGCGCCGTCAGCGCCCCGCCGAAGACGCAACCCGTGTCGATGCAGAGGGTGCGGTTGAGCCACTCGGGCTGGGGCACCGGGGTGTGCCCGTAGACCACCATGGCTCGTCCGCTGTATTCCGCGGCCCAGTTGTAGCGCACCGGCAGGCCGAACTCATCCGTCTCGCCAGTGGTCTCGCCATAGAGGGCAAAGCTGCGCACCGCCCCCGAGGCGCGGCCGGCCATCTCTGCCTTCATGCCGGCGTGGGCCACCACCAATCTTCCGCCGTCCAGCTCGTAATGGCTGACCAGCCCGTCCAGGAACTCGAGCACCTGGCGCTTGAAGGCTTCCCCCTCGCCCTCCAGCTGCTCCAGCGAGCAGGACAGGCCGTGCTTGACCTGCACGTTCTTGCCCCGCAGGGCCTGCACCAGCTTGACGTCGTGGTTGCCGGGCAGGCAGAGAGCCTGGCCCCGGGCCACCATGTCCATGACCAGCCGCAAAACCTCGGGAATCTTGGGCCCTCGGTCGACCAGGTCGCCCAGAAAGATGGCCCGGCGCCCCTCGGGATGGCGACCGTCGCGATAGCCGAGCTGCTCCATCAGCTCGACCAGCTCGTCGTAGCAGCCGTGCACGTCCCCGATCAGGTCGAAGGGGCCGGTCTCGCCGCGCCGGTCGGTCCACAGGGGCACGCGCTGGATGCTGACGGCCTCTACCTCTTCGGGCCCCGAGAAACGGTGGATCTCGCGCACGCCTTCTCGGGCCAGCTCTTTCATGCTGCGGCGCAGCTGGGAGCGATGATGGGCCACCACGTGGCGGCCAAACTGCCGATCGGGTCGGAGCTGGTTGCGCTCCAGGCAGACCTCCTCGGGAATGTCCAGCACGAAGGCCACCGGCCGCACGTGATACTTCTTGGCCAGGGCCAGCAGGGGCTTGCGGCTCTCAGACTGCACGTTTGTGGCGTCCACCACGGTCAGCCTGCGCAGCTCGAGCCGTTTGGCCAGCACGTAGTGCAGGGTCTCAAAAGCCTGCGTGCTGACCGCCTGGTCGTTCTCGTTGTCTGAGACCAGCCCCCGGAAGAAGTCCGAGCTGAGCACCTCGGTGGGCCGAAAGTGACGTCCGGCAAAGGTGGACTTGCCGCTGCCACTGGCCCCCACCAGCAAGACCAGAGTGAAGTCGGGCAGCTCAATGGTCACGCTGGAAGATCCCCATCTGGGTAGGTGCGCCATGCACCGCATCCTCATCGCCTATCGGCCGCAACTCCACGCGGTAGCCATGGCGCTCGGCCACGCCCCCGGCCCAGGCCGCGAACTCGCAGCGGCTCCACTCGAAGCGATGGTCGCCGTGGCGCACCTTGCCCGCCGGCAGAGCGGGCCAGAGCACATTGTAATCGCGGTTGGGAGTGGTCAGCACCACCGAATTCGGGCGCGCGAACTCGAACAGGCAGCGTTCAAACGACGTCAGGCGGTGAGGATCGAGGTGTTCCACCACCTCCACCACTGCGGCCGCGTCGAAGCCCTCCAGGGCGCGGTCGCGGTAGACCAGCGAGCCCAATCGCAGGGTCAGGCGCTGGCGCTGGCGCTCGGACATACGCTCCAGGCGCAGCCGCTCGGCGGCCCGCTCGAGCAGCAGGCTGGACACGTCCACCCCCACGATGCGCTGGAAGGTCTTCTCCTTGAGCAAGACCTGCAGCAAGCGGCCCTCGCCGCAGCCGAGATCCAGCACCGAGCTGGCCCCGCTCGCTTTTAGCGCGTCCAGCACGACCTGCAGGCGCTGATCGTGCAAGCGCTCGACCTTCTCGGTAGGAGGCTGCTCGTCGGGCAGGTCCTCGCGCAGGCGGGCCAGCGCCTCGCGCCGCAGGCTGCCCTGGTGCTTGAGGTAACGTGAGGCGATCAGCTCGCGCTCGGGATGCTCCTTGAGCCAGCCGGCGCCCCGCCGCAGCAGCTTCTCCACCTCGTCGGAGCCCACGTAGTAGTGTTTCTCGTCGTCGAGCACTGGCAGCAGCACGTAGAGGTGAGCCAGCAGGTCGCGCAGCCTGGCTTCGGCTTGAACTCGGACGTGCCAGTACGGGCTGTCACCCCACTCGGGGAAGCTCTCGTCCAGGGGCAGGCGGGTCAACTGAAGCTGGTAGCCCAGCGGCTCGAACAGGCGCCGCAGCAGGCTTTCACCCCCGCGGGCCGGCACCGAGGTCAGCTCGGCCTGAAGCGGCAGGGCCTGCTCGGCCAGCTCCGGATGGCCGCCGCAGCGGCCTGCGAAGGCGCTGGAGAAGACGCTGCCCATGGCCACCGAGAGAAAGCTGGAGGCCACGTAGGGGCGGTCGTTCACATAGTGCTCCAGGGGGAAGCCGCCCGGTTTGGTGCGCACCAGCGAGGTCGGCTCGATGTCCAGCAGCAGCGAGGCCGTGCAGCGTTCGGGGGTGGCCTCGGGGTAGAAGACGTGGGCCTGTCCGAAGCTCAGCGGGAAGGATTGAAGGCGGGCGGGGTGCTTGGAGAGCAGGTAGCCCAGGTCGGTGGCCGGTGGGCGGCTCAGAGTCAAGGCCAGCAGCACTCAGTTGACCTCCTTGCGGCGGGTCTGTAGCCGTTGTCGCAGGATGGCCTCCAGGTGGCCCCGATCGGCACCGGCCTCGGTCAGGTAAGCCACCGAGGCGCTGCCCAGTAGCAGCATGCTCATCAGCACGTGCATCCAGTCCACGCTGGTGTGGTGGAAGTCCCTGGAAAGGTTGAAGGCCCGCTCGATTACCTCGCGCATCTCGTCCGAGACGCCCCGCGGATCGCCGCCCAGGCGGCGCCCGTCCAACTGCTCGAGCAGCCAGGCAGTATCGGTGCCGGCCTCGGCCAGCGTCCGAACGGCCTCCCCGTCAGGGTCGCGCACCAGTTGGGCCAAAAGGTCGAGCGAGTCGAGCGGGCGCTCGTCCACTACGACTCCTCGACGACCTGCTGCAGGCGCTCCAGGCTTTTCACCTTCAGCTGACGGCCATTCTGCTCGAGCATGCCTTCGGCTCGGAACTCGGCGGCCATGCGGCTGATGGTTTCGCGGGTGGTGCCCAGCAGCCCGGCCAGCACGCGGTGAGAGACGCCCCGGGGCAGCAGCACGCCGTCCCCCACGTCGGTGCCCTGGCGCAGAGCCAGGTCGCACAGCACCGCGGCCAGGCGCTGGCGGGCGCTGAGCAGAGCCAGGTCCTGAATGCGGGCATTGGCATGTCGCAGCCGCTGGCTCAAGAAGCCCAGCAGGTTGAGGGCGGCGGCCGGGTAGCTCTGGAGAAACTCGAAGAACTCGGCACGGTACAGCACCATGAGCTCGCAGGGCTCGATGGCGTAGGTGCTGGCCGAGCGCGGCTCACCGTCGAGCAGAGCCATGTCGCCGAAGAACGAGCCCGCGCCCAGGAGCGTCAGTGTGACCTCACGTCCGCTCGGGGTCTCGCTGACCACCCGGATGGTGCCCTCCAGCAGGAGGTACATGCAGTCGCCCGGATCGCCCTGCAGGAAGATGGCCTGCTCGGGCTTGAGTCGGCGGGGACGCATACGCCTGGCCAGTTGGCCTCGCTGCTCGGGGCTCAGCACCGAGAGCAGCGGCACCTTCTCGAGCTGACGGGAGAGTTTGCCTTCGTCCACCCGGGGCAGCATCGAGCAAACCGTTCCTCGCGTGGGAGGGGTTTACCTACCTTGCGCCTGCCCCTTTGGTGTTTTGGGTGCCCTGCCCAAAAAGGGGCTAGAGCTTCAGGGCCCGTGTTAGCGCATCCTCACCCTTCCCCACCGCAACGTCAGGCTGCAGGCCCTTGCCGTTCAGGTCGACACCGTTCAGGCCCAGATAGCGTCCGGTCGTCAGGTGCAGGCCACCCCCGCCGGGCAGCTCGTAGAACGACTGCACGCGGGCCTTGCCGAAGGTGCGGGTGCCCACCACCGCCACGTTGGGGCGGCCCTGCAGGCTCTGGGCCACCAGCTCGCCAGCGCTGGCGGTGCCCGCATCGACCAGCAGCACCAGCTTGCCTGTGAAGGCCAGCGGGCCACGCGAGGAGAGCTGCTTGCGAGCCCCCCCGTGACCTTCCTCCAGCAACAGAGGACCGAGGGCGAACAGTCCCGCCAGCTTGATGCCCTGGTCGTAGTCGCCCCCCGGGTTGCCGCGCAGATCCAGCACCAGGCACTTCACGGGCCCCAGCTGGCCCAGCTCGTGCCCCACCTGACGTACCGTCTCGGGTCCAAAGAAGCCCACGCGCACGTAGCCGGTGTCGCTCGAGAGCTTACGCGAGACCACCGGAGGCAGGCGCAGGCTGCGCCGGGTGACCTCGAGCGCCAGGGGACGGCCCTGGCGCTCGAGCTGGAGGCGAGCCTTGCTGCCGGGAGGGCCCAGCAGCAGGTTGCCGGCGGCATAGAAGGTGCGGCCCTCTACTTTCTGGCCGTCCACGGCCAGAATGCGGTCCCCCGGGCGAAGGCCGGCCTCCAGGGCAGCCGAGCCGTCCAGGCAGGCAACCACCACCAGACCGCCACGCCAGGCCAGCTCCACGCCCACCCCGGAGAAGCTGCCCCCCCGACGAGTGGTTTCCTCCAACTGGCGCTCGGCGGGAGTGACCACGGTGGAGTAAGGATCCTTCAGCGAATCCACCATGGCGCGCAGGGCCGCTTCGCCCGCGGCCGGCGCCTGGGCCTGGGACACCAGGCCGAAGGCCCCCTCGAAGGCCGTCCACTCCCCTTGCTCGGAGGGCAGCTCGGGCACAACCCGCCGGGCCGCCCGCCAGGCCGCCCGGGTCAGTTGCTGGGACCCGACCGGCTCCAGAGCGTCTGTGAGAATGGCCTGGTGCACCTGGCGCAGAGTGAGCAGCACCAGGGCCGAGGGAGCCTGAGCGACAACTGCCACGGTCAGTGCGAAGAGCAGTGCCAGAGCCACGAGACGGCGCATCGGGATCTCGTTCTGGACCCTCGCAGGGGCTCCTGGCAGGAGCGCGGAATAGGCTGGCGTGATTCTCGTGACCCCCTACGACGCCCGCTCCCGTCGCATGGCCCGGCTTCTGCGGCTGGTCCTGCTGCTCTCCCTGGGAACGATCTTCGTGCTCGCCTACTGGGCCATCGTAGCCTTTCTCACCCTGCGGCGGGGCAACCGGCTGCGGATTTCAGGCGAAAGCGCTTCGGGTGATAGTCGCCTCAAGGATATCCTGGCCAGGGCCTACCCCGAAGGGGTGAGCGACCAGGATTACCCGGCCCTGCTGGCCTTCCTCTCGAGCCGCCTGCCGGCCGACACGGTGGCTCGCACGGTGGCCGGTCCGGCCGGGAAGGAAGTGGCTTCGGTTCTGGCCGACCTGGGTCAGCCTCAGCCGGCCGATGGAGCCGAAACGGTGCGTGAGAAGCTGAATCCCCACGGTTTCGACGACTGGGTGCGCCGCTACGCTAACTGACTGCTGCCAGGTTGACCACGCCGCGGGAACTTGAGCAGCGCCGCTCGCGTTGCGATGAGCTGAACCGGCACCTCAGCGAGCTCTGTAGAATTGCGAAAGCCGCTCCAGCGCTCGCTCGATGTTGTGAGCCTCGAACCCGGCAAAGGGCCCGTAGGGCACGTAGCTGACCCGGTCATAGGCCCTGACCAGCCGCACAAAGGCCGGCATCGTCTCGCTCACGTCCCGGTAGCGCGACTGACAGGCCCACTCGTAGTCGCGCGCGGCCCGCGACAGCTCGACGAGGTCAGAGATGGTGAAAGGCGAGCCCAGGCCCGCCCGCCAGCCGCCCGGGGCGTAGCAGGCGCCCAGCAGACGCTCGGCCGAGAAGCGGATGTTCTGCGCCTCGCCCAGCAGCTCGCGCGGGTTCTCGTAGTAGGGTCGGTCCGGCGCATCCAGGGGGGTATCCGCCAGGACCAGCCCCCCGGGCTGGTCGCGGCCAGCGAAGCGATTAGCCAAATGGCGCACAGCCCCACTGAGGCGCTCGGCAGTCACCAGGGCGGCGTCCACTCCCTGTTGCTCGGCCTGGGTCAGAGGCAAGAGTTGCAGGCTAGCTCTGACCCTGGTGCGGGCCACATCCAGGTCGGTGATCAGCGGACGCAGCGAGTCGGGTGTGGACTGGCCCTGCAAAGATCCCACCAGCCCCGCCGCTGCTTTGTTGAGCCGATCGAGGTCATCCAGAGCCGTCTTCTGGCCCCAGGTCAGCTCCTTCTCTGCTCCGTAACGAAGCAGGATAGGCAGGACGGCCGCGTCGATGGCCTGGGAGGCTTCCAATAGCGTCCCTTCAGCCTGAGCCAGGCTGGCCAGCAGCAAGCAGAGCAGAACGGTTCTCACAGAATAGGGATTACTTGTGAATCGGAGGAATCCTGGCCGCCAACGCCGGGTCCGGCGTCGTGTCGCGCTTGTGGACGTCCTGGCCGGAAGCTGCGACCTGGACCAGTGCTCGGCGGACGAGATTTCTCTTGAACTCAGGCGGTATGACCACCCGCGCTCGTGCTCTCTTTTTACCGAGGTAAGACAGGCTGAAGCGGACCAAGCGATCGTCTCGGATTGCCCTCAAGAAGACTCTGGATTCCTCGCTCCACAGTTCTCCAAAGCACTCCCAGTAATCGCAGTCCGGGCGGTTTACTCTGGGCCCTCCCTTGCGAGGTGGCAGCGTGGCAGACGGCCAGTCGTTGCGAGCCATGGCTCGCAGGAGTGGGGGCAGAGCCGACATGACCGCCCCTTGCTCGAGCCAGCTGGCCGCTTCATGATAGTGACGTCTCCAGTAGCTATCAGGAAGTTTGCGGAATTGCGCGCGCGCCTCGGCAAACTTCCCAGCGCGATGCAAAGCCGAGCCGAGCGCCTCCCAGGCCCCCGCGCCAGGGCAACGCTGAGCGCGCTCCCTCAGTACAGGGATGACCTCCTCCCACCGGCATTGAGACGCAAGCGCGTGGGCCAACCCGTCCAGGTCGAGAAGATAGCCCTGAGCCTCGGCGTCGCCCGGGTCGACGATTCGTCGGCCTGGCGGCAAGCGATGAAAGTCCAGCAAGCAAGCCTCCCGATAGGCCTTTTCCGCACCCTTCCAGCGGTTGTGTCGGGTCAAGAGCTCGCCTTCCAACCTCCAGAGTTGGCCATCCCAGGGCCTGAGCCGTTGGGCTCGCCGCAGGTGTCTGCGAGCAGCTTTCGGATTATCGGCTTCGATTTGAGATGCCGCCGCAAGCTCACGCTCGACTCTCTCTGCCTCGACCGGCGCGACCAGGTCGAGTTGGGCCGCGAGCTGACTCAGATCGCGACCCACCAGGCGCAGGACTTCCGGATCACTCTCCTGACTGATCAGGCGCCGCGTCCTACTCAATGCTCGCCTGAGAGCCCTCACACGAAGACAGACCTGGTCGCGTGGAGCGCCGTCTTCAACTTGCCGGCGTCCTCGGTGATGAGGGGCCCGATTGACCGCGCTCGCCGGCTCGTCCCCGGTCGCGGCTTCAGGGCTCGAGCTCTTGGGACTTGACTGGAGCGGGGCATCCAGCCGGTTGCCACTTTCGCGCTCGACGAAGTGCAAAAGCTTTTCGTGCAAACCGTCCCAGTCGACCCGAACCCCGGGGAATCGAGTCTCGAGGTGAAGCTGCAGGTTGCTCCAGTTGTCGAGGCCAGCTTGTAGCTCTCGGACTCCTTTGAATCGCTCGACGACCAGCTGACGGACGCGAGTGGCGCCCTCACGGTAGCTGTGCAGCAAAAGAAACTGCCGGCCGATCTTCCTCAGAAACATAGAGAATATGTAGTGTAAAAGGATAGGGTTTTCACTACACATTCTTCTGAATCGACAAAGAATACCCCTGCAAGTCGGAGGGTGGTTGCGAGCCTGTCCGCAGGTGCTTGGGCGGTCGGAGGTGGGTGGATGCGACCCTGGCCGCAGGTCCGGTGGGCGGAGAAGGCATAGTCGGGAGCCGCAGGTGGGCGGAGGTCAGAGGCGGGGCCACAGGCGCGGTGCGATGCGGTGCGGGACACGGAGAGTCGGGAGGGGTTGCGAGCCTGCAAATCCCCGGTCAGACGTGGACTCAGCCAGGTATGAATCGCACCTAGATCGGTGCAGAAGGCTCGGAGGGCGGCATGGGCCAGCTCTTCTCCGGTCGATGATAGCGCTCGCCGAAGAAGTCCAGAATGCCTGGCCAGCGATCTTCGAAGCGGGCCCAGTTGTACTCGGTGACCCGAGGAGTGAGCGGGTTGCTGTCGCGCGGGGGTAGCTCGCGGGAGGCGAAACGGCTGTAGCGCCACGTCCCCTCGCGGGTGGGCACGCACACCGAGGGCGTCACAACCGAGAACAGCTCAGGCCGGTCAAGCTCTCCCTCGATCGGCACCGGCGGCTCGAAAGCGGGCACCGCCACGGTAAACTGCTCGTGGTAGGCCATCAGCTCGTTGGCCAGTTGGATAGCCGGGTCGCGCCTTCCGGCCGGGCTGCGGCCCGCCTCCTCGTAGAGGGCGAAGGCGGCCCACAGCATGTTGGCGGTGTTGGTGCCGGTGGGCAGCGGCCCGCCCTGCTCGATGACCTGGCGGCTCTGCTCGAGCAGTTCCCGAGCTTGCTCGGGCTCAGGCGCCATGGCCAGCACCTCGCTGTCGTTCAGAGCCGAGCCCTTGGCCTGGCGCGCTTCCATGAACTGCTGGCCGGCCACGCCGATGTCGGCGAAGATGCGGCGGTTGCCATCTTCCAGAGCGTTTTGCAGGGTCCGGGCTACCCGGGCCAGGCGCTCCACGAGCGAACCGGAGTCGTTCTGAATCACGCCTGCCAGCCGGTGGGCCGCCACAGTGATAGTACGCGGATCGAACCAGGCCGAGACCCGCGTGCCCGGCTCTTGCTGGCCCAGGAAGAGGGCGGTCAGGAAGGCGGCGCACAGCTTGACCGTGCCCCACAGGCCGAGGGACTCCAGGTCCACTCCCTCGGCCCGCGGGCCGGCGGCGCAGGCAAAACTCTTGCCGGCCTGCATCTGTTTGACCACGCTGAGGGCCTGATCGGCCGCCTGCATCGAGCGGCCGGCCATCCGCGAGGCGTATACGGCCATGCCATACCAGCTGGGGCTGGCCCTGGAGCTGCCGTCGAAGCGCGGGTCCACCACTTCTTGCATCAGCCGGCCGAACTGGGCGTAGGAGCGGTTGATATTGCGATTGAGGTCCACGTAGCGCAGAGAGGGGTCGGCCAGGACGGCCCGGGCGTCGGGGATCTGGCGATCGGCCCCGACCGGCAGGGACAACTGGCAAGAGTCCACCGGCCCGGCCAGGCCAGAGGCCGGGCTCGAGCGCAGGAGAACCGGGGGCAGGGACGGGGTGGCACCGATCTTCACCCCTCCAGCCTAGCCTGGCCCCGCCCCGATTGTGTTGCCAACTGGTGAAATCTGCAGAGGAGATCCATCAACAATGAGGAACTTGTGGCCGCGCCAATAAAGCGTAGTCCCGTATTCCAGGAGGTTTCGTCGTGTTCGCACGTTTGGGCAAGCTCATCAAGGGATTCCTCAGCCTGTTCATCTCCGGGCTCGAGACGGCTAACCCGAAAGCTCTCTTGGAGGCGGAAGTGGTCTCGCTACAAGAAGCTGTAGCCACCTACAACAAGAATCTGGCCAAGCAGGCGGCTCTGGTAGAGCGCTTGCGGGCCGCCGTCGAGAAAGAGAAGCGCGAGTTGGAGCGGGCCACAGCCAAGGCCACCGCTCTCTTCAACGCCAAGCAGATGGAGGAAGCCGGCCGGCTGGCTCTGCAGGTCAAGCAGCATAAACAATCGATCGCCGACAACGAGACCCAGCTCAAGCAGGCTGACGATCTCTACAAGAACCTGTCCAAGCAGCGCGACGTCTACGTGCGCGAGGCCCAGAGCCGCATCGAGAACATCAAGCGCAAGATGTCCCAGGCCGAGATCGCCGAGTCGCAGGCCAAACTAGCCGAGATCGCCAGCGCCACCGCCTTCGATATGGCCGGCAGCGGAGCCACCCTGCAGCGCCTGGAGGAGAAGCTCGACGAGCGCGTCGCCAACGCCGCCGGCAAGGCCCGCGTGGCGGCCGACTCGGTGCAGTCGGGCGACTGGGTCATGAAGGCCGACGAAGAGAAGGCCATGGAAGCCCAGGCGCTGGCCGAGTTCGCCACCAGCATGGGCCTGGCGGCCCCGCCGCTGCCCACCGCCTCCGAGCCGGCCGCGCGCGAGCTAGGTCCGGAAGAGACCCAACGCGACCTGGGTCCCGCCCAGTCCACCTGAGCTCATCGTGGGGCGCTCAGCAGTTGAGAGCGCCTTCTGACTTGATACGAATTCAAGAATCATCCAAGGGAGGGTTGTCATGGCAGGACAGCAATCATCGGGGCTGACCGGGGCCGGCAAGTTCGTGGTCTTGCTGGTGGTGGTCGGTCTGCTTTACGCGGGCTACTCGTTCTTGGGCAAGAAGCCCACGCCGGGCTCAACCGGGGGCGGAACCACCGCGGCCAGCACGACCGGAGGCGATGCCACCGGTGGGGGCGCGAGCGGCGGCACAGGCAGCGAGGACGCCGCCAACCAGCCCGGTCAGGTCACTCTCCAGTCCGAATACAAGTATGTCGCGGCTGAGAAACTGCCGGCCGTCAAGGGCGTCAGCGGCTACCAGTGGGACTCCAAAGAGAAAGTCGTCCAGTTCCCCATCAACGTCTGGATCGGCTGGCTGCCCATCGTGGCGGCCAACCACGGATTCAAGGCCAACGAAGAGAGCATCTTCTACAAGAAGTATGGCTTCAAGGTCAAGCTGACCCTGGTGGACGATCCGGTGCAGGCCCGCGACGGCTACGCCTCGGGCAAGTTCCACTGCCTGTGGGGCACGCTGGATATGATCGTGCTCTTCTCCGACGAGCTGATGAAGGATTCTCGCACCGCCCCTCGCGTCTTCCAGCAGATCGACTGGTCGAGCGGCGGCGACGGCATCGTGGTGCGCGAGAGCATCAAGAGCGTCAAGGACCTGAAGGGTAAGACCGTGGTCTACGCCCAGAACAGCCCTTCCCAGTACTACTTCAACAGCCTGCTGCTGTCGGCCGGCCTGAGCCCCACCGACGTCAAGGTGCGCTACACCCAGACCGCCTTCGAGGCCTCGGCCGCCTATGACTCGGACAAGAGCATCGACGCCTGCGTCTCGTGGGCACCCGACATTTACAACCTGGTCGAGAAGCGCAAAGGCAACCGCCTGCTCTCCACCACCGCCGACGCCAACAAGCTGATCGCCGATGTCTACGCCGTGCGGGCCGACTTCGCCAAGGACCACCCTGACATCGTCTACGGCCTGGTGGCCGGCATCTTCGAGGGCATGGAATTGGTCAAGGACCCCAAGTCGGCCACCTTCTCGCAGGCCGCAACCTGGATGGCCGAGGGCTACTCGATGAAGCCCGAGGACATCATGGGCATGGCCGCCGACGCCCACACCACCAACTTCGCCGAGAACATCGACTTTCTGACCAACGCCAACAGCCCCACCAACTTCGAGCGGACCTGGAAGTCGATCTCCTACGTCTACAAGGAGCTGGGCCTGGTGCGCGGCACGGTGCAGTTCGACGAAGTCATGGACTTTAGCGTGGTCAAGAAGCTGCAGTCCGAGGGCAAGTTCAAGAACCAGAAGAACGAGAACGTGGCCACCTTCGTGCCCACCACCTACGGCAAGATTGCGGCCGAGTCGCCCATCGTCACGACAGTCATCCAGATCCAGTTCTATCCGAACTCGGCCAACCTGCACGAGCCAGCCCGCGACGAAAACGGCATGACCCTCAAGGGCTCGCTCTACGACCCCAACGTGGACGCGGTCATCGAGCGGGCAGCCAAGCTGGCCGGCCAGTTCTCCAACGCCCGAGTGGCCATCGTGGGCCACACCGACGCTTCTCGCAAGGGCCAGGTTGACCCGGCCCAGGTCAAACAGCTCTCCCTGGAGCGCGCCAACGCGGTCAAGCAAGAGCTGGTCAAGAAGCACAAATTCGACCCCAACAAGTTCGTGGTCGAGGGCAAGGGCTGGGATGCACCGGCTGACCCGGCCGACCCCAACAACCACTTCAAGAATCGACGGGTGGAGATCTCGGTCTACCAGATCGAGGCCGCTCCCTGATGGCCGCGGGGGCCGAAGGACTCAGCAACCTGTTTGAGATCCGGAGGCCCACCCCCAGGCTCCTGGCGTGGGGCCTGGGGGCGGCTTACATTCTGCTGGTGCTCTTCGCCTGGTGGTTCGTCACCCGGGGGGCAGCCGAGGAGCGCATCGTCTCGCCGGTGATCCTGCCCTCTCCGGGCGAGGTGCTCCAGAGCATCCCCATGCTGGTCAAGGATACCCCTCGCTTTCCAGGGGGGATCCAGCGCCATCTAGGCATCTCGCTGGTGCGGGTCATCAAGTCGTGCATCATCGCCACCATCATCGTCGTGCCCCTGGGCATCCTGATGGGAGCCTACGGGCCCATCCGGGCCTTCTTCGAGCCGCTCAACATCATCGCCGGCTATCTTCCGCTCATCATCATCGTGCCCCTGAGCTTCGTCTGGTTCGCCCCGCTCGGGGGCGACTGGCAGAAAGTCTTGTTTCTGGCCATCGCCTGCTTCGTCTACATGCTGCCATTGATCGTAAAGGCTGTGGACGAGGTGGACGAGATGTTCCTCAACACCGGGATGACGCTGGGGGCGCGCGGACCGCAGCTGCTCTTGAAGGTGCTCTTCCCCATCGCCCTGCCTGACATCTACACCGCCATCCGGCTCAGCTTCGGGGTGGCCTGGACCTGGATTCTGGTGGGCGAGGGACTGGCCGCCGATCCCGAGACCGGAGGCCTGGGCTATGTCTTCAACGCCGCCTACCGAAACGACAAGGTCTTGATGTACATCCCGGCCTTCATCATCCTGGTGGTCGGCTTTCTGGCCGACCGCATCCTGGCCTGGGTGGGGAAATTCCTCTTCCCCTATCGTTACCTATGAGCGAGCGCCCCCACGTCGTCGAATTCAAGAACGTCCGCCAGATATTCAACATCGGCACGCCGCGCGAGTATCTGGCCGTCACCGACCTCAACTTCCAGGTGGCCGACCTGGAGGGCAAGGGCGAGCTGATCTCCATGCTCGGCCCCTCGGGCTGCGGCAAATCCACCATCCTGAACCTGATCGCCGGTTACCGCGGCTACGTGCCGCCCACCGAGGGGCAGGTGCTGGTGTTCGGCAAACCGGTCACGGGCCCCGGGCCCGACCGGGGTATGGTGTTTCAGAAGTACAGCTCCTTTCCCCACCTGACCGTGCTCGACAACGTCAAGTTCGGGCTCAATGCCTGCAATCGCGGCAAACCCGAGGAGCGCACCGACATGGCCATGGCCTGGATAAAAAAGGTGGGCCTCGGCGGGCATGAGAATAAATACCCGCGTCAGCTTTCCGGCGGTCAGCAACAGCGGGTAGCCCTGGCTCGAAGTATGGTGCTGCGCCCCCGAATCATCTTGATGGACGAGCCGTTCTCGGCCCTGGACGAGCCGACCCGCATCGAGATGCAGCGTCTTCTGGTTGAGCTCTGGCACGATGTGGAGGCGACCGTGTTCCTGGTCACCCATTCGATTGCCGAGGCCGTCTATCTGGCCGACCGGGTGTGGATCTTCGCCACCCAGCCGGGCCGGTTGGCGGTCGAGATTACCGATGCGCTGCCTCCGAGCCGTGGGGACGATCCGCTCAGCGCCCAGGAGCGCTCGGACTTCAAAGAGGCGGTGCAGCTGGTGACACATGAGTTTCAGCGAGTGAATCCCTGATGGCACAAGGCAAGAAACCGCTGACCTTCTGGGACTACGTCAAGGGCGCCTTCAACGCCAAGCCCAACATCAAGGGCCTGGGCAACGTGCCCGTCAACTGGCTCTACGTTCTGGGCGTCGGGGTGGCCGGACTGGTCAACCCTGGCTTTCTCTTCATCGGGGCCGGGTTGGAGCTGGCCTACCTCTTCTTGGTCAGCCACGATCCACGCTTTCGCAAGTGGATGGAGGCCATCGCTGCGGCTGAGGAATCGGGCGACCACCTGGCCAAAAAGCGGGCCATGCTGAGCGGCCTCTCGCACGAGCGGCAGCAGCGCTACCTGGCCCTGGAGAAAAGCTGCTCGCAGTTGTTTCGCATGGGCCAGGGGATGGGGCCCACCGCCGCCTCGGTGGCTGAGGGGGTCAACCGCCTGCTGTGGGTCTTCCTCAAGCTGCTGGTCTCCTCGCAGATGCTGGAGATGCACATGAAGACCGCCCCACGACGCGAGCTCGAGCAGCAGATCGAAAGCTACCAGCGCGAGTACACGGCAGCCGCGGGCGACCCCAGCAAAGAGCGGCTGGCCAAGTCGCTCGAGTCCACCCTCGAGATCGCCAAAAAGCGACTCGAGAACTACGATCAGGCCGGCAACCAGGCCCAGTTCATCCAGGCCGAGCTCTTGCGCATCGAGCAACAGGTAGCCCTCATGGTGCAGGAAGCCATCCTCAACAAGGACGCCGGCGCCCTGGTGGAGCGGGTGGACGACGTGATGGGCTCGTTTGCCCAGACCCACGACTGGATGAAGCAGAACGCCGAAATCCTGGGACCCATTCAAGACGACCTGGAGACCGCTCCCCCGACCTTCCAGGTCAATTCGTGAGGCTCAATTGCTGAAAACAGAAACCTACCCCGCCTGGGTTCAGGGCATGCGCGAGGTCTTTCGCGCCGGCACCCTCAGCCAGTTCCTGATCTACGGCAACGTCTTCGATCTCGTGGCCCACCGAGGCGACGACGGCCTGAAGTTCTACGCCCTGAAGGACTACCTGGCCCAGGTGCTGTTCGGCAAGTTCGACTGTGTGCTTTACTACAGCCGCGGCGCCGGTCTGAAGGCCCTCAAGGGCCAGGAGACCCTCTTCAAGTTCCTCAAGATGATGGACGACTGGAACCAGACCAGCCACGCTTCCAGCCGCTTGCCCCGCGACCAGGGCCAGGCCATGGAGCTGTTGGACACGTTCCTTCGCTACAGCCTGCAGCGCACCGTCATTGAGGACGGCCAAGCCAAGCGCGACCCCCTGCGCGCCGCGGTGGTGATGGACTACGTCCAGTTCATGGCTCCCGAAACCGGAGGCCAACTCAACGACCGCAGCACCGAGACGCTGATCCGCCTGCTCGACTGGGCGGCCGATCCCAACCTGCTGGGAGCTCAGGTGGCCACGGTGCTGATCACCGAGAGCCTGGCCGGGCTAGCCCGCACGCTGGTGGAGAATCCCTACAACCACAAGGTCAAGATCCCTCTGCCGGGGGAGGAAGATTGCCTGGAGTTCCTCGAGCACCTGGCGGTCCAGTATCCGGAGCTCAAGCCCAGTCTGGACGTAACCCTGGAAGCCATGGCCAAGAAGGTGGTGGGGCTCACCCGGGTGAGCCTGCAGCACATGGTGGCCCTGGCTGTCAAGAACGACAAGAAGCTGACCTCCGATTACCTCTCGCGCATCAAGAAAGAGCTGATCGAAAAAGAATGCGCGGGCCTGCTCGAGTTCGTGGAGAGCAAGCAGACCCTCGACCAGGTTGCCGGCTGCGACGGAGCCAAGACCTGGCTTCGCGAGGATGCGCGCCTGCTGCGCGAGGGCAAGTTCACGGCCGTGCCCATGGGCTATCTGATGACCGGACGCATCGGCACCGGCAAGACCTGGCTGACCCACTGCTGGGCCGGCGAGGTGGGCGTGCCGTTCGTGGTCTTCAAGAATTTCCGCGACAAGTGGATGGGCAACACCGAGGCCAACCTGGAGAAGATCTTCACCGTCCTGAAGGCCCTGGGCCAGGTGGTGGTGTTCGTGGACGAGGCCGACCAGATGGCCGGTAAGCGCTCCTCGGGCGACTCCGACAACGGCCTGTCTGGCCGCATCTACGGCATGTTCGCCCAGGAGATGAGCAACACCGCCAATCGGGGCCGCATCGTGTGGGTCTTTGCCACCTCGCGACCCGACCTCTTGGAGGTAGACCTGAAGCGTCCAGGGCGATTGGACGTGCACATCCCGCTCTTCCCGCCCCAGAGCGACGAGGAGCGCACCCTCCTGTTCGAGGCCATGGCCCGCAAGATCAAGCTACCCCTCTCGCGCGAAGACCTGCCCACCCTGCCCGCGGGCGTGGACCTGGGCGGCAACGAGATGGAGACGGTGATCGTGCGCGCCATGCGGGTCTATGAGCTGCAGGGAGCCGACAAGAGGCCGCTCAAGGAGGTGCTCGCCCAGGTGGTGGCCGACTACCGGCCGCTGCCTCACGTCAAAAACCTGGAATACATGGACCTCATCGCCATCAAGGAATGCACAGATCTGGTGTTCTTGCCCGAGCGCTACCGGGCCATCCCGCCCGAGGAGCTGGAGCGGCGCCTTTCCCAACTCAAGCTGGAGTTGAACATTCAGTGAAGCTTGGAAATTTGCTCGAGAAGCTGGGTCTCTGGTCGGACGGTAAGGACGATCCCCCTCAGAAGCCGGCTGCTCCGGTGGCCGAGGCCCCGAAGTATGAGACCCGAGTGGTCTCGCTGACGACGCTGAAGAAGGCCCGTGAGGTCGCCCACCGCGACGTCGAATCCGGGGCGGCCGCCAGGGGCCTGACTCTGGAGCTGACTCCCGAGGAGATCTACGAGCTGGCCGGGCTGCCCGCCGAGGGCTGGACCCTGCCCCGTCTGGGCCGCGAGTTGAAAGAGGGGGACAAGATCGAGCTGGTGCTGGCCGAGCACAAGGTGGCACCCGAGGCCTTACTGGAGGACGGATTCAACCGCGATCGAGCCCTGGACCTGTTCGAGGAGAGCCTGGACGCAAGCGTGCAGGCCTACCTGGAGGCAGCCTCCCAGAAGGCCGCCGTGCTCGAGGCGGAAGCGCGCGAGATCGCGAATCGGGCCGAGCGCATCCGGGAGGAGCAGGCAGCCGTGAAGGCCCGGCTGGAGGCCTGGCGCGAGAAAAAGCACCAGACCGAAGACGAGCTCGAGCGCCTGGCCGGGCTGGTGGCGCCGCTGATCAACAAGGAGGCGCCTCGGTTCTCGACAGGGCGGAAGATCGTCGCGCCGGTGGCGGCCCAACCCGAGGAGCCCGCGCCGATGCGCGGCCCGGAGGGGGCTGAGACGCCTCCCTATGCGCCCCCCGCCCTCGCTCCGGACGAGCCGCACGTGCGCAAGCCCCTGCCGCCCCAGCCGGCGGGCTACGCGCCACCCATCATCCCCGAGGACTCATCATCGAAAGAAGTCTGAGACCCGGCATCTGGGCCTGGGTAGCACCTCGGATCTGCAACTCGTCCACGAGCCTGCGGCGTGGCCGTGGACGGCTTGTGCTCAACCCCGCAAGACCGCGGCATCCTGGGTGCGGTTGAAGCGGTCGAAGCGCTCCTGGATGATCTGAAGCTCCACGGCCCGCACTCCCTGGTCCTGGTCGTGCCCCTCGTCCTGCCAGCCGATGAACAGGTGCGAGCCCCGCGAGCGGGCCCTGGCCAGGTTGGCGATACCCTCCACGGCCCGGATAGCCACCGGCAGCGAGCAGCGTCCATGCTCGGGGAAGCGCAGGCGGCCGCGGGCACTCGGATAATAGGGGTGCAGGTTCAGATCCACCGTCAACCCCACCTCTCCGGCCAGGTCGAAGGCAAACTCGGCCGTTTCCAGGGCGTCGGCCACACCGTCGCCGGTAGTGCCGGGTCCGGCCACCACCAGGTTGCAGTCCAGCTGGCAGTCGGCCCCCTCGGCCCGAGCCAGGGCCACGGCTCTGAACGCTCGGCGGATACCCGAGTCGGACATGTGCTTGTCCAGAGCCAGGTTACGCACTGACTCGCGGGCGCTTTCCAGGCCCAGGATAGGACGCAGCGTATGACCCAGGCGTCGAGCGCAATCAGCCAGGCGCTTCTGGCTCAGGAAGGCCTCGCGCGAGTCCAGCGACAGCACCTTCAAGCAAGGCAGGCTGGCCGCCCAGTCCAGGATCTCGTCCAGCATCAACACAGGCAGCTCGCGCGGGTTCAGAGTGGAGCCCGAGTTGTAGAGCACCAGGTGGGCCACCCGGGGCAGCGCCTCGGCGTAGTGCTGCTGAAACCAGGCCAGCCGGGCCCGGTTGTCTGACAGCGTGAACTCGCGTCCCTCACCGGCGCCGATGTCGCAGTGGTGGCAGCGCCCCGCGGTGTAGTAAGGGCACTGCCCGCCCGGGGCGTGGTTGCCGAAAACCAGGGCCAGGCGCAGGCCGTAAGTATCGTGCACGGGTAAGAAGCGTGCCGCCTCGGGGGGCGCCACGGTCATCACAAGCGGCGATCCCCCACGAACAACGCGTCCAGACCCGAGCGGCGGTAGGTGCGCAGGGCGTCCTCCACCGTGCACACGATGGGCTCGGAGTCATTGAAGGAGGTGTTCAGCACCAGCGGCACCCCGGTATGGCGATAGAACTCGCTGATCAGGCGGTGAAAGAGGGGATCGGTCTTCTGGCTCACGGTCTGGATGCGGCAGGTTCCGTCGTGGTGCACCACAGCGGGAATGCTCGAGCGGCGTTCGGGCCGGACCGGGTAGGCAAGCAGCATCAGATCGCGCGAGGCCAACGCTCCAGGGCGCCCCTCGGGCAGGTCGAGCCAGTCGGCCGCGTGCTCCTCCAGCACAGCCGCCGCGAAAGGGCGGAAGGGCTCGCGGTGCTTGATGCGATCGTTGAGCACCGCTCGCAGGTCGTGTTGCCGCGGGTCGGCCAGCAGCGAGCGGTGGCCCAGGGCCCGGGGGCCCAGCTCTAGCCGTCCCTGGAACCAGCCCACCAGCTGGCTTTGCGACAGGCAGAGGGCTGCCTCCCCGGCAGGATCCAGCGTGAGCGCTCCCTGCTCGGTCCGGTATTCCGGCCCCAAAAAGGGCGTGAGCGGTCCCTTCCTGCGCGGGGCGCCCAGCCGGTGAGCCAGCTCCAACGCGGCTCCTACGGCCGTTCCGGCATCGTGAGCGGCCCCGGGGATGTAGAGGGCCTGGAAGGGTCCCTCTCGTTCCAGCCGCGCGTTGGCCACGCAGTTCAGAGCGACCCCCCCGGCATAGGCCAGGTTGGAAGCGCCGGTCAGGCGATGCAGACGCCAGGCCAGGCCCATCAGGATCTCCTCGGTGCGCCGCTGCAGGGCGGCGGCCAGATCGGCAAAACGCGGCTCGAGGTGGGACTGACCGGGCTGATGGCGCTGACCAAAAAGCTCCTCCAGCCCCTGCACGTCCCCACAGCGGAAACGGGCCAGGCCCGAATCCACCGCAAAGCCGTCCTCGGTAAGCCAGAGCAAGCGGTTCAGGGCGCTCAGCGCATTCTCGGCCTGGCCGTAGGCCGCCAAGCCCATGACCTTGGGAGCGTCGTAGACCGAGAACCCGAGGTAGACCGCCACCCGCTCCCACACGAAACCCAGCGAATGGGGATAGGGGATCTCCTCGAGTCGCTCCAACTCGGCGCCGCTTCCCCGTCCCAGCCAGGTGGTCGCCTCCTCCCCGATGCCGTCCACCACCAGCACGGCCGCCTCCTCGAACGGCGAGGCATAGAAGGCGCTGGCAGCGTGGCAAAGATGGTGGGAGAGAAACTCAACCGGTCGGCCCAGATGCACGGGAATGCGGTGCAGGGCTGCCTCGAAGAGGGCTTCCCCGGCTGCAGTGCCCCAGTTGTCAGACTCGAGCGGACCGGGGTCATCCCCGACCCGCCGCCGACCCGGCTCAAGAGCGTAGGCCACCCGGTCCACCTCACCCCCGGCAGCCTCCAGACAGGCAGCCATGGCGAGTCCGGGAAGCTCATCGGGATTGTCAACCCGAGCCTCCTTGCCATGCTTGCGCCGATTGAGGCGCTCCTCCTCGATGGCCAGCACCACCTGTCCGTCCACCACCAGGGCAGCGCTGGACTCATGGTATGCCGAGTTCAGGCCCAGTATCTTCACAGCCGCCGCCATTCGCCTCGACGGCCGAGAGCCCCCCTGGATGGTCCCCATCCGAGAAAACCCATGTGTCGTGTCCGGAGCCATCAGAATTTGTAGTGAAAGATTATCCAGCTTTCACTACGGTTTCTAATGGCCGTCGGCCGAACTCGAGCATCGGAGCCGGCCAGCCGTAGGGCTCAGTCCCACGACGTAGGCGGGTCGGATTGCCGGCCCTGGGGGACGCGGGGGAGGAAAGCCCCCTTGGCTTGAAGGAATCTCTGAACGATGAGCGAGTCCGCCGCCCTTCTGGAGGAAGGCCTGGAACACGAGAACGAGGGCCGCGTCGCGGAAGCGATGGAGCTCTACCGTCAGGTGCTGGCCCTGGAGCCCGACAACGCCCGGGCTCGGCTCTTCCAGGGCCTGGCCCTTCTGCGCGACACGGAGGACTACGAACAGGCCCTGGCCGACTTCGAACGCGCCTGTGAGCTCGATCCCAACGTCTGCCAGTGCGAGGCCGAGTCCGACCTGGGCAAACGGATCGACTGGGCCATCAAAGTCTTCGAATGGGAAACCACTGTCGACCCCAACGCGGCCCAGGTGCATCTGATGCTGGCCCGGGCCCTGAAGGCCTTCGGACGGCTGGATCGGGCCAAGCAGTCGGTGGAAATGGTGCTACAGCTCCACCCCGACAACTGGGAGGCATCCCACCTGTCGGCCCGGCTGGCCATGATTCAGGGGCAGTATGCGGCGGCCGTCAAAGACCTGCAGCAACTGGTGCGAGGTCGGTCCAACGAGCCGAGTCTGCAATATGAGCTCGGGTTGGCCTACGACAAGATGGGCTCGGGTGGGCCCGCCCAGCGTCACCTCGAGAAGGCCTGCGCCCTGGACCCGACCGTGCCCGAGTACCGGTTAGCCCTGGCCGACCTGGCTCTGCGCCAGGGACGTCTGCCCAACGCGGTGCAGGGTTTCGAGTCCGTCCTCAAGCTGCAGGACAATCATCCCAGGGCTCTGCTCGGGCTGGCCCGGTGCCACCGGGCCCAGTACCAATTCGACCAGGCCATTCAACGCTACAAGCAGGTCTTGCAGGCCATGCCAGGCGAGAGCGAGGCCGAGCGCGAGTTAGCCGAGGTGCAGTTGCAGGTGGGCCAGCCCGAGAGTGCCCTCTCCAGCCTGACCCGGGTAGCGGAGTCCGAGCCCGAGAATGCGGAAGGATGGTTGGCCGTGGCCCAAGCGGCCGAGGAGGGCGAGAACCTGTCCCGGGCTCTAGATGCCTACCAACGCGCGCTGCGCCTGGATGATTCCAATCATTCCGTCTGGGCCCGACTTGCTCAGGTGCAGGCGCGGGGTCAGCAGCTCGAGGATGCCCTCCACAGCTTGACCAGAGCTGCCGAGCTCGAGCCTGGCGAAGTGGCCTACCCGATGGCCAGCATCGACCTGTTGCTGCGCAGCGGTCAGCGCGATCAGGCCCGCGTGCACCTCTTCCGAGCGGCCGCCCTGCATCCAACGAGCTTCGACCTGCAAATGCAGGCCGGTCTCCAGTTCATGGAGATGGGCCAGTTCGAGCCCGCCTGGCGGGCCCTGTCCGCAGCCGTCCGCCTCCGACCGGACCAGGCCCATGCCCAGGGGGCGCTGGGTCAGGTCTTCCTCCGCCAGCAAAAGCTGGATGAAGCGTTTGCTTGCTTCCGCGCGGCCCTGAAGCTTGATCCGCGCCATCTAGGCACCTTACTGGGCCTGGCTCAGGTTTGTCGTTTGCGGGGCCAGTTCGATCTGGCCCAGGACTTCGTCGAGCAAGCGGTCGAGATCCAGCCCAATGCTCCCCCACTGCTGGAAGAGATGGCCCACCAGGCTGCCGCCCAGGGGCGGGTGGCCGAAGTGAAGGCTGTGGTGACCCGCCTGCTGTCGCTTGGAGCGGACCCGCAGCGTCTCTGGTCTATGCTAGAGGGCTGGGCCCGGGCCCTGGTCAATCCGGAGCCGCTGGAGCCTTTCTGTCAGAGCTACCCGCACTTTGCACTGGCCGGGGAGCTCGCTGCTGAGCTGAGCGCTCGGGCGGTCGCGGGCATGGAGGTCCTCGAAGAGGTCGAGCACATCGAGGGAGAAGAGCTCGAGAGCGGCGAGGAACTGCTCGAAGAGGTCGAGTACGTCGAGGAAGAAGCGCTCGAGAGCGGCGAGGAAGTGCTCGAAGAGGTCGAGTTCATCGAGGGAGAAGGGCTCGAGAGCGGCGAGGAACTGCTCGAAGAGGTCGAGCACGCAGGCGAGGAAGTCCTTGAGGTCGTGGTCGACGAGGGCGAGGCTCTCGAGGAAGTCGAGCAAGAAGAGGAAGGGCTCGAAGTCATCGAGGAGGAGCACTTCCTTATGAGCGACGAGGGAGAGATTCTCGAAGTTATCGAGGAAGAAGTCCTCGAGGAGGAAGGAGAGGAGAGCGAGCAGGCTCTCGAGGTGGTGGCGGAAGAGCACATCCTCGACCAGTTGCCCACCTTGCCTCTCCTCGAGGGTTTGGAGCAAGCTCCTCCGTTGCCTCGAGCGACCCCCCTGCCGGGAGCTCGCTCGGGGGAATTCAGCCCCTTCCCGACCTGGAGTCCGGAGCCCGAGCCAACAGCAGCCGCACCGCAGCAGGATGTGAGCCCGTTTCCGCAGTGGCCGGCTCCCCCACCGGTCCCCCAAGTCTCCGCTTTCGAGCTTCCCACACTGCCCGCGAGCCCTCTGCCGGACTCGGTGGCCAGTCGGGAGCTGACTGCGGTGGCGAGCATGGCCGAGACGGCTCCGGAAACCAGCCCAGACGCGGAGGCCGAGCCCGCTGGGGAAGCCAGCCCGGCCGAACAGGCTACCCAGGCCGAGCCCTCCGAGACCGCTCAGCAGGCCGAGCAGGCCGAGCAGGCCGAGCAGGCCCAGGGCGAGCCCTCCGACACCACTCAACAAGCCGAGCAGGCCCAGGCCGAGCCCTCCGACACCAATCACCAAGCCGAGCAGGCTGCCCAGGCCGAGCCCTCCGACACCACTCAGCAAGCCGAGGAGGCTGCCCTGGCCGAGCCCTCCGACATCACTCAGCAGGCCGAGGAGGCTGCCCAGGCCGAGCCCTCCGACACCACTCAGCAGGCCGAGGAGGCTGCCCAGGCCGAGCCCTCCGACATCACTCAGCAGGCCGAGGAGGCTGCCCAGGCCGAGCCCTCCGACATCACTCAGCA